>Ga0070717_10004381_pt1 | contig 10190 bp, 9 predicted proteins | sample LARL113metaG_FD_71366 | JGI IMG/M metagenome (GOLD analysis project Ga0070717, IMG submission 71366) | Corn, switchgrass and miscanthus rhizosphere microbial communities from Kellogg Biological Station, Michigan, USA - LAR L11-3 metaG | ecosystem: Host-associated > Plants > Roots > Rhizosphere ... | reverse complement strand
GCCGAGCAATTCGGCGTGCCGTGCGTCGCTCTCGCGCTGGCAGACCCGGCCTTCTACCACCTCGACACCTGTTTCAGTCCGCTGCCGTGTGGTGCGGTGATGTATTATCCAGCCGCCTTCACGGCCGAGGGGCTGGCACAGATTCATGCGCGTGTCGCGCCAACGCAACGCATTGCCATAGCAGCAGAAGACGCGGCGCACTTTGCGGCTAACGCAGTCAACTTCGGACGCACCATTCTGCTGTCGAGCTGCAGCGAAACGCTGCGGGGGCAGCTCAAAAAGCGCGGGTATACAGTAGTGGAGGCGCCTCTCACGGTCTTCCAGCGCAGCGGCGGCTCAGCCTGCTGCCTGACGCTGCGGTTGGATCACCAATCGGCGGATGTGGCGAGGGATGCTATACCTGCTGCGAGAGTTATGCGCGGCAACGAGTGACGACATGTTTTCCAAATGAGATTGCTGAAACGTTTTTTGCAGCGATTGGTTATTTTCGGGCTCGGAATCTTCAGCGCCTGGTTCATCGCTTTTGTCGTCTTCGAATTTGCCGATCGCAGGCTTAATTGGTTTCTGGCTCTGGCCATCACCTATGGAGTTGCAGCGTACATTTTCCTTCCGCGCGTTGTTCGCATGGGCCTCAAGGTCCTGCAGCGCAAACGCGTGCCTCGCTATACGATTACCGGTGACGGCCTGCCCGGCGACCCCGTCAATCTCGTGCTTTTGGGTACGCTGTCGCAGCTACAGGCTGCGTTCGCAACCGCCGGCTGGTCAGGCGCCGATCGTTTGGGACTGGCAAGTTCGTGGCGAATGGTCCGGGCTTTCGTATTCAACTCGTCTTATCCAACCGCGCCCTTCAGTACCCTCTATCTCTTCGGGCGGGGACAGGACATTGGCTTTCAGAAGGCCATCGATGGGAGTCCGCGCAAGCGGCACCACATTCGGTTCTGGGCCCTGGATCCTGTACTGGCTGAGACCACGTGGGGAACGTCGAAATTCTGGTTGAACACCGATCGGCCTCCGCACGACGCCAGCGTTTACTGGATCGGAGCAGGCACCAGGGACACCGGTTTCTCGCTGACCCAGCTGACGTTTCAAATCACTCACGCCACCGATTCCGATACCAACGCCGAGCGCGATTTCATCATTTCAGAATTGAGAAACAGCAAAGTCATCGGTGACGCCGGCAAGGTCCCAGCGGGCCAACACGTCGAACATATCAATCACTATATTACTGACGGCGAGATAGCACTTGCGGCCTTGAAAGTTGCCGGTGCCTGAGCGCAGGGCCAAGTTTTTCAGGACCGCTGAGCTTCGACTTCCTCGTGAATCAAGGCGCGCAGATGTCGTTTCAATTGGAGATACGACTTGTCGTCTTCGTCGCGCGGTCTGGGCAGATCGACGTTGATGAATTGTTTTACGCGCCCGGGCCGGCGCGTCATTACGGCGATGCAGTCCGATAGCTTGATGGCCTCATCAATGCTGTGGGTCACAAGCACCACCGTCTTTGGTTCACGCTGCCAAATTCGAACGAGCTCGTCTTGCATAAAACTGCGATTTTGAGCGTCCAGCGCGGCGAATGGTTCGTCCATCAAGAGTAAATGCGGTTGCACAGCCAGGGAACGCGCGATGGCCACACGTTGGCGCATTCCTCCCGAAAGTTGATGCGGAAACTTGTTTTCAAAGCCGTCGAGACCGACAAGATCGATGTAGTGCCGCGTGAATTCCTGGCGCTTGTGCGCGGGCAGCCCCTTCATTTCGAGACCGAAAGCAATGTTCTGGGAAACATCCATCCAGGGAAACAGCGCGTAGTCCTGGAAGATCATGGTGTTCTGCCAACCAGGCACACGAATGGGGACACCATCGACGGCAATGCTGCCGGTCGTGGGAGGTTCGAAACCCGCTGCAATGTTCAGCAAGGTTGTCTTGCCGCAACCGCTGTGACCGAGGATCGCGCAGAATTGGTGGTTCGGAACCTCGAAGGTCACATCGCGCAGCGCCACCACGGTTTCTGCGTCGTCAGGATCGCCGTAGACCTTGGACAGATTTTTGATAGCGAGGTGGCCCATGCTATTTGCTCAGCGCCAATGACCAAGGCAGAAATTTGCGTCCCAGTGTACGGATCGCAGTATCGATCAAAAGCCCCACCAGGCCGATGGTCAGCATGCCGACGACAATCGTGTCGGTGCGCAACATGCTTCGCGCATCGTTGATGAGAAAACCGAGCCCGGAATTTGCGCCGACAAGTTCAGCCGCGACGAGCGCCATCCAGCCGACTCCCAGTCCGATGCGAACGCCGGTGATGATCTGGGGCAGTGAGCCCTTGAGGATAATGCGCGAAAGGACCTTGTACTCGGGCGCGCCCAGACTGCGGGCCGCTCGCACCAGGTTCGGATCGACATTCTTCACGCCGACAATCGTGTTGATCAGGATCGGAAAGAACATTCCCAGGAAGATGATGAATTGGTTCTGCGCGTCGCCGATGCCGAACCAGAGAATGCTGAGAGGGATCCATGCCAGCGGCGGAATTGGACGCAGGATCTCCATGATGGGATTGACTTGATTGTAGACGAGCCGCCACCACCCCATCGCGATCCCCAGAGGGATGGCGGTGGCGGCAAACAGGAATGCCCAAGCTTCGCGTTTGAGGCTGGCGACGAGATGAAAGAAGAGTTCGCCCGATGCGACCAGGCCGGCGGCCGTGCGCGCAATTGTCGTTGGCGCCGGCATGAGCACCGCCATATGTGGATCGATGCTCGGCAACCACACCGTGGAAGCGAATTGCCAGACGAGAATAAGGACTAAAAGAAAAGTGAGATTCGGAAGGAAAGCCAGGAGCCTGCTTTTTCGCATTCGCGCAGGTCGTGACGCCGAGCCGGTGTCCTCGCTTTGAGTCGATGCGCTCAAATCGGGCGACCCTTCCTCATCGAAAAATCCCGCCGCGGGGTCCGATCGTTTCCGGACCCTCGCGGACAGCTTCAACTCATGGTTTGTACGTTGTTCCACCAAACGACCATGGTCGCGTCAGATCGCCCGGCTCGGGCCACCGCTGTGGCTCCTTGAGTGTATTGGCATTCGCATAGCTTGGATACGGAAGGTTGCCGATCTTGCCTGCCCAGTTCGCGGGGAAGAAGGGCGCTTGCGTCGGGATTTTCCAACCGAGTTTCTCGTAGGTTTTTTCCATGAATTTCGTATCAAACGAATCCTCGTAATCCTTGGCGCTCAGCGCCTTGGTGACCCGGTTACGATCTTTCAGCCATTTCGCGATGCGCGCGTTTTCCTCGCCCCACAGTGTCGCGAAGGGATAGCTGTAAGTCGGCTTGTAGAGATTGTTGTAGAGCTGGGTTTGCTGAAGAAGCAGAGGTCTGCCGAATGATTTCAGGGTCGGCTCGGCGGCGAGGAAATCGGCCGCCTTGTCCGGATTGAGCCTGATCCACAGGGTCGCTTCCATGAAAGCGTCGCTGATCGCCTGCACAACGTCCGGGACGTTGTCGATCAGCTCCTGTCGTACATAAAACATGCCCTCATAGAGATTGTACGGGAAGATCGTATCGACCTCGCGGCCGGTCTTTCGCTCTTCGATGATGGTGACGGACGGCTCCCACGGCACCACTGCGCCGATGCCTTTCGCCATCAGGATCTGTTCGCTGGGCGGCATGTTCTTCAGGATGACGTCCTTGCCGATCTGCAGCCCGACAACTTCGGCGGCCTGTGTGAAATAGAATTCGGCTGAGGACCCCGTGACGATGCCGATCGTCGCCGGCGGATTGCTGCCCTTGAAATCCGCGAGGCTTTTGATCGTGGAATCCACCGGCACGACGGTGGAATGCTTCAGGTTCGGGGCAACAACGGCGATCGCGCGCACGGGAACCCCGCGATCGAGCAGCGATGTGAACGGAAAGTTTCCGCCGTTCCCGACCTGGATTCGGGCAGACGCCACGGCTTCGTTCACATCCGGACCTGCGGCGAAGACCTGGAATTTGGCGTCGAGGCCGCGCTTTTGCATAAGCTCGGCTTTGTCCATCACCACGTTGATCGTGTTTTGACCGGAGAAGGGGCCTTGCCAGCCAAAACCGAGCGGCCACCAGCCTTTCTGTTTTAGCCAGTCGATTGATTTGGCGGAGACCTTTTCATAGGGCTGCGGCCAGCCCCAGTCGGTAAAACTCTGAGCCGTCGCCGGAACCGACGCCAAAATGAAAGTGGCGAAGGTCGCACCGGCTATCGCGCTCAATCGCGTTCTTGCTTGCTTGTGCATTTCACTCCTCCCCATTTTTATAGTTTGCAGGTTTCCAGCTAGCCCGGCTCGATGACGAACAACGTGCGACCGTATTCGACGAGTTCGCCATTCTCGGCACCGATTTGAACGATACGACCGGCAACCTCGGCGTTGATGGTCGTGAACAGCTTCATCACTTCGATCAGGCAAAGCGGATCGCCGACGCCGACGACGTCGCCGACGTCGACGAAAGCCCTCGCGTCCGGACTGGGCGCGCGATAGAAGGTTCCGACCATTGGGGCGGCGACCTCGATCTGACCGGCGGCGGCGGCGGCGTCGGCGGCGGCGACTTTTGGCGCCGCGGCGCGAGCCTTTCGCGGCGCGGCAGCGGAAACAGCAACCGGTGCGGAGCCGCGTTCGACATACTCTGCCGCCGCTCCCGCAGAGGCGCCATTCCTGCGCACAACGAGTTTGATATCGCCGGTCTCGACGACAAGCTCGTCGCAGGAGCTGCTGTCGATCAGCTTTATGATCTCGGCAATCTCATCGTATGTCAGGCTCACGTGTTCTCCTGTCCTGATTCATCGATGGTTGCCGTCAATCGGTCGGCCGTGGCTTGCAGAAGCGGAACGTGTTGCAAACCCTGCTCCAGCGACATGCGCGCCAGTGGCGCAGAAATTGCGAGCGCCGCGACCCGCTGTCCGCCCGCCGAGCGCACCGGAACCGCAACACACACAACGCCTGCCAGAAATTCCTGGTTGTCGATCGAAATCTCGGTTTTCCGAATGGCCTCGAGCTCTGCCTCCAGCTTAGCGGCCTCGGTGATGGTGTTTTCCGTGTAGCGATAGAGAGGGATCGACCGCACGAGCAGGGCGCGCTTTTTCTCAGGCAGCTGACTCAAAAACAGTTTGCCCATGGACGTGCAGTGCAACGGCACGCGTGAACCGGGCTCGAACCGCAATCCAAAAGGCCACGCCGACTCCACGCGATCGAGATAAATGACGTGGCTCCCGGTCATCACTCCGAAGTTGCAGGTCTCGCCGATTGCCTGTGAAAGCGCCTCCAGAATTGCGTGGCGCGGACCGCGCAGCATCGAGGCGGCGACGATGCCCAGCCCCAGTTGCACCATGCGGGCGCCTGGCACGAACCGACGGCTTCCCGGTTCCCGCTGCAACAGGCCTTCTGTTTCAAGCATGCGCACGATCCGGTGCGCGGTCGGCTTGGGCAGACCCAGGAGCGCTCCGAGTTCGGAAACACCGAGAGGCCGGCGGGCCGTGGCCATTGCCTCGAGAATTGCGACAGCCTTGACGGTCGGAAATGTCTTGCCCGGCTGTTCCGTAGCCGAGGCCCGCCGTTCATCAAGCCGGCCGTCTTTCGACAGCTGTGTGCCGAGGATGGGCTGCATACGAAGTATCAAAAACCGAAACAAAACGTCTTGCAATATGAATTTATCCAGTGTGACAATTGAGGACGGCACCTAAGAAGTGCACAACTGGGAGGCGAGCGATGCAGCGCGTGCTGGTCGCCAATCGCGGCGAGATCGCCCTGCGAGCTATCCGCGCATGCCGCCAGCTTGGGCATCAAAGTCTCGCCGTCTTCTCATCCGCCGACGCGAATTCGCCTCACCGCTGGGCCGCCGACCACGCGATTTGCATTGGACCGCCGTCGGCGACCGCGAGCTATTTGAATGTCGCCGCGCTGCTGGAAACAGCGACCGCGATGAAATGCGATGCCATCTATCCCGGTTATGGGTTTCTCGCCGAAAACAGCGCTTTCGTGGAACGCTGCAATGAAGCCGGGTTGACCTTCATCGGTCCGGACAGCGATTGCATCTCGCGCATGGGAGACAAGGTCGCGGCGCGGCGAACTGCTGCCGCGATCGGAATTCCCGTGGTGCCTGGATCCGAGCAGGGGTTTACCGACGCCAACAGCGCCAGCGTCGTTGCAGCCGATCTCGGGCTTCCGCTTTTGTTAAAGGCAAGCGGGGGCGGCGGCGGCCGCGGTATGCGCGTCGTGACCGACCTTGCGAACTTTGCCGCGCAGTTCGAGCAAGCCTCCGCGGAGGCCAAAGCGGCGTTTGGGAACCCGGAGATCTACCTCGAGCGATTCTTCCCGCAGGTCCGCCATATCGAGATTCAGGTCTTCGGCGATCGACACGGCAATCACGTCCATCTGGGTGAGCGCGACTGCAGCGTGCAACGTCGTCATCAGAAACTGGTGGAGGAGTCGCCTTCGCCAGTGCTCGACCAACAAACCCGAGAGCGGATGGCAGAGGCAGCTGTCGCCTTGATCAAGTCACTCAATTACGTCAATGCCGGCACGGTGGAATTCATCTTCGACCCTGCAAGCGGCAAGTTCTTTTTCATCGAGATGAACACGCGAATCCAGGTTGAGCATCCTGTCACTGAAATGGTTACGGGCACCGATCTTGTCCTCGAGCAGTTTCGAGTCGCAGCCGGCGAAAAGCTTTCGTTCGGCTCGACGTTCTCAGTAGGGAAGGCGGCAATCGAATTCCGCATCAATGCCGAGGACGCCGCGCACGACTTTCGACCGTCGCCAGGCGTCATCAAGCGTTGGCGTCCGCCAAATGAGCGCGACGTGCGTGTCGATAGCCACGTGTACGAAAGCTACGCTGTGCCGCCTTATTACGATTCCATGTTGGCCAAGCTAATCGTTTCAGCACACGATCGTACGGCAGCGATCGATCTGGCCAAGTCGGCGCTGTCGCGCTTTCAGGTGTCCGGACTGCAGACAACAGTGCCGTTTCATGCGTGGCTTCTCCGGCGGCCAGAGTTTGCAAGCGCCGGGGTGCACACACGATGGGTTGAAGAAAACCTGGAGGCCGAGGCCATTAATGGCTGAGAAGAAAACCATCAATCTGGTCGACGTAACGCTGCGCGACGCCCACCAATGCCTGTGGGCGACGCGCATGACGACGGCAATGATGGAGGACCTGTCAAAGCGGCTCGATCGTGCCGGGTTTGAGGCAATCGATCTTGTTGGTGGCGCGGTCTTCGACGTTTGCGTGCGCTACCTGCGAGAGGACCCGTGGGAGCGAATGCGTATTCTCAGTGGCTGGGTCAAACGGACGCCGCTGATAGTGATGACGCGCGGCCAGAGCCTGTTCACATTCGAGTTCTTTCCAGATGACATCGTCGAGCTGACAGCGGAACGAATCTTCGCCAACGGCATCCGCTACCATACGCCGTATGACGCGCTAAACGACATGCGCAACATGGAGGTGCCGGTTCGGGCCGCCAAGAGGGTCGGCCTCTATACCGCAGGTGGAATCGTTTACACCGTAAGCCCCGTCCACACAGACGACTATTATGTGCGAAAGACACGCGAGCTCGTGTCTCTCGGAGTCGATGCCGTCTACATCAAGGATCCGAGTGGCCTGTTGACCCCGGAGCGGGTTTACACGCTGGTCCCGGCGCTCAAAGCGGTGTGCGGCAAGTTGCCTCTGCATCTGCACTCCCACTGTCTTACCGGACTTGCGCCATATGCCGCGTGTCGCGCCGTGGAGATTGGCGTCGACGTGGTTCACACGGCGACATCTACATTGGCCAATGGTGCATCCCATCCGGCAACTGAATGGTTCGTCGAGAACATACGACGCGCCGGATTCAGCACACCGGTCGACCTGGAGCCGATACATGAGGTCGCCGAACGCCTGCGCTACATTGCCAAACGTGAGGGCAAGCCTGTTGGCAACATCGTCGAACACGACGCGTTTCATTACGAACATCAGATGCCCGGTGGAATGGTGTCCAATCTGAAGTCGCAACTTGCGCCCCTCGGGATTGCTCACCGCTTGCCAGAGGTACTTGAGGAGGCTGCGCGCGTACGTCGCGAATTGGGCTATCCGATTATTGTCAGCCCCTTTGCGCAGTTCGTCATGACGCAAGCCGTCCTCAATGTGATGGGCAAAGAGCGATATGCGACTGTGCCGGATGAAGTCAGGAAATACGTGCTCGGTTACTACGGTGAGATTGCCGGCCCGATTGATCCTAATCTCTATGAACGCATCACGAATGGGGCCAAGCCGACGTCGGCCCGGCCAGGGGATTTGCTGGAACCGGGAATTCCGAAAATCCGGCGGGAACGTGGTCCATTCGCTTCCGATGATGATCTTCTGCTCGCTGCCTTCTACGCCCGGCGCGAGTATGACGCGTTGAAAGCAGCTGGCCCCATCAACACGACCTATCCGCTGGCTTCGACGCCGCTGCTCACATTGCTCAAGGAGATCACGCAGCGTCGCGACATCCGGTCGATCCACCTCGTTCAACAGGCCCGGTAATGACGACCCCCGCAATAATTACTGTCGCTATCACAGGGGCAATCCCACGCAAGGCCGATACGCCGGCCGTACCGGTCACCCCCAGCGAGCAGATTGAATCCACGCACGAAGCGTTCGAGGCCGGGGCATCGGTCGTGCATATTCACGTGCGTAACCCTGACGAAAGCCCCAGCTCCGATCCGGCTCTTTTCGCGCAGGTCCAGGAGGGCGTCGCGAAGCATTGCCCCAAGATGATCATACAGTTCTCGACTGGCGGGCGCGGCCGTAGTCAGAACGAGCGTGGACGGATGCTGTATCTCAAGCCCGATATGGCTTCGCTGGCCACGGGCTCGGTCAACTTCGCCGTGCAGATTTATGAAAATCCACCGCAGCTTGTCGAAGAGCTCGCGCGATCCATGCTTGAATTCAACGTCAAGCCTGAGATCGAGGTTTTTGACATAGCGATGCTCTACAACGCAAAAATCATGGCTGATCGCGGCTTACTCAAACGTCCGTGTCAGGTTCAGTTTGTGATGGGCATTCCGAATGCCCTTCCTGTCCGGCGCAAGCTGTTGGAATTTCTGATCGCCGAACTGAAAGATCTCATGCCCGATGCGACGTGGTCGGCTGCAGGAATTGGACGCCATCAGCTCGATGTCAACGAGTGGTGCCTTGAACTGGGTGGGCACGTCCGCACCGGCATCGAAGACAACATCAAGTTCGACAAGAATCGTCTCGCTCGCAGCAACGGCGAGTTGGTTACGCGCCTTGCGGGATTGTGTTCTAGTTTTGGACGACATCCAGCAAGTCCTGCGGAGGCACGGAAGATCTTACAACTGCCGACAGAATAAATCTGGGCGGCGAAAAAAGGGGGGAAACGATGCAGCAGTCAAAGACAGAGTCGGGCGGCTTTGGAACATCGATCGGCACAATCGCATTCGCCAGCGCGATTGGCACAACGATCGAATGGTACGATTTCTTCCTTTTCGGAGTAGTCACTCCACTCGTCCTTAACAAGTTGTTCTTTCCAAACTTCGATCCGTTGGTCGGCACGTTATTGGCGTACACGACCTTTTTCGTTGGGTTCATTTCGCGACCGATCGGTGGAATTATTTTCGGCCACTATGGCGACCGCATCGGTCGCAAGACGGTGCTTGTTCTCACCATTTTGATCATGGGTATCGCCACGTTCTTGATCGGGTGTCTTCCGACCTATGCGTCGGTGGGGATCTGGGCACCCGTGATGCTGCTCATTCTCCGTATCTTCCAGGGCATAGGCATCGGCGGAGAATGGGGCGGCGCGGTGTTGATGGCGGTCGAACATTCTCCAACCGGGAGACGCGGGTTCTACGGCAGTTGGCCACAAATCGGCGTTCCAGCGGGGCTGCTGCTGAGTTCGGGAATGGTTTACCTGCTGTCTTATCTCCCTGAGGCCGACTTCTTTGCATGGGGTTGGCGGATAGCCTTCCTCATCAGCGCGGTGCTGGTGGCAGTGGGTCTCTATATTCGTTTGAAAATCATGGAGACCCCGGCGTTCACACGCATCCAGGCAACCAAGAAGGTCGCGCACGTGCCGTTCTTCGAACTGCTGCGCACTCACGGCAAGAACACCCTGCTTGGCCTCGGCGCCCGCTATATCGAAGGCGTTACCTTCAATATCTTCGGTGTGTTCGTCGTTGGATATCTCGCGGGAACCCTGGGTTT
>Ga0070717_10004379_pt1 | contig 10192 bp, 6 predicted proteins | sample LARL113metaG_FD_71366 | JGI IMG/M metagenome (GOLD analysis project Ga0070717, IMG submission 71366) | Corn, switchgrass and miscanthus rhizosphere microbial communities from Kellogg Biological Station, Michigan, USA - LAR L11-3 metaG | ecosystem: Host-associated > Plants > Roots > Rhizosphere ... | reverse complement strand
GCCGACTGCGTGAAGATGGCCGTATTGACCCCGATCACCTCGCCGTTCATGTTCAGCAACGGTCCCCCGGAGTTGCCGGGGTTGATGGCCGCGTCGGTCTGGATAAAGTGCTGGAACTGCCCGGCCACACCCGGCTCGATGGTGCGGTTCTTGGCGGAAATGATGCCGGCGGTCACGGTCTGCGAAAGGGTGAACGGACTGCCGATGGCCTCCACCCAGTCGCCCACGCTCGTGCTGTCGGAATTGCCCATCTTCACCGTGGGTAATGCGGTGTTGGTGTCGATCTTGATCACCGCGAGGTCGGTCGCCTTGTCGGTCCCGATCACGCGTGCCGGGCGGCCGAAATCCTGGTTGTCGGGGTCCGTCGAAAGCTTGACGTAGATCTTGTCGGCCTTCTCCACCACGTGATTGTTCGTGATGATGTATCCCTTGGCATCGACGATGAAGCCCGAGCCCAGCGACTCGCGCACGCCTCCGCCACCGCCATCCTCACCATCACCCTGATCGGGCCCCTGCCCGCCAAAGAAGCGATTGAAGAAATCCTGGAAGTTCCCCTGGCCGTCGTCACCGCCGCCCTGGTCCTCGTCATCGGGATTCTGCGGGTTGGGCTGCGGCCGAGCGTGGGGATTGCGCCGGGCGTGTGGATTGGCCGACGACTGCTTCGGCAGCGTCTGGGTATTGATATTGACCACCGCTGGTCCCACCGTTTTGGCAATCTTCACAAACTCGTTGGGAGCCACCGGCGAATTGACCACCTTGAGTGGCGTAGCGTCAGCGCTGTCGTTCTGCTTCTCCTGGCCGCGGACGCCATGGGCGACATACGAGCCAGCCACGATGCCGGCGGAGAGCATAGCAAGAAGGACGAACATCGAAGCGAGACGGCGCGTGCGTAGCCGTTCGAAGAGCGATTTCATTGTCGTTAAACCTCGTTAGAGCACCAACCTCACGGCTGGAATGTTCTTTGTCCCAATATTCAGTATATCCAGTGGGGACAGACAATTACCCGTGGAATCGCCGAAGCGCTCGAATCAGCCGCCTGGGTGCGCAGCAGCTTCTGCGGGCGCGCACCTATCCCCTTCCGTAATAGACGTAGATGCCGCCCAGGAGTTCCCTGATTGCCTGGGGCGAGAGGTGTCTGAGGTGAGAACTGGGTTTGTGGCTAACCGGTGCTTCAGGCTCTGCGCTCGAGTCTGGATGGAGCCCACTTGCCAATCCGGACCGGATCTCCCTTGCTTCGCCCCGGCCTTTGGTCCATATTTCTAATCAATAGGCAATCCACTTCCCCTCCCTGCTCGTTCTCTTTTCGGATTCAGTCCATTGGTTGCGAGGTCTAGCCATGGCGAGGTTAGGAGCGTTCTGCTTCCCCGGAACGGGGCATATCAATCCCATGACCGCCCTGGCGCGGACGCTTCAGCATCGCGGCCATGAAGTCGTGATCTACGGCATCGCCGACTGCGAGGAGCGGGTGCGTGCCGCGGGCGTCGAGTTCTACCGCATCGGCGCCGACGATTACCCTGCCGGCACGCTGCGCCGATTGGATGAGCGGCTGGGTGAATTGAAAGGGCTGGCGACGTTCCAGTTCACCGTGGAGCGAGTCAAGAACACGGCGCGCATGATCCTCCGCGACGGGCCCGACGCGGTGCGCAAATCAGATGTGGAAGCCTTGCTGGTCGACGAAGCCGATATGGGCGGCAATGTAGCGGAGTATCTCGGCCTGCCGTTCGTTTCCATTGCCATGTTCCCGCCGCTCATCCAGGACGACCGCATTCCTCCGTTCTGCTTCGGATGGTCCGCGCGCCAGGACCGGCTCAGCCGTCTCCGCAATGAGCTCGGCTTCAGGTTGCTGTCACGGATCGCCGCGCCCATCTTCAAAGTGGTCAACGACCAGCGCCGCGCCTGGGCATTGCCGCCGCTAAAGCGCTCCACCGACGCGCTCTCGACGCTCGCGCAGATTGCGCAGCTACCCGAAGCGGTGGAGTTCGAAGTTGCCGGCAAGCCGCCGATCCTGCACTACACCGGGCCGTTCGTCGATTCACGCCTGCGCCCCGCCATCGAATTTCCCTGGGAACGCCTGGACGGCCGCCCGCTGGTGTATGCATCGCTGGGTACCATGCAGAACGGATCGGAGTCGATCTTCCGCACCATCGCCGAGGCGTGTGCCGGCCTCCAAGCGCAACTGGTGATCTCGTTGGGCGGGGGACTCGACCCCTCAAGGTTGGGCACGATGGCGGGCGATCCCATTGTGGTGCGTTATGCACCACAATTGGAAATCGTGAAGCGCGCCGCCGTGGTCATTACGCATGCCGGCCTCAACACTGTTCTCGAGTCGCTGGCCGAGGGCGTGCCGCTGGTCGCGCTTCCCCTTGGCAACGATCAGCCCGGGGTGGCCGCCCGCATCGCTGCGCGCGGCGCCGGCGTAGTGATTCCGCAACAGAAATTAGCCGCGAAGAAACTGCGCGCCGCCGTGAGCAAGGTACTCGACGACCCAACCTACCGTAGTGCGGCGCTCACTTTACAGAAGGCCATTGCCGCAGCCGACGGCCTGAACCGCGCCGCCGACATCATCGAGGAAGTGCTCGGAATCAGTTCCTCCGCCCAGCGGAGCGGCCTGGTCGATTCGGTCGCCGCCGATTAGCAGCCGAATGACGTAATCTCTGATCACTGAACACTGAACACTGAACACTGAACACTGAACAATGAACACTGACAAGTGTTTTTACGCTTCGTGCGCCGTCGGCACGTGCGGCTGCGGAACCAACTCGGTGATCGCGATTCCCGCCAGGATCAGCACTGCTCCGCAGGCCGGCCGCACACCCAGTCGCTCGCCCATTACCAGGAACGACGTGATCCAGGCAAAAACCGGTTCCATGGTCATGATCAGCGCGGCATGGGTCGAGGGCAGGATCGACTGCGCCCAGCTCTGAATGGAAAACGCGGCCGCTGTGGCCAGCACCGCAGCGATGGCCAATGCGCCGAGCAGGCCGGGCGTCCATTCCACGTGGGGCGTTTCAATGAACGGCAGGCTGACCGCCATGAACACCGCGGAGAATCCCACCTGCAGCAGTGCCAGCGACTGAAATGCGATGCGCGGCGAGGCGTGCCCGAGCGCAATGCAGTGAAACGCAAACGCCACCGCGCATCCGAACGTGAGCACGTCGCCGATGTTGACGGAACTCAGGTCCGGCAGGAGTGCGGCAAGCCCGGCCTGGGCAGTGCCCTGCGCTGCGGGCACGGTCAGCAGGATGAGCCCCGCGAACGCCAACAGCGCGCCCACGAAAGCGTTCCAGCGCGGCCCGCGGCCGCCGGGCGGGCGCAATCCCGGAATCGATGACAATAAGGGCACCAGCACCACCAGGAAACCGGTAATAAACGCCGACTTCGACGGCGTGGTACGGGCCAGTCCCAGGGTCTGGAACTGATAGCCCGCGGCCAGGCAGAGCCCCACGATGGCCCCCGAAAGAACCTGCCAGCGGCGGATGCCGCGCCAATAGTGGTGATACCCGATGGCCATCACTGCGAAGGCCAGCGTCATGCGGGCCAGGTTGAACGCCGCAGGCGTAGCGTGGGCCAGCGCGCCCTTGATAAGCACGAATGTCGATCCCCAGACGGCGACCACGAACAGCATCAGGAGGTATGCGCGCAGCTTCATAGCAGAGAACAGAGATCAGAAAACGGGGGTCAGGCCTTGCGGTGGGCTATTGACTTCGCCCGCCAACAAATTCGGTTAGGAAGTCTCACACAAGCTGCTATGAGTGTACCTATGGAGCTAGACCCAGTGGAGTGCGGCATCAAGTTGAACGACGATCTCTGATGGTGAGTCCTGATCCTGATTCCTGATCTCTCTGCCTATCGTTCATTGAAAGGCACCCGCGCATTTCTTTTGACATTTTTTGGTTGACCCCGGCGAGGCATTGGGATAGCGTCGAGTGCAAATAAACATCTGAGTTGCGAATCGAGTAGATCGAACGAGGGCCTGTTTGGGCTATCGCAGTTTCGGGAACGGTGTTCGCCGATATGAAAACATAAACAGCCGCCCGATTGAAAAGCGGCGGTTCCAATTATCCGAGAACAGAATCACATTACAGTTTCCGAAAAATGCCTTGACCCGCGCCTTGGTGTAATCAGGCTCCAGCAAGACGAGATCTTGCAAGCCGTACGCGCTCGGAAGAACGGTAAGGCTTTCTCTGATGAATGCTCTCTCCCTGCTTTCTCCTGCGCTGCTGGTGTGTGCAGCAGCGCCCGTGCTTGCCCATGTCGTCGTGGCAAGTCCCCATCACGCCTCTAAAGTCGTTTCTCCTTTCTGGCTCAGTGCCAAAGCGGAGCCGTGTTCCTCCCAATCCATTGCCGCCACGGGCTACTCCATCGACAACAGCACCAATACCACCGTCTTCCACGGCGCTTCCGTGAATGCTCATGTCCAGGCAGGCACCGGCACCCACACCCTCCATGTCAAGTCCTGGGGCGTCTCCGGCGCCTCCTGCGTCAGCGATGTCGTCATCAGGGTTGTACCGTCGCCGGTCGCTTCAGTGCCGGCAGGCGCCAGCGTCACCCGGGAAATTCAGTCCTGGAATGGCTGGCACGCCGTGCACGACAATGGCACAGGAAATGGTAGGTCCACCGGCGTCATGGACATGATCAGCGCCTTGTCACTCAGCGGCAGCGCGCGACGATTCGTAACCAACTTTTCCAACTCGGCGGGAGAGCGGTACTACGTGACTTTCGGGAACGATTCGGCGCCGAAGAACTTTCTTTATGACACGTGGGTCTACATCGCCGGTTCATCCGGCGACATCGCCAATCTCGAGCTGGATTTGAATCAGGTCATCGGGAACGGCGATACAGTTATCTTCGGCATACAATGCGACGGGTACAGCTACACGTGGGACTACACCGTGAACGAAGGCAGCCGGAAGAACTACATCGATGCGTGGCGGCATTCGAATGCCTGGTGTAACCCGCGGGAGTGGAGCACCAATACGTGGCATCACGTCCAGATAAGCTATTCGCGCAATAACGCCGGCCACGTCACCTACAAATCCATCTGGCTGGACGGCGTGCAAGAGGACATCGACGTCAAGGTGCCTTCGGCCTTCTCTCTTGGTTGGGGAAACGCGCTGCTCACCAATTTTCAGGTGGATGGGCTCGGCGGATATGGCTCGGTGACCATGTTCGCGGACCACATGACGGTGTATCGCTGGTAGAGCACGTGGCGCCTGCGGCAGCCAAACGCGCAGTTTCCAAAACGCACCGCAGGCGCCGCGTACGCTCTTGAAGAAACGGGTGCAGAAAATGCACTCGCCGTAATATTAGCCCTGTGAAACTCCCGGTCCGATCTGGCACTCTAATAAGCCTATGGAACGCTTGAGAGTCGCGCCCGTACGCCGCCGCAAGCCATTTGGGTTTGGTGCCGCAATCATTCTTTTCGTCGCTTCCCTGATCACGGTCCCCCATGCAGAGGCCCGGGTAGAACTGCAGCCCTGCAAGAACAGCATCACTCCGCAGCAGCAGATCGAACTCGGCCAGAAAGCGGTGCAGCAGGTCTATCAGCAAATGCCCGTCCTGCCTGATTCCGATCCGGTGACCCAATACGTCCAGGCGCTGGGGCAAAAGCTCGCGGCCCAAGCCCCCGGCTATCACTGGCCGTATAACTTCCATGTCGCCGATGTGGCCGACATCAACGCTTTCGCTCTGCCCGGCGGCTCCATCTTCGTCAATCTCGGCACCATCCAGGCGGCCTCCAACGAGGCGCAGCTCGCCGCGGTAATGGCCCACGAACTCTCCCACGTCGTCCTGCAGCACTCCATTTGTAATTACGAAAGAGAAAGGCGCGTGGGCCTCTTTGCCGGCATTGGGCAGATCGCCAGCGGCCTCATCCTCGGAGATACGGCTCTGGGTGAGCTGGCCGTGAAAGGCATCGGGCTCACCGCCGGCCTGAGCTTTCTGCGGATGTCGCGCGGTGCAGAGGAGCAGGCGGATCTCGAAGGCGTTGGCATCCTCTACGACGCGGGCTACGATCCCCGCGCCATGCCGCAGTTCTTTGAGACCATCCAGGCGAAGTACGGGACGGGCGGCGCCCAATTCCTCAGCGATCATCCCAACCCCGGCAACCGTACCGAGTATGTCGACAAGGAAATTTCATCGTTCGTTCCCAAGACCCGCTACGTCACAAACTCAACCCAGTTCACTCAAATTCACAAGAAGGTCGCGGGCATGCGCGCCTACAGTGCCAAGGAGGTCGACTCCGGCGTGTGGAAGCGCAAAGAACCCAATCAGACCGTCAGCACCGGCGTGAACCAATACGATGCCAACACACCCGCGAACGCGCCCATCGATACCACACCGCCGCAGAACTGGATTACGTTTCAGGGCAGCGGCTTCACCATGCAAATTCCTTCCAACTGGCAAGCCGCCGGCAACCAGGGCTCGGCGATGGTGGCTCCGCCGGGCGGCATCACTCAGGCCGCCAACAGCCAGGCAGGCAACCTGGTTTACGGCGTCCTCACCGACACCTTCCGCCCCGAACAGGGGGCAAGCAGCACGGAGATGTTCAACCAGCTCATCGCCGAGCTCACCCGCGAGAACCCCGGCCTGGAGCCTGGCCCCGCTGGGCGCATCCGGGTCGGCGATGCCTCCGCGGAAAGCGTGCAGAGCATCACCCGCTCCGCCAATAACGGCCGCGGCGAGCACGATTGGATTGTGGCGCTTCCGCAGAACGGCGCCATGCGCTATTTTGTCTTCGTTGCTCCGCAAGCGGACTACGAAAAGATGCGTCCCACGTTCGAGCGCATCGTGAACTCAATCCGCCTGGAATGAGCAGCGACCATTTGTTCTTGGGTTCGCGGTTCGCAGTTCATAGCAATCAGCTATTAGCTATTAGCTATTAAGCCATGAAGTTGTCATCCTGAGCGCAGCGAAGGACCTGCTTTTACTTGCGAATTACCTCACCCGACTGGCTTTCTCAGATCCCCGCGTACCACGCGTATCCGCTTTCCGGCGACGCGGACCCCAGCCCCTTGCCGAAACCCTTCATCGAATCGGTGGCCGTCAGGTGGACGATGTATTTCAAGCTCTTGTAGCCGAGCTGGCGCGGGACGCGCAGACGCAGCGGCCCGCCGAACCCCACCGGCAGATCGCCATCATTCATTCCCCAGGTCAGAAACGTCTGCGGATGCAGCGCATCGGCCATGTCGATGCTCTCCCACCAGCCCATCTTCTCCATGGATCGGTACACGATATACCGCACCTGGGGATGGAGCCCGGCCTCGTTCAGCACTTCGGAGAGCGGCGTCCCGATCCACTCCGCGACGTACGACCAGCCCTCTTCGCACACCACTTCCGTAATCTGGTTGAGGAAAGCCATGCTGCGGATGTCGGAAACCGAAAGCGATAACGGATGGTCCACCATTCCGTCCACTACCAGCCGCCATTCACGGAACCCGCTCGCCTGGTGACGCTTGAACTCGTCGGTAGGCGGATCGGCCTCGTTGGCAAACGGCGCCTTCGAAATCATGCTGCGCGGAAATTCGCGCGCCAGCGAGTGCGTGGTCAAAAGCCGCTGGGCGGCGTAGGTGAGCGTCTCTCCGGGGCCGTAAAGCCCGCCGTGATCCGGTGGAACCAGCCCGTAGCGGCGGGCCACGCGCGCGGCCACGGCGAGGCCCGATGCGCCGGCCACGGCGGCCAGCCCGGTGGTGATAAGTCTGCGGCGCGACATTTGGCTCATGGCTGCTCCTCGCGACTGGTAACGCGTCCGGTGATCATGCCTCGCATGCGGTTCCGAAAGCCGTTCATGGCGACCATGACGACGTGCACAACAAGAAAGAGGACGAGAGCCGCGGAGACGAAGAAATGCAGAGTGCGCGCCGATTGCCGGCCGCCCAGCAGATTGACGCCCCAGGGAAACGCGGAATTGAAGGCCGGCGACAACGCCAACCCGGTCCAGATGACGAGGGGGACCAAAACAAAAATCACTGACAGGTAAGCGGCCTTCTGCAGCGCGTTATAGGAATGGACTTCGCTGGCATCGGGAGGCGCACGGCGAAGATAGGCTCCCATGCGGCTTGTGTAGGCTCGCAAGTTTCTCTGCCCTGCATTGGGCCAGAGGTTTCTGCGGAAATGCCCCGTCCAGAGCCCTGCGATCAGATAGACCGCGCCGGTCAGCACCAGGAGCCAGGCGGATTGGAAATGAAGATAGCGGCTCCACCCATTCTGGTCGGGCATCACGTAGCCGTACCCGGTTGGCACCGTGTCGCGCGAAGCAGGGATTGGAATAGTGAACAGGGGATGCATGTTCACGTTTCCGGTTTCGCCCCAGTAGAACCGCGGGTGAGAAATCACGATCTCGGCGCCGGTAATTAGCAATGCCATAAACGCGACAAAGGTCAGCCAGTGCGTCACGCGCACTAGGGCAGTATGCCGCGACGCTTTGGTTTGCGGTGGGGAAACGACCGTTGCCACGGCAGGAGCATACCACGACCCGCAAGGAAAGGTCATGACGTTTGTGGCCGGCCGGAAGGATTTTGGTGTGGTTAGCTGGGTACCCCAAGTCCCCGGGGTCCCCACGGACAGGTCTTCGTCCGTGGGGTGGAGATCTCGATTTTGAGACCTGGATAGCACCGAGGCCGATCAACCAATCTTCGTTTCATCCTTCGCGGGTCGGCGAAACCGATGTCCGACTAGAAATGCAGCGGCGGCATTCCCTTCTCAAGGAACTCATACCGCGGCCGCAGCGCGTCCGGCCCGGAGGTAATGGTCGTATTGAGGTGAATCAACGGGTAGCCTTCGTCGTTGTATTTCGGCCATGCGGGAACGCCGCCTCCGTTGGGATCGCCGGTTTTGGCGAAGTTCGTCCAATACGTCATCATCGCGTCGCTCAGCTTGCGGTCCTCAGGGCGGACATCCCATCCCGGGCGCGTATCGAGCGTTCCGAACACATACTCGATGTCGTCGGAGTGGAACGCGAACGTTCCGGGATGATATTTGCTGGGCGTCGCCGCCAGTTCGAAGTGATAGCGATACACCGGCGAGTCGCCGGTTTTGCGATGCGCCTCGAGCCAGCGCCACGTGCCCAGCGCGATGAACTGATCGCTCCCGAAATCGATAGCGGACCGCATAGCCTGGGCATCGTCGTCAGCCGGATAGAGCTTGAGGAATTCGTCGGCGCGCTCCTTGAACAACTTGGGCGCCATCTCCTTCCACTGCGCGGCCGTCATGCCGCTGCGGACGAAGAAGTTGCCCTCATCGGAATTCCATCCGCCGATGAGCGGCACGTGCGCCTGCTTGCCGGCCGCATAGGTGTCGGTTACATCCTGCGTGAGCACTTTGCCATCGATGTCAGGAGGAAAGCCGGCGCCCTGCTTTTTCTTCACCGCATCGAGAATCGCGTCTGTCGACATGGCACGAAGGTCGGCCAGGGTCTTGGCGCTGGTCGAGGACACCCACTCCGCATCTTTCACTTCGCGCTCGGCGAGCGTGTCGTACGCAAGGACGTTTTTTCCCACTGCCCCGCCGCTCTCGCCAATGGCCTTGTGAAACAGGCCTTGCGCCATGGGCGATGCCATGAGCGTGCCCACCGCAAACGAGCCCGCGCTCTCGCCAAAGATGGTGACGTTATTCGGATCACCACCGAATTCCTTGATGTTGGCCTTCACCCATTGCAGGGCGGAGATCATATCCATCAGCCCATAGTTCCCTGCCGACCCGTTGGCCTCCTTGGCCAGATCGGCGGTGGCCAAAAAACCAAACACGCCGAGGCGGTAATTGATGGTGACCAGGACCACGCCTTTGAGAGGCAGAAAGTCGCCGTTATGCCGCGGCTCGGAACTGGCCCCGCCCGAGAAGCCGCCGCCGTGAATCCAGAACATTACCGCCAGCTTGCTTTTGTCAGTCGCATCGGCCGGGGCATAGACATTCAGGAACAGGCAATCCTCGCTGGGCCCGGCGTCCTGGAACACCATGTCATCGAACACGCGGCCCTGGGCGCAGTGGGCACCGTACTTGGTGGCGTCGCGCTCGCCCTTCCACTTGGCGGGCGGCTGCGGCGCCTTCCAGCGCTGGTCGCCTGTGGGAGGGGCCGCGTAGGGCAGTCCCATAAACGCCTTCACCTTGCCGTCATTGATCGTCTTTCCGTGAACTTTGCCCTGTTCTGTTTTAACTGTGAGCGAATCGGCATGAGCGTACGATTGCATGCCCAGCA
>Ga0070717_10004378_pt1 | contig 10193 bp, 10 predicted proteins | sample LARL113metaG_FD_71366 | JGI IMG/M metagenome (GOLD analysis project Ga0070717, IMG submission 71366) | Corn, switchgrass and miscanthus rhizosphere microbial communities from Kellogg Biological Station, Michigan, USA - LAR L11-3 metaG | ecosystem: Host-associated > Plants > Roots > Rhizosphere ... | reverse complement strand
GCGGCGTGGCTCCATGGTGGGAGCTGTATGAGCTGAGAGGTTCATGTACAGTTCTGAGAGAGCCTCGGGGTGCAACTCCCCGGGGCTACTCACCCGGGAGTGAATGCCGATACGTTTTGCCATTGGAACAGTTTCCCACAGCCGCAGCCGAAGCCCCTGACAACGTGTATGGGTTCCACGCGCCGCCTCACAGGCGGCCACGTTTCCTGGGTACAGGAGCTTCTGCCGGAAAGCGAAGCAAAACCGGCGCGGTAAAGTGTTCGTCCTGTTTCAGATTGCCGTGGTCATCCACTTTGCTCCAGCCGGTATTTGCAGAAATGTAAATCATGCCATTTGCTGCAGCAGCGTGAGTGGGATCTCCCCGGCGTTCAGTCGCCTGTTCAATGATTTCAGCAGAGATGATTTCTGTCTGGGTTGCATTCAGGCGGAAGCGCACAATGCGCGCGGGTTGGGTGCCATTCTGTATTCCGATCAGTGAGTCTCCGTCGAGCAGGAGTCCGTCCAGTCCTGTAACTGCAATGTTTTCCGGATGCGGCAGATACTCCAGTTTGCCTGGCTGATTTCCAGACCGGCGGACTATACCGATTCCCATTGGATAATCGGCCACCAACACCCTCTTACCGTCTTTTGCCAGCACCGGAGTTTGCGGCGAGAAGAAGTCACCGCCAATTTTTTCGAGCTTCGCCGTTTTCAGGTCGCCCTGCACACAATAGACGCCCCCACCAACGCTGTCGGACACATACACTGTCCCATCCTGTGCAACGGACATGTCTCCCATTACGGCTGGATGGCCTTCGGCCAAATCAAAGCGCTGCAGAGTGTTTTCGCTGGTTCCGTCCATGGCGAAGAGACTGGCTTTTCCCTCGTCCTCTTTTGGGAATGAAGTAAAGTTCGGCATGGCAGATGCTGTGAACCACAGCCGATGCCGAGGCTGGTCTATTGAAACTGCCAGAGTGGGCCAGCGCCTTGCCGATTCATTCACAGGAATTTCTTTCAGGGCGCAATCCCGGCCACTTTTCTGTGGCAAGAAAACTCGATACAAAGTGTGATGCTGAATGCTGGACACGACAAATGTGCTGGAGAGTTTGTCGAAGGCAATATCTTCCGGCATCAGATCCGGCATCGGAAGAGTGCACGCCACTTCAGCCTTCTGGATGGGTCTAGTCCGCAATTTCATCTCATCTGCAATCTTTTGAAAGCCGGGTTCACTGGCAAGTGATTTCAGATCGTTGTCGCCGGCAACGTCATAAGCCAGGCCAGTAGCGGCAAATTTGTGCAACCACTGAAGCGCTTCTGTTTTGTGATCGAGGTGCATCTCTACCAGCGCCATGCGCAGCATGTAAGGCGGCGTGGGCCCAGGCAACTCACGCCCAATCTCGATTAGCACTTCGCGCAGCGCCTTCCAGTCCTGCTGCTTCCTGAGTTCGCGTGCTTTTTGGTTTAGTTGATCAAAGTGCACACGATCGAGTGAAAATGAAGGAAACACCGACAGAAATGCCAGCGTCAAACTAAGCAGGAATCGTTTCATCCTGATATTAACCAGAAGTTCCATTTTGACTTCGAAAAACTGCAATGATTGTTCAACAGTGCCAAAGAGGGGACCTCAGTGTACTCTCTTTCTTCACCGCCGGCGACGACGAATGCCGCTCCCGGACCAGCTTCTTGAAGCAGGCTCGGAGGCAAATGCTCGTGCCCGCGGCACTCTCTGCCTGGAAGGCAAGACTACATCGTGCAGGATGGAGATGTGATGCACATCCGCCACTCGGGGTGAGGTCTGCTCACTCGCGAGCAATTGAGGATGTGCACCCGCAGGTTTTTAAGGGTGTGAATCCATATGCGTCTGAAGCAACGTGGTCGCAATGTTGGGGACTATCTCCTCGTCTGCTGTCAAGCTACGCGAACTTCTGGTAGTGGTGCAGTTTGAATCCTCTCACCTTACTATCGCAATGGAGCATGGAAACCTGCTTCGCTGAAAACCATGCCGCCGCAGTTGAGCATAATGTAATCACGATTGAGAAAGCGATGGGTATGCTAAAGAGGTGTCTCCAGCTCACAACCGTGATGGCGCCAAGGCAAAAAGCGAAAGCCCACACCGTGACGCGCATGACCGCCAAAGTCTCTGCCGGAAGGCCACCTAGCTGCCACGCTAATACCGCCGCGAATAGATAAAACACGCCGACCGAGAATCCAGCCGCGACAAAGAGGTCCCAATATGTCCGGCTGAACCCCTGCACGTCAAAGTGAATTGACCGCATTGAGCCAAGAAGCGTATCAACTCCCCATGTGGGATCGAACTGGCGAAACCAAGTGTATGTCCGACCGCAAAAAGCAACAGAAGAACAGCTGCGATTCGATAAAACAGAGAAACCTTCACGTCTTGCCTCCAAAGATTACGTAAGCACTGTGCTAACTGTGCTCACCCCGCAGGTGCAACTTAGTAGGAATTCTCGTTCTTGATAAAACGGCCAACTTTCGTCGACTCCACGCTGCTGCTCCTTTTGTTAAAGCAAAGCACAACGACACATCGTCGAGATAACTATGCTGGCCAGTAGTCCGTCAAAACGGATTATCGAGCCCCGTCGATCTTATCTCTTAGCCGCTTTGGCTTGCGCGGCTCGAATTTGGGGCATCAGAATGTCGCGAAGGTAGTGCCAGTAAGGGACGAGTTTGAGGGCAGCCTCTGCGTACTGCTCGGCCGCCGTTAAATCAGGCGTGGTTCGGTTCAAGTTCGACCAGGCGAGACTCATCAGCAGTTCGGAATTTGGATCGGTAGCTAGTGTCTCTAAAGCAACCTTGCTCAGTTCTCGTGGTTCGGTGGTGACCTTCTTAGACACCGCTGGAGTGCCTCGAGTGGATCCTGCGTCTGAAAGTCGATGAATGCAAGCTCCGCCTTGCCCGGGTAAAACAGCGGGAGGAATAACGTTCAAGAAGCCAATAAGCCAGTGCGCCACACGAAGGGATCGTTCAACCACTCGGAGAGACCTCATGGTTCAACGCCACGTTTTGGTCCACCGCCGCATTGACTTGTCAGTCTGCGCGGCCTACCATGGCGGGCTGGTGGGGTCTTGCCTTCTCGCCTCGTATGATCGGCAAAGTGATCTCACACTACCGGATCGAGGAACATCTCGGCGGCGGTGGCATGGGAGTGGTCTACCGCGCCGTGGATCTTCGCCTCGGCAGGAACGTTGCGATTAAGTTTCTCCCACCCGGCTTGATGCGGGACAATCAAGCCCTCGAGCGATTCCAGCGAGAAGCCCGTGCCGCTTCCGCTCTCAACCACCCCAACATCTGCACGATTCACGAGATTGACGAGGCCGACGGCCAATCCTTCATTGTGATGGAATGCCTCGCGGGTCAGACCCTCAAGCACCTCATCACAGACAAGCCGCTTCCCAACAATCGCATCATCGAAATCACCATCCAAATTGCGGACGCCCTTGACGCGGCGCACGAACGTGGCATCATCCATCGAGATCTCAAGCCCGCTAATATTTTTCTCACCAATCGTGGCCAAGCCAAAGTGCTGGACTTCGGGTTGGCAAAATTGATTGCCAATCCGCGGCGGGTAGCAGAAGGAGTAGGAGTTTACACTCTCGCCACGGAGACCACCGGGGGGGATTTGACGAGCACGGGCGCTGCTGTCGGCACCGTGGCCTACATGTCCCCTGAGCAGGCTCGCGGCGAAGAGCTTGACGTGCGTACCGATCTCTACTCCCTCGGGGCAGTGTTGTATGAAATGGCCACGGGTCGGGTAGCTTCCGGCGTCGGGACTACCGCGGTCGTCTTCGAGGCCATCCTCAATCGCACTCCCGTCCCGGCAACTCGGCTGAATGTCGATTTGCTCCCCGATCTGGGTTGGATCATCGTCAAATTACTTGAAAAAGACCGACGCTTGCGTTACCAGTCCGCCGCGGAACTTCGCGCCGATCTGGGTCGAGTCAAGCGCGACTCGGAATCGGCCCGTGTATCCGCCGCGGTCGTGCCCCATTCCGGCAGAACTCGCTGGCGTATGCCAGCACTTCTAGCAACGGTCGGTTGCGTCTTGCTGATAACTCTTCTAGCTTTCGGCCCGCGTGCTTGGCGGCAACTACGGCCAGGCGGTTCCGCCTCCGCCCGGATTCATTCAATAGCCGTGCTGCCTTTCGCGAACACTGGCGCCGATCCCAATATCGAATATCTGGCCGATGGCATGGCCGATGCAATCATCGGTGGGCTCTCGCGAGTCCCGGAGCTGCGGGTTATGGCTCGGAGCACAGTATTCAGCTACAAAGGCAAGGAAACCAATGCCCAAAAGGTGGGTCAGGAGCTCAATGTTGACGCTGTGCTTACGGGACGCGTTGCCCAGCGAGGCGATATTTTGACCATTCAGGCCGATTTGGTCAGCGTCGCGGATGGATCGGAGCTATGGGGCCAAAAGTACAACCGCAGGGTCGCTGATTTGTTGAACGTTCAAGAGGACATTTCCAGGGAGATCTACGAAAATCTGCGCCCCAGACTCACCGGCCAGGCAACACTTCAGCTAGCCAAGCATTACACCGACAGCCCTGAGGCTTATCAACTCTATCTTCAGGGCCTGTATTATAGGAACAAATGGACAGAAGTTGGACTTACCAAGGCCATTGATTATTTCAAGCAGGCGGCAGAGAGAGATCCAAACTACGCTTTAGCATATGCGGGACTTGCCGATGCCTACAATTTCCTAGGTGATGCTGGATATGTTGCCCCTAAGCAGGTCCGCCAAGACGCGACGTCGGCAGCCAAACAGGCGCTAAAGATCGACGATGCCCTACCCGAAGCGCACATTTCCCTCGCTCTGGTTCGCGAAGCTTACGACTGGGATTGGTCGGGCGCCGAAAGCGAATTTAAACGGGCTCTCGAACTTGACCCCAATTCTGCCACCGCCCACCAATGGTACGGAAACTTTTTGATCAGGTTGGGACGTCTGGCGGAAGCCAGAGCTGAGCTCACGAAAGCACTAGAACTCGATCCTCTTTCTCTGCCGATCAATGCCAGCGTCGGGCAGCAACTGTACTTCGCCAGGCAATACGAGCCCGCGATCCAACAGCTTAAAAAAACGCTCGAGCTGGATCCAAATTTTGTACTCGCACAGCGCGGGTTGGAGGCGGCCTATGCTCAATCCGGGATGTACAAGGAGGCGATTGCCGAGCGGCAAAGGCTCTTGACGCTTTCAGGAAATCCGGACCTGGCGGTGGCCATCGGCGAAGATTACCGCAAATCCGGCTACTCGGGCGTGCTGCAAGGTTCACTGGAGGGGCTGAAAGAAGTCTCCAAAGAGCGCTACGTTCCTCCCTATCATGTCGCGCAGATCTATGCCCGGCTCGCCGACAAGCAACAAACCCTGGCATGGCTGGAACAGGCTTTTAACGAGCGCGATAGCCAGGTGACTTATATGAAGGTAGAGCCTGCCTTCGACGAGATCCGCTCCGATGCGCGCTTTCAGCAGTTGCTGCACCGTCTGGCGATGCCGTAAAAATTCTAGGCCTGTGCCCGGTCGTCATCGCAATGGGTAGCCCGCTTCGCCCGGGAGGTGCCCGTCTACTCGAATCACCCTGGTTCCCGGCCTCACATCCCGGGCGTCGACGAAGGCAATTGCACCCGGGATGGCCGTCACCAATTCATTGGCCATGTCGTTGGAGTACACGACCTTGGGAGCAGAAGCCGATTCAGCGCGAAAGATCTTGGCGATCCAAAACTGTTTGAACTGCGACTCCGACATCTGATAAATGATCTTGAGAACCACGTCCCGCTCTCGCGCTACGGGGGCGCGGATCAGCAGCACTACAGCCAAGTTGGTATTCCAGTATTGACGTTCACCTCGAAATACTTTGCGCACTTCGGCCAGAGTGAGATTGCTCACCGGTACGTCAGGATCAGCCACCAACGCCACGTCAACATCGTGGCCTTGAGCGATCGCCGGGGCGGTGCAGCAAAAGCACAGCCATCCCAACAACAGCACTCCAAACGCGGTTTTCCAATGTGCCGTCATAGTAGCGGGCTCAGAAGGTGAATGCAGACTGGAAGAACGCCCCGTTTACGCTCGGGAGACCTGTCGCCTGGCGGAACCTTCGATACTCACCCTTGAAGCACGCGAAGTTCGTAATGTCCCATCTCACGCCAACCAGCGAACCGACTAGATCTTTCACCGAAGGCGTCCCCGTGACGTCCCACACCGGCTCTTGGGTCGGCCTATGAATATACTCGAAACGGTAGTAAGGCTTCCATTTGTTTTCCTGCCAGGGAAGTTGGTACGCCACTTGCGCATAGTATCCCGTGGTGTTGAAGGTCTGCGACGTTTGCAAACTCGTGTGATGAACATTCTCGTATTCGGCCAGCAATTCCGGGCGTCCTTTTGTCCACGTCACGTATCCTCCGGCGATCCATTCCCCAAAGTTCACCCCGGGCATCGGGGTCAGCTCATCGTGATAATAGGATCCCCCCAACTCTAGCCCAGACAAGTGGGCCGGCTGAGCCGACAATTTGGCTAGCCAGACACGGTTGTTGTTGACATCGCCGCTGTCGCCTGCTTTGCTGAGGTTCGAATTGCGGCCGTTGCCAAGCACCAGGTTATAGCTCAGGCCCAAGCCACCTGAAGGGATGCTCCCTTCAGCTTGCAAGCCTACGATATGGACAGGAGTGAACGTTCCGCCAAACTTGATCATCTCCGGCCGGGCGATCGCCGTCTGCAGCCATGCCCCATGGTGGAAAGCCGTGTTCCAATAGCCGATCGGGGTATGAAACTTGCCAAACGAGACTTTGAAGTAGTCGTTATAGTCGAAACGGACGAATGAACGTTCTACGTTCAGGTCGTAAGTGTTCGGCTGTGCCGTGAAGGTTACCTCCGCGAAGTAGCTGACCTTCCGCGAGAGTGGCGAAACAAAGTGCAGGTCCAGTTGCCCCAAAGAGAAACCGCTGGTGGACTGTTTCTCATCGGTCGCCTGAAAATCCACATCTCCGAACCCGCGGATCTGCAGCGACGGGTAATGGATCTCCGCCTCGCGGACTTCCGTGGCGTTGGTTCCGTGCTCGGAGTGTAGCGCCTGGGTGGGAGTTGCGGTAGCTTGTGCCGTCTGGTGATCGGTGGGCGCCGGCACTACCGGATTGCCGGTCTGGGCCGCTATCTCATTGCGTTCGTGTTGTTCGAGTTCGCTGATCCGCTTTTCCATTTGCTGAATACGGTCGAGCAGACTCTGGATAGATGGTTCGGATTGGGATGCTTGGCTCGCGGACTGCGCCACCAATGCAGGGCTTGTCAACCACAACAGGAAAAGTACGAGTAGAGAGCGCAAATTGCCTCCTCGGAAACCGACCTCTGTTGTTTGGAACCGCGGGGACCCGACAGATTAGGCCGCTAGTCTATTCTGTGGGGCACCCTTTGGAGAAGGAGAGATTTCACGCGTGGCAGGTGGCGAACGGAGTTGAGTTGTGCGGCGGTGAATGCCCCGACGAAGGCATTGTCCATCGGATACGAAATCCTCCCAGACTTGCTTCGGACTAACCAGGCTCCGGGTTATGAGCCGCGAGAACACTTAGCCCGTCTTTGCCTTTCAGTGACTTACGTGGGTGCAGTTACTCGGTGTTCGACCCTGTTTCAGGGTGTTCTGTTCCCAATCTGTTCCCCGAGTTGTTCCCAAAATCGGCCCGCGCGTCTTGCATATTCCCTTCATCGCAACGTCACGAATATCATCGGATTCTCTGTAGGGGCGTCCAGCCGCCCCGTTTTCTATGTCGATGAACCGCTGAATTAGGTGGAAGAGCTCGCTACCGCGGGTGCTGAAGACGCTGCGCCAGGAAATTGTTTTGGCAAGCGATCGCCGCGGAACGAATCTCAGCGAACTCCTGCTTCCCGCGCACATTGGCGAAGAGCGGATCCACCGGCGTCCTGAAATCGATGTTCAACGACGGCGACTCGGGTCCTCCTACACCATCCGGTCTACGAATGCACGGCAACTATGCAGCGCAAACTGGTTTCAGCATAGAGTTCTACCCTGAGTCGGTGATTGTGGCCTGTGGAGAGCCGGCTCGCGCCTATCCCTACCAGGTCATTGCGAACGGTTCACAAACGGCCGTCAAAATCGAAGACCCCAGCCATCCTCTCCTCCTCAATATGAAATCGGACGCAAGTCTTGATCCGGAAGGGGCACTTATCTCGTCCATGGGAGAAGAATCGTCGGCCAAGATGATCACGACGACTTCAAATTTGCGCCGCTTGAAACGACGTGCAATCTTGGCGTTCTCGTCCTGGGCGCCGTCGCGCCTGCGCCAGCTCCCGCACCGATTACCGCCGCAAACGCAGGAGCGCCCTCAGGCGGCACAAAAGCTTCGGGTCCGTCGATGTCGACTCCGGCCGCGCCGACGGGCAACGCCGTCTTGTCGATTGCCTCTGGCCTCCCGAGCGCGCCGAACTCCCCGAACGCGCTCGCCCTGGCTATAGTGGCTCTTACGCGCGATACGTGGCGAACGTCTTTGTCAAATCAGGCGTTCAAGTACCGCCGGGTGTTTCGCCCCGCATAGCTATCTTACAAGCGTGTGGTCAGCGATCCGACGACTGCCAAAAGATAGCGCGAGCAGTGAGCGCCAACACTGCCACAGCAATGCGCGCCGACATCTCCGGCAAGGCCACTCTTCCCGGCGTGCCACCTGGAACTTATTATCTGTCTGCATCAGGCATGTACAACAAACAATCGCTCTACTGGGAAGTCAGAGTGGATTTGAAGCCGGGCACGAATTCTGTCACGCTTGACCTCCGCAACGCAATACCGCTGAAGGTCAGCGCACAAAACCCGCCCGACTAGCTATGGACAGCCTGAACTGGGCCAGTTTGTTGAGCCTTGCTAGCGTCACCGAGGCATTCTACATTAGGGATCCGCGACCTAGACGGCAGCGGTGCGACTGCGGAGAGGAAGTGCTCCAAGGATCGTCAGGCAGACCGCGAGATACACCACGCCTGAGATGACCATTGCACCGAGTGCCTGAATACTGTTTGCGCGGTTTTCAGAGAGCGCCGTGGACGCCACTTCGAATCCTATTAAAAACAAGGACTACCCAATCCATCGCTCGCAACCGCGCAAATCCGTTTGCGAAATATCGGGAGTTTTGCCGCATGGTCCGAGGATAACTTCCGAGTAGCCGACACGCCCAGAACGATAGAAATGCTAAGGCTCCCTAGCGAGCGAATCGATTTCTTCACAAGGCGCGCAAGCTCTCCCTGCGACGCCGGACGGAGATCAGGAAGGCGAAGGGCTGCACGCTATCCCGGTGGGCTCCAGCCTGGCTTCCGGCAAGGAGTGGAGCCCGTTTAGCAGGATGGTGTTGTTCCGATCCCGGGGCGGAGAACAACTTCTAGCAGGGCCTCCCGCAGTCTCTGGTTCGGTGCCTATGCCATCATGACCTCCGGTCTATCCATCACTACCACGGCTCCATCGATCATTCTTGCCCCTGCGGCATCGGCGTTCGGAACCTATCGCCCGTTGCAGCGAAACGTGTCGCCGGCCAGCGACGCGCCTGCGCGATACAGATGATGTGCAGGATCAGAAATAGTGGCGCCGCGAACGTGGAAATGTAGCTCATGGGAAGCACGGTCATAGCTCCAGTGGGGATTCCATGCGGATCGATGACCCCGGCGAGCGTACCCATGGCTAGGGCATTGACAAGGTCGGTGATTCCCAGGACCTGCCAGAAGATGAAGCCTTTGCGATACGCTGGATTGGCCAGCCGGAGAGCCGCGAACGATGCTGTCGCGCCGATGACAATGTCGCCCCATCCGGCGGACAAAGCGAACAACTCGGGCAGAATCTTATAGGTGCCGAGGACGAGGAACACAAAGCCGGCGATGCGCATGCTTTGCACCAGAGTGAGGGTGCGCGGGCTCAACGACAGAACGAATCGTCGGAATCCGGGAGAGGATGCAAACCAAACCAGGAACAGCACGATGGGCGTGACCACGGCGAGGCCGAGCGCGAGCGGCGGTGTGTTGGGAGCGTTCCTGTAGAGGTGCAGTGCGGAAGAGAACAAGGAAAAGACTAACCAGGCTGCTAAAAGCCCGGCGCTCAGTTTGGCGTATTTGGACATGGCAAATCTCCTTATTCCGTGACCGCTGCGGTCACTTCGTTGGATAGGTTCAAAAGTTTGTTCCAGCGCTTGTTCCCGAGCCGCGCACGCAGCCCCTGCTGCAC
>Ga0070717_10004376_pt1 | contig 10194 bp, 3 predicted proteins | sample LARL113metaG_FD_71366 | JGI IMG/M metagenome (GOLD analysis project Ga0070717, IMG submission 71366) | Corn, switchgrass and miscanthus rhizosphere microbial communities from Kellogg Biological Station, Michigan, USA - LAR L11-3 metaG | ecosystem: Host-associated > Plants > Roots > Rhizosphere ... | reverse complement strand
TGTCCCGGGCGATCAGGTCCGCGACGTCGATGGTCAGGTCCGACCCGCTTCCGCCGAGGAAGTGGGTGAAGAACGCGGTGGCCAGAGGGCCCGCCTTGCCGACCCGGGCGTACGCGGCCAGCGCCGCCTCCATCGGCGTGGCGTACGCGCACACGCAATCCACCGATCCGCGCGGGTCGGGGGCACGCGGCGGCGCCGGACGCCTGCCGCGCAGCAGATCTCGCACGGCTCGACCGGCCTGCTCGGTCAGCTGGCTGGCTGCCCTTCCGCATCGGGCGCGGAAGCCCGTCTGGAGCGCTCCCCATGAGGCCGCGGGGATGTGGTCGTGCTGCGCGGGGGCGCAGGCAACCCTGGCCGGCCCGGGGCGAGGACTGCTTCGGCCTCGTCCTCGCTGCCCGGCCTGTCGTTGCCGCGCTTGCCGTTGCACTGACCGGGCAGCAGGCGGGGAACCAGACATTACTGACGCGCCAGCGGGCCCGGCCGACTCGGCCCGCAGGTCGTTCCCGGGCCCCGTCGGCGACGCGGATGCCAATTCGTCCTCGTTCTCGGCTGGCTCGTAATCGATCACCGACGCACCGCCACCGGTGGCTTCCTCATCGCCCACATTGGGATCGGCGGGCAGTTCCAGGCCCTCAGCCGTCTGACCATCAGGTGCGACCGGTGCCCGTGTGTCAGGCAGGTCCGCTGCATCGCCCTCGTCATCGTCAGGAGATCTCCCGATCGACGGCACAGAACCGGCCGAACCGGCCGAACCGGCCGATTCGGCCGCATGCGGTACGACTCCCCGCTGGGCGGCCTCGGCGGCCTGGCGTTCGGCCGGATCGTGCGGCCTGCTGATAGTTACCGGCGGGCCGGTCTGCGTGGAGCCGCTCTGCTGGATGACGTGGGTGAGTTCGTGGGTCAGCAGGGCCTGCCCGGACCGCGTGTGCGGCTGGTACTGGCCTGCGCCCATCACCACATGGCTTCCATAGGTGTACGCGCTGGCCTGGATGGTGGCGGCGGAGGCCGCGGCGCCGGCGTCGGAGTGGATCCGGACGGCGCTGAAGTCGTGCCCGAGGCGTTGCTCCATCACGCCCCGGATGCCCGCGTCCATCGGGCTGCCGGGCTGGCCGAGGACCCGCTGCACCGCGCGGGGGACTTCGCCCGCGGTCCCGGCACCGGCCTGGCCACTGGGTACGGACCGGTGCACCACGGCGTCCTGCGGGTCGTCGGAGTGCGGGCAGGTCCCCGGGGCGCAGGAGATCCCGCCACATCGCTGGATCTGGGCCGGGTGAGCGGTCAGCGGCGGCACCGGGCGGGACCCGGGCCGCGGCCGCGCCCGGTCGTGCGCCGGTTCCCGCATCCGTGCCGTGGTCACAGCGTCACCGGCGCAGCGGCCCCGGGCAGCGAGCGCAGACCCTCCGCCCGGCCGGAGTCGGTGATCACGCCGTTCACCGGCTGCCCGGCGGCCAGGCGGGCCGCCACCTCCGCGGCCGGATCGGCGGCCGGCGCCAGGGTGATGATGAGCCCGGCCGCGGCCGCGTCCTGGGCGAGCCGGCTCGCCGCGTCGGCGTAGCGGCTATCGACCACGATGCTGAGCTGACGATCGGTCCGGGGCCGCTTGCGGAACGCCCGCCCCACCGCCCGCCGGGCCCCGGTCAGGTCGGGGTCCGGTCCCTGGTCAACGCTGATCCCGGCCGGCAGCAGGCTATCCAGCGCGGCCCGGTCCATGGTCAGCGCGATCGCATCGGTGGACGACTTGAACGTCATCGGGGGGCCCAGCGGGATCACCACGAGCACGGCCCGCGCCTCGACCAGCCACAGCCGCAGTTCGAAGTCCGCGCCGTGCACCTCGTCCGTGCTCGGCAGGACCAGCCCCGGCTTCCCGGAGTCCAGGATCGCGGTGCGCGCCAGGCCGTTCAGCACCCGGCCGTCCGCCGCGGCCACCGAGCGCCCGGACAGCACCACCCGGCACGGCAGCACGTCACCGCGCGTGTTCGCCCGCATCAGGGTGAACAGGCCACCGAGCATCGTCTTGGTGGCGGCGTCCGGGGTCCAGCGGATCGCCGGGGTTCCCGTCACGTCCACCAGCTCGACCAGGCCCGCCAGTTCGAGCGGGGTGTGGCCCACCACGTCGGTACCCCAGAGCTCCTGGTCAGCGGCCGAGAACGGGAACGGCAGGCCCAGCGTGACGGTCAGGACGCCAGGGCGGCCCACCGTGGCGGGGGCGGGTGCGGCGTCCAGCAGTACCTGCATGCCCCCGGCCAGCTCGCCGGCCTCCACCTGCTGGTCGGATTGCAGTGCGCTGCCCGGGGGAGAGGCCAGCTCCGCCCCGGTGACGTGCAGTCCCGGCGCGAACGGCGAGGGCGGCGGTACCCCGGCGACCACGGTGACGGGCACGGCGGGCGGCTGGCCCGGATGCCCGATCAGCTCGGCGGATACGGTCTGCAGCACCGGCGTGGATCCGAGCTGCCAGACGCACCCGGCCCGCCCCATCTCGTCGGTGACCACATCCAGCGAGCGGTCCGCGCCCGGCAGCGCGCCGCGATCGGCGGCGAGCACCCCGTCCGAGGCGGCGAACTGGATCGTCGCACCGGCCATCCGCCCGCCGCAGCCGTCGGTCACCTCCACCACGATCCCGTCCCGCAGCGGGGTGTCCGGCAGCCCGACCTGAGCCTGACCGGAGATCACGTGCAGCACGGGGACGGCAGCCAGCTGCTTGAGGGCCTGGTCCACGGTGGTGGCGCCGGCCAGCGACCAGCAGCCGCCGGCGTCGAACCGGATCGCGCTGGCATCCAGTTCGGTGAGGGACCGGAACACATGGCGCAGGTCCCGATCCCGGGTCCAGGCCTTGCCGTCGAAGGTGAACGCCGCCAGGTCGGCGTACCGGTGCTCGATCCCCTGCGCGGGGGCCGGGATCGGCGTCCCGGTCGCCGGGTCCACCGGCCAGTCCACATTGCCGGCCAGCCCCGGAATCGCCGGCAGGCCGTCGAGGTTGGCGGTCCGGGCCGGGACCAGCCAGTAGTCACCGGTGACGAAGGTGCCGCCTGCCTCGAACTGGACCTCGACCCCATCCTCCAGCTTGATCCAGTCCCCGGCGGCGGCCGGCACCGCTCCTGGCGAGTCCCACCGCCGCACCACGGCTCCCTCACCGAGTTTCCCTGGCTTCTGGCCGCCGCGCCACTGGCTGATCGTCAGCTGAGTCCCGTCGGCCTTCCCGACCAGGCCCAGGAACCCCGGCTCGCCGCGCCGGGCCCGCGCCAGGTCGGTGACTTCCACCCAGGGCAGCGGATCGGTGGCGAAGGTCAGCCGCTCGTCCAGCCCGGTCCGGTCGAGGGTGAGCACGTCGTCGGCCAGCTCCACCAGCCTCGCTGTGACCGAGCCGTTCTCCCGGGACCAGACGAACGAGGGGCTGGTCGGCTCCCCGGCGGCGTCATGGTCGCCGTCGAGTACCTCGACCCGGTAGAGCTGGTTCTCCAGCCGCCGGTAGCGGGCCGAGGACGGCAGCGGGCAGTCCGGGTCCTCGTCCGCCGCCGGCGCTTGCGCCCGCGCGGACATCCGGGTGGTGGACCGGGCGGCCGGACCGGCCTCATCCGGGCGGAACCGGACCTGCCAGACGGTCCGGGCCCGGGTCGTGGTGGTAACCCCGCCCAGGGCGACCTCGAGCAGTCCGGGGCGCTCAAGCGCGGTCAGCAGCTCCTGCCAGACGTCGAGGTAGGCGATGTACCGCCCGGGACCATGAGCCTCAGGATCCGCGACCAGGTCAGGATGCTGAGCCGGATCCCCGGGCAGGTCCGGCTGGCCGGTCACCCGCACCTGTGCCTCGTTCTCGCAGAGCACGCCGCCCACGTAGTAGTGGCCGGGTGAGATCCACAGATCGGATGCCGGCGTGCCCTTCGGCGGCCGGCCCGTGCCGTCCACGATCTCCATCCCGGACGAGCCGGTCGGCACGTCGATCGGAGTACCGTGCGGACCGACCACATCACGGCTGGTGAGCCGGTCCAGGTATGCCTGGAGCTCCGCCTGCTCGTTCCAGTCCGCGTCGAGCTGTACGCGGCCCTGCTGGGCGAGCACCGCGCGGTAATGGTTCCGGCCGGCGAAGGTCTGCCGGGTGAAGTCGCCCTTCATCGTGACCCCCTCACGTCTCGAAGAACACGCCGGCTTCGAGCCCGAAGCGCAGGTACTGGTCCAGCTGCGACGACAGGTTCGCCAGCCGCTGGGCCTGGTGCAGGATATGGAAGGCGCCGAGTTCGTCCTCGTCGTCGGCGCCGGTGGCGATCGCCCGCGGACCGCTCGCGGCCAGCTGGCCGAAGCCGGGGGACGCCGGATCGGACGAGGTGAAAACCGGAACCACCGGCGGCCCTTGCGGTTCCGGCAGGCAATGGTGCCGCCGGGCAGTCCGCGAGGCCAGCGGAAGGTAGCTGAACCGGACGCAGCCCTGCTGCCGCCGCCGGGCCTCGACGAGGCCCGCCAGCAGGCAGTTGCTCGCGCTCATCACACCAACCTGGATCCGGCCCAGGACGGTACAGGTGTCCAGGTCGGCCGTGGCCGCGAGGGCATCGAGCGCCGCCGGGCCGGCCGGCCCGGCATCCGGCGCGTAGAGCAGGCTCTCGGCCAGCGACACTGTCATCGCCTCCGGCAGCCGGACCCCGGCACCCACCGCCCGCCGCAGGTGCACGGCCAGTTGCGGGTTCCCGGCCGCGACCAGCCAGCCGCTGCTGGCATCGCCCGCCTGGCCCCGCAGCAAGGTGACGTCGCTCAGGATCAGCTGGCCCAGATCGCCGGGGCCGACCTCGGCTGCCCCCTCTACCTGCAGCCCGTCGACATGCACCACGCCGTTGCCCCCGGAACCGGTCACCCGCAGGTTCCCGATCAGATGCGGGCGCAGCCCGGTCGCGGTCAGCCGTACGTCCTCCAGCCGGATGGGTGCCTGCTCGTCGGCCGGCAGACTCGCGGCTACCACCAGCAGGGTGTCACCGGGCCCGACCGTCACGTCCAGGTCCTCGGCGTAACTGGCGCTGTCCGCGATCGCGATCACCCCGGTCTGGCCGGCCGCCGCCGGCGGGCGTGCGTCCCAGAGCGACAGGGCCTCGCCGAGGGTGCGTACCGTCCGGCCGGGCACCGGCTGGTCATCCGCGCTCACCCGGATCAGCCAGTCGGCCACCGCATCCGCCGGGCCCGGCCAGGCCGCCGCGAGAGAACCGCGGCGATCGAACGGCCCGGCGCCGATGTCTCCAGCCAGCCCGTAGGCGTAGTCGACCCGGATGCGTCGCGTGGCGGCATCCGCGGACACCGCGAGCCTGCCCAGCACCGGGTCCACCGCCACGACCGGGCGCCCGGTCAGCGGCCGGGCGGCCGGGCGGCGCCAGTCGCTCAGGTCACGGCAGATCAGGTCCCCGGACGCGACGGGCTTCAGGTCATCGTCGAGGAAGATCCGGAAAACCGGATCGTCGGCGGTGAGATAGCTCCGGTCTGCTGGTGCGGCGGCGAGGTCGTGCAGCAGCGCCCGCCTGCGCAGCCGGCCCGGCACGTCCTGCTCCTGGACCCGGCCAGGACCAGCCGGCCGGCCCGGATGGAACAGCGGCACGTCCCGCCCGGCCGGATCGAACGTCCAGCAGCCCGGCCCGGCGCCGGGCACCGCCCGGGCGCTGCCGCCCTCCACCCGGAACGCGGCCAGCCGCCACAGATGCAGCCCGATGTTCGGGAGCTGGTACCGGCCGCGGCCGGAGTCGATGTGCCGGACGTCAACGGCCCGGCTTGAGGGGTCGAACGCCGTCCCGGTCAGCGCCAGTCCGTCCGGATCGCGCAGGCTGGCGAAGCCCCCCAGGCCCGGGCGTACATGGTCCAGGTGCTGGGTGGTGCCGAGCAGCGCGAAGTATTCGACCACCCGGGCCGGCCAGCCGGTGACGTCCCGGGCCATCTGCTCAAGCACCGCCGGAGTGCCCTTGGCCCGCCGGTAGCGGATCGTGTTGGCCACCAGCGCGCGTCCGCTGACCGCCGACTCCGGCACCGGGCGCAGTCCCTGGACGCCGAGCAGATCGCCGAGGTAGGCCACCGCCCACTCGGCGCAGGTCTCGATGAACCAGTCGTCGTACAGCCCGGACACGTCATCCCGCAGCCGCTGGAGCTCGTCCTCGACCAGGGACAGCAGCGCACTCAGCGGCAGGCCCGGCTGCTCGGCGTCGCGTAGCCGGTAGATGACCGGCAACAGGTCGTAGACCAGCCGGGGCGCGGGCGCCGCACTCGCCTGGCTGCTGGCCTGGACGGTCATGGCCGCATCGCCTCCACGACCGGCTGGCCCTGGCCCAGCAGCAGGAGCTCGGCCGGGACTACCGTGCCGGGATCGTCCGGGGGCAGAGCCAGCCGGGCGTCCTGAGCGGGCAGGACCGGGACCACCCGCGGGTCGTCCGGGCCGTCGACCAGGCGCAGGTCGGTCACCCGGGAGGCGCGCACCCCGTCCACCTGCTGGGCCAGGGTGAGTACCTCGGCCACCGTCACCGGCTCCGCGAACGAACGTCTGCCGACCGTGAAGGCCGCGGTCAGCGCGGCCCGCACCGCCGCCTGCACCTGGGTGGCCACCCGGTCCGGCTCGGCCAGCACCTCGATCCCGAGCCGGAACGGCGTGGGATCGAAAGTTACCGCCCGCACCGGCACCGCGTGGTCCCGGATGGCATCGAGGCCGGCCAGGAGGTGGCCGATGGTCAGGTCCTGTACCTTGCTGCCGTCCGGGCCGGCCAGGGTGAGGTGGACGAACGGCCCGGTGCGGCCCTGGATCCGTGCCGCGCGGGCCTTGGCGATCCCGCCGAAGGCGGCGGCGAACGCCTCGTAGTCCGGCAGCGACACGACCCGGTCCAGGGTGAGCACGGTCAGCGGGGCGTTGCGCCGGGCGTCGTCCAGCTTCTCAGGCGCCGAGTCGCCGTCAGCCGGGCTGGGGTTGTCCACGGAGGCCACCCCCGGCGGCCGCTGCGGGAGCAGGCTAAGCGCGTGCGCCGGGACGCGGCCGTCCGGCCCCACCCCGACCCGGTAGCGCGCATGGACGTTCTCCGACCCGGTCGGCAGCCTGGCCCCGTGCTCCCCGTCGCCGAACAGCACGGTGGCAGTGCCGTCGTCGCTCACCCGCACCACGTACACCCGGTCGTTCGGCCCGGCCGGATATAGCGACCCGGTCTGGGTCCAGAGCACGTCGTCCACCAGCACCTCCAGGGCGGCCTGCACCCCGCCCGGCGCGCCGGGCACGGGCAGCTGGGTCAGCCAGCGGCGGGCCAGCGCGAACCGCTGGTTGGGCACCGTGCCGTCGCCGCTGCCCAGCACCTCGTCGGGCACCGACTCGCCGTGCGTCGCCTCGACCACGTTGGCGAGCACCCGGACGCTGCCGCGGTCGAGGATGTTCGTAAGCGGCTTCTCCAGCGTCGCTCGCACGGTGCCGGAGCCGGCGCCCGCGGCGGTGCGCAGCACCGTGGCCGCCTCAGCGACCGGTAGGCCGCCGGCGGTACCGGTGAGCAGCACCCGCTGGCCGTCGGCCAACGGGGCCGGGGCCAGCAGATCCACCGCCGCCTCAGTGTCCGGGCCGCCGATCGTGCCGCCGATCGGCTCGCTGGTCAGCGGCAGCTGCCGGATCCCGCCGTGTACCACGGTCGTTCGCCGCTTGAAGCCGCTCAGGTCCGGCTCGGCGCCGAGACCGAGCCTGGTTACCCTGGCGCTGATCGCGAAGTCGGCCCGGTTCACCGGCTGGGCATCCTCGACCAGGTACAGCCGGCGGAGGGCGTCCTGCTCGAGCAGTGCCACCGACTGGGCGGCCGCGGCCGGGTAGTCGGCGTCGAGGTCGACCGGTTCCAGCTTCTCGAAATTCGGCCACTCCGCCGCTCCCGGATTCTTGTCATAGAGGTGCCGGGTGCTGGCCGGCAGCGTCCGGAAGTCCGGTGCGTTGAAGCCGAACAGGCTGGCCCGCACGGCGAACACGCTGACCTCCGGAGCGGCGTAGTCGTGCACCAGCGGGAGGTCCCAGCCGACCAGGGTGCAGGCGGGCAGGTCGGGGGCGGTGGCGGCGATGACGGTCACCGAGCTGACCGAAACGACGTCGCAGGCAGCCGGCAAGTCCCTGGCCGGGCCCTCGGTGATCAGCAGCGTGTCACCGGTGCGCAGACCGGTACTGGTGCCCGCCAGATAGCAGGACGTGTGGTGCCGGCCGGCCTCAGGGCCGAGCCGCTGGATCTGGCCTTGGACCAGGTGAAGTTCGTTGCGGGCCCGGTCAGGCACCAGGTCGGCGGAGGTCTCGAACGTCTGCGGCAGCTGCCCCTGACCCGGGACGCTGCGTACCTGGGTGCCCCGTGGCATGGCCGCCGTCGGCGGTGCCGTCACCGCGGTCGCCGCCGGGCCGGCGGCCTGCTGCATCTGCACGCTGAGCAGGGCTGCGGCGGACACCCCGGGCCGCAGTTCGTAGCCGATCGCCCGGGCCAGTTCGAGCACCGAGCGTCGCTCGGTGGCGGTCCGCAGGTAGCCTTCGTTGGCGATCCGCTCCTGGTAGAAGGAGACGACATCGGCCACCGCGGCCCAGGCGTCAAGCACGGCGGCCGCCGGATCGTCCGGGGTCACGCCGGTCAGCCCGGGCAGCACGCCCGGCAGCGCCGTGAGCATCCGGTCGAGGACGTCGGCGTGGGTCAGCCCGCTGCGGTAGTCGATGGCCGGCTGGCCCGCCGCGTTCGTCCGCTCGGCCGGGGCCGGGGCCGGCCCGCAACATCCGGCGCAGCTAGTGGACCATGTTCCGTCCCCGCACACCTCAGAGCCCTCCCGTCAGCCGGAAGCGGATCTGCCCGTCCGCCGGATCGGTCGCCTCGCTGTCGCAGCGGGCCACCTCGAGCCGGCCGAGCTGGATCCGGCCGGTCGCCGCCTCCTGGGCTGGCGGTACCCCCCAGCGCTGGAACCGGTTCGGGCCGGGCGGGCCAGGAGTGGCATCCACCCACCGCACCCCGGGGACCGCCATCGCCGCGGCCACGACCGTGCTCAGGTACACCGGCTGGGCGAAGGTGAGGTTGTCCGGATGGAAGAACCCGCGTGCCCCGCCGGGCAGGTCCCGGGTGGAGAACCGCTCGACCAGCGTGGCCCGGACCGCGCTGCGGACGTACTCCGGCCGCACGCATACCGTGAGCACGATCTCGAGCGGCACGTAGACCGGGCCGGCCACCTGGACATCGCCGCCGGCCATCCGCAACGTGTCCAGCCGCGCCGTCAGCCGGTCGCGAAGGGCCTGGTCGAGCGGCTCCCGGCCGAGCCGGTCGACAGTGACGTACTCCGTGTACCAGGAGCCGGTCCACCGCCGGGTGGCCACCGCCCGCTGCACCCCGGGCTCGGCCATCGCCGCGGCGGCGTAGTCGTCGTCGGTCACCGCCCGGCGCTGCACGCGGAAGGCCGCCGGCGCGAACTGGCGCACCTGCTCAGCGGATTCGGGGTCGATCCCGCCCGCGGCGGGCATCGGGTTGCGCACGCTGACCCCGGGCACCGGCGGGTCGAGCTCGGTCAGCACCTCCCGCCCGATGTTGCCGGCCCGGCCGCCGCCGACGCGGTAGGTCGCGCTGAACCGGCGTCCGGCGGCTGGCCGGCGGCCGCTGACGTCGTCCCCGAACCGCAGGTGAGCCCATCCCTCGTCGTCTGGTTCGACCACCACGTCGGGGGCGAACCGATCGCTGCCGAGCAGGTCAGGGCGCAGGGCCCAGTCGTCCCGGCCGTCGTCCAACCGGATCAGGTCCGCCACCGCCTCGCGCGGGTCCGGCCGCAGCGCCTGTACCGCCGGTTCGGTGACCGCCTGGGCCGCCGTATAGGGAACGGCGAAGGCCAGCCCCGGCGATCGCAGCACCGGCCGGTACCGGCCGCGCACCGGGACCTGCTCGGGGATCACCGGCTCCTGCTCGACCAGTGTCCCGTGCCCGGCCAGTACCACGTTGCCGCGGGCGATCGCCACCCCCTCGTCGGGCAGGCAGCGGCCGCGCGGGATCCGCCGGATGCACAACGGGAACGGCAGCGCGTCCTGCTCGAGCCACCGGACGCGCACCAGCGGCTGGTCCGGGTGCAGCGGATCGGTCAGCGGCTGCGGGTCCTCGGCCAGCCGGACCGGCCAGCGCCTGGTCACGTCCAGCTCGGCGCCGCCCTCGGCCTCGCGCACCTGCTCGAGCACCAGCACGTCGCCGCGGACCATGCCCAGCTCATCGTGGCTGGCCGCCA
>Ga0070717_10004375_pt1 | contig 10194 bp, 9 predicted proteins | sample LARL113metaG_FD_71366 | JGI IMG/M metagenome (GOLD analysis project Ga0070717, IMG submission 71366) | Corn, switchgrass and miscanthus rhizosphere microbial communities from Kellogg Biological Station, Michigan, USA - LAR L11-3 metaG | ecosystem: Host-associated > Plants > Roots > Rhizosphere ... | reverse complement strand
AATCAACCTGCTTCTGCATCATTGCCGGGTCATTTTGAAGGAAGGCCAACGAGTACATGGAGGAACGCAGAGCGGGATCGTCCAGCTTGAAGGCCAAGGCCTGATCGAAAGTGGCTTTGGCTTCGTCGAGACGATTCACATTCAGATAAGAGCCACCCAGGTTGCTGTAAACGAGTACGTCATTTGGTTCGATCTGCAGGCACGTCCGTGTATCCGCGATTGCCTTTTCGTACTGACCTTGGGTGGCATAAATTGATCCGGCGTTCAGATAGGGAATGAAGTCCTTGGGGAATTCCCTTTCCCAGAGAAGATAGTTCTCTAAGGCCTTATCCAATTGTCCAGTTACTTCCCCGTAGTAGTGCGCGGTGATGTACAGTTTTTCCCGTTCGCTCGTGCGGTCGCGCAACTCGTATGCCTTCTTGATGTTTTCGATCGCGAGGCCTACCTGCCCGAGATTGTTGTAAACAACTCCCAACTTGGTGTAAGCGACGGCGAAGTTGGAATCTAGGGCGACAGCTTGCCTGAAAAAGGAAATGGATTCGGCGTCACCTCTGCCGTAGTTGGTCTGTACTCCCATGCTGTACGCCTTGAGAGCTGCGAGCGATGAAGTGGTGGCGGCTTCGATGGGAACGTTGAATTTTTCGATGGTGCTTAGGGATTCACCGAGCTTGCTGCGGATTTCGGAGCCAACCTTGCCGAGAGTGTCGAGAACGTGGTCCTTGGTGTCCGCCTGGGCGGAGGAAGTTGCGAAGGTGTCGCCGGTAGAGCAATTGAAGGCGTTCAGAATGACATTATAGGTGCCGCCGACCTGGGCGATGGAGCCGGCGAGGACAGCTTTGCCGCCGTCGCGCTGGCAGATTTCCTGGGCCATGGCTTGCGTGACGCGCTGATCGGGATCGCGGCCCATGAGTTGAAGGGTGGCGCGTACTTTTCCGTCGGAAAGGATATTCAGGAAGGGCGATTGACCGAGTAGGGCGGCGAGGGCCTGGCGCAAGCTGTCGTCGAAAACGGAATCGCCGGTGGTGTTGGCGAAATCGGCGAGAACGATGGTGTCTTTTTCGGTGAGCTTGACGGAGGGACGCGAGCGCCAATATAGGCCCGCGGCCGCGAGTACAACGAGAACGACAATTGCAGGCACGGCCTTTTTCCACGGGAAGGCTGGCGCGGGTTGTGACGCTTCCGTTTCGGCGAGGGGTTGGGCAGCGCTGCGTTGGCCCGAGGATTTGTGCGATGGAGTCTTGGTGGCGGAATCGGAGACTCTGGCGGGCATCTCCTCCGTGGGGGAGGATTGGGCGACGGAGCGGCCGGTGTCTGTGTCGCGCTTGAGGCGCTTGAGATCGGCGCGAAAGTCCGAAGCGTGTTGATAGCGGAGGTCGCGATCCTTCTCCAGAGCTTTGTTGATAATTTCTTCGAGCTTGGGCGGCAAGTCCGGATTCAGGCGGACGGGAGGAACCGGGGCGCGATTCAAAATTCCTTCGGTGACGACGCCGGAGCTTTCGCCGCGGAAGGGCAATACGCCGGTGGCCATTTCGTAGAGCACGATGCCGAAGGAAAAAATGTCGGTGCGTGCGTCGAGTTCCTTGGCGCGAACTTGTTCGGGAGACATGTAGGCAACGGTGCCGAGAACGGTGCCCGGGCTGGTAAGCTCCGCGTCAGCGGCGCCCACGGTGCTATGGGAATCGGAAGTCCCCACGTCGGAACGATGGGTGCTGGCGACTTTGGCGAGGCCGAAATCGAGAACTTTGGCATGGCCGCGCTTAGTGACGAAAATGTTGGCGGGCTTGATGTCGCGATGGACGATGCCTTCGGAGTGAGCGGCATCGAGAGCGTCGGCGACTTCAATGGCGACTTCGAGGAGGCGATCCAATTCCATGGGCTTGCCGGTGATGATGTGCTTGAGGGTGGCGCCGTCGAGACATTCCATGACCATGAAGGGATGGCCGTCGAGCTGGCCGATTTCATGGATGGTGCAAATATTGGGATGGTTAAGGGCGGAAGCGGCGCGGGCTTCGCGGCGAAAGCGTTCGAGGGCTTGTGGGTCGCTCGCGACATCATTGGGCAAGAACTTGAGGGCGACGAAGCGGCCGAGCTCGGTGTCTTCAGCTTTGAAGACGACACCCATGCCTCCGCCACCGAGCTTTTCGACGACGCGGTAGTGAGAGAAAGAGCGGCCGATGAGGGGCTTGGAATCCGCCATGCGTGCGCCCATCTTAGTGTGCGCGGAGGAGACGAGTCAACGAATGGAATTTACCGCATCGGGGGGTAGGCAAAGGTTGCGGCAAGCGGGAGATGACCTGCGCCAGTTGGTGAAAAATCGCGATATCGCTCAATAACCCGCAGTCAAAACATGAAATCCCCTGGTTTCGACAGTTAGGAGCTGCCAAGGCTCCGTCAGGGCGACAATCAAACTATGCTTGGAAATCGACTTAAGGTGTCGATAATCGTCCTGGCCGCGGCAATGGTCGCCATTAGCCTATGGTTCGCCCATCACGTGCGGGATCGGCGTCGGGCAGCGCAACGCGAAGCTAGGTACCAGACTGTCCTCGCCCAGTACTCGTTGGAATTGAAACGTGGAATGACTCGTGAGGAGGTCGAGCGAAATCTTCAAACCAGTGGAACACGGTTCAAGCAGATGTGTTGCGTTGCCAACTTCAGAGGCGATTATGTGGGCCTTCACGGGGCAGGCTGGGACGATCTCGTCAAAATCGCGGAGGAGAATGCCCCGTTTATTTGCAGCGAAAACAACGTGTACATCGCCTTTGAGTTCAATCCGAAATCACCCAGCGAACTGTCCGACACGAATGGGTCAGACATCTTAAAGAGGGTCTCGATTTTCCATCAACTCGAAGGTTGCTTGTGATGACTGGCGTAACATCCCCATTGCACTCAAAATACCCGCCGAGGGTTCTGAGTGCACCTGCGTGACTACCAATGCTAGTGCGTGCGTCGCAACTTTATGGTCAACAAGAACGCGCTGATCGCGCCTAACAGTGCGCCCAGAACGATTGCAGCGAGGTACGTAGCCACAAGAAAAACACCGTACCAAGATCGGCCTGGCTGGGGCATGAGTCTTGGCACAAGAACCAGTACGGCTGTCGAGAGCAAGAATGACGCAAGCGTCGCCCCTGTCGGAACCGCAATGACAAAATATCCAACGTTCCTCAGTCGCGGAAAGAACAACAGAATGGTGCCTGCAACCAGAAAAGCTAACCAGAGCGGGACGATAAAGAAAAAGGGCATCTCTGGAACCTAAGTGTCTCATGAATCAAAGTGACTGGTGACAAATCCCCATATCATTCATTGACTCTAAGCGGGCTTGAGGTTAATGAAATTCAAATCTCATCCCCCAAGGTTTATAGTAGCAACTGCCAAATCAAAGTGACGGATCATATGTTTGAGGCCTCGCCAAGCCGAAATGCTAGGATTGCCGGCACATTTTATCTGCTCACGTTCCTCACCGGATTACCCGCTTTCTTCTTGCACAGCGGGCTTGGCATCGCCTTTGGACTTACAGCAGGTGCGTGCTACATCGTTGTAACCCTGTTCTTCTATTATATGTTTAGGCCGGTGAACAAGAGCGTGTCTTTACTCGCGATGATCGTCAGCCTTCTGGGATGCGCTATTGGTCCCATCAGCGCCGGTTTCCATTTCACGTTGCAAATCAACCCGCTGGTATTTTTCGGATGCTATTGCTTGCTGATCGGGTACTTGATTTTCCGGTCGATGTTCCTGCCTGCTGTAGTCGGTGCTCTTATGGCGTTTGCCGGTTTGGGTTGGTTGACCTTTTTGTCCTCATCAGCTGCGAGCCGAATGGAACCCTACAATTTGATTCCAGGCTTAATCGGAGAAGGGACGCTGACGATTTGGCTCCTCGTAAAAGGAGTCAATGAACAACAATGGCATAAACAGGCCACCCTCGCTGAGATGCCGGTCAAAGGCGGCAACTAGAGCACATTAGGAACGTTGTGTTCAGGCTGCAATGCTACCGTTGATTCGTGATAAATCGCCATTGCGCGTTTTGACCTCCAGAACGGCGAACAGACGGCGCAAGCTTATGAGAACGCCTGATCACAACCATTATCATTGGCACGCAACTGCAACAAGTACCTGCCCCCTCCGATGTCAATCGCATTTAACTACATATGGATTCTTCTCGACATTGATTTTTATCGGTTGTGATGTTGCTTTAAACATCGCTGAACGCTCCACGATGTCTCCCTGGATAACGAGTTGAACAAAATGAATACCGGGACTTACGCCCGCGTGCTTACTGTAGCTCGACGTGCGTAGCGTAGGGACTGTTACCTCAATAGTCTCGGACTGGTGAGTTTGTGCGGGGTGAACCACGATTATAGAGGAGGGAATCGAAGCCGTCTGTTTCTTAGGAGGCGCGAAGCTGTCAGGTGGGTACAACTCGAACTCCAATTTCTTCTTCTCACCCAGATCACGGACAGATCGAGCGACTCGTAATACTGGATAGAAGGGAGGGTTGATCCTGATCGGGTGATCCCCATTATTTGTAAGCTTCGCTTCGAACTTCACCAGAAGCGACCCGAAATCTTCGTTAACCTCACAATAGCGCTCGGACACAATTCGTGCCGCCACCGCCACTCGTGGTGCAGTCTCTCCAAAGCTGTTGCTCGTCAAAAATAGCAGCACTCTAAATGCAAAGATGGAAGGAAATCGCATCATTGGCTCCCCGTCCGTCTGTGCTCGTCACATCGGGAACGAATGTGATCTATATTCTTGCGGTTCGAGGAATCTCCGTTGTTGAGAAATCCCCATATCGCTCACTCGTCAATGAGTCAAATCGCCTGATTGCAACAGTTATGATGGCTTGTGCCGGAACCTGAAGCGGGGAGCAACGTGAAGGCCGCTATACAGATCGTCATCGGAATCACCGTAACCGTCGGGATCTGCCTAGTCTTCCTGTACACGAGCGTCCCGCTATTCTGGGAGACACGCTACCCCGATGGTTCGTATCTAATAAGCTGGCGGTCTGGTTTGGCGTTCCTTCTATTCCTAGTGGTTGGTCAATTCGTTGGGTTCTGTGTTGCTCGGAGAATATACCTCAAATTCCCACGGTCGCCGGGAACATGAGTGTAATTGATTCCATGACAATGTCGCTCCCTAGCCCCGGGTAAACTTGGTGAAGCTAAACCAACCCGGGCGTTGAAAGAGTCTCTGTGTTAGGAACCGCTGATCAGATGGTGCGAACCATCGTAGCGATAATGCCCGATGATCTTCCAGTTGAAAAGTACGTCTTCCACCTGCGGACCGCGTCCGATATTGTGGACAACCATGTAACGCCCACCAGTACCTCTCCGGTCTACAACAATGCCTATGTGCGTAACACCACCGCCTAAGTCCCATGCCACAATGTCTCCTGGCAAGTAGCTCTCCGCGCGCTGGCTGATCGGAAGTTGCGTCCCATTCCGCGCAAAGAAGACCATCAGGTTGGGAACGCGCCGGTGATCAATGTTGCTATCGAGATGTCTCTGCCACTTGTGGGGATATGCAGCAAAATTGCGCTCCATGTCTTCGTGAACTTCCTTTTGCAGATCAATCCCAACCGCTCGGTAGCTGCGAATCACCTCGTCGGTGCACACACCGGTGTCTGCAGGAACATCTCCACCCGGATATGGAATACGAACGTAGTCAGACACATATCGCACCGAATGATGCGTCCGCTCGACAGCGGCTGCGACCAGTTTGCGTAGAAACTCCTGGTGTGCGCGGGAAGCTGAAACCCCGGTCTGTGCTGTCGCACAGAGGCACGCCACAATCAAGCATAGGGCCGCGAAGTTCATGCACGCTCGAATGCCACTCATCGCCCGGAGCCGTAAACGACACTGTCGAAGTACTCCTCCACGATCTGCTTCTCCGCACCACCAAGTTTACTCGGGTCCGGGCAGCCGACATTGTCATGGAACCAATAACACTCAAAATCCCAGCGCCCCAGTGAACAAACGGCGCAAGCTTTATGATGAGTGTTGACAACAACTAGGATTTGCCGTTCAGGCTGCATGATCCAGTCCTATTGATCTTGACATGCTGAAGACTTGTGGCGCAGGGTTTCGGTCAGTTCATTCCCGCGATGGTTCCAATCCTTGTTCCAACTGAACACATCAGGGAAAACGACGTTCTCCCCTTCCATAATCGGCGGAGGCGTATCGCAGTCTCGGCATTGAGCTTTGGGCGAACACGGCACTGACAATTCCAATGAGCTTATTTGCGGATTTAGAACTTTTGGCTATTTGCTCAGTGGAAGTCGAAACATCTCTTCGTGCTGCGTCTTATTCGTTGTCCACTCTTCCTCCGTGCGGAAATACAGGGCTTCAATCTTTAGCAGACCGCGAACCACAATTTGCCTTCGAGTTTCTCTCCGCATATCCACAACAGCAAAAGTCTGAGGCAAGAAAAGCGCATCTTTGATCGACGCATGAGCTGGAAGAAAATTGGCTTCAAAATCAGCGACGTCACTACCACCGTGGATGAGTACCCATCGATTTTTCGCTTCAGTTTTCGACGACGTTTGGAGCAGCTTTGTAGATGACCAAGCGAACAAGCCCCTATTAGGGACGTAGATAGGCTTCGAAGTAATATTGACACGCTCCACGGTCAATTGAAGACATCCATTTACCCAGCGAGGTGCAGCGACAATGCGAACACCTAGCATCGAGGTTGGAGGAGCCTGCCCGGAAGAAAACCGGCAGGGGGTAAGGAGAGCCGCGATTGTTGTGACGGCCGAGAAAATTCGCCGCATGCCAAGCATTTCCGAAAAACTCTCAACTCTTATTGGACACCGCACGGGATGAGAAAGTACCGTGACCCAACCGTACATCCAGTCTCGTTGTTGGTGAAAAACCTCGATTTCGCTCAATGACCTTTGGTCAAAACGTGACGCCTGTTATCAAACAGTTCAGGTTTGACATAATTGCAAAATCGAAACACTCGTAGCACGGAGCAGATCATGGGCGCATGGGGTAAGTTGCCGTGGGACAATGACAGAGCCGCAGATTGGTTTGGTGACCTTTTTGACAAGACCAAGCTCGCTAAACAGGTCGAGGACACCCTGAAGCTTGAAGCGGAAGATTCCCACGCGGAGATTCGGGCAGCGGCAAGTGTTCTGCTTTTCCTAGGCCGCGATTATGTCTGGCCTGTTCACGACCTTGACCGCCATCTTACACTCGCGGCGGATCGACTTGAGGTGGTCAGCCGTCTAGATGTTATCGGGGAGTCGCCGGAGTTGGTTGATGAGATACGCGCCGAGATTCAAGAGCTTCGCAGTCGTATCAAGGCGTCCGGCACTTCACAGCCGCCGCCACCGCCACCAAGAAAGTGGTGGCAGTTTTGGACATAAATCCGCGTGCACGGAGTACACCTCAATTGGTTAACTGTCGCAAAATCCCGGTTACACTCAGAATACTCAGGGGGAAAGGCGAATGGAAAGCGCAAAGTGGTGAGAACGCCTGGTTACAATACTTACATCGAGCAGCCCTGTGTCTTCCTTACTTAGACGATTTCAGCTTGACTTATCGCGATTCCGGGTACACACTTCCTTTCGTTTGGCTCCGATGTTTATGCGTGCCCCGCGCTAGCTGAGAGATTACCGTGCCCCGTCACTTCTCGGTTTTCAGTTGATCCTGGTCATCGCTGTTCCCTTCGACTCGCGGAAAGGAGAGAAATCATGAAAACTCGACTGGTCTTCAGGCTCCTATTGCCGATGGCTCTGTTTCTCACTCGAACCGCTGTCGCCAGCACCACCTGGTACGTGAATGGAGTCAGCGGGAGTAACAGCAACACCTGCACATCTCCCACCACAGCCTGCAAGACCATCAAGCGTGCCATCTCGCTTGCTGCGGCTGGCGATTCCATCCTGGTCGCCGCTGCGACCTATAAGGAGAATCTCAGCATCGGCTTTAGCCTGAGGTTGATCGGCTCCGGTGCCAGTACAACAATCATTGATGGTGGACAGACCGGCACGGTGGTCGCAATTTCCAATAGCAGCGCCCAGGTCACTCTTTCAAATTTAACGATCCGCAATGGCGAAATGCTCATCTCCGGCGGGGGTATCTCCAACAGGGGAACACTGACGATCAACAAGAGCACCATCACCGACAACTTGGCAATTGGGGGGAACCCTCCGACCTTCGGCGGCGGCATCGCTAATTGGGGCAGAGTAACGATCAACAACAGCACCATCACCGGCAACATTGCGCAAGGGATTTTTGGTGCTGCGAGCGGCGGCGGCATTGCCAATGCGGGCACGGCGACGGTCAACAACAGCACCCTCAGTGGGAACAGCACTGTTGGGACCGGCGGCGGCATATTTAACAGCGGGAGCGGGAATCTGAAGATCAACAACAGTACTATCAGCGGGAACAAACACTTCGGCATCGCCAATGCGGGCACGGCGATCCTCCAGAACAGTATCGTCGCGAACAATTCGGGGGGGAACTGTGGTTTCCACAGTGTTACCTCGAAAGGGTACAACCTGAGCAGCGATGGCTCCTGCAATTTCAACGGCCCAGGTGATATAAACAACACCAACCCCATGCTGGGGCCACTGCAGTGGAACGGCGGACCGACCAAGACCATGGCTCTGCCCTCTGGAAGTCCGGCGATTGATGCGGGCAACCCGAGTGGCTGCACTGACGGACTGGGTCATCTGCTGAAAACCGATCAACGCGGTAAACCGCGCCCAGACAAGGAGGACACCGGCGGCTGCGACATGGGCGCATTTGAACGTCAGAGCGATTAGTTAAAAGAATGCTGTTCGGCTCACTGGCGAAACATCCCGGTTACACTCAGAATCCTCAGGGGGAAAGGCGAATGGAAAGCGCAAAGTGGTGAGAACGCCTGGTTACAACAGTTAGCGCTGGATAGTCAGGGACGAGAAAGGATTTTTCAGCTACTGCAGCTTCGCGTAGTCCGCTTTGGCTTGCTGTAGATGGGGAGGTCGGGATCGGCGTGCTTCCAGCGGCTTAGGAAGCACAGGTCACTGTGGCAGCCCCACCTTCCGCACCAACTCGCCAAAGCGTATGTCTGAGCGTAGGGGGTCGAGCAAGAAGTCAGTCTTCAATCCTTCCAGCCTGTTATCGCGCTCCTGATACGCGGTGTTGAGCCATTTGAAAGCCTGATCTTTGTTTCCAAAGTCGGCATAGAGCTGAGCAATTGTGTAAGCAGACTCGTAGCCTGTCTTACGTTGAGCCTGTCGAATTTCAATGCCTTTGGTGAGAGCCAGCCTCCATCCGCCTGAGCGAAATCCCCGCTCCATCGCAGAAGCGAAATCCGATTCGAATCCCTTCCATTCTTCAATGACCTGCGGGTACATACGTTTTCCCCAATAGGCTCGGGTTAAACAAAAATGCGCTCGGTCGAATGTCGGGTTCTCATTTGCCACCTGCTGGCAAACGGCGATGGCGTTATCGTAGTGTCGTGCAGCGATGTCAATCAATCCGACTGTCGTGCCGATGACCGGTGACAGCGGATCGAGTTGGTGGGCGCGAGTGGCTTCAGCAAGCGCCTGCTGCTCCCTGCCCCCAATGGAGCTAATATTCTCGGCATACCACTGGTGTGTCGTGGCGTCGTCGGGATCAAGTTCGAAAGCCTTCTTGAATTCAGCATCTCCTCCGGAAAAATCCCAGTCGTACTGCATCTCGTTGACGCCCAGAACGGCATGGGGGCGAGCCAAGGTCGCATCCAACTCCAGTGCTTTGCGGGCGGCGGCGTTCGACTTCGGATAGTTTTCGCTGGGGGTGCCACCAAACCAAGGGAATACGCTATAGGCATCAGCCAGACCCGAATACGCCAGAGCATAGCCGGGGTCTTTGGCAATGGCTTGATTGAAATAGGAGATTGCAGTTGCGTTGTCCGAAGGCGTTCGCTTGTTCCAAGAATAACGTCCCTTCAAATACGCCTCATAGGCTTCCGGATTTTGCGTGCCCAGCTTGGTGACCTGCTGCTTCTCTGAAATGCTGAGCTTTGAACGCAACTTGTCCGCGATGTCACCCGCGATCTTCTGCTGCAACGACATGATCTCAGTGCTCTTGCCTCTGTACTGCTGCCCCCAGATTTCGGTATTATCGCGAACGTCAGTAAGGTCGGCGCTCACTTCGATGTCATCGCCTCGTGGTAATACTCGACCGCTTACCAGCGCGGCAACCCCCAAATCGTTTCCGACCTTCTGCA
>Ga0070717_10004374_pt1 | contig 10195 bp, 10 predicted proteins | sample LARL113metaG_FD_71366 | JGI IMG/M metagenome (GOLD analysis project Ga0070717, IMG submission 71366) | Corn, switchgrass and miscanthus rhizosphere microbial communities from Kellogg Biological Station, Michigan, USA - LAR L11-3 metaG | ecosystem: Host-associated > Plants > Roots > Rhizosphere ... | reverse complement strand
CGACTCTCTTGAGGATGCGTTGAAAGAGCGACTTGAATGGCTAAGGAGGAGGCCAGACAGCCATTCGTAGCAGATTCATTCCTAGTCGAACACCGAGGTTGCCGACTCGCGATGGATGAGAGAGATTTCTTGTTTTGTCTTTTTTGGCAAGTTAGCGTCGCTTCGCGACGTAGCAAGTTAGCGAGTTCCGTGCCTCCACTTTGAACCTGGCGAGGCCAGGGCGAGCACGATCGGGAATTGATGCCGGAACGTTCTTGGTAATATCACTCGACCTTTGCACGCCTCTTGGGGTATATCTTTGCCGACCGAAGGCCCGCAATTTGGACCGCGGTGAAAGAAGGAGGTTCATTCGTGCTCGGAGAACAAATAGGCAGTACCACAGGCAAAAGAATGGTGAGGCGGGTTCTCTCCACTGATCCACCCACAGCGGAAGTCTCGCTTGAGGGAAGCGGGACCCTATACGGAATTGCGGTGACCGGAATGGCTACATACACATCGGTGATCAAGGCGGATGGGTCGCTGCATGCGAGTGGCCACGGAATGGAAATGACAGCCGAAGGAGAAGCGGCTACATGGACGGGAACCGGTATGGGCAAATTCGGCCCCGGAGGGTCGATCAGCTACCGCGGTATGCTCTTCTTTCGGAGCACTTCACAAAAGCTCGCCCGTCTGAATAACGCATGCGTCGCATTCGAATATGACGTAGACCCTTCGGGCTCCCACGTCACTAAGTTGTGGGAATGGAAGTGATGTACAAGCTGTGCTACGCATCATCCGGTCGCGCGAAGCGCGACCAGATGTTTTCTGGATGACAAAACAAAAGCAGGTCCTTCGCTGCGCTCAGGATGACAACTCAACGCCCAGATGACAGTCAAAAGGGAATCATGTCTGTGACGGAAGCGGGAAGCCGAGAGTGAGACGATTGCCGCCGGGGAGCTCTTCGTAGGCGACGGATGCGGCGAAATGGCGCATAAGCAGGATGCCGTTGCCGCCGGGTTCGATCGATTCCAGGTTGGCGGGTGGGCGCACGTCATTGGGCGGATCGGGGTCAATGGGCGCAAAGGGTGCGGCCTGGTCTTCGATGGCGAGGAAGAGGCTGCCGTCTGCGATTGAGGCTCGGATGACGATGGGATTCCCGGGCTGGTTTCCGTAGCCGTGCAGAACCACGTTGGCCAGGGCCTCTTCCATGCACAGTTGCATGGCGTAGCGGGTGTCCTGGGCAAGGCCGTGGCGATCGGCCAGGGCATCGACCCAGGGCTGAACCCGGCTCAACTCATCGAGGCGGCTGTCCAGTTCCAGCCGGTCTTGCGTTTTGTCCATGAGCATTTCCGGCTCCAGCTTCGTCTGATTCAAGCTCTAGCGCAGCGCGGCAACAGCGGAATCGAGATCGTGAAAAACAGGAATGATGGCGTCGATATAGCTGGTCTTGAGGACTTCTTCGACAAGGGGAACGGGACCGAAGAGCGCGACCTTGCCCCCGCGGCGGCGAACCGCCTGCGCCGGGACGAGGATGGAACGAAGCCCCATGGATCCCAGAAACGTGACGTTGCGCAGGTCGATAAGGAGGAACTTGCTGCTGCCTGCGATCACGTTCATCTTGAGATCGATGGCCGCCGCGCCTTGAATGTCGAGGCGTCCGTCGAGAAGAACCCGGGTGATATCGCCATCCATGGCTTCAGTCGAGATTGTCATTGCGGTTTTCCTTTCCATTTCGAAAGCATGGGTGGTGGATTCGCCGGGGTCTCGCCCATCGTAGCCGCCCATTGTTAATGTGAGGTTACACGGATTGCATGGCGTTGGCGGCTAGAATTGTCCGTTCGCAAAAGTATCGTATTCCGGGGAGATTATCGAATGAATGCGGTTGGCTGGCGCTTGCTTCCGATCATGTTTTTTTCTGTGGCGGTTTATGCCGCGGCTCAGGATCGCTCCTATGGGCGATCGGTGGTGGCGACGCAATACGGCATTGTGGCGACCAGCCAAGTGCAGGCTTCGCAGGCCGGGGCGCGGGTGCTGGAGCGGGGCGGGTCGGCCATCGATGCGGCCATTGCTGCTAATGCAGTGCTGGGCGTAGTGGAGCCCATGATGAACGGGATGGGCGGCGACCTGTTCGCGATCTATTGGGATGCCAAGACCGGGAAGCTCTATGGGCTGAATGCCAGCGGGTGGGCTCCCAAGGGATTGACGCTGGAGCACCTGAAGGAGAAGGGCGCGACAAAAATGCCGCCGAGCGGGATGCCGCAATTCGGGATCGATTCAGTCACGGTCCCTGGTGTGGTGGACGGATGGGCGAAGCTGCACGACCGCTTTGGCAAGACGCCGTGGAAGGAACTGTTTCAACCGGCGATCTTTTTCGCCGAGCACGGCTATCCGGTGGAGGAGATCATCGCCGACTACTGGAAGCTGGAGGCGCCTGGTTTGATGAAGAATCCCGAGAGCCGGCGCGTGTTTCTGCCGGGAGACAAGGCTCCGGAGCGCGGGCAGGTGTTCCGCAATCCGGATGTGGCGCATGCGCTGACGCTGGTGGCGAACGAGGGCGAAGCGGCGTACTACAAAGGCGAGATTGCGAAGGCGATTCTCAAGACTTCCGCGGAGCTGGGCGGGACGATGACCGCCGAGGACCTGGCGGAGTATTCGGCGGAGTGGGTGGAGCCGATCTCAATCAAGTATCGCGACTGGACGGTGTATGAGCTGCCGCCCAACGGGGACGGCATGGCGGCGCTGGAAATGCTGAACATCATGGAGCAGTCGCATCCCGATCCGGCGGGCCCGTACAGTCCGGGTGAACTGCACAAGCGGATCGAGGCCATGAAGCTGGCGTATGCCGACGTGAAGGCGTATGACGGCGATCCGCGGTTCAGCAAGATCCCGGTGGCGGAGTTGCTGTCGAAGGAGTACGCGGCCAAACGGGCGCGGTTGATCGATCCTGCGAAGGCGAACTGCGATGTGGCGCCGGGCGCACTGTCCAAGAGCGACACAACGTACTTCACCGTTGTCGATCGAGAGGGGAACATTCTTTCGATCATTCAGAGCAACTACTCCGGGTTCGGATCGGGCATCACGGTGCAGGGTATGGGATTCGCGCTGCAGAATCGCGGCGGGCTGTTTTCGGTGGATCCGAAGTCGCCGGATGCTCTGGCGGGGCGCAAGCGGCCGTTCCATACGATTATTCCGGCGTTCATGCAGCGTGGGGATCAGCACATCGGATTCGGGATCATGGGAGGGATGAACCAGCCGCTGGCGCATGCGCAGTTTGTGTCGAACGTGGTGGATTATCACATGAATATCCAGGCGGCGCTGGAGGAGGCGCGGTTCACGGTGACGGCGAAGCTGGGATGCAACCTGCTGATCGAGTCGCGCGTGGGAGCGGCGACCATTGACGCGCTGACGCGCATGGGGCATGTGCTGGATGTGCGGCGGGAGTATTCGGCGACCATGGGGCGGGGCAACGTGGTGATGCACGACAGCGCGACGGGATTGAACTTCGGGGCGTCGGATCCTCGGGCGGATGGGGCGGCGGTGCCGGAGTGGCCGAAAGGCAGGGAATAGGGATTAGGGATTAGGGAACAGGTCCTCCCACCCTGAGGTGGAACGAAGATCGGTCGATCGGCGTTGGTAGTATCCCAGTTCTCAAAAGCGAGACCTAGGGCACCCAGTTTCTGTGGCGAGGAAATGGATGGAAACGCGTATTCAACTGATCACTGACCGCTGATCACTGACCACTGTTCTGCTATGATTGCGCCGGAACGGCGCATAGATGCCGTGCGATTTACTGGAGGTTTCCCTTGCGAGTGGGTTTGATGAGCCGCGAATATCCGCCCGATGTATATGGCGGGGCGGGCGTTCACGTGGAATACCTGAGCCGCGAACTGGCCAAGAAGATTGAGGTCGAAGTGCATTGCTGGGGGGACCAGCAGATTGACCAGGGCAATCTGCATGTGCGCGGCTCGTGCCCGTGGTCGGCCATTACAGAGGGCACGCACGAGAAGTTCAAGACGGCTTTGGAGACGCTGAGCCTGAACCTGGCGCAGATGGTGATGTTGGAGAAGATCGACATTGTGCACACGCATACGTGGTACGTGTCGATGGCGGGATTCCTGGCGAAGACGCTGTTCGATGTGCCGTTCGTTCTCACGACGCACAGCCTGGAGCCGCTGCGGCGCTGGAAGGCGGAACAACTGGGCAGCGGCTATCGCATGAGTTCCTGGATCGAGCGCACGGCCATTCACGACGCCGACGCGATTATCGCGGTGTCGAAGGGGACCAAGGAAGACATTCTGAAGGCGTACCCGGATGTAAATCCGGAGCGGATTCATGTGATCTACAACGGCATCGACCTGGAGCAGTACCGCAGGGCGCGCGAGAGCGATGCGCTGCTGAAGTACGGGGTGGATCCCACGCTGCCTTACATGCTGTTCGTGGGGCGTATTACGCGGCAGAAGGGTGTGACCCACCTGGTGGACGCGATCGCGCATATGCCTAAGAACATCCAGGTGGTGCTGTGCGCGGGGGCGCCGGACACGCCGGAGATTGCGGCCGAGATGCGGCGCAAGGTAGACGATATCCGGAGCGTTAATCCGCACGTGGTGTGGATCGAGAAGATGGTTACGAAGCAGGAAGCGATCCAGCTTTACAGCCATTGCCGGGTGTTCTGCTGCCCCTCGGTATACGAGCCGTTCGGGATCATCAACCTGGAGGCGATGGCGTGCGAAGCACCAGTGGTGGCCAGCGCTACGGGCGGGATCCTGGAAGTGGTGGTGGATGGCGAGACCGGTTACCTGGTGCATTTCGACCAGGATGCGGAGACCAGATTTCCGTCCGATCCGGAGAAGTTTTCGCGCGACCTGGGCGCCAAGGTGACTGAGTTGATGGAGAATCCGGACAAGGCGCGGCAGATGGGATTGGCGGGGCGGCGGCGGGTGGAGGAGAAGTTCGCCTGGTCGGCGATTGCGGATCAGACCATCGGGCTTTATCAGCGGATGATTGACGAGTATCGGAAGCAGGGGCGGGATTAGCGCGATTCTGTTACGGGTTCACGACCCTACGGATGAAGCGGCATTCGTGTTTATATTTCTAGCGAGTTAGCGTCGCTTCGCGACATAGCGAGTTCGCGAGTTCGCGGTTCTTTGGCGTGCAAACCGAATCTAGTTTCTACTCAGGCGAGCGGCCAGGGGTCGCGGAGGAGCGAGCAGAGGCCGAGGTCGTTGTCGTAGCGTTCGACTTCGACCTGCGCCATGCGAATCGCATTGGACAGGCCGCGAAACGCGGGGACTGCGTCAGAGCCCATGATCTGCGGGGAGACGAAGAGGTGGACGCGGTCGACGAGGCCGGCGGCGAGCAGTGCTGTGTTGAGGCGGGTGCCGGTTTCGGTGAGCAAATTCAGGATGCCTTCCTTGCCTAATTGATCGAGAACTCTGCCGAGCGGAACGCGGCCGGCTTCCGCAGGCAGGATTTCCACGCGCACGCCGCGGTCTGTCAACTGGCGGATGCGGGTTTCGTCGTTTGCGACGGTGAAGATCACCACGTCGCGGCTGGCGGTGTTCACCATTTTGGAGTCGAGGGGCATGCGCAGGGCGGAGTCGAGGACCACGCGCAGCAACGGGCGGCGGCGGCGCAGGCCGCTGCGGTCGGTGAGCATGGGGTCGTCGGCGAGCACGGTATCGACGCCGGTCAGGGCCGCATCGGCCTGCCAGCGCAGGGGCTGCACGGCGCGGCGGGCGGTTTCGGATGTGATCCAGTAGGGCTCTCGGGCGGTGTGCTGCCCGGGCGGTGGGGCAATGCGGCCGTCGAGGGTCATGGCGACCTTCATGAGCACGCTGGGGCGCTGGTGCTGGATCCAGCGGGCGAAGCCTTGGTTAATTCGGCGGGCTTCGGCCTGGCAGACGCCGACTGCGACTTCGATGCCGGCGGCGCGGAGGCGATCGGCGCCATGGCCGGCGACGTTGGGATTGGGATCGACGGTGGCGGCGACTAGGCGCTTGAGGCCGGCGGCAATGAGGGCTTCAGTGCAGGGGCCGGTGCGGCCGGTGTGGTTGCAGGGCTCGAGCGTGATGTAGGCCGTGCCGCCGTGGAGGCGGTCTTTGGCGTGCTGTTGGGCTTCGCGGAGGGCGATGATTTCGGCGTGGTCGAGGAGGTCGTATTCGTGCCAGCCTTCGCCGACCACCTGGCCGGCGCAGTCGAGAATGACGCAGCCTACCGCGGGATTGGGTGAGGTGAGGGCGATGCCGCGGCGGGCGAGTTCGAGGGCGCGCTGCATCCAGTAGGTGTCTTGATCTTGCGTGGTCATTGGCTGTGAATGTATCCGAAGGATCAGGTGTAAGGAAAGTCAGGCGCTCAGCCGACCAGGCCATCGACGAAGGCCTGGGCGTCGAACTCCAGGAGGTCGTCCATTTTTTCGCCGACGCCGACGAAGCGGACGGGGAGGTCGAGCTCGCGGGCGATGGCGACGGCGATACCGCCCTTGGCCGTGCCGTCGAGTTTCGTCAGGACGATGCCGGTGACGCCGGCGGATTGGGTGAAGAGGCGGGCCTGCTGGAGGCCGTTCTGGCCGGTTGTGGCGTCCATCACGAGCAAGACTTCGTGGGGCGCGTCGGGGATGAGGCGGGAGGCGGTGCGGCGCATTTTTTCGAGCTCGTCCATGAGGCCGGATTTGGTGTGGAGGCGGCCGGCGGTGTCGACGTAGAGCTCGGCGATGTTGCGCGCCTTGGCGGCGGTAATGGAATCGTAGAGAACGGCCGCGGGGTCCCCGCCCTGGCGGGTCTTGATCATTTCCACTCCGCTACGGGCAGCCCAGATTTCGAGCTGCTCGATGGCCGCGGCGCGAAAGGTGTCGGCGGCGCAGAGCAGGACGGTGCGGTTTTGCGCGCGGCTCCAGGCGGCCAGCTTGCCGCTGGTGGTGGTCTTGCCGGTGCCGTTGACGCCGACGAGGAAGGTTACCTTGGGCGGCGCGGTGGGCGTTGGGATGGGGCGCTGCGGGGCTTCGAGGATCTGGCGCAGGCTGGTCTTTAGGAGGGAACGGAGTTCTTCGCCGCCTTCGATGGCCTGGTGGCGGGCGCGATCGCGGAGGGAGTCAATGATCTCAGTGGTCGTCTGCACGCCGATGTCGCTGGTGATGAGCGCGGATTCCAGTTCTTCCAGGTCGCGCTCGTCGACCGTGCGGGTCATGGCGACGATGTCTTCAATTTTGGAGGTGAACGACTCGCGGGTGCGCGAGACCGCCTGCTTCATGCGGTTGAAGAAGCCGGACTTCTGTTCTTCTTCCTGCTTCTTCTCTGGTTCTTCGGGTTCTTTGAGGCTGCCAAACAGGCTGATGAAATCGGACATGGTCTAGTTCCAGTTTAGCTTTCGGCGCGCCTGGGAGTGTTAAGGGTGGGGTTTGAGGTGGTTCGCGAGTTCGCGCCGCTGCGCGGCGTGGCCGGTTGGCGGGTTCGCGGTCCTATTTGTAAGGCCTGCTTATGTCATGTACAGACCGGATCGCATCGTTTCACACGGCTGTGCAAAAAGGCCCTTGAGCCGAAGGTGCGCGATGGGGAAGAATGGGCAAGCGGCTCTCCCCGAAAAATCGGTGTGCTTTCCCTGAATGGAGCTGCGACATCACGGAGGTTGCATGAGCGGAGTGCGGGTGCTGGTGGGAACGAAGAAGGGCGCGTTCCTTCTGACGTCGGACGGCAAGCGGGATAAGTGGGATGTGAGCGGGCCGCATTTTGGCGGGTGGGAGATCTATCACGTCAAGGGATCGCCGGTGAATCCGGATCGTATTTATGCGTCGCAGACGAGCGGCTGGTTCGGGCAGGTGATGCAGCGTTCGAGCGACGGCGGCAAGACCTGGGAGACGGTGGGGAACAAGTATGAGTACGATGGCGTCCCGGGCACGCACCAGTGGTACGACGGAACTGCGCACCCCTGGGAGTTCAAGCGGGTGTGGCACCTGGAGCCGTCGCTGACCGAGGCCGATACCGTGTATGCGGGCATCGAGGATGCGGCGCTGTTCAGGTCTACGGACGGCGGCACAAGCTGGACGGAGCTCTCGGGGCTGCGCAAACATGATTCCGGGCCGCACTGGCAGCCGGGCGCGGGCGGCATGTGCCTGCATACGATCCTGCTCGATCCGAAGAACAAGGAGCGGATGTATATTGCGATTTCGGCGGCGGGGGCGTTTCGCAGCGACGACGCCGGGCAGACGTGGAAGCCGATCAACAAGGGTCTGGTGTCAGACATGATGCCCAATCCGACGGCGGAAGTGGGGCACTGCGTGCACCGCATCGCGATGCATCCGTCGAAGCCGGAGACGCTGTACATGCAGAAGCACTGGCACGTGATGCGCAGCGACAACGCGGGCGACCAGTGGACGAAGGTGAGCGGCAATCTGCCCACCGATTTTGGATTCTGCATCGATGTGCATGCGCATGAGCCGGAGACGGTGTACGTGGTGCCGATCACGAGTGATTCGCTGCATTATCCGCCGGACGGCGCGTTGCGCGTGTATCGCAGCAAGACAGGGGGCAATGAGTGGGAGGCGCTGACCAAGGGACTGCCGCAGAAGGACTGCTACGTGGATGTGCTGCGCGATGCGATGGCGGTGGACCGGCTGGACGACTGCGGAATCTACTTCGGAACCACGGGCGGGCAGGTGTATTGCTCGCCGGATGGCGGGGATACGTGGAAGGCGATCGTGCATGAACTGCCGCCGGTGCTGTCGGTGGAGGTGCAGACGCTGCAATGAGCGGTGATGCTGTGCATCGAGTGCGGGTGGTGCTGCCTTACCACCTACGCAATTTGGCGCGGGTGGGGAGCGAGATTGAGCTGGAGATCGCGGGGGCGGTGACGGTGCGGAGCATCGTGGACGCTGTCGAGGCGCGGTATCCGATGCTGCTGGGGACCATTCGCGACCAGGCGACCAAGCAGAGGCGGCCCTTTCTGCGGTTCTTTGCGTGCGAGGAGGATTGGTCGCATGATTCGATCGATGCGGAGTTGCCGGAGGCGGTGGCGCAGGGGAAGGAGCCGCTGCTGATTGTGGGGGCGATTGCGGGTGGATGAGGATTTGAGCGCCGGAACCGCAGATCCTTCGACTGCGCCGGTCGCGCTTTGGCGCGACCGGCTCCACTCAGGATGACAACTTAAAAACGCTAGCTGCGCAGCCAGTCCTTGACTTTTTGGACGGTGACGTCGCGGCCGATGTCGGAGATGGCGTCGGTGAGAGGGATGCTCTTGGGGCAGACTTCGACGCAGTTCTGGGCGTAGCCGCACTCCTGGATACCGCCGTCGCCGGCGAGCGCGCGGAGGCGGTCTTCCTTGAAGACTTTGCCGGTGGGGTGGTTGTTGAAGAGCTTGACCTGGGCGATGGTGGCGGCGCCGACGAAGTTGGTGACGTCGTTGAATTGCGGGCAGACTTCCATGCAGCAGGTGCAGGAGATGCAGTTGGAGAGCGGGTAATTGGCTTCCTGCTGCTGGGGATAAACGCGCGGGCCGGGGCCGAGATCGTAGGTGCCGTCGACGGGGACCCAGGCTTTGACGCGCATCAGGTTTTCAAAGAGCACCGAGCGGTCGACCTGGAGATCGCGGACAAGCGGGAATTTCGAGAGCGGTTCGACCTTGATGGGCTGCTCGAGATTGTCGACCAGCGCGGAGCATGCCATGCGGGCTTTGCCGTTGATGCGCATAGCGCATGAGCCGCAGATTTCTTCGAGACAATTCGAATCGTAGGTGATGGGCGTGGTTGCGCGGCCGTCGGCGGTGACGGGGTTGGCGGCGATCTCCATCATGGCGGAGATAACGTTCATGCCGGGACGATATTCGAGTTCGAACCGCTCCCACACGGCCGGCGCTTCGGGGCTGGCCTGGCGCTTGATTTCGAATGCTACGGTTTTGGTTGCCATCAGTTTCGCTCTCCGCAGACCGCTGCGATCTTTTCCCTTATTTTGGAAATGCCCTTGAATTCGTGGTGGGAGAGTCGTTCTCTCCACCAGTCGCGCGTCCGCCCCTCTCCGACGTTGAGCGTGTAGCCGCCGTTCTCCCAAGCCACAGTAGTAGTGTGGCTCCTTTGCTGCAGGAGGTTGACTGCTTCGTTGAATGTCAGAGCATAGATATCTGCGGCATCTGGTGAAACTCTCCATGCATAAATCAGAAGCAAGTTGGGGATTTCACTCCACTTGCGTTGAACTCCGAACCTGTCCTTATCATTAGCGAAGAATTTGATTCG
>Ga0070717_10004370_pt1 | contig 10197 bp, 6 predicted proteins | sample LARL113metaG_FD_71366 | JGI IMG/M metagenome (GOLD analysis project Ga0070717, IMG submission 71366) | Corn, switchgrass and miscanthus rhizosphere microbial communities from Kellogg Biological Station, Michigan, USA - LAR L11-3 metaG | ecosystem: Host-associated > Plants > Roots > Rhizosphere ... | reverse complement strand
GCCCAGGTAGCGGGTCACCTCGCCGGTGCCCATCGAGTGACCGACCAGGGTGACGTCACGCAGGTCCAGGGTCTCCAGGAGTGTGTGGAGGTCGTTGGCGAAGGTGTCGTAGTCATAGCCGGTGGTCGGCTGGCTGGACTTGCCAAAGCCGCGCCGGTCGTAGGTGATCACGCGGTGACCATGCTCCAGCAGCACCGGGATCTGCCTATCCCAGGCACGGCCACTGAGTGGGTAGCCATGGATCAGGACGACAGGCCGTCCCGAGCCGTGGTCTTCGTAGTACAGGTCGATCGAGCCAGAGTTCTCCTGGCCGACTTTGATGTAAGGCATAGCTTCCTCCTTTGTGGTGGTGCATTTCAGTTGTGCGAACAGGTTTCTGCGAAGACGTTTCGCTCGAAATGTGCTATGCTACAAGGATGAAGTTACACAGGAGAGTCTGGAGCCTCACAACGTTCCCCAGACCCTCCAATCAGCGTGGACCCGCCTCGGGCGCCACACAGTCCCCCGGACTGCGTCCAACATCTACCAGTATAGCGGGAGTGCCTGGGGAAGACAGCCACCAGAGGGTGGCATGTCACCTTCCATGACCTTGCATTCCTGGCTTGGCGCTGCCGGGTCATGTGGAAGGAGCACAGCGATGAAGCGGCACTCCTATCGTGAGCGCGACTATGCCTTCGGGCAGGCGATGCTGAGCCTGCGCACGCGCATGGGGCTGACACAAGCGGGCCTGGCCGACCTCCTGCAGATCTCCCGACACGCTGTCGGCGAGTGGGAGGCCGGCCTCAACTATCCCAAAGCCCACCATCTGCAACACTTTGTTGCGTTGTGTGTGCGAGCCTCCGTCTTCGCACCGGGACGGGAGGAAGCGGAGATCCGCGCCTTGTGGAAAACGGCCCATCAACGGGTGTTCCTCGATGAGGCCTGGCTCGCGGCCATGCTGACCCGGCCCTCTGCCCCACCGGCCCCGGTCGAAGAGGCCGGGGAGGCTGCCGTGGTGGAGGCCTCTCCTGCACCCGTTCCGCTTTCCCCATCGGCCCAGACGCCGCTTGTCCCGGCTTTCACAGAGCCTGCAGCCTCCCCGCGCGTGGACTGGGTCGGAGCCCTCGATGTGAGCCGCTTCACGGGTCGAGAGGCAGAACTGGCTGAACTTTCGCACTGGATTGTGCAAGAGCAGTGCCGGCTCGTGGCCATCCTCGGGATGGGCGGCATCGGCAAGAGCGCGCTGGTCTCGCTGCTTGGGAAGCAACTTGCCCCCCAGTTCGACGCGGTGCTCTGGCGCTCGCTGCGGGATGCCCCCTCCTGTGAGGAACTGGTTGCCGACTGCCTCACCTTCTGCTCCGAGACACCACCTGCCGCCTCCCCCCCGTTGCTGGAACAGCGCATCAACCGGTTGATCGGGCGCCTGCAAGAGCGGCGCTGCCTGCTCGTGCTGGACAATCTGGAGACGCTGCTGGAGGAGGGAGACCCCGAGGGCAACTACCGTGCCGGCTACCAGGGCTACGGGCGCCTGATCGAGCGGCTGGGGGAATCCGCCCACCGGAGCTGTGTGCTGCTGACCAGCCGCGAGAAACCGCGCGAGCTCGAGGCCCTGGAAGGGCTGCGCGGGCCCGTCCGGTCCCTGCGCCTGGTGGGCCTCTCCCAGGAGGCAGGACGCTCCCTGCTCTCTGACAAGGACCTGCGCGGGGACTCCTCCGCCTGGCGAGAGCTCATCGCCAGCTACGCGGGCAATCCGCTCGCCCTCAAGATCGTGGGGCAGGCCATCGTCGATCTCTTTGCCGGCGAGATCGTGCCGTTCCTTCACTCAGGGGAGCTGATCTTCAATGGCATCCGCCTGGTCCTGCGCCAGCAGGTGGCACGCCTGACGCCGCTGGAGCAGACGCTGCTCACCTGGCTGGCGGTGGTCCGCGAGTGGACGTCGCTCGATTCCTTGCTCTCCCTGCTGGTCAAGAGGCCATCGCGCGCACGGGTGCTGGAGGCGTTGGAAGCGCTCTCGCGCCGGTCCCTGATCGAGCATGGACAGGGGGCCAGTTTTACGCTGCAATCGGTGGTGATGGAGTATGTCACCGATGCCCTGCTCGATCACCTGAGCGGGGAGATCGTGACGCAGGAGACGGACCACCTGCACCGCTATGCACTCGAGCAGGCACACGCGAAAGACTACGTACGAGAGACCCAGGTACGTTTACTGGTGCGTCCGCTCCTGGAGCGACTGCGCGCCGAACTCGGCTCGGACACGCGCGTCGAGGAGCAGTGCCTCTCGCTGCTCAGGCACTTACGCACGGAAGATGGCGACAGCCAGGGCTATGGTCCGGCCAATGTGATCGCTCTGCTCAAAGCACTGCAGAGCGACCTGCGCGGCCTGGATCTCTCGCGGCTCGCCATTCGGGAGGCGTACTTGCAAGGGGTCCAGATGCAAGACGCGACACTTGCAGGAGCCGTGATGCGTGAGTGTGTCTTTTCGGAGGACTTCGATGCCATCACCGCCGTGGCCATCAGCAAGAGCGGAAAGTTTTGGGCGGCCCTCAGCAGGCGGGGAGAAATGCGGCTGTGGCGCGAGGTGGGCCAGATCTTGCACCTGGCCTGGCAAGCCCATACCAACACGACGTTAGCCCTCGCCTTGAGCCCGGATGAACACACGCTCGCCAGTGGAAGCGAGGATGGCAGCGTCAAGCTGTGGGACGTAGCGAGTGGGGCCTTGCTCTGGTCGGGCTGGCACACGAAGAGCACATGGTGCCTGGCTTTTTCCCCCGATGGAAGCCTGCTCGCCAGTGGAAGCGAGGATGGCAGCGTCCGGCTCTGGGAGGCTTCGCTGGGCACGCCTTTGGAGGACATACCGCATCCGGGTCCGGTCTTCTCACTGGCCTGGCACCCTGTCTGGGGGACAGGTAACCCGGATGGACGCAGGCTTGCCAGTGGCGACTTCGCGGGCACGATCCGGCTCTGGGAGATGCAGCAGAGCGGATCGGCTCGCTGCGTCGAGATCCTCTCCGGGCATACCAACCTGGTGCGCGGCCTGGTCTTTGCCCCCGACGGCAGCGTTCTCGCCAGCGGGAGCTGGATAGCACCGTCAAGCTCTGGGAACTCGAAAGCCTACGCTGTCTCGAGGCGCTGGTGGGACATACCGAGCGGGTGCAAGCCCTGGCCTGGAGTCCGGATGGAGGCACGCTGGCCAGTGGCGGTTGGGACCACACGATCCGGCTGTGGGATGGAAAGCTCGGCACAGTGCGGGCGGTGCTGCAAGGACATAGCGGCAATGTCCAGAGCCTGGCCTTCACCCCCGAGAGCCGTCACCTGCTCAGTGGCAGTGACGATGGCACCCTGCGGCTCTGGGAGGTCGAAAGTTCACAGTGCGTACGTGTGATGCAGGGCTCCATGGCCTCCCTCTACGACCTCGACTGGAGTCCAGACGGCAGGCAGTTGGTCACTGGCGGCACGGATACGCTGGTCACCATCTGGGACGTGGCCGGAGGACGAGGGGGGACGCTACCCAGGGAGTTGCACGGCCATCGCTGGGACGTCTACGGCGTGGCATGGAGTCCTGATGGGAACAGACTGGCAAGTTCCGGGTTGGATCATACCATCCGGCTCTGGGACCCAACCGTGGGCTCCTGTCTCCAGATCATGGGGGACTCCGACTCCGCTGACACCCTCTTCTTTGGCGTGGCGTGGAGTCCAGACGGAAAGCTGCTGGCCTGCGGCACCTATCAGCGTGGCGTGCAGGTGTGGGATGTGGCCGCACACACCCTGCACTGGGCAGATCGTGCGCATGCGACCTTGCTCCGGCGCGTGGCCTGGAGCCCCGATGGCACGCGGGTGGCCGGCGGGGGTAATGATGGCTCCGTCTCTCTGTGGGAGGCGACCGCTGGCACGCTGCTGCGGCAGCTGGCGGGACATCATGGAGCTGTCATGAGTGTGGCCTGGAGCCCTGATGGGAGGCAGCTGGCCTCTGGTGGCAGCGGGAGAGAGGGCGGAGAGCTGTTCGTATGGGATGCGGACAGTGGAAAGCCGGTGCATGCCTTTGAAGGGCATCCGGGAGTGGTCTCTGCGCTGAGCTGGGTCCCCAATGGGGAGGTGTTGGTCAGTGGACGTAGTGACGGCAGGCTGCGCTGGTGGGATCTTCAGAGCGGGGAGTGCGTGCGAGTGCAAGAGGCGCATCAGGGAACGGTGCAAGCGCTCAAGGTGAGTCCCGATGGCAGCATCCTGGCCAGTTGCGGGGATGATGGGGCCATCCAGCTCTGGGACCTCGAGAGTGGCTCGCCACTGCAAACACTGCGGCGAGATCGACTCTACGAGCGCCTCAATATCACCGGCATCCAGGGTCTCACCGAGGCACAAAAGGCGTCGCTGCTTGCCCTAGGAGCGTTCGAGGAAACGGGCGTCCGCGCCCAACGTAGTGAAGAGGCGTTGGCCACCCTCGGGTCGGAGGGAAGGTCCATGACGCCCGAACAAGCTCTCGCAGCACTGCAACGAGCGGAGATGCCCGAGCCGCGTCTTGCAGCCAAGTCATCAGCGCCCTCAACCTACCCGGCTGGACTGACAGAACGTGAGGTCGAAGTCCTGCGCTTAGTAGCAAAAGGATTAACAATCGCCCAGATCTCCGCACAACTTCGTATTAGTTTTCATACGGCCAATGCCCACGTGCGTTCCATCTACAAGAAGCTGGGAGTCACCTCACGCAGTGCCGCAGTTCGTTATGCTCTTGAGCATCACCTCTCCTGAAAAGAAGATCACCTCTCCGAGCCAATTGAACCATCTTCCGCCCTCCCCCGGCATCACTGTCCATCACATGAACGTGCTAGACACTGGGTTTCAGGTTACTCATGACGAGACGGCAAATAGCATGTTCATGTGATGCGTCTGCCTGTTGTATTGGCTACGTGCGCCGTTGTGCGGGCTACTTCGGACATCTGTTCAGATGGGTGACTCGTCTCTGAGCAGGAACCCTGAACAGTTACTGTTCCTTCCAGGGTGGAACGCGGCCCTGTGCAGCGAGCATTGAATCATATTCAGGTTGGGTAAAGAAGGCATGCAATTGGCGCCGACGCACCCCCATATTCCCTCCATCGTACAGCGGGAAAACGAGCGCATCTCGCAGCAAGCGCTCCAGTGGCGTCTTCTTCGTGTAACTTTCCACGCCAACCAGGCGCATCGCATCATAGACGACCTGCACCGCGAGTTCCGAACAATAGACCTTGGTCATAATCGCCAGCTCTTCCCCGCGCCCGTCCGTTTGCTCAAGGTAATGGCATGCCTTCCAGGTCAGGTAGCGCGCTGCCTCAATCCGCATCTTGATGTCAGCGAGCATATAGCCGACGTTCTGATGTTCAATGATCGGTCCTGAACCCAGGCGCCGCTCAGATTTTGCAAAGTCAAGGGCGTATTCAAAGGCAGCGCGCATTACGCCGACGCAAGCCGCCCCAATGAGCGCAGCCGTCCAGTTGAACGCACCTGACACGATTTCCAGACCTTGGTCCGGACGACCGATGAGATGGTTCGCTGGGACCCGGACCTCCTCAAAGTGGACTCGAGGAGTCATCACCCCACGATGCCCCAGCTTGTCGTAGACATCGATGACCTGCACGCCGGCAGCGTCCCCCGGTACCATCACCACTGCCAGCGATTCGCGTGCTCCTTTGGTCGGGTCGGTCCGGCAGACGACGGAGTACAGATGGGCTCCTTTGCCATGCCAGCCGGAACCATTGGTGGTGTAGTGTTTTTGCCCGGTGACCACCCATTCATCCCCATCGCGACGGGCGAAGGTCTGCACACCCGCTTCAGCATCAGCGGAGTCGAAATTTGCACCACCACCGACCTCAGTAAAGGCGAATGAAGCGAGCAATTCCCCATCCGCGTCATCACCGAAGGGTTGGAGGAACAGCGTGCGTTGGGCCGCATCACCGAATTGAATAACGGGCTGGAGTCCCAGTCCACTGGCCAGCAGCGTCGTGGGGACATTGACATCCACGCGTGCCAATTCCTCGGCAGCAAGGGCAAAATCAACCAGTCCGAAGCCCAGGCCTCCATTGGACACGGGAATGAACGACTTCGTGAACCCAGCTTTGGCCATTTCGCGGAACACCGCGCGCGTGAAATAAAACGCCTCAGCTGGGTCAGCAATCGCATTAATTTGCGCTGAAATAGGAGCCAATACTCCCTCGGCAAAGGCGCGGGCACCGTCCTGGAGTGCGCGTTGTTCTGGGCTAAGTGTAAAGTCAATTGGCATGTGAGTTTCCTTTCTCTCAGTGTGCTACCACCAAGCAGCAGCAACAAACAGGACTCTGAAACAACTCGGTTTGGAGAAAAGCAGCATTACGAAGCCAACAGAGAGAGTGACCGGAAGACTACTCCTAGTATAGGAAGCAGAACAGTATTGGTCAAGCTGAACAGTTTCTCTTGTCATCAGTCATCCCAGTTGCCGAAAACACGTTCCTGCCTCGACGACGCACCTCTCTCCAGTCTCCAAAATGGGCTGTGAGAGCATAGAAGTACAGGTTCAAGCCATCACTGGTGAACAGGGGCAGACAGAAAGACGGCAAGGCTCTCTCACAGGGAGTGGATCACCAGGTGGGCCATGTATTTCGTGCGGGGGCCGAGCTGGAGCTCCGGAAGAATCTTGGTGCGCGCATCGATAGCCAGCCACAGCACTTGTGTAGCGCAGCGGAGCCTGGTGCGTAGCTCGTCCAATTGGAGATGCGGGAGGTGCAGGTTAAGGCAGATTTTACTGGAGTCAACACGAGGTAGAAGGCAGGATGTCTCGCTTGCATTTGCGCAAAAGGTCTGGTAAAGTTGTTCTAGAGCGGCCTGAGGGTGTATCATCCTGCCTTCGCGAGAGGTTGACCTCTTTTGCCGGGGGCGTGCAACACCTTATCTCAGCGCCGCACGAAATCCGTTTGTAGTTGTTCTTTCGGCCTCTCAAGCCGATTCATACCGGGTGACCTGCGTTTTCGTGCGTACCTGCCTTCCAAGCAGGCTGTCGCGGGTTCGAGCCCCGTCTCCCGCTCTCTACACAACGACGTTTCTTGCGGGCCAGTCAGAGCCGTCCGGGAACAACCGGTCGGCGTTTGGAAAAGAGAGGGCGATGTATCCAGGTGTTTAATAGCAGACCTGTGAATAATCATGATTCATCATGCTGCTCTTTGTACAAGAAAATGGTGATAATCATCCCCTTCGCCCTCTTCGATCACAGAGAAGGACATCTGACCTATCCATATTCTGACCTGCGCTAGCGCTGGATAGTAATGATAAGAGCCTTCGTGTGCATATTCTCCCTCAACTACTGGAAGTCCCTGCTTCTGGCCCTCATGATAGGCGTAATCGCGTTCCTCAGCTGCAATGAGTTCGACGGTGAAATAGAGATGTCCACGGCTCTTCGAGGCGCGAGAGAAATTGTTGAGGACGAGGGGCCAGTCCTCTGGCGGGATGAACTCCATAGCGTCGAGGCACAGGACCCCATCGAAAGCCTCGGTGAAAGCGATCTCTTGCAGACCCATCTTTTCCGTGCGCTGCTTCGGGTATTTGTGCCTGGCTTGCAACAACATCTGCTCCGACTGATCGATTCCTACGACGAACCGACCGCTGTCCAGAATAAGGGACCAGTATTTGCCAGTGCCACAAGCGGCATCCAGGATCTCGCATCCGGGTGGGCAAAGGGTCAGAAAATGGTGGAGAAACGACTGGTGAGAAGTGTTGATGTGGCCCCAATGCTGGTCATAGGTGCTGGCGTGGAGCGTATCGTAGCGTACTTCTGAGACACGGCGTTTTTCTCTGAGCCACATAGATCTCTCCATCCCGTGTGATCCTCCAGATCAGAACGATCAAGCACAAGCGGCCAATCACACCACACTGATCGGCCTCAAGACGATTAGTCGTATTGTATGATCTGGCTATGAGCGCTGTCAAAGAGGAAAGAGCCCAGGCGGTCCATTACCGTATTTCGGGGAGACAAAAGAATACATACGTGTGAAGGCAATGCGCAGCTATCGTCTGAACGAACGGTATTGGGTTAATTGAATCGCTCTTGCTTGAAAGAGGTGCAGCCATGCGCCAACGCCGCCAAACGAGGACAGTCAACCCATACATTATCGACCAGCGTGATCTCCAATTTCCGATCGAGCATGGGTTAATCATCGTACAGACTCGCCAATCCTACAAAGGCGCTTACGGCAACAATTCGACTGAAATTCACACCGAGAAGATGGTTGAATTCGGCCGGTCACTGTGTGTCACCCCTGACCGGCAAGTGATTGTTGTGAATGAGAACATGCTGGAAGACGGCTCGATTATCTCCGTCAGCGGGTCACTGCCGCCAGAAAAGCGGCATGGTTTGCTTCGGTCTTACGCATTGATCGGCGAAAACCGGACGGCCGTCGAGCCGGTCGTGCTCGTGCTGGCCTACGCTGAAGACCGACTATTCAGAGACGACACCGGCATCTACTATAACGAGTTCATGGACATCTTGAGCCGCTACGATGTGCGGCTGCTCGTCTATACCAGCCGCAAGCTCTACGACTTCAACAATAGTATGGATAAGCGGTTGTTCCGCATGATGTGCGAGTACGCCAGTGAGGACCTGAAACTGCGTAATATCCGTTTGCAAGGCGCACGGCAGCATATGGCAGAAAAAGGACAGTTTGCCCGCGGCAGCTTACCAGCCGGTCTCATACGCAATCCCACCACCAACCGTGCCGACCCGCTCTACCTGAAGCCGATTGAGTATAGGCCATGGGCTGACCCCGTCAGACAGCTCTTTCAGCGCTACTACGATACCGGCAGCCTGATAACCGTCTTCTACGAGATCGCTGATTGGCCCATCTTTCCACACTTACCGGAAGGCATGAAAAATAACTCAGGCTTCCGCACAAGTAGGCAGCACGGCGTCTATCCGGAGGGCTTTTCGTTAAGCCGATATGGCCTTAAATTCATTTTGACGAATCCGCTCTACGTCGGCTACTGGTTCAATCCTGCAACTGGAGAGTGGGTACCTGGTAACCACCCTGCTATCGTGCCGGTTGAGCATTTCTGGTACGCCTTCCATCGACTGTCGCCGTTTTTACTCGACGGCTCTCCTAATCCTCAGTATCTGCATTCGACAACCGGTCGCAACACGAGTAACCTCGATGAGACGGATGGCCTGTTCCACGGTCTATTCGTGACCGATAACGAGCAGTGGCGCGTGAGCCGGCGGGTGTTTGATAACAAGGGCAGGAAGGAGCTGTATTACCAGCTCTACGACTATAACTTCGGCAAAAAACCCATCCACCTGCTGCACATCCGCGCCAGCGAATTCGATACCGCGTTGCTGCCTGTCCTGGTGCGGAAGCTGAAGGACACGAAGGAGCTGGAGGAATTTCGACAGTATGGTGAGAACTTGCAGGCGCTGGTAGCGACGCGCACGGCCAACTTACAGCGCCTAATGGCAGAAAATGAAGCCGAACAGCGGGCAACAGAAATCCGCATTGACACCCTGACCGATCCCCAACTTATCTCTCGGCAAGAGGAAAAGTATAAAGGGTTACGCGCACGCCACGCCGCCCTCGAACAGCAACTGGCCGATGAGAGCCAACCGGCCAGGCGCAGGCGGCGCGTCCTGAGCTACTACGAACTGATCGAGCTCCTTGGACCACGCCTGGAAAAGATGGAGCCAGCCGACCGGCGCATTATCGTCGAATCGACCATAGACAGTATCTTGATCCGGGTCCTCAGCCCGAGCTTCCTCTTCCTGCGCATCAACTGGTTTGCATGGCGGGAGCAGACGTTTCTTTATCGGCGCGATAACGTGGCTGCCGGTACATGGGACGACGAGGAAGTGGCGACCCTGAAACGGCTCTGGGCGACGGCGAGCCCTGAAGCACTGTTACTGGCGCTGCCAGAGCGAACGTGGAGCGCAATCCGGGGAGAACGTAAAGGACTGAGGCTGCCCGGCCGCTGGACGCGCTGGGAGCCGTGTATCTTGCCTGAGTGGGCCGAACACGGCTATGCTGCGGCAGACGTGACGATACTCGACCGGTACGGGCTGCAGCTGGACTGCCCGAAACTGGTGGAGATCAGCGGCACATGTTCAGTAGACGAAACACCTTATCCATCGCATCCACACAGATGATGCCGTCGAATGCGTCAGTGAAATCTATCTCTTGCAGGATCTTCTTTTCAGTTCGCACATTCGGGAATTTGGCCCTGGCTTGCAACAACATCTGCTGG
>Ga0070717_10004368_pt1 | contig 10199 bp, 16 predicted proteins | sample LARL113metaG_FD_71366 | JGI IMG/M metagenome (GOLD analysis project Ga0070717, IMG submission 71366) | Corn, switchgrass and miscanthus rhizosphere microbial communities from Kellogg Biological Station, Michigan, USA - LAR L11-3 metaG | ecosystem: Host-associated > Plants > Roots > Rhizosphere ... | reverse complement strand
GCCGTGCCGTCCAGTACCCAGACGGCTTCGTTGCCCAGTGCCCGGCGAACGGACCCGGCTATGTCGGACTTACCGCAAGCCGGGGGACCCATGAGGGCACAGTGGAAACGGTTCGACCAGTCGGAGTCGATACCGGCTTGCAGTGCCTTCCGGATTCGTTCGATGTGTGCTTCCAGTCCGTACAGGTGATCGAAATGGGTTGACCAGTCTTCGGGAATCTCGGCTTCGGCGTACCCGATTTCCCCTTCCTTCACTTCGGCATCGGGAATGGGAATGTAAGGCTGTTCGTCCACCCAGGTAAGGACCCAGCGCCCGAATGCGGGCTGTCCTGCCCGAGTGTAGATGTTGTGAAGGATGGCCTTAAAGTCTTCGCAGTCCGGCTGCTTGTCATCCGTCCGGGTATAGGACACTGCTAGGTGAATGGAGTAAGTCATCTTGTATTCGGTAGACATGGCATCGGCTACGGTCCACGAAGTACCGCCGTCACCGACTAGCATTTCTTCGATAGTCCATCCCTTGACGGTAAGGGTCCGGTTGGTCACCGATGCGATAAGACCCATGGTGTCCTTCTGGATGACTCTCTCCCGAAGAGACCGGATGGCGTTCTTAGTAAGTTCGATGTGATGGGTCTCGTTAACCGGCATTGTTCTGGTCCCTTTCATCGGTGACGGGGTGGAGCATGAGTTCCCCGTGGACGGTAAGAAGTTCGTCAGTGAGCGTTATGTTACGATGGTCGGAAATGTCCGGCCACGCGCCAGGAATGTCATGGGTTAGTGCGCGTTCCAGGTGGGAGCAGAGAGCGTCCCATTCGGCTAGGGTGAGAGCGTCGAACATGCGTTCCCCCTTGGGGTGTGGTGCCCTACAGACAGTCTATCTCTAGTCCGCCTCTTCCCGTGTGACTGGGTCGCGTTCCGGAGCCATTCCAGACTTTGTCCGGTTCCTACCGTGCCGTTCTGCTTACATAACTAATCATCCTCTTACCTGGGTAGCCTGTCAACCCCCTTACCGGAAGTTCTGGAAATTATTTTTAACCAGTCTGCTGGGTGGTGGGTAAAGAAGAAGCAGCCCCCGGGCTGGGTCCCGGGGGCTGCTTCGGTAAGGGTAAGGCTTAGTGGACGCGCTTAGTGCTCCGTGGCCCGACAGTGAGGGTAACCGCTGCCTTGCCCGTCTTCTCGTCAACCGGGTCCTTAGTGGAACCGGCTGGGTACAGGAACACTACCTCCACCTTGTTAATAGTCCCGGCCCGGCGAAGGACATCCTTAAAAGCGTTCTTGTCCTTCGGGTCAACGTGGTAACGGGCCTTCGGACGCTTGTCCTCTGACACCTTGACAGCGCCTTCGGCGGGGATGGGCCGGGTCTCGCCAGGCTTCGCCGGGGGGACCTTCTCGGCGTCTAGCCACTGCCGGACCAGAGCGGCAATCTCGCCGTCCATCTCCCTCTGGAACTCATCCCGATCATGGTTCTTCGTGAACGGGGCAAGCTTCTCTTCTGCCGTCACCTGAGACTTCGTGACCGTGATAGCCATGGGGTCTAACCTCCTGTGTGGTGTAGCCCGTTCCGTCCGGGCCGTACCCCTACAGTGTAGCAGAGATCAGACCCACAAGAACCGTGCTACCCAGTCTTTCACCAGGGATACGTCGTAGTCTTTACCCGTCTTGAACTGGACGGCCCGGACCCCCTCCTGTGCTAGCACGTCTTCGGCGGTTGACAGGTCAGTGTAGTCCGCTACCCAGTATCCGTTAAGTTTAAGGTCATGGAACACATCGTTAAGAGAACCGTAGTCTAGGACCCGGTACCCGGCAGAGTTAAGAACGGCAGTGTAGTTCGCTAGATACGTTCGGTCTCGGCGAGTCTCCATATCGACGGCGGTAAAGGTACCGTCTCCATGGGTCTGGGGCGGGACCCCAAGAGTTTTCAGTGCTGCTACCGCGTCGATACCTTCCCCTTTCCCGTCGAAACCAGAGACCCAGATGGGCAGCTTAAGCCCCCGGAATGACCGGAACTGAGTCTTAGACCAAACGTTGTAAGCGTTCGGTCCCCCGAAGTACCCAGCTACGGCCGGAAACGATGTCCCGTTAAGGCCGGATGGAAGTGCAGCGTCCCCCATAAGGAAGTAGTTACTTCGACTCAGCATGATGTTTTCCTTTAGGCATATTGGCCGGGGGAGGTATTTGCACCTCTATTCCCAGCATCCCCATTATTTCCATAACCTTGTCCCGGGTCCATAGGGTAGTCGCCAGTAGCCACATATGCTCAGCCATAAACTGATCAAATTTCCGGTACGCCCGGAGTATGACATGGCAAATAAACCCTAGGAGTCCTACTGCTACGGCCCCCAGGACATTAGAGAGAATTTCACCGGGCTTCACTTAGAACCAGGTCTTAGCCTTCGGCTGGCCGCCCTCGCCCTTACCGTCATCGGGAATCCAGGTGACGACCTTCTTATGCCCACCCTTCTTTTCCATCGACTGATTAATGAAATTGTCTGCTTCTTCACCTTCCAGACCCATTTCTTCGGCAAGGTGCTTAATCTTGTCATAAAAGCTCATGGTGTTTTCTGCCACGCCTACGGCCCTTCTTCCTAGCCCGGGTACTTACCGGGCTTCTCGGTATTTGTGACTTACTAGTGTAGTGCCAGCGGTTCGCGGTACATATTCCGCACCTGTAAACGGCTATCGGTTCCTGACCACTCGGTCTGACCGGAACCTGTATCATAGCTGACAGTGCTGCCCATCTGTTAGGGAACCCGCGCTTACCGCAATTAGTCTCCTGATCCGGGAGCATCTGGAGAGATTTCCTGGGGAGGGGCAGTAGCCTCGGAAACCAGTTCACGGGCAGCCTTCCGGGTAAACAGTTCCCCGATAAGGATTTCCCCGATACCGATAATAGCCCCAGCGATAAGACCTGCCGCTATGTTGACACGGAGAATGTCCGTCTTACTCATTACACTAACCCCCTTAGCTAGTTTCGACTGCGGTTAGAAGATACTCCGCTGTTACCGTATTAGTATCATTATTCGTGATTGTCATTACGGTGGGTCCCCGGGGAAGTGCTAGCTTCGTCGGGGGAACTTCGATATTACCGGCCGCTCCGATAATCTGGTGAAAAATGTCTGTGGACGCTCCAAACACTCCGGCTGGGAGGGGCTGCAATTCAAACTGTACGTCGTTGGCTACCGCCCCCGTGACGTGGCATCTAAAGTAGGCTTCCCCCGCCCACAGCCCGTTAATAAAGGACTTCGTTTGCCCGGGAGTCAAGGTGACGTTGTACTCTCGGCCGATCTGCAAAGACTGGTCTGCGGCAGCCGACAGAGTGAAACCGGGAACGGCCGGGGAAATGTTGGCGTTTGGGTTCCAGGTAAGAGAGGACCGGGCACCTACCCGGGACGTTCCCGCGAACTGGAAGAAGTTAAGCGTACACGCTACGGAGTCCTGGTTATTAACTTTAATTTGCAGGAATCCACCGTGCTGCCTACCCCCACCATAAACGACTAGCGGGCCGTTAGCATCCCCATTAGCACCCATGGGAATATGCCACACTTCTTTGGCTATGGGTGTCTGGTCTGCTGGCTTCTGGTCGAAGTCAAACCACAGGAATGTAAGGGATATAAACGGGTTGGTTGACCCGATACCGGCTGTGAGTCCTAGCGCTACCTCGTACGAAATGTAGTCCACCCCGGCCAGGCTGCCAATAGGAGACGGGGTAATCGGAGGGAGAGTAACCGTCGAGTTGGCGTTAATCGTAAAGGCCGTGGTTGGGGTAGCGGTAAGGGTGTCGAATAGCTCCTGGTAGTTGACTACCCGGGGATCTGGGCTGCCCGTAGTAGGGTCCTGGCCTAGTGGGCTGGTAATGTCTCCGGCCCCGTTAGCGTCGCACTGCCCGTCATAGTAGATACAGTCCAGGTTCGGCTTACCGGCTTGCAGCCGTCCAGACATTACCGCAAGCAGGGAGTTAACAGGGTCATCTGTCAGGTATTGCTTGCACTGTGCCATGCCAAACTGAGCCGGAACACATCCGAACTCGTTTACCCCAAACGCCAGTCCGTGAGCGTCGGCTATGCTGATAATACTGTCCCCGTTAGCATCGGTAGTGGTAAGCATATTCCCACCTTCGTAGGAATTTGTATACCAGTCCATAGCTATACCAGCAAACGTAACCCCAGTAGCGGGATGGCCCCTGAGTCCTAGGGCAGCATTAGCGTAGTCGGTAGCCCGGGTGATAACCCCTGTGTAGTTCACGTTTATTACGGCAGGAAAGCCGGAAGCGTTTACGGTAGGCCCGTAAGTCTTCCAGTCATTACCATAGTCGGTAGAGGATATACCTTTATCAGCGTTACCAGGTTCCTGTTCTAGAACGATCTGGCATGTTTGGGCAGTGAAGCCGAGACCTGTTAGGAATGCAAGGAACGTGGCTAGGGATGCCTTGTCGGCTATCGCTGCATTCTTCTGGGCAGTCGTACCGACCAAGGTAAAGTCAGAACCCCCGGCCAGCCCCTTAGTAATAACCGGCCGCAAGCAGACGACAACCTTAGTCCCATACGTGGCATAATTCGCCATGTTGTTCTTCGTCTGGGACCAGTCGGACGGATTCCAGAACTTTTTAGTAACCGTAAGCCGGTTACCGGCAGACCCCCGTCCGACAACGGTAAGAAACCGGCTGTCTCCCTGGTCGAACTTGGTAGGCCCGGTGAGGTCTGAGTTGTAGCAGCCCGCCCCGTAGGACTGCGCCGGAACGGTTCCCCCGACCAGTCCTGCCCCAGTAGCGGGCTGGACGGCTGACACGTTGTACAGCATGACAGGGTTCCCGATGAGGGGGAGTCCCGTCTCCGCGATGGACTCAGCGATGAGAGTCGCCAGCCCAGACTCGATAATGGACTCTGCCACGGCGGCAGGACCGGCCGTAGTAGCGCTAAGCCCGGGGGTTACTTCCAGGTCGGCGGTTCCGGCAGCGGCAATTACGAATATGTTCTGTGAGCCGTCAAGGGTGGCAGTCCCCAAGGGATCAATAACCGATGCGTTACTGCCCCCCACCGTAATCGTAGTGTCATACCCGTAGTAGACGGGATTAAGCAGGTCCTGGTTAAACAGGCTTACCGGAATTGACGTGCCCGGCTGCCCGGACTGTCCTACCCAGCACTGTATAGCCGTCAGGCCATCTACGAACGGTACCTTCGTTGGGGCATAAACCATTACGTACCCTGGTCCCGTTCGATATACAGTGTAACATTAAGGGTTGTTACCCCGTCCCCGGCCATCCACAAAGCAGAATGAGATCGGATTTCCCACCTGGGATCGTTGGCGAATATCTTTCCACCCTGCCCGTTCTGGACTTGCCCATACTGCCCGACCAGAATAAACCCGCCTGGGATCGTCAGGGGTGTAATGGTGATCTGACCAGAGTAGATAGCCCCAACAGTGCCAACCCCGACAGTGCGAACGGACAACGCCGTACCGTTACCGGAAGGGACATACATGGAAAACGAATTCTGCTGGTACCGGCCCACAACCGCATCGTTTGTTCCCTGGATACCAGCACCCAGACCCGGACCCTTAACGATGAAGTTGTTTTCGTCGGTAGCAGAAACGGTTCCGTCTAGTTCGGCTGTCCAGTTAACCGTGTACCATCCGGGGGTCATGCCAGCGACGGCAATAGTAGCGAGCGCTACGTTGGCCCCAGGACTGGTTACCGAACCTTCGGCCGTGGCCACGGTCCCGTTAGTCCCCCGGACTTGGAGATAAGCTTTCCGCCGTTTCAGGTCGGCGGGAAGTATCTGCTGAGCCTGGGTCTCTGCGGGCAGTCCTTGGAAGACGTAGGTTTGCCAGGCAGCGAAAACAGGAGTGAACTCCGCTGACCCACGGATGGCAGCGATATCTTCATCCGTTAGTTTAAGCGGTATCGGTTCAAGCTGACTTATATTAACGTTACCGTCGTCTATCATATCAGTCCTAGCTTTGCAGCGTTGAACGTCCCTGTAGCAGTGCTCTTAACCGGCTGAGCGATCGTATGAACCACAGTCGGGAACTCCGTCTTAAGACCCACGTACAGAAGAATAAGCCCGGCGACAACCTCACCGACACGAAGCCACGTCTGAGACTCCGTGAGCCTATGGGCAAGATCACTGATACCGGCAAGGGGGTTCGATGCCGGGGAGGTTAGTGGGTTAGCGGTAGCGGCAGCCCCATTCAGTGAATCCGCCTTAGCCTGGGCAAGCGCTTGGGTCGCGTAAGGACCGGCCGTAGCCCCCCTCGGCTTAGACACGGACTGTGTAACAGTGAAAAGACTAGGACTGCCGCCACCGATAAGACTTACCCCTACCCCGATAGTACCTTCAGGGATAACCCACCAACCACCCCGGCCAGCCATCTTATGCGGCTTCCGGCTGTTGCATGGAGTAATCCTCCATTGCGAAGCCTTCCATACCCGGTGCGATGGACTGTTCAACCGCTCCGGCCATCTTGCCCGTAGCAGGATTAACGGCATTCGCGTGAGCGATAAGATACGACATGGCGATAGTCGTAATACCACCGATAAGGAAGACGTTCCAGTCCCGAGTGATAAGGGACACGAACCCGTTAACCCCCACACAGTAAATTACCGCCTGCTTCCGGGTGGTTTCCACGTCCTTGTTCTGGGGATGGGCCGTTCGGATGTCCGCTACTCCCGGGGTCATCTTGTCGAAGATAAGCAGGTCCACGGCAGAGATACCGATTCCCACTGCCACCGCATGTTCTGGCCTTAGAATACTCTTAAGCATGTCCCTTTCCTTACTTGTGAGTCTTAACGGTTATCCTGGCCGGGGTGGCATTCGTTCCGGCCGGTTCGGCTAGAACCTCCACATTAGCCGATGACGGATGCCCGGCCGAATTAATAGACCGGATACGGGCAGAGGTAGCCCCCAGCATTTGAACGGTACCCTTGTCGCTGGTGACCTGGTAACTAGTGGCACCCGTAGATGCGGACCAGGAGATATCGACTCCGGTAGTACCTCCCTTACTAACCCTGAGTCCTGTAACGGGATTCTTAGCGTTGCCACCACCCCCGGTACTAGCGGCGTGGTAAGCCGGGGGATAACCCCCTACGCCGTCCTGCGGAGGATTACCGTTAAACGCGATAGCAGCCTGAACGATAGAAACCTGGTCAGACGTAAGAGTCTGAGCAGACAGGTACTTCCCCAATGCCGCCGAAACCGTCATGGCGTCATAACCCTGAGCAGTAAGAGAATTCTCGGCAGCGGTAGCCCATTGAGCATTAGAGGTCACCGGGGGCGGAGGACCACCATACCCGTACTGCCCCGGATAGGGGGTCCCCCCAGTACCTCCACCGAAGATTGGGGAAACTCCGTACCCATACCCGGAAGGCATAGCGTAACCATACCCGTACTGCCCCGGGACGGTAGCGGCCGAAGCGTTCTGCTTGTGCTTCCACCACACATAAAGACCCACCAGACCGGCTACACCACCCCCGATAAGCCATCCTGTCTTCGGGGTCATCTTAAGCGGATTACTACCGCTAGTAGGTGGCATAGGAGTCCTCCGGGGTGTATCCGTAATCCCCTGTGTCACTGCCCTGTGACTCTTGGGGACCGTAGTAAGGTTCTGGGGGCGGGGTACGCTGGTAAGGTTCGGTAGTCTGGAATGCGTTAGACTCCAGATACCATTCTGGCCCGGTACCGGCCCGACGCCACCACCAGGGACGGAGAATGAGATCCTGCTGGTATGGGAACATGTCCCCCAGACGTTCACCTTCCGACCAGGGACGGACTTTCATACCGACTAGCCGGGTCATGATGTTGTGCCGGTCGTCATCCGTCCCACGGGCCACGGCAGCGTTATTGTTACGTCCGGCAGCCGGGTTAACCTGTTGCATGGAAGTCTGCCTAGTATACTGCGCATCCGCAGACACTTCGGCATCTAGAATTTCCCCGTGCAGCTTGTTATCCCAGCCCTCCGTAACCGTTTCCGTAGGGAAAGCGGTAGGGGCATGGGCTGCCTTAAGCATCCCTACCTGGTGAATGGACCGGACGAAGGTTCCGTCAGGCCCGTTCGGACGGGCCATCCATGACGGGGGAGGATAGTCCCCAGAATCCCCCCGGGTTACTTCGGGGGTATCCGTCCAAGGGGGAACGGTAATCATGAAATCGTCATCCACCCCGGGTGGAATGTCTTCCATGGTGTAACCGTACTCATCGGCTGGAAGAAGAGAAACCGGAACTTCCGGATAATGCCCGGTATCAGGATTCCGGCCAGTAACCCCCAGGGGTGGGCCAGCACCATACTGGGCATACACGGAACTAACACCCGTTCCCCAGCGTGCGGCACCAGCGTAATCCCCGGGGTTAGCGTTAATCGCTGCCCAGTTACCGCTAATAGGTGCTGCCATTACCTTACTTCCCTAGTCACTGTAGGACCCCATACCAGAACAGTCCCCCAGCGGCAGCATAGAACGCGATAAACTGCCCTCTCTTCTCGGGGGACTGCTCCCAGTCCATAAACGAAGGAGACAGCCCTAGCAGCACGAAACCCGCTAGGGCAGCTACCTTACGGCCGGGGGTCAACTTCACCGAATTAACCCTTGATAGCCGTTCCCAGCACGCCCTGAGTTGCGGAACCGACACCCTTCGCGGCCGTCGAAATTCCACCCCCATGCATACCGATAGAAGTAGCCAGGCCGATTACGACGATACCCGAAACGAGGGCCTTAACGACATCCACTACTCTCCCTAGTGCCGTGGCAAGTTAGACGCTATTTCGTCTATAGCCGATTTACCGTTACTCCGTATACTGGCGGCAGCTATGAATACCATGACTCCTAGTGTGGTGCCAGCGCTAGCCGATGCCATTCCTATAACCCCAACCGCCCCAGCCCCCAGGACTGTTGCTATTGGTACCCGCCAGTTTATTTCTCCGTTTTGCAGCCACTCGTTACCAAACGTTAGCGTTCCGGCTGCCAGAACGAACGCGGGTCCATAATTATTAGCCATATTAATACCAGTGCGGGGATCGGGACTGCCACATGGCGTACGCCCTGGAGGGTGAACCGTAAGTTTCCTTAATGTAATTCAGCCCCCATTTAATCTGGTAAACTGGGTTACCTTCGTTGGCTGCCCTGGCTTCGGCAACCGTGAGACCGTATCCCCCGTATTCATTAGTACCGTCGGGGGCTGCTCCCCCGGGCACCCCATGCCCTAGGGCCTGTGTTATCCCGAATGCCCCTGACGTACTGTTCCTGGCCTTCGGATTCCACCCTGACTCACCCGTCCACAGGGCAATAAGCGGGATCATTTCCGCTGGGGACCAGCCGTAGGACGGCAGCATGGACTGGGCTATGCCCTGGTTACTTTTCCCGCTAATCTGCCCTAGTGGCGGATTACCGGGGAAAATACCCGGGGAATAGCCATATGCTGCGGTACCCGCTAGGGACGGTTGTATGGCGTTATTAGCTAGTTCCTTGGACGGGTCCTTGCCCTGAATAACGTCTTTGAGAACTGCTGACCACGATTTGCCAGTTAGACCGGACCACAGGAGAACAACACCCCCGCCTATCATGAACAGAGGTGCTATTCTTACCTGTGATCCGGCCATCTAGGGGGACCTCTCCTATCCCTAGAACTGTGGCAGCTTGTTAACGACTGGCACTTGGGAAATCTTTGGTGCCAGAACGTATCCGATACCAACCCCAATAAGCAGGGTCATGAGGTGCTTACGTCCACCTAGCATCGGCTAGTCCTCCTCATCCTCAAGTTCGTTCCAGCCCCCGTTATCGGAACCCTGGAATTGCTGGTCGGCGGAAAAGTGCTCACGGAACCCATCCGGATGCTGGACGTAAACCTCACGCCCCCGGGGATGGTTCTGCTCCACGTAACGGCGGGCAACCCCCTTGTCTTCGTGAGAGAAGACAACAGGGTCGGAACCGTCCTGGGTCATTCTGCGGACCCGGAACTTAGTAGACGGCTTAACCCTCCGGGGGGAGGGGGTATCGTCGTCTTCCGTGGGCTGCTGGGCCTTGACTACCATTTACTGTCCTCCGGTAAGCATCGCCGTGTCCTGCCGGTTAGCCTGCCCGCCACCAGGGGCCACGTAGTTAACGATGGTGTAGAGGTTACCGGCACCACCGATAGCCCCATTAAAGATGAAGTTCGAACCAGGGGAAGTCACCAGGTACGACCGCCGGGTCTCTCCACCGATTGCCCGCTTAAAGAA
>Ga0070717_10004367_pt1 | contig 10200 bp, 9 predicted proteins | sample LARL113metaG_FD_71366 | JGI IMG/M metagenome (GOLD analysis project Ga0070717, IMG submission 71366) | Corn, switchgrass and miscanthus rhizosphere microbial communities from Kellogg Biological Station, Michigan, USA - LAR L11-3 metaG | ecosystem: Host-associated > Plants > Roots > Rhizosphere ... | reverse complement strand
TTCGCTTAACGGCGGAGTGCAGGCGTCGTCTGCGGCATCGGATTGGTCGCCGCCAGAGGCTGAAGGGCTTTTCTTGCTGGAGCGCGACCTGCTCGATCAGCAGATCATTGATGTCCACGGGCGGAAGGTGGTCCGCGTCAACGATGTGGATCTGCATCCTGAAACCAGTAATGGGCGTGTTTACCTGAAAATTGGCTCGGTGGATGTCGGCGCTCGCGGAGCTATTCGCCGGCTGCTGAAAGGCGTGGTTCCGATGGTGGCACTCAGGGCGGTCCTGCAACGAATTCCTCCGCGGCTGATTCCCTGGGATTTCGTGGATTTGATCGAGACTGATCCTGCCCGGCGGGTGAAACTCAAGATTTCTCACGAACGGCTGGCCAAGCTGCATCCTGCGGATATCGCAGACATCGTCGAGAGGCTCGCGCCCGACGAGCGCGAGGCCGTATTTCAAACTTTGGACCAGGAAGTTGCTGCTGAGGCACTCGAAGAGGTGCAGCCGCGAGTGCAGAAATCCATTGTTGAGTCGCTGGATTACGGCCGCGCCGCCGAAATCGTCGAAGAAATGGATCCTGACGCCGCCGCTGACTTGCTGGCCGATCTTCCCGAAGAGCGCACCACGGAAATCCTGAAGGAAATGGAGCCCGAGGAACGCCAGGAGATGACGGAACTTCTGGAGTTCGGCGAAAACACCGCCGCCGGGCGCATGAATACCGAGTATCTGGCGCTGAGTGCAGAAGCCAGCGCCAACGACGCGATCGAGGCATTGCGGAATTTTGAGGGAGGAGTAGAGACGGTCAGCACAATTTATCTGGTGGACGAACGCGGAAAACTCACCGGCGCTGTGCCGCTGGCCAAACTGATTCTTGCGAAATCAGATGACAAGCTACTGCCGCTGAGCATGGATCCCCTGATCTCATGTCATGCAGGAGCACGCGAGAGAGAGGTGGCTGCGCTTTTTGACAAATACAATCTGATGACCCTTCCGGTGGTGGACGATGACGGCATTCTGACGGGCGTAATTACTTCCGATGATGTGATCAGCCTTCTGAGGGCGAAACTGTAGGATTGACTGCCTCCCAGCTGTGTAATACAATTCTGTCGTATGAGTAATACAATGCTTACTGTGCGTGTGCCAGAAGAGTTGGCCGACTGGTTGGCGGAGACATCTCGCAAAACGGGGATTCCGGTTGGCAAGTTAGTACGTGAGCAGCTCGAAAAGGCACGCAAGCAAGAGGGAGAGCCTGGCTTCATGCGCTACGCAGGAATATTCCGTGGGCCACGAGACCTCTCTGAGCGTAAGGGCTTTTCACGTTGACAGGAATTGCTGACACAGGCTTTATTGTCGCGTTCGTGAATCGGGAGGACCAGCACCACAGTTGGGCCGCCGCTCTGGCAAGGCACATCACTGAGCCTCTGCTGACTTGCGAACCGGTACTCGCCGAATCAGCGTTCAAGCTCTACTCAACATCTATCATGATCGACCTCTTGCGCAGCGATTTTTTGCGCATTTCCTTCAATTTGGAAGAGAACATCACCCATATTGGGCAACTCGCGGAGAAGTACGAAGATCGAAACCCAGATCTAGCGGACCTCTGCCTGATACGAATGAGCGAAATTTATCCGACGCGCGACGTCTTCACTGTAGATGCGGATTTTGCGGTTTATCGCCGGAATAAAAGGGAACCAATTCCCATTGTGTGCCCTCCACGCCGCGCCTGAGAAAAAGTCGCTCAGTTACACCTATCCAAAATCCCGCTTCTGCATTTATTCTGATTGCCACAGTGAAACGAGTTCCAATTATTTCCGATAGTTGCGCCCATGAGATTCCTGAAACGCTGGAAGTTCCGGATCCTGCTGTTTTTTGCCGTAGTAGGTCCCGGGTTCATCACCGCGAACGTGGACAACGATGCCAACGGTATCGTCACGTACTCACAGGCCGGTGCGCAGTTTGGCTACAAACTGCTATGGACCATGATTCCAGTCACCCTGGCATTAATCGTGGTACAGGAAATCTCCGCCCGCATGGGCGCCGTCACTGGCAAAGGCCTTAGCGATCTCATCCGTGAAGAATTTGGCTTTCGCATCACCTTCTTCATGATGCTGGTCATTCTGTTCATCAATTTTGGAAATATTTTGGGCGAGTTCGCCGGAATCGCCGGCAGCCTCGAACTGTTCAGCGTCTCTCGCTACATCTCCGTTCCAATTTGTGCGCTGATTGTCTGGCTGATGGTGGTGAAGGGGCAATACAAGAGCGTCGAAAAGATCTTTCTGGTGGCTTCATTTATTTACATCACTTACATTGCGGCGGGAATTCTGGCAAAGCCCGATTGGTTGCAGGCAACGCTTCACACGGTGAAGCCTCCAGGACGTGAACTCTTTCATCACGATTACCTGTTCATGACGATTACTGTCATCGGAACCACCATCGCTCCCTGGATGCAGTTCTATCTGCAGGCATCGGTAGTGGAAAAGGGGATCACCCGCCGGCAATACAAAACTTCCCAGCTGGATGTGATCTCCGGCTGCATTTTTACCGACGTGGTTGCGTGGTTCATTATAGTTGCCTGCGCGGCCACGCTGTACGCCGCCGGAATGCACCAGATCAATGATGCGAAAGATGCGGCAGAGGCGCTGAAACCGCTGGTCCACGAGTACGCCTACATTCTTTTTGCTGTCGGACTATTTAATGCCTCGTTGTTTGCTGCCTCGATTTTGCCGCTTTCGACCGCCTACACGGTTTGTGAAGGTCTGGGGTTCGAGTCAGGGATCGGTAAAAAATTCAGCGAAGCCCCGGCGTTTTATTGGCTCTATACCGGGCTCATTGCTGCGGGGGCCGGTTTGATCCTGCTTCCGAACTTGCCGCTCATCAAGATTCAACTCTATTCCCAGGCGCTGAACGGAATTGCCATCGCGCCGGTCCTGATTTTCATGCTGCTGCTGGTCAATAAGAAGCAATTGATGGGCGAGTACGTGAATTCGAAAATTTACAATGCGGTGGCATGGGGACTGACAGTGGTAATGATCGTTTTGTCAGTGCCGTTCGTGTGGGACACCACGCGGCAGCTACTGCACTGATTAAAGTGCCATCAGCACAACGCCCCCGCCCACGAGAAGCGCGGCAATCCAGCGGCGATGGTCCACGTGCTCATGCAAGAAAAACCTTGCGCCGACCGCATTGGCTACAAACGTGAGAGACGCCGCTGCCGGACCAATCAGGCTAACGTTGTTCCAGGAGAGACCGTAGAGCAGGCTGTAGAACGACAGCGTCATGCAGCCCACGCCCAGCAGAAAATATTTGTTGCGCAATGCCAATAAAACAACAAACAGTAGGCCACGTCGCCGGCGGAGATCACCCAAGTCGCCAATTTTCTTCATCGCGCGCGAGAGCAGCATGTCGCCGGCGCTGGAGGAAACCACCACGGCGGTAATCGCCAGCCAGGCATGCAGATTGCTCAAATGCCGAACGGCGCGCAGGGGGTCTCCCAGATGCATCATCGTGAGACCTCCGCATGTATTTGCTCAGGATGTTGGTGTTTGGAGCGGCGTCGTTTGGTAAGCTCTGGGCCGCTGGTCACAAAACCCACCCCACTCGAGACCAACGCAATTCCCAACCACCGCGTGAGGCTCACCTGTTCGTGCAGCACGAATCGCGCGATGAGCGCCAGCAACACGTAGCCAAGTGAGCTTGCCGGAAGAACGTAAGTCAGGTCCGCCCAGGAAAGCGCAGTCATGTAGGAGGCGAAGAACCCGAGAAGCAGTGCGATTCCCAACCCCACCCAGGGATTTGCGATTGCAAAAACCAGCTGTGAAGGATGATGCAGCGAAATATTGCCGACCTGCTTCATGCCATAAGAAAGCAGGGAATCGCCCACGGGAGCGAAGATGCTCACTCCCAGAAGCACTAGATACTTACGCAGATTCACGAGAAGCTAGACCTGGACCGTTTCCTCTGGAACCGGCGTGGGCTCGGGCTTGACTCCGTTTCCGTTCGATCCGTTATGGCCGTTCGCCTTGACCATTTTGTTTCGCATCGAGCGGACCTTGAGGAATGTGCGGGCTTCTTTGTACAGACGCTTTCGATCCCCGGAATCAAAGACGGCTTTCCGAAGAATGCGGAACACCGCTTTCGGACGGAAATAATATTCGTCGTAGAAACGATGGACTGAGTGCAGGATTTCATCAGCGGGCAGGCCTGGATATTCGATGTGCGCCAACTGGTGACCGCCTTCATCCACCATTTTCCCGTTCACCATGAAGTTGTTCTTCACCGCGAAATCGAAAAGCTCAGTTCCAGGATATGCGTGGGCAACAGAAACCTGGATAGTCTCGACATCAAGTTCTTTGGCGAATGCGATGGTGTTCTGAATTGTTTCTCGAGTCTCGCCCGGCAGTCCGAGAATAAAGTCGCCGTGAATTACGAGACCGAGCTTGTGAGCATCCTTGGTGAACTGCCGGGCACGCTCGATGGTTGCGCCCTTCTTGATGTTTTTCAGGATTTGCGCGTCGCCAGATTCGTAGCCGACGATCAAGAGGCGGCAACCCGCTTCCTTCATCGCCTTGAGGGTTTCGTAATCAGTAGTTACACGAGAGGTGCAGGACCACGTCAAACCCAGCGGCTTCAGCTTTGCGCAGAGTTCAACAGTGCGGGCCTTCTGAATATTGAAGGTGTCGTCGTCAAAAAAGAATTCTTTTACGTAGGGCCAGTATTCCTTGGCCTTCGCCATTTCACGAGCAACATCGTCGGTTGACCGCTTACGCCACGCATGTCCGCTGGTGGTCTGTGGCCAGAGACAGAACGTGCACTGGGCCGGGCAGCCGCGGGTCGTGTACAGCGAAACGTATGGATGAAGCAGGAAGGGAACGTTGTAACGGCGGACGTCTAAGTCGCGGTGATAAACGTCAGTCACGTGCGGCAGCGAATCCAAGTCCTGCAGTTGAGGGCGATCAGCCGTGTGTGCGACCCCGCCATTTTTCCGATATGAAATTCCCAGAATGTCTTCGTAAGCTTTGCCCTCGGCAAACTCTTTTACGGCATAATCAAATTCCTTTCGGACCACGAAATCGATGGCCGTGCCTTCCCGCAAGCTCTGCTCCGGCTTAACCGTCACGTGAGGACCCACGAATGCAATCTTGATGTTCGGATTTGCGTCCTTGATCCGCTGGACCAGTCGAATGTCTCCCGGGAAGCCCGGTGTGCTGGTGTAGAGAACCAGAAACTCATATTCCTTCGCGATATTGATGGTCTCTTCCGCAGAAACATAGTGGGGCGGTGCGTCAAGCAGCCTGGCGCCTTCCAGCATTCCCGCCGGATAAGCCAGCCAAACCGGGTACCAATAAGACTCAATCTCGCGGGTTGCGGGCCAGCGCGAGCCTGCGCCGCCATCAAAATTTTCAAAAGAGGGAGGGTTCAGAAACAGCGTTTTTAAGGGCATAGGTTGATTCTTTATCTTAACATTCGAGATCAAAGTAGGGGCTCCAGGCGAACCCGTAGGGTCACCTGAGCTGCATCGTCAGAAGACACTTCCAGCCTTCAAGTCAAAAGCCTAAATGCTTCAATCTAAGGGAACAATCCGTTTGCCCTGAACAGTGATTCTGGGCATTCAATCGTGGAAAAGCAGCAGCGACCTGAAGCGCAATGGTGCGCCAAATACCATTTTATTTTTCTGTCCAGGATTCCAGGTCCCCGGTTGCGCGAAGCAGTCCGATGCGGGCCCGCTGAAGTTGAAATTTTGCATCTTCGAGGGAACCGAATTTCTCGGCCAGGTCGGTCCGGGCATCGGCCTCATCGTGAATGCCGGCACTTCCCGAGTTCATTCGGATCTCAACCGCATTTACATTCGATTGCGCGAGTTCATATTCCAGTTGAGAAACATCCTGCGCGGCCTTGAGCTGCTCGACCGAGCGCTGCAACTTCAGCACTTCTTGCGAGACCTGGTTTTTAGTGTTCTCAACTTCTTTGGTGGCGTGAATGGCGTCGGCATCTGCCGCCTGGGCGTGTGAGCGCTGTGAAAAATTAAGGAAGGGGAATCGGATTACCACTCCAACTGTCGCATTGTTCCGCTCGAAGGCTTTGGTTGGAAAGAACTGGGTCCAGTTGTTGAATTTTGCGAGCACCGCATACTGGGTTGCAAAATCCAGGGATGGCCATAATGCGCGGTGTTCCGCGCGTGCGCGAAAGCCTTGTGCAATCGCATGCTCCTGCGCGAACAGGACTGCCGGGTTAGTCTGAATTGTCTTGGCAGCAAGATCGTCGGGGGCGTCGGTTTCCGGCAAGGCAGGCACCGAGTCAGGCGCGGTTTCAAGTGATGACGTGGGTATTCCGGTGAGTTGAGAGAGCGAGCCGCGAAGAACGTCAGCAGCGCCTTCAGCTTGCGTGACGCGAAGGTGGGCACGAGCTGTTGCCAGGCGCGCTTGTGTCCCCGCTTGGGCGCTGTCCACGCCCTCCTGTACGCGCTGCATTACAAGCTGCTCCATCTTGAGAGCATCACCCTGCGTTTCGCGCAAATGTGCGGTCAACTTCTCCCACTTCACTAGCTCGATATAAGTCAGTACGGTGTCCTGAATTACCTGGCTTCGACGATCTTTGTTCGCTTCGCGGGTGGCATCGTACTCGGTCCGCGCGGCGTGCACGTAATCGCGAAGCGCAGGATTGAGCACCGCTGATTGAGCGCTGACATTGAACAGTGACGGTGCTGATCCTTCGAGCGAAAGAGGATATCCCCACGAGTCGCCAATTCCGGCGCCCGCAACCACTTGCGGCACGTACTGATTACGCGCTTCCTGATAAGAGGCGAACACGCGCTGCTGATCTGCTGATGCTTGTGCCATCGCCGTACTGTGCGTCAATGCGAGTTGCACTGCCCGCCTCAACGTTAGTGGCTCCGCCCCCGCAGGAACTGCACTCGCGAAAACAAGAACGCCGGCGAGAAAATAGGATGACCTCGCAAAAATACGGTCGGCAGATTTCATAGTTCCACCTTCAAGTCAGGAATAAATGTGATTCTATTGGACGGACTTCCGAAATGACGAACTAGCGGTTCATCCGCTGCAGGGCTTGCTGCGCCGGTTGGAACTCTTTGGCTAAGGCGAGAGCCGACCTGTATTCTGCCGCGGCTGCCTCTTTATCGCCCAACTTCTCGGACGCAGTCCCTAAGAGGTAGTGGACCTTGAAGGCCGGCGCTTGCTCCACTTTCTTGCCGGAATTTAAGTAGGTCCGAAGCAACTCGACAGCTTCAGGAAAATTGCGCTGCGAGTGAATCAGGATCTCAGCCGCATCTACCAGCGCATCAGAACGGTCAAGCGGCGCGGGACGAACGTGCGTGAGCGCTCGCTCCATTTCGTCGTAATGCTCGCGATGTCGGTAGAAGAGCCCGAGATTTAGCCATGCGCTGGCGCTTCCGTGGCTGGCATCGATCGCAGCGCGATATTCGGCTTCCGCCGTCGCAAGATCTTTCTTTTTCTCTGCTATGCGAGCGGTTATCCAGTGTGCCCGTGCCGGATCAAGTTGGGCCAGTGGGCTGATCTGCTGGATTGCCTTATCTCGTCCACCGCCGACAATTCCTGGCGCTTCGAGATAGAACTCAGCAAGATCGCTGCGGGCATCCACGCTGTTTGGAGTGAGCCTGACCGCAGTTTCGAACTCGGTGCGTACTTTTCCTGCCAGTCCAGCCGCGGTCAAGAAGCTCGCTTTATCGGCTTTCTCTCCGTAGATTCTTCCCAGCCAGAGATGGTACTGACCGTTGTCCGGTGCGAGCGCCACCGCCTTTTCGCAAGCCGAAATTCCACGGTCCCACTGCCCTAGCGTGAAGTAGGCGCGACAGAGCAAATTCTGTGCAACCGCATCGTTGGGGGACGAATTGATTTGCCCGTGCAGTGCAACGATGGCTTCATCAACACGGCCGGATGCCAGCAGCGCAGGCGCAGTCTCGTCCGCTCCCGCAATAGCAGCCGACGCCGCAAATATCGCGATACCCAGCAATGCGAACCGGCAGCGCGCTTTCATTAGTGCACCACCTTAACCGGCAATTTGTCGTGCAGCGGCTTCGCATTTGTAGAACCGCGTGCCACCTGCGCACCCTCAGGCACACCACCTGTAATCTCAGCCTGAGTCAAATTCGAAATGGAGGTTTGCACAGAACGCCGCATTAACTCATTGTTCACGATCTGGAAAACATAAGGGTTGTCATCATCTTGTCGCAACGCTTCACGCGGAACAGTAAGAACGTTCTGGTGCTCCGCGGTCACAATGGTGACGCCCACGTTGATATTGGGCAGCAACTTGAAATCAGGATTGTCAACGATGCATGTAGTCTCGCCAACGTTCCGGCTGCCGTGGAGTTTGACCGCTGCTGGCACGGTGCTGACAGTGCCGCTCCATTGCCGATCTGCCATCGCGTCCCAGGTAAGCTCGATTTTCTCACCGGGCGAAAGCCGGGCAATATCGGGTTCGTCAACGAAGGAACGCACCAGCACTTTTGATAAATCGGCTTCCTGGACCACCAGATCACCAGGATTGACGTAGGCTCCTTGCCGCACCGGAAGGGAATAGACCACGCCATCGAACGGCGCGTGAATTACGAGCTGACTGAGAACATCCTGAGCGGCGGCGTAGGCGCTTTCGGCCTCAGAGCGTTGCGCTTGCACGCGGGCGATTTCGGGGGATGAATAGCGCTTGGTCTGTTTCGATTCGAGCAGCTTCACTTGAGTGTCGGCGGAGGTCAGCAGGGCCTGGGCATTCCGGACTTCCCCGGGCGACGCGGCGCCGGTTTGCTGCAAACGGTTAAGAGCGTCTAGATTGCGCTGCGCAGCTTCACGGTCTGCGCGCGCTTTGATCAGCTGGGCGTCGAGCGTCATCACTTCTTCCTGGGTCCCGCCATGTTGGAGCGCACTGACGTCGGCTTCAGCTGCACGTACCTGCGCTTGTGCCTGAGCTGCCTGGCTGCGCGCGCTCGCCGCGTCCAATTCTGCAAGCAATTGCCCTTTTTTAACGTGGGCCCCTTCCTTCACCAAGAGCCGCTTGACCGTCGTACCGATCGGAGCGTGCGCCTCGAAGTTCTGGACCGGCTCAACTTTGCCATTGGTGGAAATTACGCTGCGGATGGTGCCGCGGGAGACGGTTGCGGCCAACACGGGAACCGAATCATCCCGTGATGCGAATGACGCAAGAAGAACAACGGCAATGATCGCTCCAAGTGCCCACGCGATCCAGGGGCGCCGGCTGAAGAAACCACGATTTCTACCGTTCTGAGCCATTCAGAATTTACTGACGATAAATGTACCACCCACGCGGGAAGCGCGAATGTATTCCTTAATCCTTTTGATGCAGCAGCTTTGCTAAAGAACCGGAAATTGCAGGAATAGGACGGCGCAACTCACGGGACCGCTTTTTGCTTCCACTCATCCGCAATGCCTTTGAAATCCGGCTGATCACGATACCGCTGGAATTCTTCCGTATCGAGCGCTGAAGCATTGTGAACGCCTGCGGCAAGGCACTTTCTCAACTCCGACAACATACTCTTTTGGTCGGATGTAATCGCGTAAATGCGGGCCCGCTCGTAATGCGCCCACGCAGGATTCGCGGAACCGGCGGCAGCGAGTTCAAAATACTGGAGTGCTACAGAATAGTTCTTCCGATCCATGCTGCCCTGCCCACCCTCGTAAGCTTGAACGACCAGTCCGCTGAGCGCGCGACCTGTGACCAGCGAGTCTTTGCCGCTGCTCGATGCCTGTCGTTTAAGCTCGGCAATACTCGATCGCAGCTCTCCGAACGCCATTGCATCCAACTCGCCGGTAGACAGCTTTTGCATTTGTTCCGACGGGGTGGCTTCCAGATGCTCCTGCAGCTCGATCTGTTCCGATTCCTGTTTTTCCGCTTTTCTCAAACCCTTGCTCTTTTGCAGTGCCGAAACTCTTTCCTGTGCTGAGGAAACACTGGCCAGATCGCGAAAGTTGCGCACGACAGCCTGATATTCCCGATACGAGTCAAGTAAATCGCCCTTGGCTTCAAAGGCATTCGCTCGCGCCAAACCTGCATCCAGGGCTGACTGAATTCGACCCGGATCTCGTTGCAGAGTTCCTGCAGCCATTGCCTGCAGGTCCATCCAATCGAGCGCCTCAAGCCAGACATCACCTGGCGCCCAGCCATGCGGGCCATCGAAAGTGCGGATCAGATAGTGCACGCCGAGTGCGTCCAGCTTGGGG
>Ga0070717_10004366_pt1 | contig 10202 bp, 10 predicted proteins | sample LARL113metaG_FD_71366 | JGI IMG/M metagenome (GOLD analysis project Ga0070717, IMG submission 71366) | Corn, switchgrass and miscanthus rhizosphere microbial communities from Kellogg Biological Station, Michigan, USA - LAR L11-3 metaG | ecosystem: Host-associated > Plants > Roots > Rhizosphere ... | reverse complement strand
GACCTTCTGAATGCCATTCAGACGCGCTCCCAGCTGCGCCACGGGCCCACGCTGCCGAACCCGAGTTCGGAGAGGCCCATTCTACCGGCTCGGGCGCAGGTGCCTGAAAGCCATCCGAAAGCCACCCGGCATCGCCCTCACGGTCGGCCTATCGGACAGCCGCCTGCTCTTTGCAACCGCCGATCCGACGCCCGTTCGCCAATCGGGGGATGCGAGCAGACCCCTCCATCACGGCCTGGCCGCGGCGCGTTCGCCTCACCCTGCGCCTGCCCCACGACGTCAAGCTTGTGCGACACAATACGAACAGATGTGCGCACAACCTGTGGAGAACCCGCGCCGGGCCCCGGCCCACGACGCGACCGCGCCCCGGCCCAGCTGGCGCTCGCTGAGGTGGGCGCGGATCCGGGAGCTCGGCGAGGCGATCATGGCCGGCGGCGACGACCCCGCGCAGCTCGTCGAGCAGGCGCGCGAGCTGGTCGCCGTCCTGCAGGGCCTGGAGGAGTGGGACCGTGGCACGGCCGCGATGCGGCCGATCCCGATGGTGGCGCTGAACGACCACCAGGTGGCGCTGGTCTACTCGCTGGTGCTGTTGGCGCTCGTGCAGAAGACGGAGAGCACGGTGGACCGGCCCGGCGAGCCGCCGTACCGCGACGTGCGGGACCGGTGGCTCGAGGCCACGGCCGGCCAGCTGGACGAGGTCCGGGCCCGGCTGGCGGAGGTCTGGGGCTCGCGGCTCGGGGAGGCGTTCGCCTGAGGGCCGTAACTCCGAGGCGCTCACATCGGCCAGATGCGGCGGGCCAGGTCGACCACCAGTCGCAGCTTGGCCTGCTGCTCTGCCGGCGAGATCGGATTGCCCCATTCGACCGACGCGAAGCCGCACTGCGGGCTCAGCGCCAGCCGCTCCAGCGGCACGATGGCGGCCGCCTCGCGGATCCGCGCTTCGACCGCGGCGGCGTCCTCCAGGCCGCCGGTCTTGGTGGTCAGCAGACCCAGCACGACCGCGGCCTCCCGGCGCACGTGGCGCAGCGCCGCGAAGCCTCCCGACCGGGGGGTGTCGTATTCGAGCAGCAGCCGGTCGACGTCGAGACCGCCGAACAGCCGCTCGGCGATTACGTCGTAGCCTCCGCTGCCCGCCCAGTTGCCAGCGGCGTTGCCGCGACAGACGTGCATGGCCGTGGTCACGCCATCCAGGCCTTCGAACACGGAGTTGTCGAGCGCGATATCGACCTCGAGCTCAGCGTCCAGATCCCGGCCGGTGGACTCCATCGCCGCGCGCAGGTCCTGATCGCACAGGTTGCCGTAGTTGGGGGCGTCGAGCTGCACGTAGTCGCAGCCCAGGGCCACGGCCTGCCGGACCTCGCCGCGGATGACGTCCCGCATCGAGACCAGGAAGTCATCACAGCGCGGATAGGCCTCGCGCGAGTGCTCCGGATGCCACACCGTGCGGTGGTAGCTGGGCGCCGGTATGCAGAACTTGGCGCGCGCACGGCAGTGCTGGCGCAGGAAGGCGTACTCCTGTGCCGCGAGGCCATACCTCACGCTGATCGGCCGGACCACGAACGGAAACGGCCGCTTCGAGAGCTCGGCGGCCTCGGCGGTGCCCTTCCACTGCCAGCCCGGGCCGCCCGGTCGAAGCTCGAAACCGTCGACCGAGCCGCGGGCCGTGCCGATCCAGCTCAGGCGGCGCATCTCGCCGTCCGTGATCACGTCGAGTCCCAGCGACTCCTGCAGCTGAATCGCCTCCAGAACGGCCCTGTCCTCGCCTGCCCGCGCCTCGACATCGCTGGCCCTGCCGTCCCGCTGCCGCTGCCGCAGCTCCAGCAGCCAGCCCGGTCGGAGCAGGCTGCCCGGATTCTCGGCCCGCAGCCTGGGGCTCACCGCTGGCCTCCGAGGCCGGCCGCGCCCGGCGCCGGGCGCGGCGGCAGGCCCAGGTCGCGCAAACCGGAGGGCGCCGCAGGTGCCCACCGGCTCAGCCAGCGCGGGTCGTCGGCCGGCCAGCGGCCGCTGCGAGCGCGGCCGTCGTCGTAGATCCGCTCCATGTCCGTGTAATGCTCCACGACCGCACCGCTGGGCTCGCGGTGGTAGACGGCGATGTTCTCGCCGGCGCCGTGCCGGACCGGGCCCCAGAGCACCCCAGCGCCGCGCACGTCCAGGAGGTCGCACAGGTTCACGAGCTCGGACACGTCCCGGACCTCCCAGGCGTAGTGGTGGAGCTTCGCAGGGCCGCTGGTGACGGCTACGCCGTGGTGATCGTGGTTGCAGCGCAGGAAGTAGGCGGCGCCGTCACCGATAACGTCGGAGACCTGGAAGCCGAGCATCCGCTGCAGGAACGCGGCCATCCCGTCGGGGTCGGCGACCCTGAGGTTGACATGGCCCAGGCGCCGCGGTCGGATGCCGGTGGTCTGGTAGTCGAACGGGACGTTCGTCATGCCGGTGTAGGCCTCGAAGGTGAACCCCTCCGGCCCCTGGAAGACCAGCGAGCGCTCGACGCGGGGATCGGCACGCGAGGCGGCTGCGATCCCCTCGTCGGCCAGGTGACGGGCAAGCCGCTCCAGATCGTCAGGCCCGGCGGCGACCAGCCCGATGTGGTCCACGCACGCAGCCTCGTCCCGGATCAGGTGCAGGGCGTGGTGCGGGCCGCCGCAAGTCAGGAACGCCTCATCGCCGGCGCGCTCGGCGACCCGCAGCCCCAGGACCTCCTGCGCATGATCGACACAGGCATCCAGGTCGATCACCCGCAGCCCAACATGCCCGATCGCGGTGACGACTCGTTGCACAGCGGACCTCCTCATGTCACCCGTCGTCCGATATCAGCAGCCTATCCGGCGGCGGCGATGCGTGCCTACAACCGCGGCGAGGGGAAACGCAGGTGCACGCCGAGGACGACCAGCACGGCGGCGGCAGCCCTCCTGGTCGCCGAGTTCGACGCCGCGACCTGGTAGACCAGCGAGCAGCGCTCCGATATTTTCGGAAAGTTGCGAACCCATCAAACGGACCATCGGAACGCGCAGAGCACCTACTGGCCGCCTTGACAGGTCTCGGCGGCAGACCTACACTCCCATCATCTTTCGCCCTCTTGCCGAAAAATTTCGACGTCGGAAGCGATTCGGAGGGGAGTTGATGAGGATACTTCTGGCCCGGTCGAGGCGCTGGACGGCCGCGGCGATCCTGGTGACCACGGCGGCACTCTCCATCGGTGCCCTGTCCGTCACGGCGGCGAACGGCGCGCCGCCCGGAGGCTCGGCCGACTTCAGCCGCTCGCTCCAGTCCATCGATGGATTCGGCTTCTCCGCCGCCTTCGCGCGCGCCGCGCTCATCCACGCCATGCCGGCCGACCAGCAGCGCCAGATCGTGGACACGCTGCTGAGCCCGAAGGACGGCGCGGGGCTCAGCATCCTGCGGCTGGGCATCGGATCGGCTCCGGACGGCGTCGGCGACAACCGGTCGATCGAGCCGGTGAACCCGGGCGGCCCGGACGTGCCGCCGGTCTACCAGTGGGACGTCAACGACAGCGGTCAGCTCTGGCTGGCCCAGCAGGCCCAGGCGTTCGGCGTGAAGCGGTTCTATGCCGACGCGTGGAGCGCGCCGCCGTTCATGAAGACCAACGGCATCGTGGCGAACGGCGGGGTCATCTGCGGGCTGCCGGAGACCGCCTGCGCCAGCGGCGACTGGCGGCAGGCCTACGCCAACTACCTCGTGCAGTACGCGAGGTTCTACCGCGGCGAGGGGATCGACATCACCGACCTCGGCTTCACCAACGAGCCCAACTTCGTGGCGACGTACGCGTCGATGAAGCTCGACCAGGCCCAGGTGAACGACATGATCCAGGTGCTCGGTCCGACGCTGCGGCAGTCCGGGCTGCGCCTGTCGATGGTGTGCTGCGACGCGACCGGCTGGACGCCGGAGGTCGCCTACACGAACGCGGTCGAGGCGGACCCCGCCGTGGCCCAATGGGTCGGCACCATCAGCGGCCACGAGTACGGCTCGCCCGCGCGCGCTCCCCAGCCGACGGACAAGCACACGTGGATGTCGGAGTGGCAGGCCGGGGGCACACCCTGGAACCCCTCGTGGGACGACGGCACCCAGACCGCCGGCATCACCCTCGCCCAGGACATCAACAGCGCCCTGACGCTCGCCGGTGTGAACGCCTACATCTACTTCTTCGGCGCGTCGACCGGTGCCACTGGAGGGTTCATCCAGCTCGACGGCACGCAGTTCCACGTCTCCAAGCGGCTGTGGGCGATGGCCGCGTTCAGCCGGTTCATCCGGCCGCGTGCCTCACGGGTGAGCGCGAGCGCCGCGGACCCGTCGCTCCAGATCTCCGCGTTCCGCAACCAGGACGGGACGAAGGTGATCGAGATCATCAACACGGCGACCACGGCGACCACCACGGACCTTCGTCTCGATCCGGGGACGGCGGCCGCGCGGGCGACCTCCTTCGTCACCGACACGGACCGCTCGCTCGCTCCGGAGAACGTCGCGCACGTCCGCGGTCGGGACCTGTCGGTGGACCTCGCTCCTCGGTCGCTGACGACCGTCGTGCTGGCCGGGCCCGGCAGGAGGTAGGAGACCGTCAGAGCACGTCGACGGGCGGCACGCGGAACCACTCGACCGCGGCGTCGCTGAACATGAGCCGAACCGCCTCGCCCCCCGGGATCGCGACCACGATCGCCGGCAGGAAGACCCCGGTCGAGAGGTCCGGGGGGCCGGCGGCCACCAGGGAGACCACGAAGCCGACCGGGAGGACGATCTCCAGGACCACCATGGCGGCGCGGACCAGCCTGCGGCGGAAGCGGACGGCCCACGCGAACGCCAGGCCGGCCGCGGCCATGGCCAGTCCGAAGAAGAGCAGCAGCAGGTCGAGCCCGTCCGGCCAGACGGGCTGGCGCGCCGCCATGTCGGGACGGAGGAGGCCGAGGCCCGCCGCGGCGGCTCCCAGCGCGGCCTGCGCGAGCAGCGCGCGCCGGACCTGGGAGACCTCATCCGGCATCGCGCTGGGCGGTACCATCGGCCGATAGTATGCCGGACGCGCGAGCGGCCCCCTAGCGCTCGCGCGCCGCCGCGCCCCGGCGGCCCGGCAGCAGCGCCGCGAGCACCACCGACACCGCCGCCAGAACGATCGCCGTCACGATCGCCGGCAGGTAGCCGCCCGTCGCGTCGACGATGAACCCCGCGAACGGCGGGCCCAGCAGCGCCCCGATCCCCGCCGACGTGTACAGGGCGCCCACCGAGCCGCCCAGGCCCGCCGGGCCGAACAGCTCCGCCATCACCGACGGCGAGAGCGCCACCCAGCCCCCGTACCCCACGCCCAGCGCCAGGGCGAAGCAGGCGAGCACCGCGTACCCCGGCGCCACCAGCCACAGGACGTAGCTCAGCAGCAGGATCGCCATGGACAGGCGGAACGCGTTCACCGGGGCCAGCCGGTCGGCGGCGCCGCCCAGCACCAGCCGGCCCGACACGCTGCCCACGCCCACCACGCTCACCAGCGCCGCCGCGCTCAGGGGCGACGAGCCCAGGCGCTGCGCGTACGGCACGATGTGCACCAGCGCCAGGAACAGCGCGAACCCGCTGAGCAGGCCCGTCGCGTACAGCAGCCCGAACGCCCGCGTCCGGAGGACCCGGCCCAGGCCGCGCGCACCCGCACCCACGGCAGACGCCACCGGCGGCGCCTCGGCCGCCACCGCACACGCCACCAGCAGCACCACCGTGGCCGCCGCCAGGACCAGGTACGCCTGCCGCCAGCCCAGCCGCTCGATCAGCACCTCGGCCACGGGCGGCCCGACCAGTGTCCCCGCGCCGATCCCGCTCACCGCCACGCCGATCGCCAGCGACCGCCGCCGCTCGAACCAGCCGCCCACCGCCGCCACCATCGGCACGTACGCGCACGCCGTGCCCACCCCCACGCCGAGGCCGTACGTCAGGCACCCGAGCCAGAACGCCGGCGTCACCGCCGTGAGCGCCAGGCCCAGGCCCATCGCCGCCGCCCCGACCAGCACGACCCGGCGCGGCCCCACCCGGTCCGCCACCGCGCCGCTCACCGCCCCGAGGCTGAAGAAGCTGAACGCCGTCACCGCGAACAGCACCGACGTCAGCCCCTGCCCCGTGTGGAACTCCCGGGCCATCGGCTCGAAGAACGCGCCGAAGCTGTAGACCGCGCCGAACACCGTGAACATGGACGTGAAGGCGGCGACCACGACGAGCCACGCCTGCCGCCCCTCCTTCATCCGAGCACCGCCGAAGCCGGCCGACCGACCGTCGCCGTGTCCGTCAGGCGGCGCCCCGCACGAACGCCGCCACGACCTCGCCCAGCCGCTCGCCGGCGTCCTCCTGCAGGAAGTGGCCCGCGCCCGCCAGCGTCGGATGGTCGAGACCCGCCGCGCCCGGCACGTGCCGGCGCAGGATCGGTGCCATCCCGCCGGTGATCGGGTCGCCGTCGCTGAACGCGACCAGGAACGGCTTCTCCCACCGCCCGAGCCGCTCCCACGCCGCCCGATTGGGCGCGCTCGCCGGGTCGTCGGGACCGACGGGGATCAGCCCCGGCATCGCCCGCGGTCCGGCCTTGTACGACTCCTCCGGGAACGGCGCGTCGTAGGCGGCGGCCGCCGCGTCGGCGAGCGGCTCCCGGCACCCCGCGCGCACGAACCGCCCGATGTCCAGCACCGGTGCCGCCTCGACCGCCCGCCGGAAGCTCCACCAGACCTCCGGCATCGGGCGGTCGCCCGTCGGCAGCCCGGTGTTCGCGGCCACGACCCGGGCGAACCGGTCCGGATGCTCGGCGACCAGCCGCAGCCCGATCAGGCCGCCCCAGTCCTGGCCGACCAGCGTGACGTCCCGCAGGTCGAGCGCGTCGAACGCCAGGGCGCGCATCCACTCGACGTGTGCGGCGTAGCTGTGATCGGCGATCTCGGCCGGCTTGTCGGAGCGGCCGAACCCGACCATGTCCGGCGCGACCGCCCGGAGCCCGGCGCCGGCCAGCACCCGCATCACCGTGCGGTACAGGAACGACCACGTCGGCTCGCCGTGGAGCAGGAGGACCGGAGGCCCGTCCGGCGGCCCGGCCTCCACGTAGGCCATCCGCAGCGCACCGCCGCCGGCGGCCGGCACGTCCGCGTAGCGCGGCTCGTACGGGAAGTCGGGCAGGTCCGCGAAGCGGTCCTCAGGGGTCCGCAGGATCCTCACGGCCCCCATGATCCCACCCGGCGGCGCGACGCGTGCCCGCTGCCACCGGCGAGGCGGACGCCCGCTCTGCTACAACTCCTGCCCGGTGGCCAGGACGACGAGCGCGGTGCTGCAGCTGGAGGGGGTCGGCAAGGTCTACGGCCGGCCGGGCCGGATGGCCGTGCGGCCCGCGCTGCACGGCGTGACGCTGACCGTCCGGGCCGGCGACCTCGTCGCCCTGCTCGGGCCCTCGGGCAGCGGCAAGACCACCCTCGTGAACCTCGCCGCCGGGCTGGTCCGGCCCACCGGCGGGACCGTCGCCGTCACCGGGCAGCGGCTGGGCGACCTGACCCGGGCCGGCCTCGCCCGGTTCCGGCGCCAGCGGATCGGGATCGTGGCGCCCGCCGTCCCCCTGCTGTCCAGCCTCACCGTCGAGGACAACGTCCTGCTCCCGGCGCAGCTCGCCGGGGTCGATCGCCGGACGGCCGCCGCCCGCGCCGCCGACCTGCTGGAGCGCCTGGGCATCGCCGGCGCCCACGGCTGCCGGCCCGACGAGCTCAGCGGCGGCGAGCAGCAGCGCGCCGCCATCGCCCGGGCGCTGGTCAACCGGCCCAGCCTCGTCCTCGCCGACGAGCCCACCAGCGCGCTCGACCGCGCCGGCGGCAGGGAGGTGCTCCACCTGCTCGAGCGGGCGACGACGGCCGACGGGGCGCGCCCGGCGGTCCTGCTCGCCACGCACGACGAGCACGTTGCCGCCGGCTGGGCTCAGCGCGTGGTCAGGCTGCTCGACGGGCGGGTCGTGGCGGACGTCGAGCTGCCGCCCGTCCTCAACGGGAAGAACGGCCACGGCCCCGACGCGGCGAACGCCGTTGCGAGCAGGATCACCAGCACGATCCCGTAGTTCAGCTCTGGCAGCAGCAGCACGTCGGCGTCCACGTGGGCGACCTCCTCGAGCAGCGGGTACGCGACCTCGATGCACGAGAAGAAGACCAGCGCCAGCACGTTCGCCAGCAGCGCCGCGCGCGCCGTCCGCGACCGGCGGTCGATCGAGACGAGCAGCCCGAGCAGCAGGAGCGCCGCCAGCAGCGGCCCCAGCCCGTTGTTGATCACCAGCACGTCGAGCGGCACCCCGCCCACCCCGACCGGCGCCGAGTGCAGCCCGAAGATCGGGACGCCCAGCGAGCCCAGCCGCCAGCTCGTCACCAGGAGCGCCGCCGGCACGCCGAACGCCGAGTAGACCGCCAGGTGCATCACCTCGTGCGTGGCCAGCCCGACCGGGAACAGCAGCACCGAGAGGCCGAACGCGCGCGCGAACCTCACGAGCGCAGCCACCCGGGCACGAACCGGGCCCGGTCCACGGCCCACGCGCCGGAGCCGTTCACGAACACCTCGAAGCTGGCCAGCACCGGCAGGTAGTACAGCCACCGGATGCCGACGTCCGTGTCCGTGAACGCCACCGTCAGGGACAGGTTGATCGCGAGCAGCGTGCCGACCACCGCCGCCGGCCGGGTGGCGATGCCCAGGATCAGCAGCACTCCCACGGCCGTCTCGCCGGCCGCCTGGAGCAGGGCGAAGACCTGCCAGTTGGGCAGGACGAGCTGGGTCAGCGCGTCGCGCAGGAACGAGATCGGGTTGACCGCCGCCGCCTGCTGCATGAGCGGGTGCATCCACTGGATCCCGTGGGTCGGGCCGAAGCCCAGCGGCTCCGGCCACTTCTGCGACGCGAAGTACAGCCAGTAGGCGCCCACCCCGATCCGGAACAGGCTGTGCCAGACGTCGGCCTGGCGGCGGACGCCACCGGCTCGTCCCATCAGCGCATGGCCCGCAGGAGCGGGTCGGTCGCCACCTCGAATGCCGAGGCCAACGGCTTCATGTGGAACTTGCGCAGCTTGTGCTGGATCGCGCCCTTGTAGATCGCGAACCGCAGCTTCCGCTGGGTGAAGTCCGAGTTGAACAGCAGGCGGTTGTGGCGGATGTAGTGCCACTCGCCCTCGTGCCGGCGCTCCTTGACGCGGGAGTAGAACTTGGTGCCCGGCAGCGGGTACGCGATCGTGTAGCTCACGTAGTCGAGCGGCAGGTGCGACGAGAAGCGGATCGTCTTCATCAGGCTCTCCGGCGTCTCGCCCAGGTAGCCCACCATGAAGAAGCCGGCGGCCTTGATGCCGGCCTTGACGCACGCCGCCACCGCCTCCTCGGCCTGCTCCGGCTTGATGCCCTTCTGCATCTGCTTCAGGACGCCCTCGTCGCCCGACTCGATGCCGAAGAAGATCCGCTTGCACCCTGCGCGCTTCATCTGAGCGAAGAGATCGTAGTCCACCTGCGTCACGCGGCTGAGGCACTCCCACGTCAGCGGCAGGTTCGCCTTCTCGATCTCCTGGCACAGCTCCATCGTCCGCCGGTAGTTCAGCGTGAACAGGTCGTCGGACATCCAGACGTGGTCGTACCCGAGCTCGGCGATCTCCTGCATCTCCTCGATGACCGTGCCGCCCGGCCGCGCCCGGAACAGGTCGCCGAACACCGGCTTGTGGCAGAACTCGCAGCGGAACGGGCAGCCGCGCGTGCTCATCAGCGGCGTCGTGGCGTCCTTCCAGTGCTTGCGCCAGTAGTCGATGTACTGCTGGTTGGGCAGGTCGCCCCGGTACGGCAGCGGCAGCTGCGTCATGTCCTTCGAGCGCACGCGCGGCTCCGTCCGCACCACCTCGCCGTCGCGCCGGAAGACCAGGCCCGGGATCTCCTCGAACTGGCGGTCGTCCAGGTGCTCGACGACAGACACGATCGTCTCCTCGCCCTCGCCGATCGCGACCAGGTCGAACGCGTCCACGAACTTCTCCGGCTCGCCCGACGGGTACGGGCCGCCGACGATCGTCAGCGCCTTGCCCCGCACCTGCTCGGCCAGGGAGAACGCCTCGTCCTGCATCGTGATCATGCAGTAGACGCCGATCACCGAGGGCCGCAGCCGCTCGATCTCGGCCAGCACCTCGTGGCGCTCCATGAACGTGTGGTCGATGTGCCGGACTGTGTAGCCCGCGCGACGGAGCGACGCC
>Ga0070717_10004365_pt1 | contig 10203 bp, 6 predicted proteins | sample LARL113metaG_FD_71366 | JGI IMG/M metagenome (GOLD analysis project Ga0070717, IMG submission 71366) | Corn, switchgrass and miscanthus rhizosphere microbial communities from Kellogg Biological Station, Michigan, USA - LAR L11-3 metaG | ecosystem: Host-associated > Plants > Roots > Rhizosphere ... | reverse complement strand
ACGACGCGCTGGTTCGCCGCGGCCGCGGCGGGACCCGCCCGGCTGGCGATCAGCCTGCCCCGCGCGCTGGCCAGCGTCGCCGTGGTCGCCCAGGCGGGCGGTCAGCCGGTCCGGCTCGGCCCGGCCTCGGTCACCGATAGCGACGGCCGCGTGTTCGTGGCCGACGGGCAGCTGCAGGACGCCCTGATCCCGCCACGGTGGGGATATGCCGGCCGCGACGGCTCGTTCGCGGTGTTCGAGGACCATTTCGCCAGCGACCCCCTCCGCCTCCGGGCCATCCCCGGCCGGCCGGCCCCGCGGGCGTCCGTGCGGAGGGTCGCCGGGTCCGTGGCCGCCCCGACCGCGGCCGCCGTCTTCTCCCCGCGTGGCGTCCGGGTCATCCGCTCGGTGGCGGCGACGGCCGGGTGGACCGCCAGCTGGCATCCCCGCCATGGCCGGGCCACCACCCTGGCCGTGCGCCGGCACGGTCTGGTCCAGGCCGTGGATGTGCCCGCCGGGCGCGGCGTCGTGACCTGGAGTTACCGGCCGCCTGGGTTCCGCCTGGGTTTCGCGCTGTCCCTCGGGGCGGCCGTGTTCATCCTGCTCGCCGTGATCAGCGGGCTGCTGGTATCGCGTTCCCGGCGCCCGCATGCCCCAGCCGCCCTGAAGCCGCACCCGGGCGAGACGGCCGTCAGCCGGGCCCGGGCCCTCTCGGGCCGCAGCCCCTGATCGCGCCGTCCTGCTCCGGGGGCTCCGGCCAGCACCACACGCACGGTCAGGAAGGGCTCACCAGCCGCCCAGCCGGTCTTCAGGTCCGGTTCCTAGCGTGGGTTCGGACGGAAACGGCTGGCAGCGGAGCAGGAAGGCTGGAATTCGGTGCGGGAGAGCGTGATCTGGTATCGGGGAGCGGGTTACCAGCTGGGGCGGGGCCCGCTCGGCTACGCGGTCTGGCCTGCGGGCGGACCGCCCGACCAGCCCCTGGAGCAGTGGCCGGAGACCCCGGCGGGCTGGTCCGCGGCGTGGTCCCGGTTCAACGCGGTCGAAGCGCCCGGCACCATCGTCCATCTCGGGCCCCCGGCCGGCCCGCCGGCCGCTCCAGGCCCCTGGCGGCCCGCGGCAGGCGATTCCTGGCGGCCGGGCGCTTCCTGGCGGGCCGGCCCTTCCTGGCGGGCCGGCGATTCCGCCGGGCCGGCCGGCCGCCGCTGGTCGGGGCTGCACGCCGCCGGGCCGCTCAGCGCGGCCATCCTGCTGGCGGCCGGCGTGGTGTGCGGGCTGGCCAGCCTGTTCCCGAGCTACCTGTCGGGCGGGAGCCTGGCCCAGGAGCCGGCCGAGCTGGTCCCGCACGTGATCTACCTGGCGGTGTGGGCGGCCAGCGCGGTGCTCATCGTGTCCGGCGGGATCAGGCAGCGGATGGGCGCCCTCCTCGCGCTGGGCATGAGCATCGTCACGTTCGGCTTCTTCTTCTCCGACCTGGGCACGGTGCTCTCCGGCGGTGCCCACCTGCTGGGCCCGGGGCTGGTGCTGGGGCTCGCGGGCTGGCTGGCCTGCACGGCCGGCTCGGTGCTGGCGTTCCGCCTCTGGTCGGCCGATAAGCCCCGGAAGCTGGACACCCGCCAGCGGGCAGCGGTAGTGACGCTGGTCGTCGCGGTGCTCGCCGCGCTCGGGACCGCGATCGCGTTCGCCCCGTCGTGGGACAGCTACACCCTGCGCACGGCGGCCGGGCTGGCGAACTCCATCACCGCGGGGAACAGCTTCGCGAATCCGGGCCCGGTCATCGCCGGTGACGTGGCGGTCATGATCACCCTCGTGGTCGTCGTGGCCTTCGCCGCCCTGTGGCGTCCGGTCCGGCTGGGTGCGGTGCTGCTCGCCGGGGCCGCCGTCCCCATGGCTGCCCAGGCGATCTCGGCCCTCATCCAGGTCAGCGAGCCGGTGTCGCCGGCCAGCTTCGGGATCTCCCCGGCCCAGGCCGGGCGCCTCGGACTCACGGTCAGCGCAGGGGTCACCCCGGCGTTCTGGATCTATTGCGCGTTCGTGGTGGCACTGCTCATGGCGGGCGGGTGGATGGCGCTGCCCCAGCGCCCGGTCAGCCGCTCCACCCAGGGACCAGCCAGCCGCCAGACGCCGGGGCCGGGCCGGGCGCCGTGGCCGGGCCCAGCCGATTCCGTCCCGGCGGGTTCAGTGACTCAGCCCAGCGGGCCGCAGGCCACCTGACCCATTCCCGGCCGCGGCCCGGCCCGCCATCCTGGAGATCGGCACGCGCAGACCGCGACGCCGCCCAGGCGCCGGCGGACGGCCCCCTGAGGAGATGGCGGGTCCCGCCTGGCGCTTAGGGTCGTTGTGTGGAGTCAGCGCAGCGCATGAGCGGAGTGGACGAGCTGGACCCAGGCCAGCTCCTCGAGGCTCTGGGCCGGGCCCTGCCCGGCGACCGGATCGTTGCCGATCCCGACGTCCTCGCGGCCATGTCCCATGACGAGGCCGAATGGGCGGCGGCCGGGCGGGCGGCCGCCGGCGTGCGGGCGCGCTCGGAGTCCGAAGTCCAGCAGGTCGTGCGGATCTGCGCCGAGTTCGGCGCGGCGGTCGTGCCGCGCGGGGCCGGCACCGGCCTGTCCGGCGGGGCCAACGCGGTCGATGGCTGCGTCGTCCTCGACCTGGCCCGGATGGATCGGGTCGTCGAGATCGACCGGGACAACCTGCTCTGCGTGGTCCAGCCCGGTGTGGTCAACAACGACCTGAAGGCGGCCGTGGCCGAGTCCGGCCTGTGGTACCCGCCGGATCCGGCCAGCGCCCCGTGGTCCACGATCGGCGGCAACGTCGCCACCAACGCGGGCGGCCTGTGCTGCCTCAAGTACGGAGTGACCCGCGACTATGTGCTGGGCCTGCGCGCAGTGGTCGGCGGGCCGGTGGGTGAGAGTGCGGCCGGCTACGGGGACGCGGTGCGGCTCGGCCGCCGCACCACCAAGGGGGTAGCCGGGCTCGACATGGTCGGGCTGTTCGTCGGATCCGAAGGCACGCTCGGCGTGGTCACCGAAGTGACCCTGCGGCTGCGGCCCGCGCTGGCAGGCACGCCGCGCACCATCGTCGGCGCGTTCCCCGACCTGGTCACGGCAGGGGAGGCCGTGTCACAGATCACCCGGCGAGGGCTGGGCCCGTCGGTCCTGGAGCTCCTCGACCGGGCCTGCCTCACGGCCGTCGAGGACTGGAAGCACCTGGGCCTGGAGGCCAGCGCGGCGGCGCTGCTGCTGGCCCGGGTGGACACCCAGGGTGATGCCGGCGCGGCCGAGTCGGACGGGCTCGCCGCGGCCATGACCGGCACGGGTGCGCTGTGGGTAGCCCAGTCCACCGACGACGCCGAGGCCGAGGCGCTATTCGAGGCCCGGAGGCTGGCGTACCCGGCGTTTGAGCGGCTGGGCCCGGTGCTCACCGAGGACGTCTGTGTCCCGCGGTCCAAGGTCCCGGCGATGCTGGCCGAGATCGAGGCGATCGCGGCCCGGCACCGGGTGCAGATCTCCACCATCGCCCATGCCGGCGACGGGAACCTGCATCCGCTGATCGTCACGCCCGCGGGTGACGACGCCGCGCGGGCCGCGGCCCAGGCCGCGTTCGAGGAGCTTCTCGACGGGGCGATCGCGCTGGGCGGCACGGTGACCGGCGAGCATGGGGTCGGGCTGCTGAAACGCGACGGGATGCGCCGTGAGCTCGACCCGGGATCCCTCGCACTGCAGCAGGCCGTGCGGCAGGCCCTCGACCCGCGCGGCATTTTCAACCCGGGTAAAGGCTGATGGGGCCGCCCAGGCCGCCAATTCTGCGCCACCTCCGGCCGGCCCCCTGGGAGAGCAGCCGGCTTCCCGCGCCGCCGCGCGTTACCGCACGCCGGCGCGGGCCACAACCGTAAGCTGTGCTCGTGGTTACCTGGCGATCGCTCGCTGTCATGGCCGGCGTCCTGGCCATGCTCGCCGCCGCCTGCACCACCAGTGCGCCCGCGCGCCAGGCCGTCCCGGCCGCCGCCCGGACCGCGGCGCATCCAACGGGCCCGGCCAGAGCGCAGCGGGCCAGGACGCGGCAGGCCACCACCCAGCCCGGCCCCGTCACCCTGGCCTTCGCCGGCGATGTCCACTTCACCGGCCGCACCGCGCGGCTGCTGAAGAACCCCGCCACCGCGTTCGGCCCGATCACGCCGGTCCTGAAGTCCGCCGACTTCACCGCGGTGAACCTCGAGACCGCGGTGACCAGCCGTGGGAGACCGCAGCCGAAGACCTACCATTTCCGTACCACCCCAGTGGCGTTCACGGCCCTCCGCGACGCGGGGATCGACCTGGCCACCATGGCTAACAACCACGTCCTGGACTACGGCCAGACCGGTCTGGCCGATACGCTCGCCGCGGCGAAGGCAGCCCGGTTCCCGTACGTCGGCATCGGGGCCGACGCCGACGCTGCGTGGGCGCCCTACGTGATCACGATCAACGGCGTCAGGATCGCGGTCATCGGGGTGTCGCAGGTCGCGGAGCTTGCGTCCTCCTGGGTGGCGACCCGGTCCCGGCCGGGCGAGGCCAACGCGATCAACCTGCGCCGGACCCTGGCCGCCGTGCGGGCCGCCCGGAAGCTGGCCCCGGTCGTCATCGTGTTCATGCACTGGGGCACCGAGGGCCAGGCCTGCCCCGACCCTGACCAGCTGTCCCTGGCGCCCAGGCTGGCGGCCGCGGGCGCCAGCATCATCATCGGTGCGCACGCCCACATGCTGCAGGGATCCGGCTGGCTGGGCCACACGTTCGTGGCCTACGGGATGGGCAACTTCCTGTGGTGGGAGCACTCGTACAGCACCTCCACCGGGGTGCTGGAACTCACCCTGCATCCCCACGCGCCGCTGACCGCCCGGTTCATCCCCGCCGTCGTGTCCCGGACCGGCCAGCCGGTCGCCCTGCACGGCGCCCCGGCGCGCCGGGCCGCCGCGCACTACGCCAGCCTGCGGGCCTGCACGCAGCTGACCGGGCGCCCCGCCCGGTGATCTCCGTCCGCAGCGCGGATGGCACCGGGCGGTAGCCTGGCCGTCATGGCGCAGGGCAACGACGCAGTTCCGGAGATCTTCGATCTGCCTATCGGGCTGAATGCGACTGGGACCCGGACCGAGTTCGACAGCCTGGGCCAGGTCGAGGTGCCCGCCGACCGGTACTGGGGCGCCCAGACCCAGCGGAGCCTGCAGCACTTCAGCGTCGGCCACGACAAGATGCCGGCCGAGGTGTACCACGCCTACGGCTACGTCAAGAAGGCCGCGGCCCTGGTGAACACCCGGTCCGGCCGCCTGCCGGACTGGATGGGCCGGCTCATCCAGCGGGTCTGCGACGAGATCATCGCGGGCGAGCTGGACCGCGAGTTCCCGCTGCACGTGTTCCAGACCGGCTCAGGCACCCACTCCAACATGAACGTGAACGAGGTCATCGCCAACCGCTGCATCCAGCTGGTCGGCGGCACACTCGGCTCGCAGCAGCCCGTGCACCCCAACGATCACGTCAACATGGCCCAGTCGAGCAACGACACGTTCCCCACCGCGATGCACATCGCCGCCTACACCATGGCCACCGGGCGGACGATCCCCGCGCTGCGCGCGCTGCGGGACGCCATCGCGCTCAACGCGGAGAAATGGTCCGGCGTCGTCAAGATCGGCCGGACGCATCTGCAGGACGCCACCCCGCTGACCGTCGGCCAGGAGTGGTCCGGGTACGCGGGCGCGCTCGACGACGCGATCGCCGAGGTGGAGCACGTCACGCACGGCCTGCTGCAACTGGCCATGGGCGGGACCGCGGTCGGCACCGGCCTCAACGCGCCCGAAGGTTTCGGGGCGGAGGTCGCGGCGGAGATCGCCGCGATGACCGGTGTCCCCTACCAGACCGCGGGCAACAAGTTCACCGCGCAGGCCACCCTGGACCGGATGGTGCGCGCGCACGGCGGCCTGAAGGCCGCGGCCGTCACCCTCTTCAAGATCGCGAACGACCTGCGCTGGCTGGGTTCCGGCCCCCGGACGGGACTGCGTGAGCTCATCCTGCCGTCCAATGAGCCCGGCTCGTCGATCATGCCGGGCAAGGTCAACCCGGCCCAGGCCGAGGCCATGCTGATGGTGGCCATCCAGGTCATCGCGTCCGACGTGGCCGTGACCATGGGCGGCGCCGAAGGCAACCTCGAGCTGAACGCGTTCCGCCCCATCATCATCGACAACTACCTGCACTCGGCGCTGATCATGGCCGACATGTGCGACCACCTGCGCGAGTTCATGATCGAGGGCACCCAGCTGAACGAGGCCACCCTCACCGAGAACATCGAGCGCTCGGTCATGATGGTCACCGCGCTGTCGCCGGTCATCGGCTACGACCGGGCCTCGGTCATCGCGCACTACGCGGTCGAGCATGACCTGACCCTCAGGCAGGCGGCGCTGGCCAACGGGGTCAGTGAAGAGCTCTTCGACCGGGTCGTCGATCCCGTCGCCCTCACCCGCGGCGGAACCGCCGGCGCCCCGCGGGATGGCGGGAAATCCTAGGCGGAGTATCATCGCCGTTGGCGGTTCCGGTCGCCTCTAGGTCCGCAGGCAGAGCTGCAAGCTCACCGGTAGTCAGATGACGGTCGACGGCTAGTCTTTCCTGCCCGGTGCGAGCGGACCTGCGGGCATGAGGAAGGGCTGCCATGCCCCGCGCTTCCGCGTCCGGTGGGTCACGTCCGCTGCCGGCCCAGCCGAGCCTCCGCTACCTGAAGCTGGAGGCCAAGCGCCGTCTCGCCGCCGGTGAATTTCCCGCCTTGCATGACGCGCACATCGCCATCGCCTGGGAGCACGGGCTGCCCAGCTGGACGGCCCTGAAGCAGCGGGTCTGCGATCAGTCCGTCCCGGATTGCCAGGTGCTGCCCCAGCTGGGCTGGCTGGTCGCCCGGTTCCGCGAAGCGGACCAGCCTGACTGGACGCCGCCCGGCCAGCCTGAACTGGAGCAGCATTTCGCGCCGGAGTTCCTGGCCGCGCGCCCCGGCCCCGAGCTGATCGCCGTGATCAGCGCCGCGGCTCCCATGCTGCGCGAGGAACTCGCCGTCGTGACCCAGACCCCGCTGACCGCCCAGGTGCGGATCGGTGGCCTCGACGTCTTCGCGGCGGTCGCCCCGGACCCGCCGCACCGGCTGACCGGGCTCATGGCCGTCCCGCTCGGCCGGCGGATCAGCGATCCCAGGATGGCCGCGCCCACCCGGGCCCGGATGACCGGCGACGTACCGGCGGGCGTGGCCCAGATCGCCGACGAGGCGGCCGCCGAGCTGGGCCTGCCCGGCCTGGCCATCGCCGGCGGCCGCCCCGGCGCGGCGCCGTGGCTGGTCACCAAGGGCTGGGCTGACCTGGACCGGGGTGAGCCGCTCGGCCCCGTGCACCGCTGGCCGGCCTACTGCGGCTCCGCGCTGCTCACGGCCACGGCCGTGCTCCGCCTCGTCGCCGAGGGCCGGATCACCCTCGACTCCCCGGTCAATGACCAGATTGCCACCGTGCGCCTGGAGGACGCCACGGTCACCGTCCGCGAGCTGCTCACCCATACCGGGGGAGTGGACAGTCCCGAACCATCCGAGCTCCTCGCCGACCACGTTCCTGACCTGGTCAGCGTCACCGGCCCGGTGGTGGCCTGCAGCGGCCCGCGGGGGATGGTCCGGCCCAGCAACGGCGGCTACGCCGTGCTCGGCCAGCTCATTGCCGACGTCACCGGGATCCGGTACGCCGAGGCGGTGACCGGCCTGGTCCTGGGCCCGCTCGGACTGACCGGGACCTCGTTCCCGGCCCGCGCCGCGGATCTCGGCCCAGAGGCCGTGACCGGGTACACGGTGGCCGTGTCCGACGCGATCGCCTCCGTCCCCGCCGTGATCTGCACCCTGCCCGCGATCGGCGGGCTGTGGTGCACCGCGGCCGAGCTGGTGCGCCTGGGCACGGACTGGTCATCGCTGCTGCCCGCGGAACTCGCCGGCGAGGCGGTCAGGCCGCAGACCGGCCCGATGCCCGGCGGGCAGCGGATGGGGCTCGGCTGGATCATCAGCCCCCGGGGCGACCTCGCCGTGCACGCCGGAGCGGCCCCGCCGGCCAGCACCCTCCTGCGCCTGGACATCCGTACCGGCCAGGTCCAGGTGATCCTGGCCAGCCGGCTGATCTGGCTGAGCCCGCTCAACGACCGGCTGCTCCGATCCGGAGCCCGGGCTGCCCGCTAGCGTGGCCGGCCGGCACCCGGCGTCCCGCACTGGCGCCCGGGCTTGCGCTGGCCGCCACCCCAGAAGTCACCCGTTCACACCGCGAAAACACCCCCCAGGAAGGAACAGCACATGTACCAGCCGTACCCGGGCACCACGCAGATGCCCGATACCCCGCCGCGTACCATCCCGCAGTCCGTTCGCCAGGCCGTCAAGGCCATGTACGGCGGGGCGGCCGCCAGCCTGATCTACCTGATCGCGTCGATCGCGACGGTGGGCTCGACCAAGACCGCCATCGAGAAGCGCTTCCCGAACCTGACCGCGAGCCAGGTCAGCACCGAGCAGCATGTCCTGCTGATCGGGGGCATCGTCTCGGGCCTGATCGCCATCGCGGCATGGATCTTCATCGCCCGGACCTGCCAGGCCGGGAAGAACTGGGCCCGGATCACCGGCACGGTGCTGTTCGGCCTCGGCACTCTGGATGCCTTCGGGGGACTGATCAATCCGGTGGCGGTCCCGGTCAAGATCCTCGCGTTGGTGATCTGGGTGTTCGGCCTGATCGCGGTGATCCGGCTGTGGCAGGCCGCCTCCTCCGCCTACTTCAGGGCCCCCCGGGCCACGTGAACCCCCTCATTCGCTCTAACGCCCCCCGGCCCGGATCCCTCAGCCATCGGGAAGGACGTTCTGCGCCTGGTAGGTGGGGATCCCGTCCACCACGGTAGCCAGCACCTGGATGTCGGTGATCCGCCCGGGATCGGCTTGCAGTGGGTTGGCGTCCAGGATGACGAAGTCGGCGAGCTTGCCCGGCTGGAGCGAGCCGATCTCGTCCTCCCGGTGCATCGCGGTTGCCGCCTGCGTGGTGTAGAGGGCGAGCGCCTCGCGGGCGGTGAGCCGCTCGCCCGGGCCGAGTACCCGCCCGCCGGTGGTGCGGCGGGTCAGGGCATCACGGATGCCGAGCAGCGGTGCGGCGCTGATCACCGGCGCGTCGGAGGATCCGGCCACGGTCAGGCCCGCCCGCCGCCAGGACCCGAACGCGTACAGCTGATCGGCCTGGCCGGGAAACGCCGCCGCGAATCCGTCTCCCAGAGCGGACAGGAAACCGGGCTGGCTGACGATCACGATGCCCAGTTCCGCGGCCCGGGCCGTGAGCGGCGGGTACATCGCCCCGGCGTGCTCGATCCGGTGCCGCCGCGGGTTGCGGCCCGGGCCCGAGGTGCCGAGCACGGCAGCGTAGGCGTCCAGGACGGTCCCGATGGCCCGGTCGCCCTGGGCGTGCACGGCGACCTGGAATCCGCGGGCGTCGAAGTCGCGGACCATGGCGGTCAGCTCATCCCGGCCGAAGAACAGGATCCCCGAGCCGTGCGGCGGGACCGGGTAGCTGCCGTGGATGGCCGCGGTGCGGCTGCTCATCCCGCCGTCGGCCCAGATCTTCACCGCCTCGGTAGCCAGCCGGCCGGAGTGCCGGCCCTGCAGGCCGTTCGCGAGGAGCCAGTCCACCTGGTCGTGCACGACCAGCCCGTAGATCCGCTGGTGCAGCTGGCCGGCCTGATCGGCCTCGGCGAACGCGGCGAACGTGTCGCGGCGCAGGTCCGCGTCGCAGGCCGCGGTGATGCCGAACGCCGCGAGGCGCTGCCCGGCCCGTTCCATCAGGCCGACCCGCTCGGCGCCGCCCATCCGGGTGATGTCGTCCCTCAGGTTGCGCTCCAGCAGCGCGAACATCGGTCCCTCGAACACCACACCATCGAGGCGGCCCTCGCCGTCGCGGCCGAAGGCGCCGCCCGGGGGATCCGGCTGCCGGTCCTCGAACCCGGCGGCCCGCAGGGCCGCGCTGTTGAGCACGCAGGCGTGCAGCGACGTGTGGTACAGCACGGCCGGGCGGTCCGGCACAGCCTGGTCCAGGTCGGCGCGGGTGGGATGCCGGCCCTCGCGGAGCTGGTACTCCACGTACCCGCTCCCGGTGACCCAGGAGCCTGCCGGGGTTTGGCCGCTGGCCTCGCGCAGCCGCGCCTGGATCGCCGGGATGTCGGGCGCGGA
>Ga0070717_10004364_pt1 | contig 10205 bp, 3 predicted proteins | sample LARL113metaG_FD_71366 | JGI IMG/M metagenome (GOLD analysis project Ga0070717, IMG submission 71366) | Corn, switchgrass and miscanthus rhizosphere microbial communities from Kellogg Biological Station, Michigan, USA - LAR L11-3 metaG | ecosystem: Host-associated > Plants > Roots > Rhizosphere ... | reverse complement strand
ACTGGAGAATCTAGCTGGATCAATCTGGATCAAAGCCGTTTCACGCGTAATACGCATGAACTTCCGTGATTTTTACTTATTTCAGCGCCATCGGTGTGATCATGTCCACTACTGACCAGTGGGTCGTTTTTCTCCCAGAATCCTGGAGTGTCCCATGCGCAAGGCAAGAACCATCGCGCTGACAGCCGGGGCGAGCGCGCTAACCGCCGCGTTCGTCGCGGCGATGACAACATCCGCTCCCGCGGTGCTCGCCGCCCGCACGACGCCGGCAGCACCGGTCATCCGCGTGTCGCCTGACATCATCCAACTGCCGCAGGCCAAGACGCTGAGCACTCCGTGGACAACCGCGCTGTGCGAGTCGCAACTGTCGATCGCCTGCTACGAGCCGGACCAGGTCCGGGCCGCCTACAACGTGGCACCCCTGTACGCGCATGGCATCACGGGCAAGGGCAAGACGATCGTGATCGTCGACTCGTTCGGGTCCCCGACGATCCAGAACGACCTGTCCGTATTCGACAAGCAGTTCGGCTACCCGGACCCGCCGTCCTTCAAGATCATCACCCCGGCTGGCCCTGTCACGACCGAGGACCCGGGCTGGGCCGGCGAGACCACGCTGGACGTCGAGTACGCGCACACGCTGGCGCCGGGCGCCAACATCCTCCTCGTCGAGACGCCGGACGCCGAGACCGAGGGCGTCACCGGCTTCCCGAACATCGTCAAGTCCGAGCAGTACGTGATCGACCACCACCTCGGTGACGTGATCACCCAGTCTTTCGGCGCGACCGAGGAGACCTTCACCAACTACGCGCAGCTCGCCCCGCTGCGCGCCGCGTACTTGGACGCGTTCGCCCACGGCATCACCGTGCTCGCGTCCACCGGAGATGACGGCGCGACCAACGCCACGCTGGACGGCTCATCGTTCTACACCACCCCGGTCACCGGTTGGCCGGCCACCGACCCGCTGGTCACCGCCGTCGGCGGCACCCAGATCCAGGAGAGCGCCAGCGGCAACTTCTCGCAGGTCACCTGGAACGACAGCTTCGACGTGCCGCTGCAGCAGGCCTTCACTGGTACCAACGGGCCCAACCCCTTCGCCACCGGTGGCGGCGTCTCCGAGTTCTTCAAACTGCCGCTCTACCAGCTCGGCGTGGCTCACACGATCGCCAACGCCATCGGCGCGGCACCGCACGCCAAGTTGCCGCGCGCCGTCCCGGACATCTCGATGAGTGCCGCCTGCGACGGCGCGGTCACCTACTACACCAGCTTCCCGGGCTCCCCCGTCGGCTGGCACCTCGTCTGCGGAACCAGCGAGGCGTCGCCCGAGTTCTCCGCCATCGTGGCGCTGGCTGACCAGGTGGCGGGCCACCGGCTCGGCCTGATCAACCCGGCGCTGTACGCGCTGTCGGCCGTCCACGCCCCGGGCCTAGTGGACGTCACCTCGGGCAACAACACGACCGCGTTCACCGACGCGAACGGCAACCTCGTCACGGTGCAGGGCTACTCCGCTGGCAACGGCTACGACCTGGCGACCGGCGTTGGCACCATCAACGCGGCGCTGTTCGTTCCCGAGCTCGCGGGCAAGCGGTTACCGCTACGCGAAGAAATAACCGCCTTACCGGACCCTAATACGGTGGCCCTCGGCTCGCGACTAGGTCGCGTGTCGAGGGCCACCTCTTGGTTTCCGCCTTCTACACCGTCCGGGCGGTGATATCGACTACGCCAGCGGCGGGAGGGTGGCTGCCCCCGCCCGGGGCGGTAACGGCCGAGCCGGGCACAGGGACGCACGCGCCCGCCAGGAGGTACACCAGGTCGGCGGCGTGCAGGATCCACGCGTGCTCTCGACATGGCACGGGACTGTCACCCATGTCGCGACTCACGTGTCACGTATCAACTGTCACCTATGTCATGAACCCAGACACCCCTAGCTCCACCGATTTATCGGGTCTCTGTTCGATACTCATGGCCCTAACTGGTCTCGGATTCTTCGTTGCCTTGGTCTGTATCGTCTTCTTCGTCGTGGAAACGCCGTCCATCACTGTCGCTCCTCCGCAGATCTCGGGTACATCAGAGTCTCCGGACCCACCCCGGGGCGGTTCAAACCGCAGTGATAGCTGTTGCAACGCCCAGGCGTCCACGACACCGGGTCCTAGGACAGTGCGGGACTGCACGACCGTGATGTTCCGTATTGCCCAGATCGTTAGCATGTGACCACATTTGCGATACGACGCGTCATTGGGGCTTATGGCAGTGAATGCGGACTAGGCGATTAGCCACAATGCGGTTTGGCCTGGCGGGCGCTTCCACGGTGAAGATGATAGCGATCCGTGACTCGATGGCTCTACCTACCCACAGCTGGCCGCCAACGGCTACGGCGTCCCGCTGACCATGAGTTTCCGTTGCACGCCACGGCCAGCCGCGGCATGGCTCGCGGCATCAGGACCCGGCGGAGACGATTAGGAAATAGCGGCACCACGCTATTTAGTTGCTCGAACGCAACCAGATTGGGCTGTCCTTGGTGGCACTGGACAAGGGGCCGCCTTGACGGGATTATTTCCAGTAAGTCTCGCGCGTACTAGCCAGGAAATCGAATAGCAGCCCAAGGCAAGAACAAATGGCCGCCCTGTCTGTCGCTATAGGGGCAATAATGGCAGTTCATGAGCACCGAGAACCGGATGCTCCGGGTGCCGGGGCCGTCGACCAGGCGTGCGCCGCGCTGCTGAAGGAGCTGCGGGCCCGGTGCCCGGGGCTGGTCCCGGCCGACCCGCTGCCACCCGGCGGGGTCGGCGCCGAGGTCCCGGTCACGCCCGAGGCGCTCGGACCGCTGGTGGTGGCGGCGGCCGGGCAGGCCCTGCCCGGCGCCAAGGCCGGCGGGACCGCGCCGGCCGCCGTCCTGTGGCAGCAGGGCGTGGACGCGCTGCTGGTCCACATCACCACGATCACCACCGCGGTCGGCGACGGCTGGGTGACGGTCACCATCCCGGTGACCTGTGACCAGATTCAGGACGCCGCGGGGGCACCAAGCCAGCCGGTAACCGTCACGTTCGTGATGGGAATGGCCGACCGGCCGGCGGGCCTGTTCGCTGCGGCTCCGTCCCGGCCCGACGGCCCGGCTGTCGTGACCGAGCGGTGGGGTGACGCGCTCACCGCGCTGGCGTGGCGGGCCCTGCTCGACACCGTGGCCGGGATCGCGGCCGCGGCCGGGCGGGACACCGACGGCTCACCGCTGATCCCGGTGGCGGTCGCGGCCACCGCCAAGGGGCTGCTCGTGCAGACCCAGGCCCGGCACCCCTTCGACCGCACCCCGGTCGGGCGGGCCGTCTCATGAGGGGCTTCCGGTGAGTCTCGACCTCGGTGACCTGGGCACCCTCGCCTCCGCACTGGGCCTGCTCGACGCAGGCGGCAACCTGGCCCCCGACTGGTTCTCCCGACCCGGCAACTACCTGACTCAGGTGCTGCGAGAAGCGCATCAGCGCGAGTCGCTGGTCACCTTCGCGGGTGACCTGCTCGGCGGCGGCCAGCCGGTCGCCGACGACAAGGGCCGGCAGTGGCTTCCGATAGCGCACGCGGGCAGCGACGTCTTCACCGTGTACGCCGTTATCGGTCCGGACGGCCCGGTGATTGAGGCCGGGGCCGGGGCCCGGGTGGATGTCACCAGCGCGGGCGGGGTGCGCTGCCAGGCCGAGGTACACGTGCCACTGTTCGGGCAGCCCGCGGCCGGCGGCGCGGCGACCGTCCTGATCGGGTCGGCCGCCGGAGCGGTGGACGTCAGCCTGGAGCTGACCCTGCCGACAGGGACGCAGACAGCCGGGGTGGCGCTGGGCGGCGCCCGGCTCACCGCCTCCGTGCCCACCGACGGCACAGCACCCGTCTTCGGGCTGGTACTCACCGGGCTCCAGCTGCCCGGCGCGGCCGCCCCCGCCGACCTGGCCGTGACCGCAACCGACCTGGACAGCCTGGAGCAGTCGCTGATCCACCTCGTGCTGGCGCTGGTGCAGGCCGAGGTGTCCGGGATGCCGGCCACCGACCCGCTGCGCGGCCTGGCCACCATGCTCGGCCTGGTTCCCGGCGACGTGCCCGCGTTCCCACTGGAAGAACTGCTGGCGCACGGCCCCGCCGCGCTGGCCGGCTGGCTGGCGGCCGCGCTCGGCGACCCGGCCGGCCGGGCCGCCTGGCTGGGCGGAGTCGCGGCCCTGGTGGGCGGCACGGTCACCGGCACCGGCGCGGCGGCCCAGGTGAACGTCACGCTGGGTCCGGCCCAGCTGGCGATCGGCATCGACGCCGTCGCCGGCACCTCCGGCCGGCCCCGGATCACCCCGACGCTCACCCTGTCGGCAACCGGGGCGCCCGGCGTCACGCTGGCCCTCGAAGTGGACCCGGTCAGCATCGACCTGGGCACCGGCGCCGCGGTAGCGGTCCCCGCGCTGCGGCTCGCCGGGCAGCTCCGTGGCTCCGGCGGACCGCTCCTCCCGCTGGTCACCGGGCCGGCCGGGCTGGATGTCGAGGTCGGCGGGCTCGACGTGGGCTTCGCCCTGGACCCGTCCCGCCGGCCGACCCTGGTCCTGCAGGCGCTGAACGCCACCGTCGGCACGAGCCAGTTCGCGTCCCTCGACCTGTCCTCCCCCGACGCGCTCGCCGCGGCCGCCCAGGACGCGCTGGCCGGCGCGGCGGGCAGCCTGCTGCGCAACCTGGGGCCCGCGGCCGTCGCGGCCGGGGTCCTGCTCGGCCTGACTGACCCGCCGGGCGGCCCGGTGCTGCCCAAGGTCGACCCGGTGCGGCTGCTCAGCGACCCGCTCGGCGCGCTCCGCGCCTACTGGGACGCGGTCCTCACCGCCGGCCAGGCTGAGGTCCAGGCGTTCCTCGAAGTGCTCAGGGACGCGGTTGCCGACGCGACCCAGTCGGCCGTAGCGGTGAGCGGGACGGGGACGGCGAGCGACCCGTGGCTACTGCCGCTCACCACAGGGGCCAGCCTGAGCATCCGCTACCAGGACGGGGTGCTGGCCGTCGCCCTGGCGGGCACGGCCGGGACCGGCGACCTGGCAGGCACCGGCGTCGCGGCCGCGCTGACCGCCCAGGTGCAAATGGCCGAGCTAGGGCTGACCGGACCGCACGCGGGCCGGGTGGCGTTCCTGCCGGGTGCCAGCGGCGAGCTGCGCTTCACCAAGGCCGGCGGCGGCGCAATGACCCTCGGCGAGCCGCCGGCCGCGCTCACCGCGACCGCGGCCGGGATCGGCGTCACCTGGAGCACCGGGACCGCGCTGGCCACCTCGGCCGGGGCGCCAGTACCTGCCGGGCTGCGGATCGTGCCGGTGGCCGAGGGAGTCGCCCTGCTGAGCCCCGCGGGCCCGATCACGCTGCCGGAGCTGGGCCCCGGGGCCGCGGCAGCCCTGACCGACGAACTGTGGGCCGCCGTGGAGCAGCTGATCGCGGCGGGGGCCTCGGCGCTGGCCACCGCGGCCGGCGCGACCTGGCCGCTGACCGTGGTCAACGCGCTCGGCTGGGGCACGTCCCGGCCGGGCCGCGGCACGCTGTCCGGGCCGTACCTGTCCCTGGCGGGCCTGGTGGCCGACCCGGCCGCGGCCCTGCGGGCCGAGGCAGCCGCGCTGGCCGACGTCACCGAGGGCGCCGGCGGGCTGCTCACGCTGCTTGACGTGCTGGCTGAGGTGACCGGTGCCCCGGTGGCCAGGCTCGGCAGCGGCCAGGCCCTGGACCCCTGGCGGCTGCCGCTGCTCGGCGACGCCGCGGACGCGGCCGCCGGGGCCATGCCCGCGCTGTTCGCGGCGGTGGAGCCGGCCGGCCCCCAGGGCCCGGCCACCCTGCTGCGGCAAGGCGTCGCGAGCTGGCAGCCTGGCGACCCGGACCTGTCACCCGACGCGCTCATGTCGGCGCTGGCCACCGAGGCTGGGCTCGACACGGACCTGGCGGACCTGCTGGCCGGGCGTGGCGACGTGCTCACCGGGCTCGGCGACCTGACCCAGCGCTGGCTGGGCACCGACGGGCTGGTCATGCTGCCGGACAGCGGCCTGCCGGACGGGGTGACCGGGCACCGGGTCCCGGACCTGGCGCACCCCACGCCGCTGGGCGCTCTCCAGCTAGGCGCGGTGGACGGGCTGGCCGAGGCGGCCGCTTCCGCCACGATCGTGCACATCGCGGTGGTCGCGGCTGGCCTGCCGGCGGTGCTGGCCGCGGCTGGCGCGGACGGCGGGCCCGCCGCCGATCACGCCCTGGACCTGACCGCGGCCGGCCGGCCCCCGGCCTCATTCGGGCCGCCGTCGGTCACCAGCCCGGCCGGCCTGTGGACGATCGCGCTGGGCCCGCGCGCGGCCTGCAAGCTGGACACCGGGGACCCGGACGGGGTCGCCGGCCAGACCGCCCGGCTGGCCGCCGTCCTGCCCGGCCTGGTGGCGGCGGCCGGCGGCCCGGTGCTGATCGTGGCGCACGGCGCCGCCGGGCACCCGGCCGTCCGCGCCGCGACCGGGCTGGCCGGCGTCGCCGCGGTCGTCACGGTGGGGACGCCATGGTCGCCGGTCAGCGCGGACACGCTGGACCACCTGCCGGGCGCAGAAAGCCTTCGCCTGCTGGCCAGTCTCGTCCCGGCGCTTGACGCCGCCGAGCCGGACGACCCCGACCTGGCGCTGGCCAGGTCCCTGACCGGCCTGTGGCTGGGCCTGGACCCGCTGGCCGACCCGCTGGCCGAACTGCGCCCGCCGGCTGGCCCGACCGTGCCGGCCGGCGGAACCCCGGTGCACGCGCTGGTCGGCGCGCTGGGCGCGGACACAGTAGGCCGGGCGGTCACCGCGGCGGTCAGCGCCGGCCTGTCGGTCCGCGCGGCCGCACGGGCCCAGGCCGCGGCCACGTCAGCCGGCGCCACCGGGGCCCGCGCCGGGCTGCGGCTGCCGCTGCTCCCCCCGGTCTCCCGGGCCGGCCTGACCTGCGCCGTGCACGTCGATCTGGAACTCGGCGGCATCGACCTCGGAGCACTGGGCACCGGCGGGACGGACGGGACCGGCCCGGCGGTCACCGGCCCGGCGATCGTGGTCTCGCTCGACCTGGGGTCGGCTTCCGGCTGGCTGGTTGGCGGCCCCGACCCGGGCCGGGCCCCGGGCAGCGCCCGCCCGCTGGCCCTGCGCCGCCTCACCGCCCGCGTCCGCCTGCCGCTGACCGGGACCGCGCCCGGCTCCGGGGCCTCCAGCCTCCTCGTCCTGCACGACGCCACCGCGTTCGGCGTGCGGGTGCCCCGGTGGAACGTGGCCGCAGGCCCCGGGGCACCGGACGGGGCGACCACCGCGCTGCCAGAAGTGCGCGCCCTGCTAGCCGAAGTGGCCACCCGGATCGGCCAGGCGGCGGGGACCACCGGACCTGGCGGGTCGGCGGGCGACTCGGTGATGGCCGGGCTGCGGGACGCGCTGGCCGCGACCGGCCTGCTCAGCGCGGGCGGGGCGACCGGCACCGCAGCCGCGGCCGCCACCGCGCTCGGAATCGACCCGGTCACGCTCGACCGCCTGGTGCTTGACCCTGGCGGCGCGGCCGCGGCGGTCCGCGCCGACGCAACGCGCCGCGACGCGCTCGCCGCGGCGCTGCGCGTGCTGGCCGGGGACACCCGGACGGCCGCGGCGGCCGGCGAGACCGTGGCGCTGTCGTACGCCGCCGGCCCGTCCGCCGTGACCGCCACCCTCGACCTGGCCGACGGCGGCGCGCAGGTGACCGCCGCCGGCCCGGGCGGGGCCGGCTGGGCGCTCACCGCCGGCCTCGGCCGCGACGCGGCCGGCGCGGTGACCGTGTCCAGCCAGCTGCGGATCGGCGCGGACCTGCCGGACCCGGGCGCCCCCGGCGCCCCTGGCGCCCCCGCCCAGGGCGCCGCACTCCTCCTCGGCGCGAGCCACGTCATCGGGGCGGACGCGGCTTCCGGTGCCGGGTCGCTCACCGTGCGGGTCCGCACGGGGGTGCCGTCGGGTACCGCTGACCTCGCCCTGTGGCCATCACCCGATCCGGCTGCGGTCGCCACCGCGCTCGAGCGCACGGTTCCCGTCGCGCTGCTGACGGCGGTGCTGGCCGCGCTGCGGTCGCGGCTGACCGCGGCGGCCGGCGGCAGCGCAGCCACTGGCGAGCTCATCGACGCGGTCGCCGACGCGCTCGGGCTGCTCGGCCCGGCCCCGCCCCCGACGCCGGGCGCCGACCCGGGTGACGCGCCGCCGACGCGGCCGCTGCGGCTGCCGGCCGGGCTGCTCGCCGACCCGGGCGGCTGGCTGCGGTCCCTGGCCCCCGCGGGCGGCACCCTGGCCGCGACCGTGCCGGCCCTGCTCGACGCCCTCCGCGGGATCGTGACGGACGCGGGCGCAGGCACCCCGGGCGTGCTGCCCATCGCCCCGGGCCTGGCCCTGCGCGCCGCCGCGGCGGACGGCCGGCTGACGCTGGCCGCCGACATCGACGGGACCGCGTTCACCGCGGGCGGCGACGTGGGCCGGCTGGTCCTCAGCGGCAGCGCCGGACTCAGCCTGACCCCGGCCGGCGGTGGGCCCCGCCCGGACGTCGCCCTCAGCCTGATGGTCACCGGGGCCGGCGCGGTCCAGTTCGGCGTGGGTCCGCGCGCCGACGGCACCGTCGGGGTCACCCTGGCCATTCACCCGGACGGCGGCGTCGACATCCCGATCCTGCCGGCCGGCCCCGGGCTCGGCGCGTCAGCGGTCGCCGGCCTGGCGCAGAAGGCCCTTCCCGCGCTCCTGGACGCGGTCGCCGGGCGCGACCCGTCCGGCGACCCGGCCGCGGCCGACGAGATCGCCGGACGGGTAGTCGCCAAGCTCGGCGACGCCCTCGGCCTGCGCTCCGGCAGCCCGGCCCGGTTCGACGCGGCGACCCTGTCCACGTTCGGCCACGACCCGGCCGCGGCCCTCGCCGCCCGCGCCCCGGCGATCGCTGCGCAGGGGCTGTCCGTGCTGTCCGACGCGCTCGCGCCGCTGCTGGGAACCGCCGGCGGCTACCACGTCGCGACGGCGGGCTCGGCCGTGGTCGTCACCGTCGGCCCGGTCACGCTGAGCTGGACGCCGGGCTCGGCCCGGGTCGGGGCCGCCGTCACCGTCCCCGCCGGGCTGCCCGGCGTGGAGTCGCTGGCCGCTTCGGTGACCGTCGACACCACCGGGCTGACCGCCCTCGACATCGCCGCCGGGCCGGCCAGTCTGGCCGCCGGGCCGCTCACCATCCGGCCGTTCGCCCGGGTCATCGCCGGCTCGGCGCCGGCCGGCGGCCGCGCGGTCGAGATCGGCCTCGGCGCGGGCACCGACACCCGTCTCGTGGCCAGGATCCCGCTCGGCGGCGGACCCCCCAGCCTGATCAGCCGGACCGGCCCGGCCGCCACCGCGACCGACTCGACCGACCCGGCCGCGGTCGCTCTCGCCGCCCTGGGCGCCGTCCTCGACCTGGCCGGCTCGGTGGTCCTGGCCGTCGACGCGGTAGCCCAGGGCCTGGACCGCCCGGTGCTCGGCACGACTGCGCGGAGCTTGCTCACCGGCGTGCTGCTTGACCCGGCCCACCCGGACCACCTCGACCCCAGCCTGCTGGACCCGTCCGCCGCCTTGCGCCGCCTGGGCTACCTGCTGCGCAACCTGGCCGCCCTCCCCGGCGCGACGGTTACCGTCGCCGGCGCGCTGACCCTCGGCCCGCACACCAGGGACGCCGGATCCGGCGACACCGTCTTCGGGCTCACGCTGGGGCTCAGCGGCCCCTGGCAGCTAGGCGGCGGCGACATCACCGTGTCACTGGAACCGGACGCCGGGTGGATCGTGCCGCCCCCCGCCGGGTCGCCGGGGATCACCGTCGAGGTCCTGTCGCTCGACGCCGCCGGCAACCCGGCGCCCGCCCCCGGCGTCGCCGTGGACGGGGTCGCGGTCCGGCTCGCCCGCGCCTCCGGCGCCCTGCTCGACAGCGTGATCACGATCGAGTCGGTAGCCCTCAGCCTGTTCGCCGACATCCTCGGGGCCAACGGCACGGTCGCTGCCTCCGGCGGCGCCAAGCTGGAGCTGGCCGGCCTGTCCGCCGCGCTCGGCGGGGCGAGCGGCGGCGACAACGCGGTAGCCAGCGGGCTGCTGAGCTCCGGCGGCCACGACGACGCCCCCAAGCCGCGGTTCAGCCCGGCGCTGGCCATCCAGAAGCACGGCACCGACGCCGCGTTCGTCACGTTCACCGCGGGCGACGGCACCGGGCCCTGGTGGGTC
>Ga0070717_10004362_pt1 | contig 10208 bp, 8 predicted proteins | sample LARL113metaG_FD_71366 | JGI IMG/M metagenome (GOLD analysis project Ga0070717, IMG submission 71366) | Corn, switchgrass and miscanthus rhizosphere microbial communities from Kellogg Biological Station, Michigan, USA - LAR L11-3 metaG | ecosystem: Host-associated > Plants > Roots > Rhizosphere ... | reverse complement strand
CGCGCCGAGCTGGCGTTCACCGCCGAGGTGTGCCAGATCGCGATTGACGAGGGCGCCACGACCATCAACATCCCGGACACCGTCGGCTACACGATGCCCCACGAGTACGAGGAGTTCCTGCGCCGCCTGTATGAAGCGGTGCCGGACCTGCGCAACGTGGTCCTGTCCGTGCACTGCCACGACGACCTCGGCCTGGCCGTGGCCAACTCGTTCGCCGGGCTGCAGGCGGGCGCGCGTCAGGTGGAGTGCGCCGTCAACGGCATCGGCGAACGCGCCGGCAACGCCTCGCTGGAGGAGATCGTCATGCTCCTGCACACCCGTCAGGCCGACGTCGGCCTGTTCACGGGCGCCAACACGCGCGAGATCGCGCGCACGTCGCGCCTGGTGTCACGGCTGACCGGCTACGCCGTGCAGCCCAACAAGGCGATCGTGGGGCGCAACGCCTTCGCGCACGAGTCCGGCATCCACCAGGACGGCGTGCTCAAGGAGCGCACCACCTACGAGATCATGGACGCCACCACCGTCGGGCTGGACGCCAACTCGATCGTGCTGGGCAAGCACTCGGGCCGCCACGCCCTGTCGCAGGCCCTATCGGAGCTGGGAATCGACCTGCAGGGCCAGGCGCTCAACACGGCGTTCAAGCGCTTCAAGGAGATCGCGGACAAGAAGAAGCAGGTCACCGCGATGGACCTGGAGGCGCTGGTCACCGACGAGCTGCGCCAGGAGGTGGCCGGCTACGCGCTTGAGTGGTTCGACGTGGAGGCCTCGACCCGGCGCCCGCCGCACGCCACCGTCGCGGTGCGCGGCCCCGACGGCGAGGAGCTCGTGGGCTCCTTCACCGGCGACGGCCCGGTCGACGCCATCTTCCACGCCATCAACACCGCCACCAGGGTCGATGCCAGGCTCCGCGAGTTTCGCGTGGACGCGGTCACCGGCGGTCAGGACGCTCTCGGCGAGACGTCGGTGGTCCTGGAGGTCGGCGGCGTCACCGGCGCCGGCCAGGGCGTGTCCACCGACATCCTCGAGGCCGGCGCGCGCGCCTACGTGCGCGCGCTCTCCAACGCCGTGCGCCGCCACGGGGTGCTCGCCGAGCAGGAGGCTGGCGCCGCGCCGGTGCCCGAGGTCGTCCGGGCGCCGTAGGCAGGTTTACCAGCGGCGATTGTCGGCGGCCACCATCAGGCCCTGCCGGTAGGCCGCCGACAGCACCCGCGTTCGCGGCTCCTGATCCATGAAGTTCGAGCCCATGGCGGCGGCGCACTCGGCGTTGGGCGCGATGGTGCGCACCCGTGCGCCGCGGCGCCGCACGGCCAGGGATTCAACGCTGACCGCCGACCGGGCCACGTTGCGCATGACGGTCAGCATCGTGTGGCGGGTGGCGAGGCTCGCGGTCGGATTCAGGCACAGGATGTGGGTGTCGCGGCCGGCCGGGGCGGCGTCGAGGTTGGTCGGGCTCCAGACGCCGCCGTCCACGTACTCGCGGCCGCCGATCCACACCGGTGCGAAGAGCCAGGGGACCGTGCACGAGGCCTCCACCGCCTCGGCCACGGTCGCCGTTGGGCCGCCGGGACTGCCGAATACGACGCGACGGCCGCTGGCGCGGTCCACGGCGGTGACACGAAGCCGGCCGTCGAAGCGAGCCCCCAGGCTCTCGATGTGGGCACGGAGGCTGGCCAGTGTGTCGGGCGGGCGGGGGAGACCGCGCAGCAGGAGCGCGCGCACCAGCGCCCCGCCCGGGGCCGCCATGCCCAGGGCCAGCGGTGCGAAGGTGGCGCTGGCGGCGACCGCAGCCGAACCCGCGCGGCGCGCGGCGGCCACCGCGGCGACGGCGAGCCCGCGGGTCGGCGCTCCCGTCGACATCTCGAGTTCGGTCCCGACGGAGGACGGGCGGCGGGGCGCGTTTCCGGCAACGAGGTGAGCGGCCACGATCGCGCCCGCCGAGGTGCCGACGAACGACTCGCACTCGCGCAGGTCGACGTCGGCGCCGTCCTCGACGCCGGCCAGGACACCCATCATCCAGGCCTCGCCGAGCACGCCGCCGCCACCGAGAACGAGAACATCGGGGCGCGTCCGCACGAGCCCCAGGCTACCCAGGCGCCCGCCGCCCAGCGGACACCACCTAACAGACGCTTGTATGTGATAGCGTACGCCACATGGCGCTGGCCGAGCCGCACGTGACCTCCCCGGACAGCCTCGGGCCCCGGATCCGCGCGCTGCGCGAGGCGATGGACCTGTCGCTGCGCGACCTGGCGGTGCGCTCGGGCGTGAGCGCGCCAATGCTGTCGCAGGTGGAGCGGGGGGAGACGAGCCCGACGCTTCAGGTGGCCACGCGGATCGCCCACGGCCTCGAGCTGCGCCTCTCGCAGCTGCTGCGCCTGGACGAGAGTGGCGCCGTGAGCATCGTGCGCAACGGCGAGCGCCGCTCTGGCCCCGCCGCGGCCTCCGGCCACGCGTACGAGATCCTGACGCCGCCGCTGCCCGGCCAGCGGGCCGAGCTGTCGCGCCACACGCTGGACCCGGGCGCGGTCACGGGCGGCCCCGGCGACCCCCCGATGCACGAGCCGGGCAGCCGGGAGACGGCGCTGGTGCAGCAGGGACGCGTGATCCTGCACTGCGACGGCGCCCATGAGCTGACCGCCGGGGACTGTGTGACCTTCGACGCGGACCTGCCGCATCACTTCGAGAACCCTGGAACCGAGGAGGCCGTGCTGCTGGCAGTGGTGAGCGCGGGCCTCAGGAGGAGCTAGACAGCCACCCATGCCCAAGAGCCTGTTCGACAAGATCTGGGAGGCGCACGAGGTCGCTCCCGGCCTGCTGTACATCGACCTGCACCTCGTGCACGAGGTCACCAGCCCGCAGGCGTTCGACGGGCTCCGGCTCGCCGACCGCGCCGTGCGCCGGCCCGACCGCACCCTGGCCACCGCCGACCACAACGTGCCCACCGACGGCACGCCGGTGGCGGCGCGGATCAAGGACGAGCTCTCGCGGGTCCAGGTGGAGACGCTCGAGCGCAACTGCGAGGAGTTCGGCATCCCGGTCTACTCACTGGGCTCGGACCGGCAGGGGATCGTCCACGTGATCGGGCCCGAGCTGGGGGTCACCCAGCCGGGCATGACGATCGTCTGCGGTGACTCGCACACCGCCACTCACGGGGCGTTCGGGGCGCTGGCCTTCGGCATCGGCACCAGCGAGGTGGAGCACGTGCTGGCCACTCAGTGCCTGGTGCAGCGCAAGCCCAGGTCCATGCGCATCCGCTACGAGGGGACTCTGGGGTTCGGCGTCGCCGCCAAGGACCTGATCCTGGCCACGATCGGGCAGATGGGCGTCGACGGCGCGGTCGGGCACGTCGTGGAGTACGCCGGCCCCGCCATCGAGGCACTGACGATGGAGGGGCGCATGACCGTCTGCAACATGACGATCGAGGGCGGCGGGCGCGCCGGGATGATCGCCCCCGACGACACCACGTTCGAGTGGGTGATCGGCCGGCCCGCGGCCCCCGCCGAGGTGCCCGGGGAGTGGGACGACCTGCGCTCCGACGACGGAGCCACCTTTAACCAAGAGGTGGTGGTCAATGCGGGCGCGATCAGCCCGATGGTCACGTGGGGGACCAACCCCGAGATGGTGGTGGGCGTCGCCGAGGCGGTGCCCGATCCCCAGGACGAGGGGGACGAGCGCGCGCTGCACTACATGGGCCTGGAGGCGGGCACGCCGATCCAGGAGATCAAGCTCGACCGCGTGTTCATCGGCTCGTGCACCAACTCGCGGATCGGCGATCTGCGGGCCGCCGCAGAGGTCGTGAGCGGCCGCAGAGTGGCCGACGGCGTCTACGCGATGGTGGTCCCCGGCTCCCAGCAGGTCAAGATCCAGGCCGAACAGGAAGGCCTGGACGACGTCTTCCGCGAGGCCGGCTTCGATTGGCGCGGCGCCGGTTGCTCGATGTGCTTGGGGATGAACCCCGACATCGCCGCTCCCGGCGAGCGCGTGGCCTCCACATCGAACCGCAACTTCGAGGGACGCCAGGGCCGCGGGGCGCGCTCGCACCTCGTCTCGCCCCAGATGGCCGCCGCGGCGGCGATCGAGGGCCACTTCGTCGATATCAGGGAGTGGGAGTCATGAAGGCAATCGAGACCATCACCGGGCCGGTCAGCGTGCTGAGCCGCGACGACGTCGACACCGACCAGATCATCCCCAAGCAGTTCCTCAAGCGCGTCGAGCGCACGGGTTTCGGCGAGTTCCTGTTCTACGACTGGGCCAAGGAGCCCGACTGGGACCTCCCCGCCAACCCGATCCTTGTGACCGGGCGCAACTTCGGCTGCGGTTCCAGCCGTGAACACGCTCCATGGGCGCTCGAGGATTACGGCTTTCAGGCGGTGATCGCTTCGAGCTTCGCCGACATCTTCCGCTCCAACTGCACAAAGATCGGGCTGCTGCCGGTGCAGCTGACCAGCGACGAGTGCGCGGCGATCGCCGAGGCGGGTCAGGCGCAGGTCGACCTGGCCGGACAGGAGGTGCGCTGGCCGGGCGGCAGCGCGCGCTTCGAGATCGACCCCGACATCAAGCACCGGCTCCTCAACGGCCTGGACGACATCGCGCTCACGCTCGAGCAGGAGGATGCCATCGCCGGCTACGAGCACGAGCGGGAGCGCTCCGGACCGGTCACGAACGCGTTGTGAGGGGACCGGCGGGCGGTCAACGACGTCTCCGAGCCTGGCGGTTCGCCGACATCATGGGACTCAAAGGAGGCCAGATCGACGATGTCCACGCGTGATTGGGATGCCACCACCTATGACCGGGTCTCCGCGCCCCAGCAGCGCTGGGCCGCCGAGCAGCTCGACCGGCTGGATCTCACGGGGGACGAGGTGGTGCTCGACGCCGGCTGCGGGAGCGGCAAGATCACCCTCGAGCTCATCCGCCGGGTGCCGCGCGGGCGGGTCTACGCCGTGGACGCGGCGCCGTCGATGGTGGCCCACACCCAGGAGGCGGTCGGGGAACGGGCCACGGCGCTGTGCCAGGACCTGGCCGAGCTGGACCTGCCCGAGCCCGTGGACGTCGTCTTCTCAAACGCCACCTTCCACTGGATCCCCGACCACGATGCGCTGTTCGCCGCGCTGCATCGCAACATGACGCCGGGCGCGCGGCTGCTGGCCCAATGCGGGGGACGGGGCAACATCGATCGCTTCCGCCGCCTCGCTGACGAGGTCGCCTTCGCCGAGCCGTTTGCCCCCTACTTCACCGACTGGGTGCGTCCCTGGAACTACGCCACCGCCGAGGACACCGCGGTGCGCTTGGAGCGCGCCCGGTTCACCGACATCACCACCTGGCTGGAGGAGAAGCCCACCGAGCTCGCCGAGCCGCGCGCGTTCGTCAGCACCGTGTGCCTGGTGCGCCACCTCGATCCGCTGCCCGCGGAGCTGCGCGACAACTTCATCGACACCGTGCTCGAGCGCTACGGGACCCCGGTGGTGCTGGACTACGTGCGACTGAACATGACCGCGCGGCGTACGTGAGACGGCGCCGACCGATACCGTCCCCGGCTCGATCATGACCGACACCCATCGCATCGTCACCCTGTCCGGAGACGGGATCGGCCCTGAGGTCATGGCGCCGGCGCTCGAGGTTCTCGACGCCGTTGCACCGGGACGGTTCGAGTACGAGGAGCATCTGTTCGGCGGCGCGGCCATCGACGAGCACGGGACCGCGCTCACCGACGAGACGCTGGCCGCCTGCCGCGCGGCCGACGCCGTGCTGCTGGCAGCGGTGGGTGGCCCCAAGTGGGACACGACCGACCCGGACAAGCCCCGTCCCGAGCAGGGCCTGCTGGGGCTGCGCAAGGGCCTGGGCCTGTTCGCCAACCTGCGCCCCGTCAAGCCGCTGCCCGCGCTATATGACGCCAGCCCCCTCAAGCGCGAGATCATCGATGGCACCAACATGCTGGTGGTCCGCGAGCTCACCGGCGGGATCTACTTCGGTGAGAAGACCCGCACCGCCGACAGCGCGTCGGACGCCTGCGTCTACACGCGCGCGGAGATCGAGCGGATCGCGCGCGTGGCCTTCGGCGCGGCGCGCTCCCGGGTGACGAGCGTGGACAAGGCCAATGTGCTCGAGACCAGCCGCCTGTGGCGCGAGGTGGTCGGCGAGGTGCACTCGGCCGAGTTCCCCAACATCGAGCTCGAGCACATCCTGGTGGACAACGCGGCCATGAAGCTGGTGGCCGCGCCCCGCCACTTCGAGGTCATCGTCACCGAGAACATGTTCGGCGACATCCTCTCCGACGAGTCGGCCATGCTCACGGGCTCGCTCGGCATGCTCCCGAGCGCGTCGCTGGGCGCCGAGGGACCTGGCGTGTTCGAGCCCGTCCACGGATCGGCGCCCGACATCGCCGGCCAGGGGATCGCCAATCCGCTGGCGATGTTCCTGTCCGCGGCCATGATGCTGCGGCACGGATTCGGCCTGGAAGAGGAGGCCGCGGCGGTAGAATCGGCGGTCGATCGTGCGCTGTCCGACGGGCTGCGCACGCCCGATCTGGGGGGCGAGGCGACGACCGCGCAAGCCACCCGGGAAGTCCTTGGACACCTGTAGCCGATCCCCCGCCGGATCTTTTTCAACCAAGAGGAGCAGACGTGGAACAAGCCGACCTCATCTGGCATGACGGAGCACTCGTTGCCTGGGAGGACGCGAAGATTCACGTGCTGACCCATGGCCTGCACTACGGGACCGGTGTCTTTGAGGGCGAGCGCGCCTACGACACGCCCCGGGGCCCGGCGATCTTTCGCCACCACGACCACCTCAAGCGGCTGTTCGCCTCGGCGGAGCTGTACTACATGCCGATCCCCTACACGCTGGAGGAGTTGCGCTCCGCCACGCACGAGTTGATCGCCGCCAACGGCCTCGCCGAGTGCTACATCCGCCCGATCGTCTACCGCGGCTACGGCCAGATGGGCCTCAACCCGCTGGACTGCCAGGTGAACGTGTCCATCGCCGTGTGGCCGTGGGGCGCCTACCTGGGCGAGGAGTCGGCGACCCGCGGCGTGCGCGCCAAGGTGTCGAGCTGGCGGCGGATCTCGTCGGACTCGCTCATCCCGCACGCCAAGGCGTCGGGCCAGTACCTCAACAGCGTGCTGGCCAAGGTCGAGTCGGTGAAGGCGGGCTACCAGGAGTCGATTCTGCTCGACGCGCACGGCTACGTGTGCGAGGGCACCGGCGAGAACATCTACATCGTGCGCGACCGCGTCATCCTCACGCCCCCGCAGACCGCCGGGATCCTGGACGGGATCAGCCGCATGTCGATCCTCCAGATCGCCCGCGACCTCGGCTATGAGGTGGTGGAGCGCGATCTCGCCCGCGCCGAGCTCTATCTCGCTGACGAGGTCTTCCTGTCGGGCACCGCCGCCGAGATGGTGCCGGTGTGCGAGATCGACGACCACCGGATCGGGGAGGGGGCGCGCGGGCCAGTCACCGAAGCGGTCCAGGGCGTCTTCGTGAATGCGCTGCACGGTCGCGACGAGCGCTACCGGGAGTGGCTGGACGTGGTCAAGCTCCCCTCCCGCAGCGCCGCCACATGACGGCGCGGATCGAGCTCTACGACACCACCCTGCGCGACGGCATGCAGGGCGAGGGCATGTCGCTCTCGGCGGGTGAGAAGCTGCGCGTCGCCCACCGGCTGGACGAGCTGGGACTGGACCTCATCGAGGCCGGGTTCCCCAGCTCCAACCCCAAGGAGCTGGAGCTGTTCGGGCTGCTGGCGGCAGAACGCTTCGCGCACGCCCAGATCTGCGCGTTCGGGATGACCCGACGGCGTGGCATCTCTGCTGACGCCGACCCGGCGCTGCGGGTGATCGCGGACTGCTTTGCCCAGGTGTGCACGCTGGTGGGCAAGACCTGGACGCTGCACCTCGAGAAGGTGGTCAAGGTTAACCGCGAGGAGAACCTGCGCATGATCGCCGAGTCCGTGGCGTTCCTGCGGGCGCACGGCAAGCGGGTGATCTACGACGCCGAGCACTTCTTCGACGGCTACGCCGACGACCGTTCCTACGCGCTGCAGTGCCTGCGCGCGGCGGCCGACGCCGGCGCCGAGACCGTGGTGTGCTGCGACACCAACGGTGGGACCCTGCCGCACGTGGTGGGAGAGGCCATGAGCGACGTCGTGGCGTCGGTCGGCTCCGTGGTGCGCATCGGCATCCACACGCACGATGACGCCGGTTGCGGCGTGGCCAACGCGCTCGCCGGCGTTCTGGCGGGCGCCACCCACGTCCAGGGAACGATGAACGGGTACGGCGAGCGCTGCGGCAACGCCAACCTCATCTCCATCATCCCCAACCTCCAGCTCAAGCTCGGCTATGACTGCCTCACCGACACTCAGCTGGCGTCGCTGACCCCGACGGCTCACTACGTCGCCGAGCTGCTCAACTTCACGCCGGATCCCGACGCGCCCTACGTCGGGCGTAACGCGTTCGCCCACAAGGGCGGCATGCACGTCGCCGGCGTCGCTGCCGATCCGGCCACCTTCGAGCACATCGCGCCCGAGGTGGTGGGCAATCATCGGGAGATGCTCGTCTCCGAGCTGTCGGGCAAGGGCACCGTGCAGTCACGGGCGCGCGAGGCCGGCATCGAGCTCGATGACGAGGTCGCGTCGCGGGTGGTGGAGCGCGTCAAGGAACTCGAGCATCGCGGCTATCACTATGAGGCCGCCGACGGATCGTTCGAGCTGCTGCTGCGCAAGGAGACCGGCGAGTATGAGCCGCTGTTCCGCCTGGAGTCGTGGCGGGCGATCGTGGAGAAGCGCGCCGACGGGCGGGTCGAGACCGAGGCGACGGTGAAGATCTGGGTCGGCGGTGAGCGCTACGTGCGCACCGCCGAGGGCAACGGCCCGGTCCACGCGCTGGACCGCGCGCTGCGCGAGGCGCTGGTGGAGATCCATCCCCACCTGCGCGACATCGAACTGGTCAACTTCAAGGTCCGCATCCTTGATGAGACCAAGGGCACCGACGCCGTCACCCGCGTGCTGCTGGACGCGTCCGACGGTGAGAAGGTGTGGGGTTCCATCGGCGTCTCTGAGAACGTCATCGAGTCCTCATGGGAGGCGCTGGTCGACTCCTTGGAGCACGGGATGCAGCCACCCAGCCGCGGCCGGCTGCCGGGCGGCACTGCGGCGGCGCCGCAGGGCTCGTGACCGCCACCGGCGTGGAGCAGATCCCGCTCGCCCGCCCTGTCCTCGGCCGCGAGGAGGAGGAGCGGGTGCTGGCCGTGCTCCGTTCCGGTCAGCTGTCGCTCGGCCCGCTGCTGGACGAGTTCGAGCGCGCTTTTGTCGCACGGCTCGGTGCGAGGTTTGGCGTGGCGGTGTCCAGCGGGACGGCGGGGCTGCACCTCGCGCTGCGGACCGTGGGTGTCTCTGACGGGGACGAGGTGATCACGTCGCCGTTCTCGTTCGTCGCGTCGGCCAATGTTGCGTTGTACGAGCGGGCGCGTCCGGTGTTCGCTGACATCGATCCGGTCACGCTCAACGTGGATCCGGAGGCGGTGGCGGCGGCGGTGACCCCGCGCACGGCGGCGCTGCTGCCGGTCCACGTGTTCGGCTACCCGGCCGACATGGTCGCGTTGGAGAAGCTCGGGCTCCCGATTGTCGAGGACGCCTGCGAGGCGCTCGGCGCCACCTACGCCGACGGCGTCGCGGTGGGCGCGCGCGGGCACCCAGCGGTGTTCGCCTTCTACGCCAACAAGCAGCTCACCACGGGCGAGGGCGGCATGATCACCACGCCGGATGCTGCCGTCAAGGAGCGGCTGGACTCCGAGCGCAACCAGGGCCGAGCGCCCGACATGGGCTGGCTCGACCATGACCGGCTCGGCTTCAACTACCGCCTGTCGGACATCGCCTGTGCGCTGGGGCTGGCCCAGCTGCAGCGTCTCGACGACCTGCTCGCCGGGCGCGCCCAGGTGGCCGCGCTGTACCGCGAGGCCCTGGCCGGCATCGAAGGCCTGGCGCTGCCCTGCCCCGACGCCGGCGGCAACCGCCGCGGCTGGTTCGTGTTCGTGGTGCAGCTGCCGCGTGACGTCGATCGCGACAACTGCGTGCGAGCGCTGGCGGAGCTGGAGATCCCGAGCAAGCCGTATTTCCCCGCGGTTCACCTGATGACGTACTACCGGGAGCAGTTCGGCCACCGTGAGGGTGAGTTCCCGGTGTGCGAGGACGTCGCGGCGCGCTCGATCGCGCTGCC
>Ga0070717_10004361_pt1 | contig 10209 bp, 7 predicted proteins | sample LARL113metaG_FD_71366 | JGI IMG/M metagenome (GOLD analysis project Ga0070717, IMG submission 71366) | Corn, switchgrass and miscanthus rhizosphere microbial communities from Kellogg Biological Station, Michigan, USA - LAR L11-3 metaG | ecosystem: Host-associated > Plants > Roots > Rhizosphere ... | reverse complement strand
CGCTTTATGCTCATCTAGTTGACTCCCGATGTTCGTTTTTAAACGTAAATCTTCTTCTCACGACATGAGCGCAGAGTTGCGAGGCAGAAAGCGACCCGCTCGTTCGCCTGTCGGAGCCCGGTCTCGGTAGGACAAAACCCCATTGACCCAAACCGCCTCAATGCCTGCCGACGTGCGAATGGGATCGACAAAGCTGGCAGTGTCTCGCACGGTATCAGCGTTGAACAGCACCAAATCCGCGCAGTAACCTTCCCGCAACCAACCGCGATCCGTAAAACCGAAACGCTGGGCTGGCAGGCTGGTCATTTTGCGCACAGCTTCGCCCAATGAAAACAATTTCTGCTCGCGGCTGTAGTGTCCAAGCACGCGTGGAAAAGTGCCCCAAAGTCGCGGATGGGGCAAAGGATCATTCGGAAGCCCGTCAGAGCCGATCATCGTCTCTGGATGTCGCAGAATCGCGCGCATATCGTCTTCCGACATGCAGTGGTAAATTGCGCCCGCAGGTTGCAGCCGGCGCGCAGCTTCGATCTGGCCGGTACCCCAGCTGTTGGCGATTTTAGCGAGGGTCTGTCCAGCCAGCTTGGGATGCGGCTTGGACCATGTGATCGCGATTGGGATGCGTTCGTCGACCTGACGCAGGTCCAGGGTCGTAGAGCTGGCGGCATATGGATAGCAATCACAGCCGATCGACTGCCGGACCCGAGTCGCGTCGAGCAATTGCAGTACTTCGCCGCTGCGTCCCCAATTGTCCATACCGGCACACTTTAAGTGAGAAATAATCACCGGGACGCTGGCATGACGGCCTACGCGAAATGCCTCGTCCATCGCTTGCAGCACCAGGTCGGTTTCATCGCGTAGATGAGTGGCGTAAATTCCGCCGGCCCCGGAAAGAGGTTCAGCCAGACCCATTACTTCCTCAACGGACGCCGAATAAGCCGACGAGTACGCCAGTCCAGTGCTCAAGCCCAGCGCGCCATGATCGAGTGCCTCGCGCAACTGGGCCCTCATCGCCGCAATTTCGTCCGTACTTGCGGTACGATCCAAACGGTTCATGTGGTTGTTCCGTAGTGCAGTGTGGCCTACCAGGGCTGCCACGTTTACCGCCGCTCGGGCTGCGCTAACCGCCGCGACATAGTCAGCAAACGCGCAGTAACGAAACTCTCCGGTTTCTCCCAACAAGTTCATCGGGTTTGGAAGGTCACTCGTCAGTCGCACCGGTGATGCACTTATTCCGCAATTCCCGACAATCACGGTCGTGACGCCTTGGGACAGCTTGTGCAACATCTCCGGGGCGCGAATCACATAAAGATCGTCATGGGTGTGCGCATCGATAAAGCCGGGCGCCAGCATCTTGCCCTCACCATCGAGCATGTGCTGCGCTGAATAGCCCGGTAGATCGCCTACAGCCTGTATACGTCCGGTTTCGATCGCGACGCTGCCAGATTGCGGCTCCCCACCGCTTCCGTCCAGTATTTGTACATTGCGGATCAGGGTGTCACAGGTGCGCACATCGTCTCCCAGAGAATAGAGATTAAAGATAAAGATCGCTGCATCAATTACCATCAGCTTGATATGGCACGACCAAAGCCAATGAATCATACAAAGGATCGCACTCAATATCCATCGAGTGATGCCGAATCCCTCGCCCTGATTCAGCCGTTAAACAAGGGCTTGGGCGCAATGCATCAAGCGCTCCTGCCGAGCGATATACCTAACCTAGGATGGCAACTGTTGCACGAGGACTTGAGCTTGCCAACTGCCGTGCTGTACGAGGACAAGCTCGCTCACAATTTGCAATGGATGCAAGCATTCGCCGCTGCCTACGGAGCCAAACTTGCACCGCATGGGAAAACCACGATGGCGCCGAAATTGTTCATGCGACAGTTGAAGGCGGGAGCGTGGGGCATCACCCTGGCAACCGCCCCTCAGACGCGTGTGGCGTATGAATACGGTGTGCGCCGCGTCCTGATGGCCAATCAGTTAGTAGGTAAGCAGAACATGGCCATTATTGGGGGCCTGCTCGAAGATGCGCAGTTTGAGTATTTCTGCCTTGTCGATTCTAGGGAGCAAGTCGAGTTGCTGGCGAGGTTCTTCGGCGACCGCGGCCGGCGCCTGAATGTTCTGGTCGAGTTGGGAGTGGACGATGGCCGCACTGGAGTGCGCAATCGGCATCAGTTGCAGGCGGTGATGACGGCATTGTCGGGTTGTCGCGAGCACATCGTTTTGTGTGGAGTCGAGGTGTACGAAGGTCTGCTGAAAGATGAATCATCGATTCGGACTTTCTTGCAAGACTCCATCGAGGTTGCACGTGAACTAGTGCGTGAAAGCGGTTTTGATCGCACTCCCATCATTCTGTCGGGGGCTGGTTCGGCATGGTATGACGTAGTCGCGGATGTGTTTAGCAAGGCTGAAATCGGACAACCCCTCGAGGTGATTTTGCGCCCCGGATGCTATCTCACACACGACGTGGGCATATATCGTGCTGCTCAACAGAAGATTGAACGCCGCAATCCCGTGGCCCGAGACATGGAATCGAGCTTGCTGCCGGCATTGCAACTGTGGGCGTATGTACAGTCGGTGCCGGAAAAGGAGAAGGCGATCATCGCTCTAGGCAAGCGCGACGCAGCGTTTGACGCCGGCTTACCGGTTCCCGCGCTTCACTATCGCCCAGGACGCCCGAAACCAGCCCCTGCGCCCGACGCATGGACACTAACGCATATCATGGACCAACATGCCTATCTGCATATTGCTGAAGGCGACGACATTCACGTTGGGGACATGATCGGCTTCGACATTTCTCATCCTTGTCTGGCGTTCGATAAATGGCGCTACTTGCCCGTGTTGGACTCCGATTATCGGGTCATCGATGTGGTACAGACTTTCTTTTGATCGCACTGGGACCCGGGCACGACGCTTGCGCTCCGCGGAGTGAATCGAGCGACCTTCCGGCGGTTCATGATCGGGCCGTGGAAAGCTGGCAGAGCAATCGCCTCACTGTGCTTCTTGGGTTGACTGATCGGCCGATAGACGCCGTCCACGTTACTCAATGTCAAAAGGCTGAGGTTCTCAACAACTTACCAGGGGTGATGGTTTTCGGGGGTGGGGTGGAATGTGCCGTAAGACCTTTCCACCGCACCCTTCGTTTCAGTTGTATCGGTCGGCGCACGGTAGTCGAGCGCAGCACGTACTACATCATTCTTCAAACTGAGCAGTTTCTATCCCACTCCCAATCAGTAGATGGAGAGCGACATGATCGGGTTGTGCCTTCACAGCGCCCCTGGAGTGGCACTCTCTTGCCATCCAACCCGATGGATGCTGATTATCTTCCAGCAAGAGCCCAGCACACATGAACTCAAGATTAAAAAGGCTTCAGTATGCGCGCTTCCTGCGATAGCAATGTGGCGTATTGCCCGTCTTCTGTGTCTTTAATTTTTGCTGCAGGCGGCTGGGTTCCTTTACTACGAATGTCGTGCTGATCCCGTCGCTTTTGGATCTCCGGCAACTCATTTTCAAGCAGCCATTTGCTCGGGGTGTAGCCGATATGCCAGGCAATCTCTGCCTGGAGCGGCACTTGCGACTCCAGCTCCTGTGCCAACGCGGACTCTGAATTCGGCTTTTCGCGAAGGTAGCGAGAAATCTTTTCAGACTGCCTCCATTCATCCGGACTAATTTTCGTGAAGGCCCGTTTAGCAAGCTCGTTGATGTAATCTGGCGTCATGGCTGCCTCCCCTGTGACACTCAGTGGAGCCGGAGCGAGACAAGTAACACACGAGCTCTTGTCGCGCCCGGCTTCAATGGTTCTCTAAAATGTTTTCAAGAATGCAATCAAGGCCCGTTTGTCGTCATCGCTCAGCCCCGGCTCTCCTCCCGAGAATTTACCTGTTCCAAAATAATGTCCGCGATTGACAATAAAATCCGGGCACTTACTCAGCCCAAGTAGTGGGTCCACCAAATTCGAAAGTACCTTCTTGGCATCGTCATCAGTCGCGCCTGGCGGCAAGTTGTGCAGATCAGTGGCAATCTTGATCACCAGATCCAGGAGCTTCTTGTCGTGTTCCAGACGTATTGCTGGATCCTTGCTATCGGGAAGAGGGTTCAGATTGGCCAGCAGGCCTACGGGCGTACCCTTAGGAATGGGACCTATCACCAGGTTTTCCTTTTTTTCGTCCAGCAACTCGGGAAAACTTTTAGCGATGGGTTGCAGTGCATCAGGAAGATAGCCAATCGCAAGTTTCAGGTAACTCCTTTGCGTAGTGCGATCCATCTTGCCCGGAACCTTGTCTCCCAGCAGTTCGTCCTGCTCGCGTGGCTTAAGCAAAAGCATCTGCTCGATGGAGTCCTGGAAAGAGTCCATCCGCTTTTCAACGGAAGGATCGTAATTAAACTTGCCGACGCTGTTGTTCAAAAGGAAGGGCGCGGTTGACCATAGGCTTACCAAAGATGGCGGACGAGTGAAGCCGCGGCCACCGCTCGGCATTACGTAGGATTTGGCTTCGCCGGTGTAAGGCTGGTACCAGGTGATGGTCCCTACTGATGGCAGGTCTTTGTAAGACTGTGAGGAAAAGTTGTCCCAGATATTGCCGGCCAAAGCATTGGTGGCCAGCGGGCTGCACGCATTTGTCTGGAGCAAAGTGACGGGAACGCGCAGTTCGCTAGAGAGATAATTGCCTTCAAGGAAATCCGGTGCAAGAACAATCTTCTTCATCTTTTGTTTGAAATCATCAGTCTTGGTCCACTCCCAATACTTGTTCCAGCACTTGAGGTAATCTTTCCCATTGCATCCATTTGGATCCAAGCCGGGCACCGGCGGTTCTGGCGCCTTGCTGGAGTGACAACGCGCGCAGCGTTCCGCAAAAATCTCTTTACCGTGCTCTACCTGCGTTGGACTGTCTTTGAGATAGGCTGCTCCTCCGGGAGCATCTTTGAGGTGGTGAGGGCTAGTGCTATTAAGGAAGAAAAGCGCCATGGCTGGCGTCTGATTCTCAGTGGCGGCGAAGTAGGCGGAGTTCTTACGGGCAACTGCAATCTCAATCGGTGAGATGGGTTTGCCGCCAACCAGTGCATTGAAGTGCAGCAGCCATTCCTCACTAAAGGTTCCGATATTCAGATACACCCGATTCAAAGCACCCAGCGCGCCCACGGAATCGGCTCCGTCTTTTAGTACGCGCGGTGTCTGGACGGTGTCAGGAGCTGCATAGTAGTGGTTCAGGAAGCTTAAGGGGTTTTGGGGATCCTTAGGAATGAACTCGTTAAACTGCTTGTTGTTCTTCTGGCCGCCAGTCAGCGTTTCCTGGCCCCATCGTCTCGCATGTTCGAGACGTTCCTTAACCAAGTAGATAGCATTCATGGTCCGCGGATTGTTGATGTTATCGGTTGAGACGAACGAAGTATCGAGCGAACCGGGCCGGGATGTGTGGAAGAGCTGCCAGGCAAAATTGTCCTTCTCACCTTCCCAGTAAAAGATGCGCTCGATCCAGAAATACTGCGCGCCGACGTTGGAGCTCAGGTTTTCCCATTTCGGGTTTTCTGGGTCGGCAGGTGGATTAATCGGATTTGGACCTACATGGCAAAAGCCGCAGGACATGCCCACGCGGTAAGGCCTTACCAGGTTCTTATCGTTGTAATAAGCAGGAGCGGTGTAGAACTTGACGGGGTCCCATTTCTTGGCGGCTGCGTCATCGAACTTAGGGTTAGGGAAGAGGCGCAAACCCACGATGCCGGTTTCATAGCCGTAGAAAGAGCCAACCGGGAAATCCTTGCCACCAACCGTAGTGCCGCGCGAACCAATCTTCACCCCGGGATATCTCTGCTCGTTCTCGAATGGGTCGGGTTTGCAACCGGCCTTGCGTTTGTCCAGCCACAATCCCCAGCGTTCGGGATCAGGACCAGTTGCCTTCTCGAAGCACGGGTCATTCACTAGGCCCAGATATTCCCACCGGTGATCGCGGCTGTATCGAGGATCAATCTTCAGGAGTTCAGGGTGCGAGGAGAGCGTTTTAAGAAAATCTAGGGCGCCCGCGCTCTTGTAAATTAGCGTATCCCACAGGCGGTCGTTACCAGCAGTCCACACAAGCCAGCTATTGCGCCCTTTGACAAGTATGTTGGGATCTTTTTCCTTAAACGGTTCCGGCGCGAGCTTAACCAAATCGAGGATACCGTCCTTGGTACGGTCCATATCACGGAAGTAGTCCTCATCGGCAGCGGGGAAACTGGATGTGTCACGGCCGGCGAGCAGCGCCTCATCTTTCACATGTCCAGGCCGAGGTTGGTTGAGCCAGCAAATGTAGTAGACGCCGACACCGGCTCCGACCAGCAGCAACAAAAGAATTGAGATCAATTTGATTGAGCGAAGTCTGCCAGCCATGATGTGTACCTCCCGAAGATGATTTGGGGCCCACGACACGCTCTAACAACAGCCAAGCTGGAACGTTCTTTCATATCCATTCTTCTGACCCATCAGCCGCCTATTTTGGTGAGATATTTCACCGCCCGCATACTCGGCAGGAAAAAATAGGCGCCTCCACGCACAGTAATGAATTGCGGTATATCCATTACCCGGCGGCGCACACGGCCCTCCTGCGGAAGAGAGAACGAATTAGTAAATGGACAGCCGAGAACGGCTTCGCGGTTTCCCAAAAGCGGGTCGCTCTCTTCACTTAGGCCGTCAAATTTGCTGCGCATGATCCAGGCGTTCTGGATGAACTCAAATTGGCGCTGGATATTGGCGTTCACCGCTACAAAATGAAGGCCACGCTCGGAATCGTTGGGAGGCGCCGGTTGCAGCGCCTCCTCCGGAGATAAGTTCTGCCCGTACTCTCTGCCCCGGCGCAAAAGACGATGAAAACGGGTGGATGCGACCAGATCAGCGTGCAAATTCTTATTTCCGAATCCGAGGATACGAATCAGGTGGATGAGCCAGCCCTGCTGACCGCCAGGGATATCAGCATTGCGCGGGTTAGCGCGGCGAATATGCGCCCCAAAGGGACAAGCAGTGCCGGCCACATCTGAGCCGTAGGTGAATTGGTTGAGCCTAACATCCTGTTTTCGGACAGTGTCGTCACCCCGGTTTCCCACACCGGGAAACGGGCTGTTGCTCACGGGAACCAGTGGCGCGCCGTCTCCAATCGTTCTCCCCACCATGGCTTCCGCCAGTTGGTACCGCGCCAAACGGCGGGAGTCGACTGCCTTATCTAGAAATTGCCAGAACCCGCGCACATCCTGGCTGAGTTGGCGCATCACCACATAGGTGCCATTCAGGCCTAAATCTTTTTTCCCGGGATGATCGCTAGCCTCCAGCAGTTCCTCACTGCCGGGATCGCCTGAGTCCAGCAGTGGCCGATCGGTATATCGACGGTATTCGTTCGAGTACCCCAACAAAAACTCTCCTAAGCAAACCAGGTTGCTGTAGGTCAGCTGATCGCAGTTACGTGATACTTCGCGGATCTGCTGCCAGTCCAGATCAGGCTGACTGATGCCGTCTACAAATCCAAACGCCTCGCGACCGTCCATGTCCGACGTGGGTAGGCACTCAAACTGATCAAATGCCACGCTCCAAAATTCTGACTGGATAGATCGCTTCCACACCTCCAATTGGCCAGGGTAGGCGAACAGCATGACCACTGCATGCGGCACCTTGTCGTTGCTGCCCCATTGCCAATGCGCGGGAGAATTCGCACCTACGTCACCCAGTCGCCGTGAGCGGCTCGGGTCGCTTGTCATACCGGATATGAACTCCGTCGAGAATCCGTCAATGACTTTCTGCGGAACTCCTAGTGCTTCCAATCCCGGCCGCGTGAACGCAATTTGTAATGCAGTCGTTAGCGAACGATCCGACTCAGCGGTGGTTATTGGTGCGTTGCCGAGCCAGGCACGGGCGGCTGGAGCATTTTTAACGCGCAGCAGCAGATAGCAGGCTTCGGTCATTTTTCCAAAGCCGAAGCGTACGATAGCTTGCACGTCCTTGTACTCCACGGAGGGCATTCTTCCTTACCTCAAAAAAGCGCCACCCATTGCCGCAGTTCTTCCTCACTCATGCGCGATTTCTCAATGCCACGGCGAATCAGCGTATTTCTCTTCAAATCGAAAACTGACAAGCCGGGATAGGCTTTGTACCAGACCTCGGTCGGCAATTGATGCCGGCGCAGCACGGACTTGTACTTCTGCTCGTCCTTGGACCCATCCAAGACCAGCCAGTTTGTCGTTGGATAACTTATCCCGTTGCTGAATACCAGATTGAGTCCCCATCCCACCTTGTTGATGAAGTCATCCATATAGCTTTCCAAACTACCGTCATAATTGCTGGCGAAGACCATCCGTTTCTTGTCGTTTAGGAAGACCCATCGCGCAGCATGGATGGTTGAAATGCGCGCCAGATGGCCGCGAACATAAATGTGGCGCGTGGTGTATTCCGTCACCCACAGAAAAAAGCTCATGGTCCAGCGGCGAAACAGACCCGGCTTGATGCCACCCATAACCGTGAACTGGTTGGTCACGTCGTGGTCTTCCAAATTCCCCAGCTCACGCTCGTGGCCGGTCGACACTCGCGGAGCGTATTCCCTATCCCTCTTTTCCCGGCTACGCAGCTGGTAAATGAAGATAGGCAGATACAGCAGCAGGAACGGTGCAAGCAGCACCAAAAGTATCGGTACGCCGATGAAGTGAAGAAAATTTCGCAGCCACCAGGCGAACGGCGTTGGTTTTGGCTTGTCGAGTTTAAGACGTCCGCGGTAAGCCTCTGCAGTCACAAACTCGCGCAACTCCTTATGGACCTGCTGCTGCGTTTTTTGGCTAAACGTTTCCTGATTCTTCTGAAGATAGTCTTCTAGATCCAGGCGCAAAGCATTCTCTTGCCAAATTTGGGTTACAGTCCTTCCGCGCCAATTCATGTACATGGTTGCAGCAGGATTTTCGTGCTCCTTCATCCAACGGGCAAGATCTGTGCCGGGGGTGAAATCCTGACAACAGGAGAATATGCGCTGCAATCCGTCACCTGCGCGCTGCATCAGGTCTGCTCGAAAATCATCCGCCGTCCCGTCAAAGTCGGCAAAAAAAGCCAGGGTCAATGGGTAGTTCACAGACGGCAACCCGTAAAGAGTGTGGATGTCCTCCTGGGTCCGGTCAGTGAGAATGGCAAACCGGGCAAAATGGATGTGATCAAAGTGACCGAAGGGCACAATCGGATTATCCGGATTCGCCTGTCCGGGAAGGGAGTTCATCGACTCGAGCAGGCTTCGCAGTTCCGCTTCCTGCTCCATCTTGATGGGAGCGATGACCAGCACATGAGATTGCGGAGTCATAGAAGAGGAACAGTCCTTTGCCGTTGCCCATCCGGTTACGGGCGAGAACGGTCAGCCTTGATCGACTGCAGCGCCAAATTGCAAACAAAAATGAATCAACGGTTTTTTCCCCCAATAGACCCGACCGAGATAGAAGCCTGGCCCGATCAGCCGGATTTCATCGCGAATCCACTGGGCGACTACCGAGGTTTCGGAGTAGTCAAGGACAATACACTCCTTGTTGTCGAACCAACTGGCGGCTTTGTACACCTTGGCGATGATGGCGCTGATTCCGAAGATGGTGATTCGGTTTCGCAGGACTCCTTTGGCCTTATCAAAGGTCTTTCCCTGCCACCCGAATATGTTCACGAATTCCGCGATTTCCTGACTGAACTTGGTGCCCGGAGCGATAATCGCCGTCCCCTTCGCTGGGCCGTTGGGGATATCCCCCGCCGGGCTGTTGGAAAAGAGAGTGTCAAGATCCCCGTTCGACATTTCCAGCAGTTGTGGCACATCGTAGACCATGATCTGCATACTCCTTCAACACTATTAGCGTTGTGATTGCGAGAACCTCGCCATGGCTAGGGAATTTAACTAAAAAAATGGATCTTCTTAACCATCCGTGTGGTGGAGAACGCCTGAAACTATGGAACCACGAAACTCATTTGTCAATGACTTTCCACCGGCGGAACGAGGGCTCCAAAACTGGAAAGAATTGCGCCTGCTACTGCGCGGCGAGAATCACATCGGCCGCCTTCTCAGCGATCATATAAATGGCGCTCACAATGAAGACTCCCGGGATTCGGGGGAAGACGGAGGCATCTACAATCCGTAAGCCCTGCGTTCCGTGCACTTGGAAGTTTGTGTCTACCACGCCATTCTGGTCTCTTGGCCCGATGGCGCATGTGCAAGACGCATGGTGACCCCAGGCATT
>Ga0070717_10004359_pt1 | contig 10210 bp, 7 predicted proteins | sample LARL113metaG_FD_71366 | JGI IMG/M metagenome (GOLD analysis project Ga0070717, IMG submission 71366) | Corn, switchgrass and miscanthus rhizosphere microbial communities from Kellogg Biological Station, Michigan, USA - LAR L11-3 metaG | ecosystem: Host-associated > Plants > Roots > Rhizosphere ... | reverse complement strand
CAGGAACCGGTGCTTTCCTGGCGCGCCGCCGGAAATCGACGAGGGAACTGTCGTGGTTCCTGTTTACGCGAGGGCTATGGCTGATTTTTCTGGATGTAGTGGTCGTGCGGTGCTTCGGCTTGCAGTTCAACTTTGATTTTCGTGTCACCATGCTGCTTGTGCTATGGGCGCTGGGGTGGGCGATGATCGTGCTCGCAGGACTGGTATACCTGCCTGCCTGGGCGGTTGGGACCTTCGGCGCGGTGATGATCGGGGCCCACAATTTGTTTGATTCGGTGCGGTCGTCCAATCCAGTCTGGTCCATCCTTCACTCGCCTAATTTTCTGGTGAACAGTCCAAGACACACAGTCTTCGTTGCCTATACGCTGATTCCCTGGATCGGGGTCACGGCTGCCGGATATGCACTCGGACAGATTTATAGTTGGCCGTCAGAGCGACGCCGCGCTTTTTTGTCGCGCTTGGGGATGGGCTTGATCGTGGCGTTCTTCGTCTTGCGTGGAATCAATGTTTACGGAAACCCGTTGCCCTGGAGCAGGCAAAAATCTTTGGTTTTCACCGCGCTCTCGTTTCTGAACACGACTAAATATCCGCCGTCACTCTTGTTTCTGCTGATGACTCTGGGGCCAGCGATTCTGTTTTTGTCGGCTGTCGACGTCTCCACACCGCGCTGGCTGCGGCCCGCACTCGTCTTCGGCAAGGTGCCGATGTTCTACTATCTGCTTCATATCCCTCTGATCCATTTGCTAGCCGTTGTAGTTTGCTACGTCCGCTCCGGGCATGTGTACTGGATGTTTGAATCTCCGAGCCTCGGCCAATTTCCCATCACGCCACCGCCGGGATGGGGATACTCGCTGCCGATCGTCTATTTAATGTGGTTGATTGTGGTGGTTTCTCTGTATCCGTTATGCCGCTGGTTCGCAGGCGTGCGCCAACGCCGCAGCGACGCTTGGTTAAGTTATCTCTGAAATCGAGACCATTCCTTTAGGGCTCGCGACAAAGAACCCGGCTGCGCATAGATGAGGACAAGGTCTCGCATGCTGTGCGCAACACGAGTCGCGGTGCACGGTTGCGAATCTTCATGAGATACGGGACGGTGCGCTTCGAATCGAACTTTGCCGTTTCTCGCAGCAGCCAGCCCAGGCCTTTCTGAACCATGTCGTCCTGATCAGTGAGCAGGGAGTTGGAAAGTTTCACGATTTCGGGAAAGAGCATTCTCGACCGCGCGGCGCGAATCAGCGCGACGCAGGCGGCGCGCCGGTGCCAGCGGTTATGCGACTTCGCCCAGCGAAACACATTTTTGGCCCGCGCGGGATTCGCCGCCACCATTGGCGCAATCAGGTAGTGCACCAGCCCGTCATGATCGGCCCAACTGCTGATGCGGTCGAGCCACGCTTCGAATCGGCGGAACTCGCCATCCGTGAAGTGCGCGTCCATCTTTTCGAGCAGAAAGACTGCAGCGATTTTTTCTTCGAGCACTGGGCCGCGGAAGAGTTTGTCGGCTACTTCCACCAGGAAACTGAAGTCATGCTCGTGCAAAATATCGCGGCGGCAGCGCCGCATTGCTCGCCGCAAATCGGCGGTATACCAGCCGTGCGACCTGATTTCTTCTTTGAAGAACCACTGCACTCCGGCGGCGTGTTTGGCGCAGCCGCCATCGCGCAATTCGCGCCGAATCTGATTCGCAATGTCCGGCGGTCGGGTTTTGCGCGTCGAATGCAAAAGAATCAAAACAGGCGGCCTGCTCAGGCCGCCTCTGGTCTTGCTTTTATCAAGTTCGTTATGCGGCTCGCGTTGTGGTGGTGGCCGGACGGTAACCGCACTCCCGTGCTTTCCGGAGTGCTTGGGTGGCCTCTTCCGGGGAGATCAGTGGAATGGTCTGCACTGACTTACAGGCGCCGCCCGCGGCGAATGCCATGGCGATCGCGGCGGCGCTCACGTTGTCGGGCAGATCGACAATCACGACGACATCGTAGTCTCCGAAAGAAAACCATGCAGCTTCAATCTTGCCTCCCAGTTTCTCAATCGCGGGACGCACGGCTTCGATTCGGTTTTGCGGATTCGCCACCAATGCTGACCAGCCCTCTTGGGAATATGCGACTTGCTGAAGGTAATGTGGCATAGAGCCTCCTCCGATTCGTTTACTGGGGGCGAATGATCCCTCAGAGCGGAGCCGAAGTCAAGGCGTTGCGCTCTCTTTCGGCCGTATGAGCCGATCGTAGATCCACAGCAGTAGGGTTGTGGCTAGGCCTACGGCGATCACGGACCACCAGACGAGTTCTGGCCGGTGCATCTCTTCCCCAAAGTGATGCATAAGCCACCCACTGAACTTGCCAGCAATAAACGATCCGATGCCGAGCGGAAGAAACGCGAAACCCATGTACGTGCCCTGCTGGCCAGCGGGCGCGAGACGGGAAATGTAATCGTAGTAGCGCGGTTGTTGCGTGATTTCGCCGATCGCCACCACAACCAGCGTGGCTACAGCCATCCAAACGGAGGGATGCACGATCAGAAGAATCCAGGCGAGGCTTGAGATCAGAGTGCCCAGCACGATGGCGTGAAAGGCGTGCATGTGCTTGGTGAGAAATCCGATCACCATCGTGAACAAAATTACCACTATCGGATCGGTTGCCAGGATTCGCGCTGTGTCGGCCTTTGGATCGATGTATAGCGAAATGTAAAGGGGCAGCGCGATGAATTCCTGCCAGAAAACGATCCAGTATCCGGTGAAAATCAGCAGAAACACCATGAAGCGTGGGTTCGAAAGGACGGTGAGGAGATTCTTTCCTACCCGGGAGAGGCTTGCAGTCTCGCCTTCGTCGGAGCGGCGCGGTTCCTTGAACAAGAGCAGCACTACGAAAAACATCAGGAACACGCTCAGCGCCGCGATGCGAAAAACATTTTCCACGGTGCTATGCTCTGTTGCCCAGGAAGCGAGTAGCGGACCGGCCGTGCTCCCCACATTCACCAGCGTGTAATAAATGGAGTATCCGACCGAGCGAACATTTTCTTTGGAAGCGCGCGCCGTTGTGCCGACCACGGAAGGCTTGACCAGAGCGACACCCAGCGCTGGCAACATCAGGATGAACGCGACCAAGGTGACCAGCGGCACGTGGTCGCGCAAGGGCGCGAGCCAAGCGGAAGCAATCGACCCTAGCATGAAATATGCGATGGTGAGAATCAGGTAGGCCAGCGAGAGCGCGCGGCGAAAACCGAGCCGGTCGGCAAGAGCCCCTCCTGCTACCGCGAGAAACCATACCCAGCCGCCAAACATTCCAGTGAGGCTGCTGGCTCGCTCTACGTCGAAGTGCAGGCCCTCGTGCAGGTAGCGCGCCAACACGGCAAAAACCGCGTAGTAAGAGAGCCGCTCAAAAAGTTCGCTGATGTTGGCGACCCAGAAGGGACGCTCGAATCCGGTGCGGATTTCTTCGAGGCGTTGTGAGAGAGGCAAAGTGGCTCCTGATGTTGTAGCGCCGGCGTCGTCCCGCCAGCTGTCGCGACGGCAACTTGCCGTCCTACGTCGAGGCAGACAACACAAATTACGTGCTGAGCAATTCGCGTGCTTGCTCCGCGGTCACGCCGAGGACGCGTATGACTTTATTTCTGCTGCTGTGGCCGGAGGCAATGGTAACGGAAGATTGCGGCACGTTCAAAAGTTTGGCGAAGAATGCAATGCAGGCGTCGTTGGCACGGCCGTCGAGCGGGGGCGCGGTCAGAGCGACTTTCAGGGCATCGCCCAGTTCGCCGGTGATCGCGTTTTTCTTGGCGCGGGGATGGACTCTTACCGCGAAGCTGACGCCCTGGTCGGATTTGTGGATCGCAAACACCGAATCTTACTCACTGATTATGCAAAAACAATGTCATTCTGAGCGAAGCGAAGAACCTTCGCAGTCTTCTGAGGCGCGGAGTGCATAGGTCCTTCGCTTCGCTCAGGATGACAAGACTGTCGGCACGATTTTTTCTCCGAAGATGGCGGTGCCCACGCGCACGCAAGTGGATCCTTCTTCGATCGCGATGGGGAAGTCGTGGGACATGCCCATCGAAAGCACGTGCATGCTGACTGCGGGCAGTTTGCGCGCGGTGATTTTGTCGCGCAGCTCGCGTAGCTTTCGAAAGTAGGGCCGGGAGTCCTCGGGATCATCGGTGAACGGAGGCACGGTCATCAGGCCGCGGAATTCCAACGCGTCCAGCCGCGGCGCGGCTTGTAATAGTTCTTCGAGTTCCGGCGAATCCGGTGCAATTCCGCTTTTCGTAGTCTCGCCGCCGATGTTGATTTCGATTAACGCGCTCAGTTTTTTCCCTGCGCTTTGCGCAGCAGCATTCAGTTTTTCGGCCAACTTCACGGAATCAACCGAGTCCACGGCGCGAAACAGTTCTGCCGCTTTGGCGGCTTTGTTGGTCTGCAAGTGTCCGATCATGTGCCACTCTGCTCCCGTCAAATCGGCGAGCGCGGCCGCCTTTCCGGCAAACTCCTGCACGCGGTTTTCGCCGAACAAGCGGAGTCCGGCTAAATAAGCCTCGCGAACGCGGTCCGGGGGGTGAGTCTTGGTCACTGCCATCAATGCAATCTCTTCCGGACTCCGGGCTGCACGCCGGGCAGCCTCCGCTATTCGTTTGCGCGTGGCCGCGATGTTTTCAGGAATTGACATCAAAGCCCTAAACCACGAAGGACACGAAGTTACACGAAGAATGCCTCGGCTTTCTTCGTGCTCCTTCGCGCCCTTCGTGATTCACGTACTCACATTATCGCTGTCGGCGGAGCGGGCTCGTCTGGACTGCCCGCATTTGCCAGGGGGACGCGTACCATCGCGAGAATCAGCACCAGAAACGCCGCCACCGAAGCCCAAACGGAAGGCGTCCAATGAACCAGGGTTACATCTTTTCCGGAACCGACCAGGCCCGCGATGACCAGACCACACAAGGCTTCTCCGGCGATCAGTCCTGACGCGGTGAGCACACCGGCATTGTCCACACGCGCCTTTTGCGCGTCGTTCAAGCCGCGGCGGTCGCGAAGTTTGTCGGTGACCCAGCGAATCACGCCGCCTACGAAAATTGCGAAGGTGGTTCCCAGTGGTAAATACATGCCCACCGAGAACAGCATGACGCTTTTCACCTCAATCATGATCATGGCGATGCCCAGCAGGATGCCGACCACCACCAGCGGCCACGCCATGTCGCCGCCGACAATCCCTTTCGACAGCATTGCCATCAGACCCGCTTGCGGAGCGGGAAGAGCGGAACTTCCGAAATGGTAAGCCTTATCGAGGACGGCGAGCGGGAAGAACAGCACCAGCGACGCAACCACAACGCCCAGCAGGTCGCCGATCTGCATCTTGGAAGGAGTGCCGCCCAGGATGTGGCCTACTTTCAAATCCTGCAGCATCTCGCCCGCCACGGCCGACGACACACAGATCACCGCGGCTACGCCCAGCACTGCGGCCACGCCTCCAGTGCCCGCGACTCCCATAGCAACCATGAGCAGAGCCGCAATTACCAGGGTGCACAGCGTCAAGCCCGACACCGGATTGTTGGACGAGCCAATCATACCCACCAGATTGCCCGACACCGCGGCAAAGAAGAAACCGAGTACCACCATGACTACCATAGCCACCGCGGCTGCGGTGATGACTTGCGAACTCGAAAGATTTCCGGCGCCCCCAATGAAGAGGTAATACAGCACAAACATCGCGACCATCACCGCCGCTACGCCCGCAAAAATTGCCTTGGCCGGCAGGTCGCGTTCGGTGCGGTTGGTGGCGGCATGCACGGAGGCAGACTTCTTGAGATCAGAAACCGCGCGCGACATGCCCACGGCGAGTTGCTTACGCATCTTGAATAACGTGTAGGAGGCGCCTACCAGCATCCCGCCCACCGCGATGGGGCGCACGATCGAGTAGTAGATGGCTTGCGCCAGTAGCGGCCACGCGATCGTTTGGCCGGCGGGAAGCGACGCCTGCACGTAAGGCCCAATCGTGAAAGTTAGAAGCGGCACCAGCAATCCCCAGGCAAGCACGCCGCCTGCAAAGTTCAACGCCGCCAACCGCGGACCGATGATGTAGCCCACGCCCAGATACGCCGGGCTGATGTCTGGTGCGGTGAACAACGTGGTTCCGCCAGTGATCGTGGTGGCAACATTCGGATTGGTACTGGTGCGCAGTAACAACTTTTTGCCCAGCGCGCTGATGCTGACCGGAAACGTATTGTTCGCCGAAAACACATTGATTGCGCCCAGAAGGTACATGAATCCGCCGAATCCCATGTTCGCGAACAGAATCTTTGCGGCCTTGGCGCCTTGCTGTCCTGCCTTGTGAATCTCAGAAGCGGCGACGGATTCGGGGTAGGGGAGATCCGGGTCTTCCACCATTACGCGACGCAGCAGGGTGACGAAGAGGATGCCGAGAGTGCCGCCAATCACCATCAGCGCGACCGAAGTCCAATATCTTTCACGGGTCAGGCCGGGCCACAGTCCCGCCATGACGAATGCGGGGATGGTGAAGACGGCTCCGGCCGCCACCGACTCGCCGATCGATCCCACGGTTCGCGCGATATTTTCTTCCAGCAGCGAGCCTTTCATCAGACGCAGCAGCGCCATGCCAATTACGGCCGCGGGGTAAGTCGCGGCAATCGTCATGCCGGCTTTCAGTCCGAGATAGGCGTTGGCCGAGCCGAGAATCGCGGTCATCACCAGCCCGATCAGCAGGGCGCGGAAGGTGAACTCCTTCATCTCCATGGTTTCGGGAACATAGGGCACGTGCTTTTTCTTGCCGGGGAGGTCGATTACGGGAGTGCTCATAGGCGGAGTCCTTTTAGGGCTGTGGATGGAACAAGTCTACTTCTCGAAATGATTTGAAAACAGTTGATTTCAAAACAAAGGAACGGCGCACGTTAGCACGCTGATGGGGCGTGTGACAAGTGTGGGCGGATTGGGCGGATTGGGCGCTCTCGTGTTGCCCGTTCTTCCTGACGGAGAGACAACACTCCCACCCTGTCGCACAATACGCGACAAGGGGCTGGGCACCTGGTCGGAGAGAAAAAACGGCAACGCCGAGCTCTTGCCCGTCATCTCATTGCTTATACGACTCCAACGTTAAAATAAAGGTGCCAGCATGAAACGCCGAGAATTCGTCAAAGCTGCAGCCTTTTTTGGCGCCGCCAGCACTCTGCCCACGGCACTGGGCCAGGAAAAAGTTAGCGCAAGACAGGAGAACGGCTCCATGAATCAGATTCCGCATACTACTTCGGCCGGAACCCGAAAGGGAGACATGCTTTACCGCACGCTAGGCCGAACCGGCGAACGGGTTTCAGCAATTGGGATGGGCGGCTTCCATCTCGGACAACACGCGCTCACTGACGACCAGAGCATTCGCCTGATTCGCAGTGCGATCGATCGCGGCATTACCTTCATGGACAACAGTTGGGATTACAACGAAGGCCAGAGCGAATTGCGGATGGGCAAGGCCTTGAAAGATGGATATCGCCAGAAGGTATTTCTGATGACGAAAATCGATGGCCGCACCAGGGAGGTCGCCGAGCGGCAGATCGAAACCAGCCTGGATCGGCTGCAGACCGATCACATCGATCTGATGCAGCATCATGAAATCATCCGCTTTGACGATCCGGATCGCATCTTTGCGGAAGGCGGGGCCCATGAAGCTGTCCTGGCCGCCCAGAAGGCCGGCAAGATTCGGTACATCGGGTTCACCGGTCACAAGGATCCGCACATTCATTTGTATATGCTGAAAGTGGCCAGCGAGCACAGCTTTCACTTCGACACCGTGCAGATGCCTTTGAACGTGATGGATGCGCATTTTCGGAGTTTTGGGCAGATGGTTTTGCCCGAGTTGGTGAAACAGGAAATCGGCGTGCTGGGTATGAAGTCGATCGGCGACAGTGTGATTTTGAAGAGCAAGGTGGTGACGCCGATCGAGTGCCTGCATTACGCGCTGAGCCTGCCCACGTCGGTGGTGATTACGGGCATCGATAAGCCGGAGATTCTTGACCAGGCGTTTGAGGCAGCGAAAACGTTTCAGCCCATGAATCGAGAGCAGATCGCGCAACTGCTGGTGAAGACGAAAGAAGTGGCGATGGCGGGGAAGTACGAACTGTTCAAAACGTCGTCGCACTTCGACTCTACCGCGAAGCATCCGGACTGGCTGGGCGGGGACACCCCGGCGGTTCAGCAATTGGCTCCGCCGAGCGCATAGTTAGCGAGCGATTCGCTCACAATAACGCGAGCACTAGTGCGTCCTGAAGTTGCCTTCGAAGAACTCTTCAACGAAAATATGTGACCATGCGCCACGGCCGCTCTCCGCAACGCATATTCCCAGTGCTGGCCTTTGCTTGTGTGGCATTCGCGAGCGGGGCCGCACGCGGCCAAGTCTCCGGTGATACGGAATGGCCCAACTATGGGAACGATCCCGGTGGGATGCGGTACTCGACCCTCTCTCAGATCAACCGCGAGAATGTTTCCAAGCTGAAGGTCGCGTGGATATTCCATACCGGCGATGTTTCGGACGGCAGCCACGATAGGCGGCGAAGCGGATTTGAAGCTACGCCGATTCTGGTCGATGGCACGCTCTATTTCACTACCGGCTTCAATCGGGTGATCGCTCTTGATCCGCAGACCGGGAAAGAGCGGTGGGCTTATGATCCGAAAGTTGATCTGACGCTCGATTATGGCGATGGACTGGTAAATCGTGGCGTCGCGACTTGGCTCGACGCTACGCGGGTTTCGGACCAGCTATGCCGCCGCCGTATTTACGAAGCTACGCTGGATGCGCGGCTGGTTTCGCTCGACGCGAGCACGGGCAAGCCGTGTTTGGACTTCGGCGACTACGGCCAGGTAAGTCTGCGGAATGTGCCGGGTTATCGTGCCGGCTGGTATCACATGACTTCACCGCCTGCGGTGATTGACGATCTGGTCGTTGTGGGATCGGCGATCGACGACAACCAGCGCGTGGCCATGCCGGCGGGAGTCGTGCGCGCTTTTGATGCGCGTACCGGCGCGTTGCGCTGGAGTTGGGACCCGATTCCAAACGCCGCGGTGGCGACATCTGAGCGGCAAACCGGCGCGGCCAACGCCTGGTCCGTCTTGGCTGTGGATCCGCAACGCGACCTGATCTTCATTCCAACCGGAAGCGCCAGCCCCGACTACTATGGCGGACTTCGCCCCGGCGACAACAAGTGGGCGAATTCCGTGGTGGCGCTCCGCGCAAAAACGGGAGCGATCGCATGGGGATTTCAACTGGTGCATCACGATCTTTGGGATTACGACACGGCGTCGCCGCCATTGCTCACAACCTTGCGACGCGGCGGCGAAGATGTTCCAGTTGTCATCCAGGGAAATAAGACCGGATTGCTGTATGTGCTCAATCGCGACACGGGCAAGCCGGTGTTTCCTGTGGAGGAGCGGCCTGTTCCAAAGAGCGACATACCGGGTGAAATCGCATCGCCCACGCAACCGTTTCCGGTGGCTCCGCCGCCACTGGCTTTGCAAAAAGTGTCGGCGGAGGACGCATGGGGCCCGACGCCGCAGGATCGTGAGACCTGCCGAAGCTGGATTCGCGGACTTCGCAACGAGGGGATTTTTACTCCTCCAAACCTTCAAGGCACTTTGGCCGTCCCGGGAAACCTGGGAGGCATGACGTGGAGCGGATATGCGTTTGATCCGCAGCACAGCCTTCTGGTCGTCAACACCAACAACTTGATTACGAAAGCCAAGCTTATTCCCCGCGCGGATTTCTGGCGGAACGAGCTGCGCACCGAGGATGGCGACTATGCTCCGCAGTCGGGAGCGCCCTATGGATTGTTTCGCCGATTCCTGCAGTCCCCATCGGACTTGCCTTGTATCGCGCCACCGTGGGGTGTGCTGACCGCCGTGGACATGACCGAAGGCAAGATTCGCTGGCAGATCCCGCTCGGGTTGATGCAGGACTTTGGCGGGAAGCAGTCGCCGGTTCCGCCGGGATCGATCACACTCGGAGGCCCGATTGTCACGGCCGGGGGATTGGTCTTTATCGCCGGCACGTTTGATCCATTCATCCGTGCTTTTGATATTGAGACTGGAAAGGAATTGTGGAGAGCGGAGCTGCCAGCTAGCGGACATGCCACTCCGATGACCTACCTGCTCGGGGCCAATGGGAAACAATATGTAGTGATCGCCGCTGGCGGCCATCCCAAAATCACCGAGGAGTCACTTGGTGATGCGCTTGTC
>Ga0070717_10004358_pt1 | contig 10213 bp, 10 predicted proteins | sample LARL113metaG_FD_71366 | JGI IMG/M metagenome (GOLD analysis project Ga0070717, IMG submission 71366) | Corn, switchgrass and miscanthus rhizosphere microbial communities from Kellogg Biological Station, Michigan, USA - LAR L11-3 metaG | ecosystem: Host-associated > Plants > Roots > Rhizosphere ... | reverse complement strand
ACAGTTTTCAGAAGTTCAGTTGTGGTATATGCCCACTCTCCGCAGAGAGCAGGATCAGGGATGGAGACGAACCAGCCGCTGCCATCCTTTTTGACGCGGATGTATGGACAAACGTTGGTAATCTTTTTTGACTCGGCGTAGGGTTCCCAATGCGCCATGACTTCTTTGACCTGTTCCATCAGTTGTGCTGGAGTGTAGGCGTCATAGAAAAAGCTCACGCCCAGTTTGTCAGCATTCAGGTGCCAGGCCATGCCGCCATTGCCAGAGCGTTCAGTGATGGTGAGGATTGGGCAGGTGGCGGCCAGTGCAAGCGCTTCATCAAGAATGTCTTGCTGACGCTTCTCTTCGGCCTCTGCTTTTGCCTGTTGGTCTGCGCGATGGGCCATCCAGGCAGTACATAAGGCATCGGTTTCCTCATCAGTGAGGCTAAAGCGTCTGGATTTTCCTCTGTTGGCCATCTGAGCCAGCTCTACCTCGTTATTGGAAAAGCAGGCCGTGGTTTGCCGAACAGAGATGTCGTAGTCCGGGTGATATTCCGCACTGAGCTGGACAATTTTTGCATACTCATTGCGATACAGAATTGTAGTTTCGGTCATTGTCTCTCCTTCTTTGTGTTTGGATGAACTATTTGATATAGCAATACTACTTCATATACAGCAAATTGTCAATAGACTACACAGTACTTGACAAGATACAGCAAAATGCAGTAGAATAGAAAGGTACCGGGCTGGTCTGGTAGACAAGTGGTAACGCGGGCCCGTGCTATAGCACGCTCAATAAGTGGATCGTGGTGGAGATTTCGCAGGGTGAATGGTGGTATTGAGCGTGCATTCTGGTTTTATATTCGCAATCTTCTCAAAAATATGTTGCAAAGGGTACACTCTCTGTACCCTTTACCAGTCTCTCATTTCTTAGGAGAAAATACCTATGCCGTCCACTCTGATCACACGCACTCATCCGCTCTTTCTGGTCTCTCTTCCTATTCTTCCGCCTGGGATAAACAGAACCTATATGCCCGCCACCAGTGAGCCTGGTTTGAAGCATACCAAGGCTGCACAGCAATTTAAAAAAGATGTTGCGCTCCTTCTGAGTCAGTGGAGCGTCTATAATCAACCGCTCATTGAGACATTGAAACACAATAAACGAAGAAGGAGAAAAACACCGCTTGCGGTTTCTATTGATTTTTACTTGTTGTATTTGTGGACACGTGATGTGGATGGAGGGATAAAAGCGGTGCTTGACGAAACATTTCACTATATTGGTTTAGATGATCGTCTGGTGGTTGACTTGCATGTCACGAAAGCGCTTGACAAGGAGAATCCGCGTACGGTTGTGTCTATTTGCTGCCTGGTACAACCAGAATAAAGGAGCGCGCAACATGGTAGCAACACTTCCTCCGACCAATGGCGCAGTAAATCCTGCGGCAGTGCGCGACTATTTACTGGCCATGAAAGCAGGCCAGAAGCCTGATATTCGGCCTGACATTGGTCCGCAGTGGTCATCTCTCGTGGATATTGTTGAGCGCCAATATCTCAAGTCTGGCGGCAATGTGGAGGTGATGGAGCGTATCTTTGTGGACCAGGGCAAGATGAATCCAGCCTTGATGGAACTGCTTACGCCGCTTTCTACGCTGGCAAGAGCAGAGGATGATGAGGGAGGATTTCCTGAGCTGCCGAAGTCTGCCTATCTCCCATCGCAACTTGCTCGTGGTGCCAGTCCCTGGTTGGATGATTTCTATATCCCATTCAGCAAGAAATGGAGCCCAAGAGGGTATGAGGGCTATCACGAATGCGTGGGGATTAGTCTGCTCTCAGCCGTGGCTGGGCATCGTGTTTCCTATGCGTATGGCCAGATGGAGTATACCCCGCTTTATATTGCGATGGTGGGCTTTACGACCCTCTTCAAGAAGACGACCACCGCCCGGTTGTACTACGGTCTGCTGCATGCCGCTGGCCTGGACTGGATGCTGGGCGCCAATATCACGACCCCTCAGAAGCTGCTCAGTGATATGGCGGGCAAGACGATACCCGGCAACTATGATGATTTGCAAGAGGAGGAACAAGCGCGCGTCAAAAAGCGACTGGCGATGTGCGGCCAGCGCGGCTGGTACTACGACGAATTTGGCCTGCACCTGGACCAGATGGTGAAAGAGAGCGGCGTGATGGGTGACTTCAAGGGGCTCCTCCGCTTATTAGACGATTGTGTGCCCGTATTTGAAAATGCCACCCAGTCCAGAGGCTTAGAGCGTATTGAAAACCCCTACGTCTCGCTACTGGCCAGCATGACGCCTGCAGATATTCGCCCGCATGCCCAGAAGGATAGCAAGTTCTGGAAAGATGGCCTGTTTGCGCGTTTCTCCTTTGTGTGCCCGCCCAAAGGAGCAAAGAGCAGTCGTGAGCGCTTCCCAGATGGCAAAATTGTCTATCCAGACGAGCTGGTGCGGCCCCTTCGTCGCTGGCATGAGTGGCTGGGCACGCCAGAAATTGATATAGAAGCCATCACCAACAAATCAGGTGGCGTCACCGGGCACCGCATTGTGCCTGTCAAGCCACTGGTTGAGCGTGAATGTACAGCGACAGAAGAGGTCAAAACAGCCATCAACACCTATGAGGATGCGTTGCTGGATATCGTCGAACAGGAGCGTATTCCCGACTCCATGCACGGCAGCTATGGACGTATGCATAAAGTGGCGCTTCGCATTGCGATGCTGCTGGCCTCATTCGAGAATAGAGGACACATTGAACTGCGGCATTGGGCGCGCGCGCAGCAGTTCGCAGAAGCGCGCCGCCGGGATCTCCACGAACTGTACAGCCAGGTCAATAGCCCTGAGCAGGTCAGAACATTGGAAGAGGATGTGCTCGACTATCTGACCTCAATGCCTGGGCGAAAGGTGGTCGCCAGCGAGATCAGGCAGTTTGGGCCTGCAAAGCTACGCAAAACACCTTCTGCGGCCCTCAACAAATCATTAGAAGTCCTGGAGAAAGCCGGGAGCCTGGATAAAGAACGGATTGAAGGAAAAACCGCCTGTCGGTATTTCGTTCCAATCCCCTTGCAAGGGTGAAGGAAGAGAGCAGTATTGTTTCTAGCGTTTCTAGCGCCTAGCATTTCTAGCAAGACCCGTAAAATACGCTCAAAGTCCTGCTAGAAATGAAATCCGAAGAGCCTTCTTTAAAAGAATATAAAAAATAATAATACTGATTCTTATAAAGAAGACTCTTTACCACCCCTGCAAGGGAGAATAGAACAGATCTTCTTTCTAGCAAGGTTTCGAGCTTATTTTGAGACGTTTGCAAGAAAGCTAGGATGCTAGAAATGCTAGAAACCATTTTGAAGAAAGGCAATTCTATGAAAACGTATCGTCAGATTCTTGGTAAGGATATCTGTGCACCGCTTACTTTGAGTGATGCGCAACGTGAGCAATGGCTACTGGCGCCTTTGGGAAGCAAAATACGCGAAAAGTTTGAACGTTGGTGTGAAAAGCAACAAGTACCATGTTTGATGGCAACATTAGAGCCAAGTTCTAGTGGTGATGATTTTTATGTACAGGCCATTGCTTTGCCTGAGCGAGACGCTTTGTTTGAGGAGCAAAAAGAACTGGGTGATTTTGGAAGGATGGGCGTTTTTGGGCTTACTGATTGGGATGCCAAATTAACACCAGAGAGAATTGAATATACAGCGTTTCCAGTTGGAGTGGCTATTCAGTATATTAATGATCTCGTTCAAATTTTAGAGCATTACGTCATTAAGAGGGAAGCCGCCCGTCAGGGGTATGTAGAGTGCATGGTAGTGTATCGAACAGTATCTAAAGAAGAGAAAATGGCATGAATGGAAATATCAGAAACTTGAAGCCAGCCGCCGCGCGGCTCTTGTTGGCGATCCTGGCCTCGCAGGGACAAGGAAGTTTTGATGAAGTGGTGGTTCATTCAGGGATATCGGAGTGCTCTACATTGACGCAGGCGAAAGAGCAGTTACGCGATCTGGGTTTTATCATCGATGATGAGCAGGGCGAGCGCGCAACGTTGGATGTGATGGAGTAAATCAGATGAAATACATTGTGAATGTCTCTGGTGGTCTCACTTCATTCTGGGCGCTGAAGCTTACCATCGACAGACATGGCAAAGAAAACACGCATCCTGTGTTTGCAGATACGCAAACAGAAGAACCAGACCTCTATCGCTTTCTGGCAGATCAGGAGCGCTACTTTGGGATGATCTTTCATCGGGCTATTGAAGGTCGTACTCCCTGGCAGGTGATGAAGGATGAGGGCTATATCACCATGCATTATCCAGGTGGGGCGGTAGCGCCATGCAGCCGTATTCTCAAGCGCGAGATCATCGATAGTCAGATATCATCTCTCTATGAGCCTGGGACCTATACGCGTGTGTTTGGGTATGAGTGGAGCGAAGTAGACCGTATGGAGACGTTGAAAGCATCAATCGCGCCACAGCCTGCATGGTTTCCTCTGAGTGAGCCTCCGTATGTTGATAAATGCCATATCTCCAATTTTCTTGAGTCTATTGGTATTGCAGTCCCACAAGCTTACAAAGATGGCTTTGAACACGATAACTGTGGAGGTGAATGTGTCAAGGCCGGGCAGGCCCACTGGGCACATCTCTACTACACGCGACCAGAGCGCTATCTCCATGCGGAAGGCCAGGAAGAGGAGATACGCCAGCACCTGGGTAAAGACATCTCCATTCTGAAGGATCGTCGAGGTGGCACGGTTAAGCCGATGACGCTCAAGGCGTTCCGGGAACGCCTTGAGCGTGGCGATACGGATTATGACAGGAACGATTGGGGAGGTTGTGGGTGTTTTGCTCCCATTGCCCAAAAAAGAATGGAGGATATGCTTCTTATCACGGATGTCAAGCGTATATCTCGTAGCCGTCAATCGAAACACAGGCAGAAACAACCTGAAGATAGTACGTCTAGACTTCCTGTTGAGATAGTTACACAGTCCTTGTGGGAAGGAGAGTCAGCGTGAATAGCATAGACCTCGTGAGCCTGGTTGAGCAAAAAAGTGGTATCCGTCTGGTACGTAAAGCAACCACAGATAGTGGAGAGTACTGGGGCTTTTGTCCCTTCTGTAAAGCAGGTGACAACCGCTTTCACGTCTGGCCCAATTCGGGCCGCCCTCATTGGTGGTGTCGCGTCTGCCTGACATCAGGCGATGCGGTGCAGTTTCTCAGAGCTTATTGCGGCCTTTCCTACTTTGACGCCTGTGCAGAGCTAGGCATCGACCCGGATCTGACAGGATACACGCCAGGGCCCGTACAGCAGTCCAGTGATACGCCGCCGCCAGCACAGTGGCAGGCGACAGCGAAGACCTTCGTAGAGCGCGCTGAGCGCTTTCTCTGGCATCCTAAGAGCCAGGAAGGCCAGCAGGCTCTGGTGTACTTACGTGGGCGCGGTCTGAGCGATGAGACGATCAGGCGGGCACGTCTGGGCTACTGCCCGCTGGGCCAGGATGGCCGCTGGTACAGCGATACATTCGAGCATTGGGGCTTAGATCCTGAGCAGCTCTCAGAGAGTCAGCGTGAGAAGGGCTGTGTTCGTATCCCGAACGGCATTGTGATCCCGTGGTGCGAGGGTGACAGGATCTGGAAATTAGCTATAAAGCGCCCAGATGAAAAGATGGATTATGGGCAGGTGATGGGGAGCTGCGAAGGCCTCTATGGCGTCGATACGGTGGAATATGGAAAGCCTGTCATGATGGTCGAGGGCGAATTTGACTGTCTCTCAGTTCTGCAGGAGGCGGGCGACCTGGTAGGGGTAGTGGCTACTGGTTCAACGACCCGGGCGCGGTGTGGTCGCTGGGTGGGCGAGCTGGGTAGTGCGCGGTATGTCCTGCAAAGCTACGACGATGATAGCGCAGGCGATGACGGTGCGGCCTACTGGCAGGCCGCCTTGTCTCACTGTATGCGCTGGGCACCCTGGAATGATCGCTGGGAGGCAAGTCCGCGCTTCAAAGATCCCAATGATATCTTGCGTTCACAGGACGCGTTCAAAGCGTTCACTGACACAACGCTGCGTGGGTGGATTGAGCAGGGCATGTGGGCAGCGGAACTGGAGCCGCTCTATGATCCTCCTATCACCCTTGCAAGGGAGACTGAGCCATTAGTACCGGTGGTAAAACCAGATTATAGCCGCCATATCCAGGCACAAGAACAGTTTGAGCGACTGTGCATCTCAGAGCGGGTGAACACGCCAGAGGGCCCTGGCAGGATCTGGGAGATGGCGCAACTCAGAGAGCACATTGAGCGTGGACGTGTCCGCGTCACGCTCGATAGCAGGCTTGGTGATGGTCCTCCGGGTGCGACCGAACTGTTTGCGCCAGAGGTTCTTGAGCCGGTAGTGGCAGAAGAACTGTTAGATCTTAGTTTCTAGTTCCTCTGCAGATTCTCATCTATTCGTCTTGACACACACGTTTGTATGAGTATACTATACATAACGGTTGCTCAATATGAAGCAAAATTGAGCAATATAGCGATAATGAGAACAGAGGGGAATTGAACATGACAGAGAATCCGCCAGAAAATGGAACAACATTGGAGGAATTGATGGGTCAGGTTGTGGATATCAATGGAGAAAGAGCGCTCAATATGAAGAATGCGGCACTCTACCTGGGGATGTCGTACGCAAATTTGCAAAATGTGTTGAATAAGAACCGGCACATTCACCGCTGGAAGCCAGCCTATGGAGGGCGAGATTCGTATCTGCTGCTCAAGGATCTTGACTCCTTGAAGGGTTGGAGACGGGTTGAGCATGACGAAGAGTAAGCTGTGCAGTTGCATTTAAAGCAACGATTTGGTATCACAAATGAAACGCTCCTACTTATCCGTAGGAGCGTTGTTTTGTATTGGTCGTAGTCGCGTTTCTGGCACCATTCGTACAATGTGCAGGCCGCTTTTGTTGCGCGGTGAGACAATTGCGTGATAGTAGAGTAATTTGTCTTCTTTGCCGCGCCCGATCGGGCCGACAACGCGCACCCGCCAGTAGGTGCGCTGCTTGCCGGTCCCGACACGTAATACCAAATCCTGGTAATCAGTGATCCAAAAGATTGCTCAGTTTATTTAGAAAAACTGAGCAATAACGCTGTTGTTTATATATTGGAGTTGCGTTCCTCTGCTTCAGCAATCTGCCTGTGTAGTTTTGTGATGCATTTTTCAATGTACGGTAGTTGCTCAATATCACACGTCTGTGCCAACTTCTCATATTGTGCTAGATGGCGTTGTCGATCACGTTGTACTTGTTCACGTTGCTCCGCCTTTCGCCTTGTATGATACTCCTGCACAATAGCTTGTGCGTCTGGCTCTGACATCTCATTGAGCTGCTCAATTAACCAGATATAACGCCTGCTCTTGTGGGTCTGTGACTCTGCTGCCAGTCCGGGCCAGCGTGCCTCAACCTGCTCATTGAGCCAGATACACAATCCACTGCCGACTGGCTGCCCGTTGTTATTTGGTAAGTGCCGCTGCTCGTCGTAGTGACCATGTTTTGTTCTCATCGCAGCTCCTCGACTTCGCGGCGCAACACTAAACGATAGCGAGTATCGTCGGGATCAGGCCACGCGCCAAGGCGATTTTTTGCTATGTAGTTGCTCACATTGTTCGTTGAGCAACCTAATATTTGAGCCGCTTCGCTCACGCTAATAAGCACGCCAGCCGCTTTTAGACATCGGCGCGTTCTTATTAAATTTTCCTTTCCCGCTTCTGGATCTGGCCCCTCATCGTATGATGAGGCGAAGCGGTATTCTTCATGATCTGGGTCTGCTGGAATAGTTACGGGTTTCTTATCACGAAGACTCTCAACAGTGGGCGTATCCCAGCGCTTCTGTATCCACCCACATTTTAGACAATACATATGTGAGTATGGATGTTCCATTCCATTATCTGGGTATCCTTCCCATATTTCCCCATTGCAATTGTTGAGAGGATGAAGCAATGGCACTTCGTTTGGAGGTTCAGGGACAGAGGCTATGCTTTTTTCGCTATATCCAGCTTCAATTAGCCTTGCACGATCTCTCTGGTAGCGTGTTTGCCATAGCCCTCCGGCATCTTCATAAAGACGTAGGATCAGATAAAGCTCTTTACGAGCGGCTACGAAATCTTCGCGCTCACGTGGAACTTCGAGAACTATGATCGTTTTCCACATACGCTCCTGCTCGTCTTCCCAGTCTAAAATCTCATCATACTCATTTGGCGGAAACATATCGGTTTGTGTAAGAGGGCGTATTTTTGTTTTATGCTCAACTGGCTGATGCTTCTGTTGCCATTCGTCAATAAGTGGCATCGTACCGCTTTGCGGCTTCTGTACATGTGCATCTGATACGTGTTGTGGAAAATCTGTAACTCTTTTCATTGATCCCTACTTTCTTTTAGCTCATACGCTTTCAACGTAATTACGTTGTCAAAGAAAGTATATCGCAACGTAATTACGTTGTCAAGAGGGTGCCAATTGCGGCCACCAATGATAGTTCGCGATAGTACGAATGTTTGCTGGCTCATCCTGGCACGTTCGCCAGGGTGTTTTTGTGTCTGTTTATACCCCTACTTCGCTCTCCATGCTATCAAACAGCGTAGCCTGTGTTTTGCTTCTGGTGATACGTTCCAGGTTTTTGCACGCGGCCTGGAAGTAGGACTCTTTTAGCTCTATCCCAATGAACTTCCGGTTATTTTTGAGCGCTTCATAGCCCTCGCTGCCGATGCCCGCGAAGGGGGAAAGTACCGTCTCGCCGGGATTGGTCCACAGGTGTAGGGCGCGCTCGATCACGTCCAGTTGCAAAGGGCAAATGTGTTTTTCATCCTGACTTTCGCGCGCCTGCTCTATGTTCAAAACGTTGGTCTGGCGAATATCAAACCAGACTGGAGAGGCGTACCGCTGCCAGACTTCCAGTGGAAAGTCCTTCGTGGTGTGGGTGACTGGCTGAATAGCTACCTCTTCCTCCTCTGTCTTTGGCCATTTACGGAACATCAGCAGGTAGTCAGGTAGGCCCTGGCGTGAGAACGTACTGTCAGCACGCAACTGTTTGTAGAGCAGGCCGTGCGCTTTGGTACGTTGCATTTCGATCACCGGGTCTTTCCAGATCGTGACTTTGGAGTGATATTGCCAGCCAGCCGCGCTGAAATGTTTGATGATCTCACCGGAGAAGTCACGGATACCGGCCGCCCCGTCACGCCCTTTGTAGTTCACCAGATCTTTACAGTGAACCGCGCACAGTCGGCCTGGTTTGCTCACCCGTAACAGCTCGGGGATGAGGAAGTCAAAATGCTGAAAGAACTCGTCGTCGTTGGCCGCATTGCCACAATCCCGTTCACTCTCTGAATAGATATAAAGCGAGCTGAAGGGCGGACTAAAGATGCTGAAATGAATAGAGGCGTCAGGGAGTCCCTTTACCACTTCAACGCAATCGCCCTGGTAGAGGGCCCAGTCTTTTCCAAATTTTTGTCCTAAAACGTTCATGCGACCTCCTGAAGCCAGAGTGGAAGAATCATTGGAATGTGTGGATTATAGGTACTGAGATGCAAGTCCTCTTGCAGCGCAAGACGGGATGTGCTGGCGTTCATGGCCTCGCTCATTTGCAGGTGTGCGTGTATTTTTCGCTCCAGTGCGGCCACCAGTGGCGATTCGGTTTCCGCTGCGACAATGACGCATTCGACGGGGTGCTGCTGCCCAAAGCGATAGAGGCGCCGCACGGCTTGATAGAAGTCCTCAAAGGAGTAGGAGAGCCCGACGAAGGCCGTGTGGTGGCAATGTTGCCAGTTCAAGCCATAGCCCGCTATCCCCGGTTTTGTGATGATCACACGGGCCTGTCCGTTCGTGAAGGCGGTCAACTTGCGCTCTTTATCTGCGATACTGTCAGATCCACGCACTTCTATGGCATCAGGGATGCGTCTTACCAGTTCATCGGCCTCATAGTTGGTGTTGCACCATACGGCCCACGTTTCATCATTTTTATTCACCAGATCTGCCACAGCTTGTGCGCGATCGGCGGCCGTTAGTTTCATCTCGCGATGGAGGTTTGTGGCACTCATCGTTGGTGCGCGAAAGAGCAGTCCCGTTTCAACGCCTATGGTGACATCTGTTGAGACAGAGCAGCGTTGGATTTCAAGGTCAGGTAACACAAACCCGTTATCAGAGTATCCGATGTCGGACGGTTTTCTGAGTGAGATGGCCCAGGAGGCGACCCATTCCCAGAAGTCTTTGACTGCAT
>Ga0070717_10004356_pt1 | contig 10214 bp, 7 predicted proteins | sample LARL113metaG_FD_71366 | JGI IMG/M metagenome (GOLD analysis project Ga0070717, IMG submission 71366) | Corn, switchgrass and miscanthus rhizosphere microbial communities from Kellogg Biological Station, Michigan, USA - LAR L11-3 metaG | ecosystem: Host-associated > Plants > Roots > Rhizosphere ... | reverse complement strand
TATCTCTGTATTCAAATTTTCCCCGTAGCAGGGACAATCTGACGCTCCCATGCGCAATATTAGGGACAGAAGCAACAACGTAGCCCTCTTCGGATAGGTATCGCTTGAGCTCCTGCAGCAGCTCAAGCGGATGGGCCAAGTGTTCGAGGAAATCGCCTGCCAGAATCACGTCGAAACGCTGTTCCCCAAAAGTCTCTTCCAGCGAAAGTCGCTCGATGTCACCCACGATGACACGAGAGCAATAAGGCGCAAGGCTCGGAGCCATGGTCGCGTCCTGCTCCACCGCAACGACCCGCCACCCCCGCTCGCTGAGAACGCGCGTCACTCTCCCGGTGGCTGGGCCTAGCTCCAGTATTGCTTTGCCAGGTCCTATCAGCCGCAAAGCTAGCGTACGCGGGTCGTTCGCGTTATTAAGATCCAGTGGTGAATCGTAAATATCTGCCCTGCCACCCTTATCGTTCATCCGCTACTTTCCTGCCGCGATCCATCGTGACCTGAGTTTAGAATTCGGTCTGTGTGCAGATGCAACCATAGCACCGGCAGCAATATCAGTCCTTATAGCGTTATCACGATGGCTGAGTCAACGGGGAGCTCTTTAGCCCGTGCAAACGATCCTTGCCGCTGGATTAAGACCAGGGAGCGGGTTCTTCAGCTGGAGGTTGGCCACTCTGCTGCACAGCTGCTTGGGCCCGGAAAACTGCACTCTTCCCGTTATTCCTGAACCCGACACGTTGAATCATTGATCGCACGAGTCTTCCCACGCTAGCGTTCGGGACTTCCTCCTCCACCGCTTTGAATCCGACGTGTTGAAGCATTGCCAGGCAACAAGCGGTGTTAGGAAACCAAAAGCAGGTCGGATCATGCGAGGGATGCTCAGCAGGACCACTTTGTATGCCAAACGGATGAAATTCGGCTAGAGGTCTGTGATTTTCGATGCCGCAGGTAGCTGTCTGCATCAATAAGGTCCCGGTACACACGGAATGGATCTTTTCCAGTGCGAGGAGTGGATGCCTGAGGTGGTATAACACGCCGAAAAACATTACCAGGTCAAAGGTACCGAATGTCTTAGGATTTAGGTCGTACACACTTGCCAAGTGCGAGCGGGCATGGGAATCAAAAGCGGCCCTGCAAATCTCGAATTTGCGGGCCATGGGCGGATAATTCTCGATACCGATGACCTCCGCTGCGCCTCTTCGTTCGGCTTCGAAGGAAAAAAAGCCCTCCGCGTGACCGATATCCAAAACGCGCATCCCAGTCATCTTCCCAGGCAAACCAAAGTAAGGAAGCTTATCGATTTTTGGATCGCTCCAACCCGGTGTAATTAGTCCTCCTGGGAGTTCCATCCGATGAAACCAATAAGGCTCTTCCTTGATTCTCTTGCTAAGCCATTCTTCGAGCGTCACTGAGGAACCGCGAACATGCATAAATCCTTCCCTCGAAATTTGCGTTCCAATTAAATTGGTCGGCTGGCTGCAATGGCCACGACTGCAGAAGGCTCTGCGACTTCAGCTAGTTCTATGGCTCATCATCTCACGGCATGCTGCTTCACGATTTTGCAACCGTGTTTCACTCATGCATAATGGTGAACTGACCGGAGACGGCAGGCCGCTGCTTGTCTGCACATCTGCGGGAAGCACCGTGGGTTCAACAACGAAGGCGATACTGGCGAGATGGATCCCGAGAAAGCCAATTTGCAGCAGGATATGAGTCATGCACACACCTCGGAAGGTGCGGAGTTCTACAACCTAAAGCGTCCGGCAGTAGACTCCCGAAGTCACTCGCACCCCGAGGAACTCACAGGGCAGCCAGACGGTCGGTTGGCTGAACTGGAAATTCAACTCCAGCAAAAAGAGAACGAGATTCATTCCCTCCAGCAACGGCTGAGCGATCTTGAAGTCTCAGCTACTCAATCGCGAATTGCTAACGAGACGCTAACCTACTATTTGGAACGCTATAAGCGCGTCAAGGACAGGTTTCTGCCTCCCGGAAGTTTTCGGGAACGGGTCTGCAGGCAGATCGCCCACCGCATTCTCGCCCGTCCCTCCGGCGGGGTTCAGCCGCAACCCAAACCAACCCGTCTGCCGATAGCGTTCAACCCCCACAGCGTCGCCGGAAAAACAACAGAAGCAGAGACTGTTAAACAACCTCCTCCGGAATGGTGCGGCGATCCTCAGCAGCCGCCGGTAGTCATTGCGATTCCGAACTGGAATCGGGTCGACCTGCTGCGTCGGTGCATCGAAAGCATTTTTGCGAAGACTGGATATGCGCGATACAGAATCTGCGTCTACGAACAAGGTTCTACGGATGGATCTAGTGAATATTTGCAATCGCTCGCACCTCACGTAGACGCGATTCTTGGCGATGAAAATATCGGTTTCATCGATGCGAATAATGCGATTATCCGCCGCTATCCCAAATGGGATGTCGTATTCCTCAATAACGACACCGAAGTGGCCAACGGTTGGCTCGAGCGATTAGTCGAAACCGCGTGCCGAGCCGATAACATTGGCCTGGTCGGGCCGAAGCTTGTTTACAAAGATGGCCGATTGCAGGAAGCCGGCAGCCAGGTTTTTCAGGATGGAAGCGCCCGGGCGTACGGCAAGTATGCGGACCAGGCAGACCCCATGTTTAACCAGTTGCGAGAAGTCGATTACTGCTCTGCTGCGTGTTTGTACGCGAAGCGCAAAGTGCTGGACTGCGTCGGAGGGTTCGACAGCCGCTATTCTCCAGCCTATTACGAAGATACCGATCTGGCATTTGCTGCCCGCGAGGCTGGATTCAAAGTGTTATACGAGCCCCAAAGTACCGTGGTTCACCATGAGTACTCAACCTCAGGGGGCACGGCTTTCGATCGGATGAAAGCGAACCGTACGAAATTCCTGGAAAAATGGGCGAAGCAGTTGGCGCGCCAGCAGAAGAATTTTTGGGAAGCCGTGTCGGTCAGCCAACGGGAGAAAATCCTCGTCATTGACAACATCGTTCCTGCCCAAGACCGCTCCTCCGGAGGAAATCGTCTATTCGAGTTTCTTCTTCTTTTGGCTCGCCATTATCATGTTGTCTTCGCCTACATGGGCGCCTATGCTCTGCAAGAATACGTAAAACCCCTGGAGCGTTACGGAATCACGGTTTTTTATCCCGGGTATGCCAAAGCCGTAAACAACTATGATCTCGATCTGGGAGCGGTCCTTCAGCATAATGACTTTAAGTTCATCTTCTTTGAGCTGTTCGGCATGGCCGAGCAATACTTAGGCGTCGTCCGCCAGTATTCTCCTGGGACTCCAGTCATCATAGATACCTTTGACGTGCACTTTCTGCGGGAGACTCGGGAGGCCATGACCGCGAATGATGCGGGCCTACTGCGGAAAGCACAAGAGACCAAGAGGCGCGAACTTGCGGTCTACACACAAGCCGACCTGATCCTGACCGTGACCGCAGACGACAAGCAGGCTCTTCTCAGAGAAGATCCTCAACTCAACATCTCAGTTGTTCCCAACATTCACGCCCTCCCCCCCCATATTGCGTCTCGGGGCGGCAGGCGGGATCTGCTTTTCGTCGGGGGATTTTCGCACACGCCCAATGTGGACGGGATTCTTTACCTCTGCCGGGAAATACTCCCCCTAGTACTGCAGCAATTGCCAGAGACGCGACTCTGGATAGTGGGCAATGCGCCTCCACCTGAAATCGTTGCGCTGGCTTCCGAGAATCTTATTGTCACCGGTTATGCTCGCCATCTCACTCCTTACCTGGAGTCGGCCCTGGTGTCGGTGGCTCCCCTGCGATTTGGATCAGGGATGAAAGGCAAGATCGGCGAGGCGATGGCATGGGGCATCCCCGTTGTCACTACAACGATCGGGGCGGAGGGCATGGGACTTCAAGACGGCGTCGACGCTCTAATCGCCGATACTCCGGAGGCCTTCGCGCGGCGGATTATCCAACTTCACGAGAACCCCGAACTTTGGGACTCAGTTGCCCAAAATGCCAGAAAGCGCGTTGAGCGGGAGTGGAGTCCTGACGCGGTTGATAGATCCCTGACAGAGATCCTGGCTGGCATACGCACCGACAAGCTGGCAGTTGTCCCTTAGACCGGGCTGCAGAATACTGAGAAGCCCGAAGCCCTCTGCACCCGGCTGTCACGGATTGCCAGCGCCGCCGGCCACGTCTGCAAGTTCACCAACCAGGGCGCTTCGATATTCCATCAGTGTTCTCACTACAGCCCAGGTCAGGAACAAAAGCCCCAGAAGAAGCGATATCACATACATTCGGAAAACCACCAAGACCACCCCGGGCTTGGGTGCGTTCCAGAATCGCACCATAAACGACTGCGGCTGGCAAAAATCCCGCAGGTCCATGCTTTTCCACTCCCGCGCCCCTGCCGGGGGCCGCCACACCCAAGTGTGCTTGGGAGTCCACAGCGCTGGTCCGGTCCCACCTTCCCGCCATATCCGGAACAGACGCGCATTGAAGGTCACATGGTTCCAGTCCGTGTCTCCAGTGATCCACTCAATCGTATTTTGGCCTGCTCGGGCGGCAGCGAAGTCTTGTAAGCCGTAATAATAAAACGCGCCTAAGAACGAGATAAATAACCCCAGCGCGGCCAGCGCCACTAAGGGTATGTCCCTCCGCCATCGAAAACGGGGCCGGGCGGCGCCGACGCAGAGAAGCAAAAGGGGTACGGAGGTATGAAAGTAACGGGGACCCCAGGTCTCGTCCACCGGGGTCATCAATGGCGCAAGCAGCGCCAGAGTTCCTCCCACAACAAGAAGAGTATAGATCACCGTCGGTCGATGTGCTCGGAATGCTTTTGGGACAGCATAGAGAGTCACCAGTAGGATTGGAGCGTAGACGAACAAACCCTTTGTGGGCGAGCCGAAGAGCCCGATCACGTTAGTGAACAGTTGAAGCGGAGAATCGGTCAACCATGTGCGCAAATTATTGAAGCCGCCACCTTTGGGACCCCAATAGTAATTTCGGCTGAAGGCTCCAATTGCCCAAATCGCTCCCACTACAAGAAGCACAGTTAAAAGTTGGGCGCGGCGTGATCGCCAATCATCCCGGAATTGAACGTATACCAGGTACGCAATTGCTGGAACCAGGACGATCCCCGTAGACTTTACGGTGACTGCAAGCCCGCCGATGGCAGCGAAGAACAGCACTCGCGGCCACTTCCGCATTTCTCCGGGAGCAAGCGCCAAATACCCCGCGAGGAGCATGAAAAGAGTTTGCTTGGTTTCCAGGCTTATATACGCATAAGGCCACAGCATGGTGCCCAAGGCTCCCGACATGGTCAGCAGAAGGCTCATGCCCGGCGAACACAACGTTCGAAGCCAGAGGTACAGGACAGCCAAGATCGCCGCAGTCAGCAACACCGGCTGAAAGGAAAGCATGAAGTCCGGCGAAACAAAAATCTTTCCCAGCTTGATGAATGGAAGATCGAAAAGAACGGGAATTGGCCCGTGGCGTGACCACACCATGGGTGGAATCGGCCGGCGCTTCATCCAGGCATTCATGACGGCGAGCATACGCAGACCTGAATCTATTTCCTCGCCCGTGTAACCCTGGCCCGCAATGCTGGCTGGAGACAAGGACAAATAAAATCCTGACAAACCGAAGAATAAGAGAACTGCCGTCTGCCGTGCTGGAGTGAACTTTGCCAACATGTCACGCGGCGTTTGCATCGGGTACTTGAGCCTTTCCAACCATTTGCCATCCCCAAGGGGAAGAGTTGAAGTTCAGGCGAAACAACCGGCTAAATACGGCCATTGCCATCCCGGCGTACGGCGAGGCGGAAGAGTTCTCTCGTGCGCTCACGTCTTCAATCAGCTTTTTTCCGCGCAATACGATGACGCAACGGTAGAGATTGAAAAATGGAAAACCTGCCCGTGTGGCTTGCTCAGAAGTGTATCCTGCCTCACGAAACAGAAGTTCAATCTCAAACGGCCGGAAATGTTTGCGATGCCCGATATGTTTGTCGAAGGCGGACATAGGACCGCCAGGAGCCGTGACGATTAGTCTGCACCCGGGACTCATGTATTGCCGGGCGCTCCGCAATAACTGAAGCGGATCGTCCACGTGTTCGATGACCTCCGAACATACTGCGTGCGTCGCCCAGCCACGCAGGTCTTGGGGCGGTGTAACCTCCTCCAGAAGATTGCACTGCACGAACCGTGCGTCCGGGACCTTCTGCCGGGAGATTTCCACGCCTGATTGACTCAATTCAAGTCCCATGATTTCGGCCGCGGGGAACGCGGCGCGAACCGCCACAGCCATGTCCCCTTGGCCACTACCGATATCGAGCAGTCGGACGTCAGTCCTAGAGTTATCCAGTCCTAGCAATGAAAACATTACCCTTCGGCGGTATTCCTGGGCAGGGTTCTCCTGGGCAGCCTGGCTGTACTCATCCCAGTGGCGATCCCAATTATCGCGAGCAGATAACGCCATAGTCCTCCAGATCCATTACAGCCGCGCCGCTTTTGCATCGGGCAGCATGGCCAGCATTGAATCGCGCAACGCATCGCGCGAGCCCGAGCGACAGGTCCATCCCAGGCGTCGAATGCGGTCCGTGTTGAGCCTCACGATCGGGATGTCTCCCTTCCACCCACGATTGCCGCCAGTGTACTCGAACTTCACCTGGTCTCGGTTCAGGCCCACACACTCGACCGCCAATTCTGCGATTTCCGTCACGGTGATGTAGTCGCCGGTGGCTACGTTATAGGCCGCGAAGTCGCCCTTGGCCTGTCTCGCGCCCAGCAGGACTGCATCCACCACGTCCCGGACGTGAATATACGATTTGCTCTGTGTGCCGTCCCCGAGAATGCGCAGCTTACGCGGATTTTTCAGCAGTTGGCGGAGGAAATCGAAGCCCACACCGTGCGTCTGACGAGGCCCTACCACATTTCCGAAGCGGAAGACGCGGCCTCTAAAATCGAACATGTGGCAGTAAGAGGTAATCAGGGCTTCTCCCGCCAGTTTGCTGGCCCCATAGGTGGAGATAGGAATCAGCGGACCATAATCTTCGTCGGCCTCCCTTTCGCCCAAGTCGCCGTAAACGCCACTGCCCGAAGCGTAGAGGATTGTTGTGGTTCCCGACCGCCGCATTGCCTCGACAACATTGTTGGTAAGATAGGTCCCTTCGCGGAAGTCGATATCGGGCTCGGTAGCGGCCCGCGCAATGTCGGGATTCGAGGCGAGATGGATTACAACGTCGTGACCCTGCATCGCCGCGGTCAGCCCGTCAAGGTCCTTGACATCGCCACGTTCTACACGGAATCGTGAATCGCCGTGATGAGCTTCGTAGTGCCATTCCCGTCCGGACGAGAAATTGTCGTACAACGTCACGGCCGCCACCCCAGGGTTAGCCAGCAAGCGATCAGTAAAGTGGCTGCCAATAAAGCCGGCGCCACCCACTAGGAAATACCGTTGTGAAGATCCGTTCTGCGCATTCATCCGAAGTGTCTGGAACGTGTAGCTTAGCATGCCCGGCGTGGAGGGCGTTGGTCTCTGACTTGGATGCAATTAACATTTCAGGAAGGGTTGCTCTCAGAGAATAACGTATGCGGCTGTGGGATTCTTGCCTCTACCACCCTGTTCGCACCATCGTCGACCGTTTTCGAAGCCCCAAAGAGTCCCGCATGCGGAAGGTACACCGGATAGGCGATGTGTGTGATTTCGTAGCGGTGATGTGAAGGATAGACATTGCCTGCCGAAAAGAAGGACGGGATCATCCCAGCCAGATCGTGTCTAATCTTGTTAAAATGCGACTGCAATTCTGCGACTGGAAACGTAATTTACTCATCTACTGTGCGACTGATCTCTCGAATGGAGCCGCCGAAAGAAGTGTTGACATAACCGACGCCCACGGTGTTTCTTCCTATCTCGATCCGAGTCGCACTGGATGGGTAAATCGGGCCTCGGTAATTCAGTACCGATTTTCCATCAATCTGAGCATCGGATTCACCATTCACAAAATCAATGTTTACCCTCAGCGAATATCGTTCCCCACTGGCGGTATGGAGCGTCTCTCCTGCTGTGTCGCCCACTCCGAAATGATTCCAATACATTCGCACCGTCTGCGGATCAACTCTCAAAACATAAAGGAAGTCGCCGGCAGCGGGCTCACCGGTCACAATGAGCGGCTGGCGAGTCCCATTCGCTACACCATCAAAGCTGACTTCCCCGCTCCAACGAAAACCCTTTAATCGTAGGTTGGGCAAGACATTTTCTCGCACTTCGTTGGGACTCAAGCAAACGATGCGATCGTCTCCCAACCAGCCCGTGTAGTAATCCAAATTGACTTCCCGAGGGCCAAATACTGCCACGAAACTCCCAGGTCGATTTGTTTTCCATTCCGCTCGGTATGGCAGTACCGACTCGGAATAGTATGACGCATAGACCTGATACGGCAGGGTGAATTTCGTCTCGCCTTGCGCGATCAGATTTCTTCCCCAGAAGTGCTGCGCTTTGAGGTCGTGCTCGAGCCCAGGTGAGATAAGAAAAAACCAGTCGGAATGTGCCGTTGTATATCGTTCAAAAGTGTGCACAAAATCCGCTACGTGCCGACGCCGGACTATACTTTGGGCAGCTCTTACCTGATCAATACCGTTTAGCGTAATCAGCAGCGTGATTCCCGCCACAAGTCCGACACGAGCCAGTTTCCAACGCAACTTGCTTCCGACCCAGACGACGCCGCGCGCCATCACCATAAATACGAATGGCGCAACCACCAGATAATTACGAACTATCATCGCCGCCTGGCTTGAAAAATATAGAAGATAGACAACGGGAAACAGCAACACGATGAGAGCGCTTCGCCAACATTCCTTCAGTAGCGCCCAGACTCCTGCTAAGCAGAAGGCCATCAGCAGAATAGCAACCGGTTCAAACGCTGAACCTAGTTGCGTAGCAAAGTAGATAAGCATCCTGGACACATGCTCGATTCCCGGGCGCACCGAGTACCCAAACCAGCCGGTGGCATACACTTGCATCTGATATGCGACGGATCCAAAGAATGCAAAGGGTTGCAAAACGGTTCCTGGCGTTGTAATCAGGTAACTGACGCTGAAGATCGACAGCACAAGAACCGAATCTATGAAAGCACGTCGCAAGGAATGCCTGGCGAACCAAATCACCGCCGAGATCGGCAACAACAAAAGGCCCCCAGGGTACTTCGAGCCGCACCCGAACCCGGCCGCCATGGCCGCTAAGAAGATCGCTAGCCTTGAACTTTTTCGCCATGCGAGAGAGAGCAGAAGAAAGGTGAGCGCCCCGAACTGCATTAAAATACCGTCCGGCGCGATCCATCGGGCATGGTAAACCATCTCCCACGAGAACGTGAAAAACAGCGCCGCACACACGGCTTCTAACCAGGAGCGGCCCCAAATTAACACTGCAAAATAAATCCAGAGCGCAGTAAGCGCCGTAACAAAACCAAATATCCTCCGGAGGCGTAATCGAAACGCCTTCTCCTTCAAAACAGGTAATAAGGCGTTCTTCAGTGCCTCAGGGTTACGTTTCCCCTCAGCAATCTCACGCACCAATTCGGGGGTCAAAGCGGAGAGCGTTAGCCAATAGCCTACCCCCAGGATAGCTGTACTGTTCTGGAAGTAAAGTGAAACCGTGTTGCAGCGAATACGCGACCGAGTCGATCTTATTGAAGTCTTCGTCCCAATGAAACCCGAAGTCGATGCCCGAGTAGACTAGTACCATAAATGCAAGAAACGGCAGCAGCGCTGCGAACCAAACGAATCCACTCCGGGGAGGCAAAAACCACAATTTCCGTCTTAGTTTTCCCCGGTCCTGTATTCCATAGCCCGCGACCGAATGGGCTGCGCTTCTGTTGCTTTGATTGGGCATGCCGATTGGGACGTCGGTCAGTTTTGTAATATCGGGCATTGCAATACTTTCACGCGCATGACATGGTAACACCGACGAGGTTAGGAGCTCCGCGCAGCGGTGGGGGTATCACCTCGGGGTGGCGGCCCAAATTTTGTCCATCCGTCAATGACTGTTCCGAGGGGATTCTTACATGCAAACTGGCCGATGCCGACATCGAGGTATTAAAATATTTGAGTGCAAATAATTGGGCGTATTGCCGAGCGCATTGGAGCGTACTTCATGAACGAAGAACAAGCCAAACCCGCTTTTTCCGCGGACGTTTGTGCATGCCGTTACATGCGCCTCTTGAAACGTTGTCTGACTCGCGATCTCTTTCCCGGATC
>Ga0070717_10004355_pt1 | contig 10215 bp, 8 predicted proteins | sample LARL113metaG_FD_71366 | JGI IMG/M metagenome (GOLD analysis project Ga0070717, IMG submission 71366) | Corn, switchgrass and miscanthus rhizosphere microbial communities from Kellogg Biological Station, Michigan, USA - LAR L11-3 metaG | ecosystem: Host-associated > Plants > Roots > Rhizosphere ... | reverse complement strand
GCCGTCTGCCTCTTTTTAGGATGACAGGAGTTCGGAGAAAAGAACCGCTCTTGATATGCCCACGGGATGCGCAACGAGCTACACATTCCTAAGCGAAGGGTCTTTGTTTGTTGCAGGCAAGTCCGACGAATTACGCCTGTATTTGACTTCCTGCCGATCTTCTGGTGAGCCAGCGATAACTCAGAGCCAGGACAGCTAGCATGGCGAGATAGACATAGGCGAGCAGGCCACCGAGCATCAACCAGCCGCCGGAAAACAAAGGCGTCTCAAACACAGGGCGTTTGAACAAGAAAAGGAGCAGGCAGGGAAGATAGATGATGAGTGCGACACAGAGACTCATAAGTCTCTGTTGCCATTTCTTGAAGTGATACAGTACACGTGCTGGTAGCAGCATGCAGACCGCGGTCAGGTTGGCAAAAGCAAGCAAGAAGGTGCTGCCCACGGATGCTTGATGGCTGACGAACACCATGATGGCAAGACTTACCAGATTCGTCAGCAGCCAGAGGATCGTGTTCTCTAGAATGTGCCTGCGCAAACTCGCCTGCTCCATCTCAAGCACCTTGCTGTCGTGGTCTTCTCAAAAGTCTTGTTGCTTAGTATAGCACACATTACCAGCAGAGCGAGCATCGACGAACGAAGAACGCGCTGGAGAAGTCATTTCATTTGGATAGATCGCCAGCTCGTTGCGCATCCCGTGGGCTCATCCCAACATTTGGGGAATACTGCTTGCTCCCTTGAAATCAGGTTTCCATGGAATACGAGCAGAGTGGGAGGATCAAAAGGCGAGTCAAGCCAACCGATTTTCCCCTGGCTCAAGCTGGATGGGCGAGACCCTCTTCCTTTTTGATCAGCCAGAGGCCAAAGACAAAAAAGGGCGCATGTGCTCGCACCCGCTCATCTGTGACATGCATGAAATCAACTGCTGGCCTGATCGCATCAAACAAATGATACTCGTTCAGAGAAGAGGCGTAAGTATTGCGAAGTGTTTCGGTGGTGCCACAATTACTCAGTCCGCTCGTCAGCCATTTGTCGGAGACATCGTATCCCAGGAATGTCCATGCTGGATCACGAGGTGTTGTGATAAGATTCGATACCCTGTCGTGCCACTCCAGCAGGTTCTCACGCTCACAGACATCTTCTTGGAGGGTGACAGCCATGAACCAATAGGGGAACGTTCTCTCACTCCAGGTCGTATCCAGATACGCTTGAAGCGCGTCTAAGTTGTCCCACAAGTTTTGGATTGGACCGGTCCACTGCGGATATTGGAGAGAGATATCCACATCAAAGACTGATCGCCAAACGTATTCGTCCGTTGAGAGTGGCTTGATAATATCCTGTCGTAACAGGAAGGTTCTTTTTGTTTCTTCAGGCCAGTATTCTGCTACATCTAGCCACATTTCCCGGGCATCGAACCCGAGCACGAGCTCGTTGGAATGTATCGTCATTCTTTCCTCCTACGTCAAGTGTCCCCATCTCGTGTGTCCCCATTTGGACACGCAGAGAGCTTTTGAAAGCGAAACGTGGGCTCAGCCACTTCTCAGTGTAGCAGGTTCCTCGTCCTGCGTCTAGAGAAGGAGAGGAGCCTTGGCCTGAAATCCTGAGCGTGCGCTGGCGAACCCACAGCCTACACGGCGTGGAGCACTTTGACGCGCAAGAGATCAAGATGTGCTCGGCCAAACATTTGCCTCTTCAGAAATTTGAGGCGATTGACATGTCCTTCCGTCGTGCCATTACTCCACTCCGAAGAGCAAGCGGCGCGAACAGCGGCATAATCGCGACGTATCCCGTTGACAAAACTGGTGAGTTCAGTCACATGACAGGCTTTGGCTCGGTTGAGCCAGGAATCCAAAGCCTCCACTTGGCGGTCTTTGAGCATGGTCACAAATTCCTGACTCAGCAGATAGACGGCGCGGAGGTCCTCGTTGAGGGTCATCTGCTCAACCTGCTGCTGTTGCACCTTGGTGAGTTTTGAGGATGGTAAGATCATCAGGAAGGATGCACCACGCGAGGAAAGACCACGTTTCTTGGGCGTAGACGCAAGACGCTGTTTACGTACAGGGCCTTTCCTAGGCTTGGGCGGCAGTGCTGTTCGCCACTCACCAAGCACATGTCTGAGCAGCGATGCTGAGCCGGTGTAGCCACGTTGCTTGATCTCAGCAAACAGCTGGGAGCCTGCATGCTCACCGGCGTTCCAGCGTTGGCGCACATACCCCAAATAGGGATCGAGCTTGCTCTTGCCAGGCGCCCGCAGTCCAGATCCAGGAGCACGTTCTGGGAAGCCGTTGGAGGAAAGATAGCGCTGGACGATGCGCCGACTCATCTGTACCTGGCGAGCGATCGCGCGTTGTCCCATTCCAGCTCGGTGCAATGCCAGGACGTGCTCATAGCGAGCCAGACGCTTGTCATGGCTGATCTTCTTCTTGCGTTCCGCGTAGGTCAAGCAAGCCAGCTCCACCTCTTGATCCAGCAGCGTCTGTGGCACTGCTGGCCGAACCTGCTCCTGTTTCTGATCAGTTCTCTCAACAGGGAGAGCGCCAGTTGAAACGGTACTCGTTCCGGTGCCCTTGTGATCATTGAGAGATCTTCCACTACGCTGATGGCTCGGAGACAAGCCTTTGAGCGGGATGTCCTCAATCTCTGGTAAACAGGGACGCTTGCGATCCAAGAAGCGTTGTAGGTGTTCACGCAAGTTTTGCACCAGGTGATAGTGGTCTGCCACCTGGGTGGCATGAGGCAGCGCCCGCTGCACAGCATCTGCATAAGCACTGGCTCGATCTCGGCTGACGACTTCAATTTCTTGGTGACATTCCAACCACGGCAAGACGGCTCCAGCCGTGCGGTCAGGGAGCAGATCAAGCGGTTTGCTTGTCTCAAGATTGATCAGAATGGTTCCGTAGCTGTCCCCACGCCTGATGGCGAAATCATCTATGCCTAATACCCGCACCGGTGCTTCGGGAGGGGCAGAGATGCTCCGCAGATAGCACAACAGCGTTGAGGCCTTGACCTTCATCCCCAATCGAGGAGCCAGACGCTCACTGACCTCCGCAGACGCTGAGAGTCCGATGGCTTTGAGTTCTTCCAGCAGGCGATCACTGATCCTGGCCCAGGGTTGGACTAGCTCGGGAAGCCGCTCGGCAAAGACCCTCCTTTGGCAGGTGGCTATCCGGCAAACAAACTTGCGCACACCGAGTTGCAGCACCACGTTGCGCCCTCCACATGGCACATCGCGAACCGTTCGCTGGTACCGACAATGCACAGCCTCTGAGGAGTTCCCACACCCTGGGCAGTGTGCGTAAGGCTGGGTGGAGATGACCTCCACCCTGAGCTGAGTGGGGGTCATTTCCACCTGGCCAATGATCATCCCCTCGGGTAGGGGCAGAAACGGGGACCTTTCCATCACTATCATCCTCCTAAAAAGTGAGCGTACCTTGCATCTTTCCAGGAGTATATCACCGAGCATTACTCAAGACAGCAAACAGACAGTATTCCCCAAATGTTGGGATGAGCCCCAAATGGGGACCAGTGGGACCACTTTTCATTGTCTTAAACATTATGCTTGCCAACCTGTCTGCCGTAACCAGGTTTCCAGGGTCAGTAAAGCAGGATCCAGTGCGCGCAGAGCTGGAAGCACGGCTTGAAAGCCATGCGTGTTGAACCATGCAAACATCAGTGCATTCTCTGGATCACTCTGGATCATTTGCTCCATGGGCAGTTCGACGAACGCGATCGTGCGCTTCATCACCCGGCTGAAGGTTTCGGCGAGCTCCGTCATACGCAGTTCATCACCTGCAATTTCCAGTGCCTTGCCAAGAAAGCCGCTGGGCTGCTCAAAGGCGAGTGCGGCGAAGCTGCCGATATCCTCGGTGGCAATCAGTTGCAGACGCGTCTGCGGATGCAGGGGCAAGATGAGCTTCTGTTGTTCCTTGATCGGCGCGCCAAAGTAGCTCGCAAAGTTTTCCATGAAGAAGACCGGACGCAGGATCGTTGCGGGCAAGCCAAGGGCGCGGATATGCTTTTCGATTTGCCATTTGCTTGCAACGTGCGGAATGCCACTGTCTCGCTCAGCGCCTCCTACCGAGCTATAGACGAAATGCTGGACCTGAGCTTTAGCGGCGGCGTCCGCCAGTAATGTGCCCTGGATGATCTCGCCCCCGACGCCATGCTCAGCCAAGAAGGTCTGCACGCTGAAGACGCCATACACCCCAGTGAGCGCTTCTTCTAGCGAGGCTCTCGTGAACAGGTCACCTGTGATCAGTTCAATGCTGTTTTTTGCTAAGTGGCGGGCGGCAGGCGTAGAGGGATCACGGACGAGTGCGCGGACCTTCCAGCCATGGGTCAGGAGCGTACGCGCAACAGCACCTCCCTGAAGCCCTGTTGCTCCTGTAACTAAAATCGTTCTGTTCTGTTGCGTGTCTTTCCGCATCACGTTCACTCCCCTTTCTGCATGGATTGCACCTGCCTCCTCAGCACAAGCCGAAGATGACCCCTTTCGTCCCCCTCCCTCATGAAGGAGGACTAGCCCACCGGATGCCCCAACCTGCTGCCCGTTGGGCTGAAGTGGCTGGACATGCTCGTTCCATGCGCTCGCGTGAGGCTTCCACGAGGCGAGATCGCGCTCTGGGAGAGCCGTTGCTCACGCCACGGAAGAGCTCCTGTCCCTCGCCCTCGCCTCTTTCGAGTGTAAGGTGCAAGCGTCATGAGAGCGTCATGGACAGCGCCATGAACACCGTCCTGGGCCGTGGCGTGAGGAACGGCTCTGCTGCCTCTTGCCAACGTGAGAGCCAGGAAGGACGCGTCTTGTGCCCGTTCGCCTTTACAGAGCGACCTCGTTGCGCATCCCGTGGGAAATGAAAGCACAAGAACAACTTCTTCTCGTTTCCCAACGGACTCACTCGGTGTACGTTTTTCTCCTCATGGACACCCTCGCTGTTGGGTAACACTTGCTTCTCTCTGCATCCAGGAATATAATCATCTAGAGCGCGTTGTTGGGTAACACAAAAGAATCGAAACAAGAGGCTATGCCAAAACCTGCCACCTCTACACTCATTTGGTCCCGGGAACAAGGGATCTATGCCTTGTACGAACAGGGCAGCCCGGACACTCCTCTGCTGCCAGGAGACGACGAACCCTGGTCTGTCTGGTTGGCCTCTCACACGTCGTTCTCCTTCCAGGGAAAATACGGTCGCTTGAATCTGCAGAAAGAGAGGCGATCACGTGGGGGAGAAGGCTATTGGTACGCCTTCCGACGCCAGGGAAAGCATACCGTCAAGAAGTACGCTGGGCGTTCTCAAGATCTCTCCATCGCCCATTTAGAGGACCTCGCCCAGATCCTTCACGCCCCAACGAGCGAGGCACTCCCAGCACCTGTTCCTGATACCGTTGCTCCTTCCTCCTTCTCGCACCAGGTACCGTTGCTTACTCCCAAGCTCCAATTACCGCGGCTGCCTTCTTCTCTCGTCGAACGTTCGCGCTTGTTTGTCCGGCTTGATGCCGGACGCATGGGCAAACTGACTCTGCTGTCTGCACCTGCTGGCTTCGGCAAAACGATGCTTGTGCGTCAGTGGGTGAACAACCGCATGGAGATGGAACATACTCCCCTACCTTTTCCACCTCTTGCCTGGGTCACACTTGATCCAGACGATAACGATCCGATCCGTTTCTGGCAGTACTTAATCAGCGCCTGCCAAACCATGCAAGCCGACGTGGGCCACTCTGCCCTTTCCTTCTTCGATACAGCGCGACACCTCCCTTTTGAGCCGTTCTCCTTGGAGGCAGTGATCACGACGTTTCTCAATGAACTGACACACGCTTTACCAGGCGGCATTCTGGTTCTGGATGACTATCACGTCATCACTTCCCCTCAGATTCACAAGATGATGGCTTTTTTCCTCGATCATCTTCCCACCACGCTCCACTTGCTCATCATCACGCGGGTTGATCCACCGTTTCTCCTGACGCATTTGCGTGCGCACCATGACCTCTGTGAACTCCGTGCCAGTGACTTGCGCTTCTCACCAGAGGAGACTCGCGCCTTTCTTCAGCAGAGCATATCCTTGCCTCTCTCTTCGGAGATGATGACCCAGTGTGAGACACTGCTGGAAGGCTGGATAACCGGGCTGCTCCTCCTCTCCCTCCTGCTTCAACGACAGATGACCCAACAAGAGATCAGGCGCATCCTGGAGACCTTCGCTGGCAGTAACCAGACGGTCGTTGACTATTTTGTCGGTGAAGTACTCGGTGCCCAGCCGCGAGAACTGCAACACTTTCTCCTCCACACCAGCGTGCTCAGCCGCCTCTGCGGCCCCTTGTGTGATGCGGTAACCGAGCGCAACGAGAGTGAACACCTCCTTGCGGAGTTAGTGCATACCAACCTGTTTCTACAGCCGCTCGATGAGCCAGGACAGGCAGTGCGGTGGTATCGCTATCACGCCTTGTTCGCCGAGGCTATGCAGCACGAGGCGCGTCACCGCTTTGGGAAAGATGCGATAGACGCGGTGTCTTCCAGAGCGAGCCAGTGGTTTGAGCAGCATGGCATGCTCGCGGAGGCCATCGAAGCAACCAGTCAGACTGGAGACCTGATGCGCCTGGCTGGACTCATCGAACGCATGATAGGTCCACGACACTTTCTTGAGATCAACGAGTTTTACGCACTGCGTCGCTGGTTGGAGCGGATACCGGAAACGCTGCTCAGTCAACGTCCACTGCTTGCCTTCAACTACGCGCTTGCGCTGGTCTTTGCCTCTGACTCCGATTACCTCGTTCCTGAGACATTCTCCTGCCTTCAGAAGATGCTTCAGATGGCCGAAGAGCGCTTTCGTCAGGAAGGGAATCTGCCCAGACTCGGCGAACTCTTTGCCCTGCGCGCGCTCATCGCCAGGAAGAGGGGCTCTCTCAGAGAGGCCGGAACCTGGGCCAGGCAAGCGCTCGCATGGTTGCCAGCGCAAGAGCCGTTATGGCACGATGTCAGTCTGGGGATTGTCGCGGAGGAAGCACGCCATGCAGGTCAGCTCGATATGGCTCGCAAGACCCTTCAAGAAGTGCGAGCACACGCTCAAGCTCTGGGAAATCGTATGTTCACGCGAACAACGAGCGCTTTGCTCGGTGAAGTCTGCTTTGAGCAAGGAGCGTTACGCCTGGCTGCCGAGTACTACCGCCAGATGCTCGGCGAGGCCAGAGAACAAGGGGATCTCAACGATATCGGCCATGCCCAGGTCGGCATGGCGTGGCTCTTCTATGAATGGAATGACCTGGCAGAAGCCGAACAAGCACTGCAAGAGGCTGCTGACATCGGCACGTTGCTGGCCCACGAGGAACTTCAGGCGCAAGCAGCACTTCTCCAGGCGCGCATCGAGTCTGCCCGCGGGCAGATTGCTTCCGCTGGGCAGCGCTACGCCTCTCTGCTCGTCCGTATGCAGCCGCACGATTTGCCTTTGCTTACCCGCGAAGTACTTCTCTGGCAAGCTCGGCTACAGTTCGCGCTGGGGGATTTCTCAGCCGTGCAACGGTGGATCAGCAGCCGCGACCGACAGAAAGCAGAACCGCCACTGCTGCACCAGGAGCGGGAAGAGGAGCTTATTGCCCGCTGGCTTCTCACGCAGGAGAACATCGACGCGTCCACAGAGACGCTTCTCCGCTTGTTGAAGGCAGCGCGGGAGGCAGGACGCGTCCACAGTGTGTTGGAGATCCAGGTGCTTCTGGCCCAGGCCCACGCGGCGCGGAAGCAAAGACAGGAAGCCAGAGAGCTCCTTCGTGCGACGCTCACGCAGGCCTATGCTGAAGGCTACATGCGCCTTTTCCTGGATGAGGGGGATGCCCTGATTGCTCTCCTGCAAACCCTCACTCTACGCGAACCGCCTCTGCGCACCTATCTCCAGACCATCCTACATGCAGCAACCTCCGCGCGCAGAGAACAGAGCCTCTCAGCCTCTCCAGTTCCTTCCGTCCTTGTGACACCGCTCAGCTCCCAGGAACAAAAGGTGCTGCGCCTGCTGGCAGCCGGTTCCTCCAACCTGGAGATCGCGCAAACCCTGGTTGTTTCCGTCACGACCGTTCGCACACAGGTGCAAAGCATTTACCGGAAACTGGGTGTGAATAATCGCGTCGAGGCCAGCGAAATGGCTCGCCGTCTCCGACTCCTCTAATTTTCCCTCCCAATGTGTGCGTAGCCCCCTGTTGTTTTCTCACAATCATGCATGCAATCATCACCATGGAGGATGTTCGTTCATCCACCTGCCTTCTATACTCCTGCCAGAGGCACACCGGAATTCGCTGAAATGGTTCGAGAGCAGATGTCTGGAGAGCATTCCCGAAACGCATGGGGCCTGCGGTTCCGCTGCCTGAAAAACCTCGAAGGAGACATGTTTGTGAGACAGCAAAGGAGAACGATAATGAAACTTTATATCCCTACGATGGGAAGACTTCTGGTCGCTGAACAGCAGGACGGGAAGTGGCAGCTCGCTTCGTACCTGGTTGGAATGCAGGTCATGAGCCTGGCGATAGACCCTTTTCATCCAGAGCGTGTGTACTGCGGAACTTACAGGCGGGGACTCTGGCGCAGCGATGATGCTGGCCGTTCCTGGGAACCAATTGGCGATGTTCCTTTCAATACAGGCCAGGGAGGTATTCCCTTTGGCAATATTACGGCCATTGCCGTCAGTTCTACGGAACGCTTCGGGGAACACGGCGTAGTCTACGTGGGAACAGAGCCCAGCGCGCTGTTCCGCTCCCAGGATGGAGGCGCGACCTGGCAAGAACTGAGCACCTTCCGTGAACTTCCTTCCGCTTCAACCTGGAGTTTTCCGCCCAAGCCTGCAACCAGTCATGTGCTTTGCATCACGCCCGACCTGCATGTTGCCGGGCGTATCTTCGTCGCCGTAGAGGCTGGAGCATTGGTTCGCAGCCTGGATGGCGGAGCGCATTGGGAGGATCGCGTCCCCAATGGACCAATCGATACTCATACCCTGGCCATGCATCCCAATGCCCCAGACCGCCTGTACTCGGCGGCCGGAGATGGCCTCTTCACTCCAGGAAAAGGTTACCAGGAAAGCTCTGATGGCGGACTGACCTGGCAGTGTCCCGACGAAGGCTTGTCCGAGCATTACTTGCGCAGTGTCGCTGTCGATCCCACTGACCCTGATACCATCGTGATCTCCGCGGCTACTACGCCGCTCCCATTGCCTGATGGTACCTTTGCTGAACCAGCGCTCTATCGGAAAACACAGGGTGAACCCTGGCGGAAAGTCTGGCAGGTGAGGGGAACCATGCTGCTCTACGTTGCCAGTCATGCGGCTGAACCTGGTGTCTTCTATGCGCTCGGCTTTGGGGGTGGCTATCGCTCTTCCGATGCTGGTTTGACCTGGGAGCAACTCGCACTTCCCTGGAGCAGAGAGCTGGCGCAGCAGTTTCCGCAGGCACTCGTGCTGGGCGATGATTGAGATGCGACAAAGACACCGCTTTCACCCCGGTCCATTTCTGTTTGAGAGATGGCCCGAAACATTCGCAGGAGTTGTTTGACCTGGAGCGAGCACAGTAGTCGATGAGAGCGCCTGATGATGGGTGGATATGTTCGACCACGGCGATGAAACGAATCAAGAGCAGCCCTTTCATTTGCACGAGAGGGCTGCTCTCTCCAAGAGATCCTTCTGTTCCTAAATATGTGAAAGGTATTCTCTCTCTTTTTTGGAGGACACATGCCGAGAAGAGGATGTCGTGCCGCTGCTACTGTAGAACAAATACTCACACCACTATGCACGCAATGTAGTGAGTGTGGTCAAGTTATGTGGGTCGCCTATCATACCCAGAGAACCATTACGACCCTGAAAGGGGTGTATCGTCTGACGCTTCATGTCCGTCGGTGTCACAATCAGCAGTGCGAGCGGTATCATTGCCCCTATCGACCAGAAGAGGAGGGCAAGTGGGCATTACCACACGGAGAGTTTGGTTTAGATGTAATTGCTCTGGTTGGCACCTTGCGGTATGCCTCTCACCGAAGCATTCCTGAGATTCATCAGGCCCTCAATGATCGAGGAATCAGTATTGCAGAACGGACGGTCACCCATCTGCTCCAGCGCTATGAGGAGTTGGTGGCACTCCACCTAGTACTACAACCGTAGTTATAAAGGTGCATGAGAGCTTGGACGAGGGCGTCTGCGGAGGGCACGTCGTCGGTAATGGCTTTGACGTGCCCAGAGTCGCTTCCTCCTGCGAAAGGTCGAC
>Ga0070717_10004353_pt1 | contig 10216 bp, 7 predicted proteins | sample LARL113metaG_FD_71366 | JGI IMG/M metagenome (GOLD analysis project Ga0070717, IMG submission 71366) | Corn, switchgrass and miscanthus rhizosphere microbial communities from Kellogg Biological Station, Michigan, USA - LAR L11-3 metaG | ecosystem: Host-associated > Plants > Roots > Rhizosphere ... | reverse complement strand
ATATCAGGTTCGCCAAAATTACCCGGCCGTCCTGGCATTGCCTCCTAAATCTGACTACAATGTGTATAGATATCAAGCATTTAGCGGTTCAACCTTAATGAGCGATTTGGCATCCCACATGATAATAGGAATGCCAGGCGCCCCTGCAGTTGGCGCCCGCTGTCTAAGGCGAGCGTCGCGTCAGCGCTGGCCGGCTCAGCGACACCGCTGGCTTTTCCACAATCGGTCAAAGGGACGCAATCGAATTCACGCACGCCCAGGCGTGCCGGAGTGGAGCGTTTATGCTCCCCCAAACTTGGAGGAAGTCCTTTATGAATAACCGCCTACTTTTCGCCCTGCCGCTGGCTGCCGTTCTTGCTTTCCCCGCCATCGCGCAGACCACCTCGTCTTCTTCAGATCAGACTCAGCCTGCGGCCACGCAGCAGACTCAGTCGACCTCGTCCGACACAAGCAACGCGACTGGTAAAGCGCCTCTGGCCCCGCCGTCCCGCGAAGGTTTCTGGGGACGCGTCAATCCCTTTGCGCGCAAGAAATATGTGCAGCGCCAGACCGAGCCCATTCGCGATCGCGTCAACGAACTGGATGAGCTGACCTCGTCCAACGGCAAGGCCATCAGAGACACCGACGCCCGCGCGCAGCAGGGCATCAAGCTGGCCTCCGACAAGGCCAACGAAGCCGATCAGCACGCTGTCGACGCCGGAAACAAGGCGACCGCGGCTCAACAGTCGGCGCAGCAGGTTACTGCCCGCGTCCAGACCGTTGAGAACGTGGTTGGCAACATCGACCAATACAAGGCCTCGAACCAGACTGAGATCCGCTTCCGTCCCGGCCAGACCATGCTGAGCAAGAATGCCAAAGATGCTCTCGACACCATGGCCAGCGGCGTGAAGGGCCAGCGCGGTTACATCATTGAAGTGCAGGGATTCTCCTCGGGCAAGGGACAGACCGCAATCACCAACTCGCAGAAGATGGCCGAGTCGGTGGTCCGCTATCTCGTCCTCAACCATGAGATTCCCGTCTATCGCATCTACCTCGTCGGTATGGGCAATGCCCCTGCTCCGTCGACGGACGAGACTGCGAAGAGCAAGCGCGTCAGCGGTGGCCGCGTGGAAGTCAGCCTGCTGAAGAACGACCTGGAGCAGCTCTCCAGCAACACCGGAGCCCCTGCCACCACCGTCGATCAACAGCAACAACCGAAGTAAAGTTTGGGACCAAAGGCGCCTCGCCTATAAGTCCCTCCCCCGGAAAAAGCCCCTCTCGCAGTGAGGGGCTTTTTCTCATTCCGCTCCTGCTCACACTTCCGCTATCCTCCCGTCCATACCCCTTGGGGAACGACCATGTATGATCTGAAACTTGCGCTGCGCCAATTTCGGAAGTCGCCGGGCTTCGCGGCCACCGTAATCCTCACTATCTCGCTCGGCATCGGAGCGAACACCGCCATCTTCACCTTGGTGCACGCGATTCTTTTGAAATCACTGCCGGTGGTGGATCCCGCAAGTTTGTACCGAATCGGCGACCTCGACGACTGCTGCGTCGATGGCGGCTTTATGAACGACAACGGCGATTTCGACATCTTCTCTTATGATCTCTATCGCCACTTTCAGGACACCACGCCTGAATTCGAACAACTCGCCGCCTTCCAGTCCGGACACAATACGGTAAATGTTCGCAGGGGAAATGCGGCAGCCCAGCCAGAAACTGCCGAATATGTCTCAGGCAATTATTTCTCTACCTTCGGCTTAGGGGCCTATGCTGGGCGCGCGCTTCTGCCGTCAGATGATGTGCCCGGAGCTGCGCCGGTGGCGGTGCTCAGCTTTTAGGCTTGGCAGGCAGCTCATGGCTCCGATCCCAGTTTGGTCGGCACGACCGCTTACATCCAGAACCAGGCAGTTACGATTGTTGGGATCGCGCCTCCTGGCTTTTTCGGTGATCGAGTCGCCAGCAATCCGCCCGCGCTCTGGATTCCACTTAACGATGAACCCTACCTGGAGCGGGAGACGAGCATTCTGAAGCAGCCAGACACGAACTGGCTCTACGTTCTCGGTCGAGTCAAGCCGGGCGTTAATCCCGGCAACCTGCAAGCCAAACTGTCGAACACGCTGCGCCAGTGGCTGGCTACGCAAACGGCTTACACGACAAATGGAAATCAGATGCAGATTCCGAAACAGCACGTCGTACTGACTCCAGGCGGCGCTGGAGTCCAAAACATGCAGATGGCGACCGGCAGCGGCTTGCACCTGCTGATGGCGATCGCCGGCTTGGTCCTGCTGGTGGCCTGCGCCAATATCGCGAATCTTCTTTTGGCCAAGGGTGCGAACCGCCGCGGCGAAACTTCGATCAGCATGGCGCTTGGCGCTGCGCGTTCCCGCCTGATCCGCCAGATGCTGGTCGAGAGCTTGCTGCTGGGCTGTACGGGTGGGGCAGTCGGCATCGCGTTGGCATACGCAGGTGCGCGCATGATTCTGGCTCTGGCTTTCCCCGACTCTCCGTTTTTAACAAATCCATGCAAGTCCATCGTTGCTCGTTCTCGGCTTTGCTTTTGCTCTTTCGCTGCTGACGGGAGTCGTATTCGGAATTGGCCCCGCATGGATCACTTCGCACTCCGATCCCGCGGAGGCGCTGCGTGGCGTGAACCGCAGCACGCGAGATCGGTCTTCGCTTCCGCAAAAGTCGCTCATCGTATTTCAGGCCGCATTATCGCTAGTGTTGCTTGTCGGCGCCGGACTGCTGACACAGAGCCTGCGCAACCTCGAGCATCAGAAGTTTGGGATTGTAACCGCGAATCGGTACGTCGTTCATTTTGATCTTGCCGGAGCCGGCTACACGATTGCGACGATCCGCTCGGCAACCGAACAACTGGAACGCGAATTCTCGGCTGTGCCCGGCGTCCAGAGCGTGGGCTTGGCCCTCTACAGCACTCTGGAGGGCAATAACTGGGGAGAAAGCGTATACGTAGAAGTTCGGCCACCGTCAGGCCCCGACCAAGACAAGGGCTCATCGTGGGATCGTGTGAGCCCGCGCTTCCTTGAAACCGTTGGTCAGTCCATCCTTCGCGGCCGCGGTATCACCGACCAGGACACAGCTACCTCTCGAATGGTTGCGGTCGTTAATCAGACATTTGTCAAAAAGTTCTTTCCTAACGAAGATGCCATTGGCCGCCACTTCGGAACCTTCGATCAGAGGTATGCGGCTGATTACGAAATCGTTGGCATCGTCGCCGACGCCAAATACACGAACCCGCGTGATCCCGTGCGCCCCATGTATTTCCGCCCGATGACCCAACTGAATACGACGATCAAAGAGCGCAGCGCCATGACTGGAGAGACCCGTTCTCTCTTCGCAAACTCGTTGACCCTTCGATACGCTGGAGACGCCGCCAGCCTGGAATCGATGGTTCGCCGCACGCTCGCCAATATGAATCCCAATCTCACGGTGCGCGAGTTCAGTTCGTTGGACTATCAAGTCGCGGGAAACTTCAACCAGGAGAGGCTCGTCTCGCGCCTGACTGCTTTGTTTGGATTGCTGGCACTCGTGCTGGCGTCAGTGGGACTATATGGAATTACGGCCTACTCCGTAGTGCGCCGCACCAGCGAAATCGGCGTGCGCATGGCTCTGGGCGCCAACCGTGGCGATGTTGTCGCCCTCGTGCTTCGGGCCGCATCGTGGCAGGTCGGACTCGGCTTGGTGATCGGGATCCCAGTCGCGCTGTTGGGCAGCCGCTTGATGGCGAGTCAACTCTACGTCGTCCGCACTTATGATCCGATCTCGATTGCAGCGGCGGGGTTGATTCTCTCTGGGTTTGCGGCCATCGCCGGATTCATCCCCGCAAGACGCGCAGCCAGCATCGAGCCCATGAACGCTCTTCGCACGGAATAAGCGTTCGCGGAAATCATGATGCAGGGCGCCGCGCTCTCGAATCTAGATCAGCGAGTGCCAATCCAGCGAACCCTGACCTCGTTGGTTCCACATTTCTAACGCCTGGTAACAGAACGCCGTGGACACCGGATTCATGAACGAAAGCATCGCACCGTTCTTTTTTCCGAACCAGAAGCCGCCCAGCAGACGAGGATCAGGATCGTCGGATTGGAAGCTCTTCAGCATCGCTACTTCCTCTTGCGCGGCCTCTTCATCCAGTGGCACAACTCCGTACTGATCGGCAAACAGACGGACCCGGAGCAATTGGGCGACCGCGTCCGAACGCAGGAACAACGGTGAAAGGATGCGAATGAAGCCAGCCAGGCGGGTGATCCCCTCAGTCATGGCTTCGGCACATGCGGTCTCGCCAGTCACGGGCAACAGTCCTTCAAGAAAGTAGGAGTACGCGTGCAATCGGTCCACGACCGGAATGTCGGTATCACATCCCGGAAGGAACGAAGCATGGCTGGCAACGGACGTATTCAGTAATTGTCGATAGGCGGCGAGGTACCGTTCGTTCTTCGTGATTTGCCATAACTCGTACCAGCCGAGCGCGGCCTTGAGTTGATAGCAACCCGGGCTGCGAGACCAGCGCACGGGCTCATAAGGGATAGCTTGCTTGCCGGGCAACTCCAGAATTGGGCTGAATTGCGCGCCATCTACAAAATCGCGCATCATGGAGTCGCCGCACTTCACTGCCGTAGCTAGGAATTCTTTGTTGCCACACGCACGCCACACTTGCAACAGTCCGCGCACGATGATCCCGTTGTCAAAGAAATAGGAATATCTGCTGCGTTTTGCATCGCATTCGAAGGGCATCGCGGAGCACGCCGGGTCCCACGCCTCCACTAAGTAGGTGGCCGCGTCGATAGCGGCGTCCAAATAGCGCCCTTCGGGGTCTTGCTTCGAGAGACAGGTCAGCGTGCTAGCATAGTACGCGGTGATTTCCGTGGTCGGTGGAGCATTCTGTTGGCGATCGCCGAAGTAATATCGCGCGACTCCGCCATTCGATTCCTGAATGCCAGAATTCAGAAACCATTCTCCTGCTGCCTGGCGGACGCCCGTCTGAACCTGCTGCATGTATTTCATTGACCTCACTCCTGCATGCTGGAAGCCGGAACCCACTGCGGAAAAGAAACGCAGATAATCGTCCACGACTTGCGTGATTGGCGTGCCTTGCGCTGCTAAGAAATTCTGTTCGGAGAAGCTGCGGCGTAAGTCATCCGACTGCAGGAGCCGAGTTAAATGATTCGTCAATGTACGGCCATCTCCTGGATCATAGAATTCAACAGCAACCCGTTCTTCCTTTGCGATTTCAACAATCTCTGGAATGGCGGCAGCCACCATGGGCAAGCCATACTGGCATGCTTGATGCACCACTCCGCTGGTGCCCGCCGCCGAGGAATAGGGCAACACCAGTACCGATGCGCTCTTGAAGAGCGCCGGCAGATCGTCTTCAGGAACGTATCCCAGGAAACGAACGCCAGCGTGTCCGGCCCACTTTTGCTGCAGGGATTCCAGGTAACCCGGTGCGCTGGGATGATTCGTTCCCGCCACTACCACAACCGCGTTCGGAACCTGGGAGCGAATCTCGTCGATCGAGTCAAGCAGGAGATCGACTTTCTTGTACGTTCCCCAATATCCGAATGCCAGGATGATGGGTTCAGAAGAGCTCGGTTGCGCAACCGCGGCCGGTGTAGCGCTGGACTGCGGAAGCTGTGAGGCGTGCGCGCCATTGAATGTTCCGTGCGGACGGGCATGGATGTGATCAGGGCTAACGCCATAGCTGCTGAGCAACTCATTACGGAACGAGGGCAGCAGCACCGATATATCGCCCGACAAAAGCAATAGCCGCGTTGCCATTCGGCCTGCGGTCCGGTACAACCCGGGGAAACGAATGCCTGCGTCCTCCAGGTTGATGCGTTCGAATACTGTGTGCAGCGTGATGTGCGTGTAGTAGCCCATCGCACGCGCCAAGGCGGGAACCGTCAGGGCCAGGAAAGCAGCAACGGGCGTGCGGGCAAGTGTTGAAAATCCAATGTTAAACCACACTACATCGGGTTTATTTTTTGCAATCGCCCGCAGCAAACGCACGGGATTCGAAATAGAATCGAAGCGCCAGCAACGCTGAACGTTGAAACCGTCTAACTCCTCGCGAGAATGATCATCGTCGGCGAGAATGCTGAGTTCCACTCGCGGGTCGTCGCGCATGGCGCAAGCGAGGTGATATCCATATTCGTTGAGATCTCCCCGGCTCGGGGGAAAAGAAGTGACCAGCGAAACCTTCATCGGGCGTGGCAAAGCATCGTCGTCCGGAATGCCGGAAATCGCGCCTGGCGCTGAAAGATCCGCGAGGGGGCTGGTTCCGTAGGACGCAAGCACGAGTGGCGACTCCGTTTTGGTCTGACAACACTTCGGTGCAGAAGCGGAACAAAGGGTTGGTCACACGGAGCAAGTTACAGTGACGCCGATGCGCATTCAATTGTCGGCAACGTCTTGCGTAGCATTGCGCTAGTCCGCAGCTACGGTGATTACCGGAGTTTCGCCACGATAATGCCGTAGTACGTCGGTGATATCCATCAGTGATATCTTGGTGGTGAATCGTCGAACCTGAACCACAGTTAAATTTCATGGACATTCTACGAAGCCTTTTTGAACAGCATTTTCACTCGCCGGTTGAGCGAGTGCAGCCGTTACAAGGGCAACTGGGCGGTTCCGGGCGCAAGATCATCCGTCTGGCGAGCGACAAAATCAGCGCCATCGGCATTCTGTATGACGTGCGCGAAGAGAATGCGGCCTTCCTGGAATTCTCGCGTCATTTTCGCAAGCATGGTTTGCCGGTGCCGGAGATTTATGCGCAGGATCTGGATCAGGGAGCGTATCTCGAAGAGGATTTGGGAGACACTTCGCTGTTTGAGTTTCTTTCAAAGCACCGCGTGGGCGATCAGATCGCGCCCGCCGTGGTTAAAGCTTATCGCAAAGTAATTGCGACGCTGCCGCGGTTCCAGATTGAGGCGGGCCGCGACTTGAATTACAAGGTGTGTTACCCGCGCGGGAGTTTTGATCGGCAGTCCATCTCCTGGGACTTGAATTATTTCAAATATTACTTCTTGCGGCTGGCGGGCATTCCCTTTAGCGAACAAGCTTTGGAAGACGATTTCAGCCGCCTGACGAAGTTCCTGTTGAGCGCGGGACGCGATTATTTTCTGTATCGCGATTTCCAGTCGCGAAATATCATGCTGCGCGAAGGGCAGCCTTTTTTCCTCGACTATCAGGGCGGGCGCAAGGGCGCGCTGCAATATGACGTCGCTTCTCTTCTGTATGACGCCAAGGCCGATCTGCCGCCGGAGTTACGCCAGCAGTTGCTCGATCACTATCTCGACACGCTGACCGGCTTCATCGATCTCAAGCGCGCAACGTTCATGCAGTACTACCACGCCTTCGTCTACATCCGCATTATGCAGGCGCTGGGGGCGTATGGCTTCCGCGGATTCTACGAACGCAAGGTTCATTTTCTGCAGAGCGTACCGTATGCGCTGAAGAATCTACGCTGGCTGCTGCACAATGTCACATTGCCCATTGCGCTGCCCACGCTGACGGCCGCTTTTCACAGCATGCTGGCCTCGGAGAAATTGCAAGGGCTGGCTTCCGACGCGGACAACCTGGTGGTGCGCATTTTCAGTTTCTCTTTTCATCGCGGCCTGCCGAAAGATGAGAGCGGGAACGGCGGTGGATTTATTTTTGATGGACGCAGCCTGCCGAATCCCGGACGCGAGGAGCGCTTCAAGATGCTCACCGGCAGAGACCAGCTGGTGATTGACTATCTCAACCAACAGGAGAGCGTGCATCAATTTCTGGCCAGCGTGATGTCGCTGGTCGATGCCAGTGTGAACAACTATCAGAGTCGCGGGTTCAAGAACCTGATGGTATCGTTCGGGTGCACCGGCGGACAGCATCGGTCAGTGTACTTGGCGGAGCAAGTGGCGAAACGGCTGCGCGGAAAGAGCGGAGTGGAGGTCGTCCTGCAGCACCGAGAATTAGAGAGGATGGCGACAGAGAACACTGCGGCGGAGAAAGCTGCGCAATGAGGGCGATGGTCCTGGCGGCGGGCCTTGGCACTCGCCTTCGTCCTCTCACCGACGATCGTCCAAAAGCCTTGGTGGACGTAGCCGGATACACCTTGCTGGAGATCACGCTTCGCCGCCTCCAGCAGGTTGGGATTCGCGAAGTGATCGTCAACTTGCATCACTTTGCCGACCTGGTGGTTGATTACCTGAAGAAGCAAGACAACTTCGGAATGCTTATTGAGATCTCGCGTGAGGAGGTTTTGCTCGACACCGGCGGCGGGCTGAAGAAAGCCGGGTGGTTCTTTTCCGAAAATTACGGTGACTCAGACGAGCCGTTTATTCTGCATAACGTCGACGTACTAAGCACCATTGATCTTGACCGCATGGTGCAATTTCATCAGCAGAATCAGGCTCTCGCTACACTGGCGGTGCAAGAACGGAAGACGTCGCGATACCTTCTGTTTGACAACCAGGATCAGCTCTGCGGGCGGCGCACGGGAGGTGATCGAGCGGATGAGATCGTCCGACCGTCAGTTCGAAGGTCCGAACCAGTGCAGGTGCTGGCCTTTTCCGGCGTGCATGTGATTTCTCCGCGACTGCTCGCGAGGATGACCGAGGACGGTGTTTTCTCGATCATCACTTCCTATCTGCGACTTGCTGCTGAAGGAGAAAAGATGGTTGCGTTTCGGGCGGACGAATATTATTGGCGCGACTTGGGCAGACCTGAAAACGTGACGCAAGCCGCAAGCGACGTGAAGAACGGCGTCCTTCGACTATCGTAAATCCAACTTGTGCGGAGGGCGCGATGCGCGTTCTTGGATACACCTGGGCAGGAGTAAGAACTGACGACCTGAAATCGACCGCGCACTTCTTTGCCGACACTTTGGGCCTTTCCCTCATTCGTGAAGGCAAGGGAATGATCCAGTTCGAGATGCCTTCCGGGCAACTCTTCGAGGTGTTCGGACGGGAGAGTTCTTACTATCGGCTGCACTCTTGCCCCGTCCTGGCCTTTCAGGTCGAGGATGTGCGCGCCGCCCGTAAGGAGTTGGAATCACGCGGCGTTGAGTTCGTCACCGATGTCGATGGCGACGAATCGGAATCCTGGGCTTATCTTCGCGGGCCAGACGGCTACCTTTACGAGCTTTGGCAGACAGATCGCCCCTTGAAAGCGCTGCCGCACCGCTAGCGACTTTCCACTTGCAGCAAGCCGCTGGCTTCGATACCATCTCAACACCTCTTGGTAGAACTATGAGTGACCGCTATCTACACCGAATTCGTGTCGTATTCTGTAGGGTACGAGTTCTTGTACCCTCTCCGGTGTGGAGGGAACCAGTGAGCTGAGCAACTTGAAATCTTGAAGGCTCCCGAATCCCGCCCCGCCAGAAACGCTGGCCTGGTGGGTTTTGCTTTTTAGGAGCAATGAAGGACGGCACATCCATGACTCGACAAAGTATGAGCGGCGCCAGCATTCTTTGGGAATGTCTGGAACGCGAGGGCGTGCAACACGTGTTCGGATATCCGGGCGGCGCCATTCTGCCCGCGTACGACGCGCTTAAGGGCAGCAAGATCCACCACATTCTGGTGCGCCACGAGCAGGGAGCGACCCACATGGCCGATGGCTACGCGCGGGCCAGCGGGCAGGTCGGAGTCGCGGTCGCCACCTCGGGCCCTGGTGCCACGAACATGGTCACGGGGATCGCCACTGCCATGCTCGATTCGTCGCCCATCGTCTGCATCACCGGCCAGGTAGGAAGCAAGCTGATCGGGTCGGATGCATTTCAAGAGACCGACATCACCGGCGTCACACTTCCCATTACCAAGCACAATTATCTGGTGACCCATGCCAGCGAAGTGGCGCGGACGATTCGCGAAGCGTTTTATGTGGCGCGCTCTGGCCGGCCGGGACCGGTCCTGGTCGATATCACCAAAGACGCGCAGCAGTCGACCTGCGAATTTGATTGGGAAGCGGCAAAGCCGCAACTGCCCGGATACCGCCCGGATCTGTCACCGGAGCCGAAGGAATATGCGCAAGCGCTGGAATTAATTCACAACTCCAAGCGGCCGGTGATCCTGGCGGGGCACGGCATCATCATCTCCGGAGCCATGAACGAAGTTCGCGAATTTGCCGAGCGAGCGGGCATTCCTGTCGCCCTCACGTTGCTGGGGCTGGGCGCGTTTCCCGCGTCTCATCCCCTGAATCTCGGGATGATGGGGATGCACGGCGAGGCTTGGGT
>Ga0070717_10004352_pt1 | contig 10216 bp, 7 predicted proteins | sample LARL113metaG_FD_71366 | JGI IMG/M metagenome (GOLD analysis project Ga0070717, IMG submission 71366) | Corn, switchgrass and miscanthus rhizosphere microbial communities from Kellogg Biological Station, Michigan, USA - LAR L11-3 metaG | ecosystem: Host-associated > Plants > Roots > Rhizosphere ... | reverse complement strand
GAAGTTGGTTCGCCTGCCACTGTTGCAGGTCGGTAGGATTAGTAACCGTACCGGGATTGTCCGCAACCATCTCGATTCCGAGATCCATCTTGAGCCACGTAAGACCCATGACTTCCTTGCGCTCTTTCAATCTCTGCGCATAAACTTTCGGATCCTTCGACTCCGTAGTATCGGCATAGATGCGGATCTTATCGCGAAACTTTCCGCCTCCAACGAGCGCGTACACGGGAGCGTTGTAGACCTTGCCGGCGATGTCCCACAAAGCCATTTCGATCGCGCACACTCCGCCGCCTTGGCGCGCGTGTCCGCCGAACTGCTTGATCCGGCGGAAAATCCTGTCGAGTTGTAATGGGTTCTCGCCTACGATGCGGCTCTTCAGGAAAAGAGCATATGTCGGACTTGCGCCGTCCCGAACCTCGCCCAATCCGTATACCTCTTGGTTCGTATCAATCCGAATAATCGGACAAGGACTGGGTCCTGGCTTCACGATTGTCGCCACGCGCAGATCGGTGATCTTCAGTGTTGAGGGACTGGAATTCGTGTTGACCGCCTTCGGGTAGGCTTCGAGAGAATCGGCTAGTAAAGCTCCGCCCAGCACCATGGCCGAGGTCTTCAAAATTTCTCGACGTCCCAACACGCCCCAGTTCTTTTCACGCATGGTTACTCCCTGTGAGTGCGAAGGTATGCTCACACAAAACTATCATTCGTTTGCAAAAAGATCACAATCTGAGAAATAGAATTGTAAACTCGTCGGCAAACACTATTCCAAAATCCGCCGATCGAGGAGCTTCCGAAATGACACACCGCTTCATGGGTATTTTCGTCATGGCCCTGCTGCTATCAACCTGCTCGTACGCGCAGTTGTTTACTTTCCCCAGGCAGGAATTGATCGACTACACCGCAAACTCCCCATTCGACAGGCTTCCGGACGGACGCCCCAAGGTGCCCGATGCGATGATCGAACGGGCCCGCGACCTGTCTTCTGAAGAAGTCTGGGCAGGACTCCACGACGAGGGGTTCAAGAACCAATATGCGGACGGTTTTCAGGTGTTGCATCCGGGGAAGACCATGGTTGGGCGGGCCTTCACGGTACAGTTCATGCCATTGCGGGCCGATGTCAGCGACGTCGCCAAAAACAAAGCCAAGGAACACGGCGTCGCGGGACTAACCAATCAAACGGCGATCGATATGCTCCAGCCCGGCGATGTGCTGGTTGTGGATCTGTTTGGAAAGAAGGTGGATGGCACCATTGTGGGTGACAATCTCTTCTACTATGTGATGAAAGCCACCAACGATGGTGGTCTGGTTGTGGACGGCAGCATACGCGATCTGGATGGCATCGCCAAGATCGCTATGTCGGCATATTTCCGTTCTGCCGATCCGACGCCGATTGGGAACGTGATGCTGACGGGCATCAACGTGCCCATCCGAATCGGCGGCGTGACTGTGATGCCAGGAGATCTCGTGGTGGGAGATCGCGAAGGCGTATATTTCATTCCGCCGCAACTCGTCAAAGAAGTGCTCGACCACGCAGATGAGACCCATATCCATGATGAATGGACAAAAAAAAAATTTGATGAAGGAAAATATAAGTCCTCAGAGATCTATGGCTCGCCAAAGGATCCTAAGTTACAGGAGGAATACCGGGAGTATTTGAAGAAGCGGTTAGACGAAATCCATAAACAGCGAAGTTCGCAATAGCTAGCTCCGTGCGTTTACGTGGATGAAGTAGCACACCCCGCCAGGGATATGACTGTGCCGTTAATTCCCCTTAATCGCTTCGTGTAGAACTTCGCGTAGACGCTTCGCAACTACCATATCTTCCCCGGGCTGCAACATCCAAACCCCGACCACAATAGTGTTGGGTCCGCCCGGTAATCCTGCGCTTGCAGAGGCACCTCCGGTCGACGGATTCAGCTCGATTCGCGGCTTGCCTTCCCGCATTCTTTGCATGACTTCCGCGCCCGAGATCTTGATTCGATTCTGGTCGTAAGTGATGAGCAAGTGCGGAACATGATTGGCAACCTCCGGAATAAAGATTTGAGTTTCCACCGTGGGAATCGAGCTTAAGTGTTTGGCAATACGATCAGCCCGCTGCCGGCAATCTCCTTCCACGGCGGCATCATCCTGCTTCAGGAACCAGTCCACAGCAGCGACCAGACCTATGATTTCCTCTTTCGCTACTTTCATCCCGCGCCCGATGGTGTTTGAGTTTGGTGAATTATTTTTCTTGGCCGCGTCAATCAGATCCTTTCTGCCCAACAGCAAGCCGGTGCACTGCGGTCCGCGGAGTCCCTTTCCTCCGGAGAACGTCACGAGATCAAACCCCATCTGCGTATAGTTCCATAGATTGGAAATCGGCGGGACGTCGGCAGCAGCGTCGTTGAAACAAGAAACGCCATGCTGATGCGCCACTCGCACCCAATCCTCCCGGCTGATCTTCCCTGTACCCGCATTGAAAAAGTGGGCCATCACCGTACGTTCGGTGAACGCCTGTTCGTATTGCTCCAGGGTTTCCACCTCCACAAAGCGAATTCCACAATTGCGGAGGGCATGGTCATATCCGTAGCGATGCGATTTCTGAACGATCACCTCATTCTTAAGCCCAGCCATGTCCGTAGGAATGTTAAGAATGGCTTGCTCATTGCCCATGTTGATGCAAGCTGCCGTCCCCACGACGAGTGCCGCTGCAGCGCCAGCCGTGACGAGTGCGGCCTCGCACCGCAGGCGCTTGGCCAGGTATGCTCCTGACGCATCCAGTAGTTCGTTGAGGTTTACTGGCTGTCGCGCCGCCAGTGCGATCGCCGCCTGCACTTCGTCAGGCATTGTCGAAGCCGAAAGGACCGTATAGGTGCCGGCCGCATTGATGAACGGGGTCACACCGAGCTTCCGGTAATAATCCTCAGCCTGAGGGGCCGATTTTGAAAATGCCCGCGGTTCGAGAGTTGCGATTCCGGAGAGCACAACGCCTCCAGCGAGAACTGCCTGTGTTCCCCTGCGTAAGAGCTTTCGCCGGCTCATGTGTCGCATTGCTAAGTCTCCTTCAAGAGGATTTTGGCAGTTCGAATTCAGTCTCTGGGATAATCATCGGCTCGTGCCGGCAGCGTCTCGCCTCGATCGGGAGTCGTAAAATACTGCGGACGCGCTTTCTCCCAGTGCACCATGGTGAGACCGGAGGGATCGTACGAAATGCGTCCCGCACGGATGGTCAGGCGAGTCGCCAGTTGTAAGTTTGCATCCAATTTGGCGACGCCGCTGTCAATGTAGCCGAAATGGCCGTGCATCAGATCCAGCACGGCAATATCCGCATCCTGGCCGATCGACAACGTCCCCAGGTCCGGCCGATGAATCTCCCTTGCTGGATTGACCGTGGAGCGGCGAATGACATCCTCCAACGGCACTCCCATGGCCAGGAATTTCGACATCACGTTGTTCATGCTGACAGTCAAGTAATCGCCCCTGTGCAAATCAGTAGAGATGGAATCGGGGATGAATCCCTGTTTCTCAGCGGGAACAGCATTGCGAAACCAGAAACTGCCGGCCCCATGTCCGACATCGAATATGACCCCACGGGACCGGGCCTCTGCGATGGCCGGATTGAGCTTGCCGTCAGGAAGAATAATGGGAAATTGCTGAGCGAAGACATGCGTGTGTATGTCGCCGGGCCGCATTTTCTTTAGGATCAGGTCCTCGTAAGTTCTTTCCGGCCGCGGCCAGAAATCGAACATGACCGGACTATTCGTGAGAATGCCGCATTCAATGGCACGGTCAACCGCGGCCCAGGGCACGTGTTCCCCATCCCATACCTCCTTGGTCCAGTAATGGGCAGTTTTTACTCCCACAATCAGGTCGCGATACTTCTTGATGGTGTCGACACAAAGGTTCACATCCATCTGGTCCAAGCTTTGCTCAAGCCCGCCGCTCATGCCATTAGCCACGATGTTCAGGAAAGCCAGCACTCGCACTCTGGCGCGGTCAATGACTTCTTCCTTTTCCTGGAGGAACGTCTCCGCACCCGAGGTGCCGGCATCCACGATGGTGGTCACGCCGGACTGCAACGCCAGATCGGCCGGAATTCCAAGGGGCAACGCATGAACCCGGGCGTCAGGCGCGAACCAGTTTAGCGGCGCTCCGCCATGACCCACATGATAGTGAATATCAATGAGTCCGGGCGTAACGTAGAGGTTCGAGACATCCACAACCTTCCCGGCTTGGTCCGCGGGAATATTTTTTTCTACGGCGGCGATCTTGCCCTGGAGAACACCGACATCTCGTGCTTCATCGATGTGATTCGCGGGGTCTATCACATGGCCGCCCTTCAACAGCAGGTCGTAGCGCGTCGTTTGGCCAAACATCACAACAGGGAATTCGAGTCCGATTGCGAGTACCGCAATGATTGCGGGCAGCGTCTTGATCCAGTTCTGCATAGGCCTTCTCTCGTTTTCTCGAAGCGAAAGTGTATCCACTGGAAATGAGATTGTCACTATTCCCGGCGACTCCGGCTCACGTACGGTTGTAAAGAAGATCATCGCTATCGTAATCTAGTCGCTGTTTTTCGGTTCGCTCCAACAACCTGCAGTTCGGGATCGGGGATCAACTTATGGATCGCCGCACGTTCGTCAAGGCGGGCTGCATTGGAAGCGCCTCGCTGCTGATGCAGGGGCTCGATCCAATGATACGAGCGGACGTGGCTCCTCCTGCAGCACCGCCCATCGAACTCCACGGCCTGCCAGACTACAAACCTTCGCCGCTTGGCATGCCGGGATTATTTCCAGGTCGCGTGATCGAGGTCCACGAGCCAAACGCGATCGTACGTAATCGCGTTTCCCAGCCGATCGTGCGTCAGATGCTGGAACATGCGATGAAGGAGTTGACGGGAGAAAAGTCTGCGCAGGCGGGGTGGGCAAAATTTGTTGAACCCAACGACATTGTTGGAATCAAGATCAACCCATCGGGTGCGCCTGCTTGCTGCTCCTCTCCCGAGATCCTGCGCGAGATCATTGCCTCAGTTAAGTCTGTTGGCGTTCCAGCAGGTAACGTCCTGGTCTATGACCGGTATTCGTATGAAATGGACATTGGCAGCTATCAGGTGCTGCTGCCTCCAGGCGTTCGAATTATGGGGATCCAGGAGACCTTCGCGGGTGATGCCGGATACGAACCAAATGTCTATTGCGAAGCCGATTTCTTTGGCGAGTGGGAAACCCGCTCCCACATGGCAAGCATCGTGGCTCACGAGGTGACGAAGATTATCAGCGTTCCGACGATGAAAGACCACTCGGCGTCCGGTGTCACTGGAGCTCTCAAGAACCTCGCATATGGCACATTCAACAATGTAGCGCGCACACACCGTGCACCGGACTCCTTTACCAACCCGCTGATCGGTTTGATGTGTACGGTTGAACCCTTACGTTCGAAGGCTGTGCTGCATATCATGGACGGCATGCGGCAGGTATGGCATGGTGGGCCACTCACTCAAGTGCAGGATTTCATCGACCAAGCTGGCATTCTCCTGGTGGCTACGGACCCAGTAGCTCTGGACACAATCGAATTGGAGGCCATTGAAATGAAACGTCGCGAGCGGGGCGCGCCTTCCTTGTGGCAACACGACGCAAACAGTATCACCACCGAAAGCGACGACTTTTATCACAACGCCTCGAAAAACTTGTTCTTCCGCCAGCCGGGACATATCGCGGCGGCCGGAAAGCTCGGTCTTGGCGTCGCAAACCTGAAGCAGATCGATCACCGTACCCTCTCGGCCTGAATCGATGACCACGGAAACAGCCAAACACCAATCTCGGGGAGACTGGCCCATGCTGCTCAAAGACAACGCCCGCACGGGGGGGCAGGGGCAACATCCAGCACGGTCGCCGGAACGAGCGGTTTGGCAGTTTCATAGCGGGAGCTCGGTGCGTTCCGCGCCGATACTTGAAGACGGAATTTTGTATGTCGCGTCCGTCAGCGGAGTAATGCACGCCATCGAGGTGACCACAGGCAAATTAAAATGGAAATTTCAGGCGGCGGGTCAGGTTCATTCCACGCCGTCGCTTTCCGGAAATCGAGTCCTGTTCGGATGCGATGATGGCAAAGTGTATGCACTTGATCGGCCTGCCGGGAGCAAGCTGTGGGAAGCGCCGACCGGAGCTGAAGTCTGGGCTTCTCCTGTCGTTCGCAGTGGAGTTGTATTTTTCGGAAGTGCTGATGCACGGGTTTACGCTATTGACGCAGCGACTGGGCGGACGCTATGGGTCCAGGATCTTGGAGGAAAAATCTACTCCACCATTTATGCTTCCGAGCAGCGCCTCTACCTGGGATGCGGAGACGGCAGAGTGTATAGCCTCGATTCCTCATCGGGAGAGACAAGGTGGAGTACGCCCACCGGCAATGGCATCGACTCGTCGCCCGCCGTCACTGGTGACCTAGTTCTCATCGGCTCTGAAGATTTTTTCTTTTATGCGATGAACGCTAGAACCGGAGAGGTCCGCTGGAAGTACGAAACAGGATTAGGCATTGCATCTTCACCGGCAGTTTCCGGCGACCTGACAGTCGTCGGCAGCAAGGACGGATTTCTATATGCACTGGAGAGTCAGACCGGCCGATTGCGCTGGAAAACCGCCGTGGGAGAAGTGGTGACCGCGCCTCCAGTGATCGGCGACGGTGTTGTGTGCATTCAAGCCGGAGGCACATTCGCCCTCGACAGCGCGACGGGCAGTGTAGTGTGGAGAGCTGCTCTGGCGGGGGCAGTCCAGTCGGTTCCGGTGCTCGCCGGTGACACTGTCTATCTCGCGAGTCTGAGCGGTGAGGTTTATGCGCTGCGGTAAGCGACGGGCGGCAGCTGTGATCAGCTTCTTCTTAATCGCTTCTTTCGTCCAGAGTTCAGAAAATCGAGTTCTTGTTTACAAAAAGAAGTACATCATGGGCACAGTCTTCGAAATCGCTGCCTATGACCAATCAACCGAACATGCCTCCGACGCGATCGAGAAAGCATTTCAGGAGGTCGTTCGCCTCGATGATTTACTGAGCGACTACAAGCCCGACAGCGCCCTGAGCAAGTTGAACCGCTCAGCTCATTATCACGCAGAAAGGGTTCCACCGGATCTGTATCGCGTCATCGAGCAGGCTGTGCAGTTTTCCAGGCTATCGGACGGGAAGTTTGACATCTCCATCGCGCCTTTGGTGAATTTGTGGAAAGCTGCGATGCGTGGCGAAAGCACGCCTTCGCGGGCACAGGAAGAAAAACTTCGAAGTTGCGTAGGCTATCACAAGATCGAATTAACCCCTCCGGACCTGATCAGCTTCCGCTCCCCCTGCTTGCAGTTGGACTTGGGTGCCGTTGGCAAAGGCTACGCCGTGGACCGAGCCGCTGAAGTCCTGCACTCTCTGAGAATCCATGATGCTTTGATCGATGCGGGGGGAAGCACGGTTTTCGCGATGGGGTCTCCTCCTGGCCAGACAGCGTGGCTTGTGCACTTGAGAGATCCCTCGAACAAAATAGATCCGCAGGTCATGCTCAAGGATGGAAGTGTGTCCACGTCGGAGCAGACGGCGCCCAGTTTGCTGGGGAACGACTCAGCCGGCCACATCATTGATCCGGATACAGGAATACCGCTAAAAACGGTGTTCGCGGTTAGCGTCGTTTCAAGAACTGCGACGGCATCGGATGGGCTGTCGACTACCTTGCTGCTGCTCGGTCCGACGGAGGGGAAGGCATTGATCAAGAGTATGTCTGACGTTTCAGCTATTTGGATTTCGCGTGAAGCACAAGTGGAAACAGCGACTGCCGGTCCGCAGATTCTGTTTGGCAGAGACTTACAGACTCCTCTTATTCTTGGCACAATTCCATGAGAATTAGTGGCGCGATTCTCGTATGGGTTTTCGTCTTAGTCTCCATTCCCGCTTGGAGCAGCGTGTTCGTACATTGGACAAGCGCTACTTTGCTTCCAGCAAAGGAACTCGGCTTGTACGACCTAGTGCTCTCCTGGAGCGACAGGTTTTCCCCGCAGGCGAGAGCGGCCCAAAGGCTAGGCTATCGAGTGTATGTCGAGGTTTCACTAGGTGAGGCTGCAACTGCTGCTGAAAATGGCTTTGAAGGCATTATCCTGACCATTCGTCAGTCCGAGCGCGCCGAGCTAGAGAAGTTTCTTCCAAAACTACGTTCCGCTCACCCCAAGGCCAGATTCCTGCTGCTGAACCCCGATGGTAAGCAGCCGGAGATGCGAGGCAGTCTGGTGATCAAGCGAGGTTCTGTCCTTGGAGTGTCGAGCCCCACCGCCCAACCGTGGATTGATACTAATCTCGCTCTCGTCAAGATTGAACAGAGGTCTCATCCAGGGCAGGCTCCCCTCTACACTTTTTCGTGGGGAGGGCTGTCAGACTCCGGGCCGCAACAATCAGCGCTTACGGCGGCGGATTACATGTTGGCGGTGGCTGAGGCGGGCGCCTTTCATGCTGACTTAGTGTTAGAACTTGATGATCGCTTGCAGAAATCTCTGGGTGAACATGATCCGGAGTCCTGGAATCTATGGAACCAAGTGCGGGCCTACGCAAGCTTTTACTTACATACCGCCGAGCAAGGGCTGAAAGTGGCTGCCAATGTCGCAGTCGTGGTCGATGATCTTGCTACGATCGACGAAGCCATGAATCTGTTGGCCCGCCACAACATTCCCTTCGAGGTTTTGCGTCCTGCGGACTTGAACAAGGAAGACCTTCAAGGCTTCGACGTGGTAGTAGTGTTCGCAAACCCTGACAGAGGAGCTTGTGAACGAATCGCCGATCTTGCAACTCACGGCAAGACTGTCGTGCTAGTGGAGGCGCATGGTGCTTATCCATGGCAGAACCATGATGCAGTTCGGTTGAACGAACACACGGTATCCTATACCGTTGGAACAGGAAAAGTGCTTGAGCTGTCACAGCCTGTTACAGATCCTGAGACGTTTGCGCAAGATATCCGTCGGCTGCTAGGCAAGCAAAATGTCCTGATGAGTCTATGGAATGGCTTGACGACCGTCGCTGTACCCTACCGTGAGCATGGTCGAACGGTGAAGGTGCTCGAGTTTGTCAACTACGCTGCAGAGCCCCTTCGCCTGCAAGTGCAGGTCAAAGGTTCGTTTGCTTCGATTCGTTACGAGACGCCAGAACATCAATGTTGCGAGTCTCTCGTCCCCGTAAATCACAACGGATTCACTGAGTTCGTGATTCCGCAATTACGGATTGCGGGACGTGTGCATCTGGAAGCTAACTAAGTGCCTAATTCCCAACCTAGTCGCGAGTGAGTCCCGCTAACGGAATCTGCGGATCAACAGCGTCTGCCGTGTGCTGTTCATCTTCTTCTTCAAAAAACGAAATATTAGAAAACTTCCAAGCGGCGCGGAGTTTCCGGGAGATTGTCGCGCGAGTGATTTGACGCTGTAGGTCGCTGGGATGCGAAATCCTGCCCTGAGAAAAGTCGATCAGCGCAATCACTCGCGGGCCAATCGCTCTGCAAAAGCCTGGGCCAGGATGGGTCTTGGGTCTAATCGGTGTAGCCGATGCCTGTCTCGATCCGGAAGATGAAATCGGGGTCCGTTATCCTGATACCCTGATACGGTTAGGGCGTGACTCGGAGAGGGGGAAATGAGCCTTCCTGAAAATTCATCCTGGAAAACACGACCGGTGGAACGTGGGTTCCCGGATCGTTCTTTCGACATCGAGTTTTGGCAGGAGCAGGGAGATGAACATCTTTGCCGCTGCATGGGAAATAGAGGCACCTGCATGAATTGCGGCTGTGAAATGGACAAATGGGGCCCTCAGATTACGACATCGCGTTAGTTGTTGCAAAATCCCCATTAGACTCACGACTAGTGTCCCGGCCAGCGCTATCCTGAACCCGGAGGGCATTCTATGCAGCCAGTCCGAGCGCAATTCATCGGGGTTGAGCTTTATTTCGATGACCTGGAAAGGGCAAAGAAGTTCTATGAGGAAACACTCGGTCTTGCAGTTTCTGATGAGCAGACCGGCCACCATGCTCAGTTCGATAGCGGCGGACGTTTTATTTGCCTTGAGCGGAAGGGGGCTGAGTCCTATCCCTCCAAAGATAAAGCAGTGCTGTTCTTTGAGGTTCCAAGCCTGAAATCGGCAATGGCAGCCATCGGCCAGGAGAAGATCGTTCACTCCGAACCAACGTGGGCCGTTCTACACGATCCCGAGGGCCACAATGTGCTCCTGCTTCAGAAGGCGTCAG
>Ga0070717_10004351_pt1 | contig 10217 bp, 12 predicted proteins | sample LARL113metaG_FD_71366 | JGI IMG/M metagenome (GOLD analysis project Ga0070717, IMG submission 71366) | Corn, switchgrass and miscanthus rhizosphere microbial communities from Kellogg Biological Station, Michigan, USA - LAR L11-3 metaG | ecosystem: Host-associated > Plants > Roots > Rhizosphere ... | reverse complement strand
GAGCGTGAGCCCGTCGACAGCCGTGGGCCGATAGAGGACGGTCTGCCGCACAGCGTGGGCCACCGCCTCGCGCAGGGAAACGGTCCGCCCCGAGGGCGTCACGTACTCCCCCTGCTCCACGATCCGCACCGTCTCCTCTGCGATTCCCTTGAGCGACATGACCTGCTCCGTGCCTGGAAGTGCTCGCGCGAATGGTTGCGCGGGCATTGTGTCCCTTATACACGAAGAAGCCACAGCGACCTGACGGAGAGGCTCCACAGGAGCGCGCCCATCACCCCTTGTCCGCGGTGAAGGCGCGCTCGTCGGTTCCGGCGTCCTTCTCCACGGTGAATGAGAGGCGGCCGATCTCCCGGCCGTCGTCCGTCTCCACCGCCACGCGCCAGTCGCCGTACTCGAAGTTCTTCTTGTTCGCGTTGCCGCGGAAGCCCTGCTCGCGCCCGCCCGTCACCGTGAACGGAATCACGTCCGTGGTGCGCCAGCCGCGCTTGGGGTCCTCGTACATCCACCGGATCCGGATGCGGTCCTGGAACCGCGTCGGCGCGAAGACGCGCGCGTAGAAGTAGAGGCGGTCTCCCTCGCGCGCCTTGAAGTGCTGGTCGCCGTGCTGCCACAGCTTCCACTCCGGGCGCTGGTGGTAGAGGAGGTACTCGCCCTCGGGCGTCTTCTTCACGTCGTGGTAGACGCCCATGAACGTCACCGCCAGCGGCACCGGCGGGATCAGCTTGAAGAAGTGCAGCGCCACCAGCAGGACCTGAATCCCCACCGCGGGCAGCATGGCGCGCCAGACGTGTCCCTTCGCGCTGTGGCGCCAGCGCACCAGCATCACCGCCACCGCCATCATCACCGCCGACGAGGTGGCCGCCGCCGCGATGAACAGCCGCCGGCCCAGCGCGCCCGCGAGCAGCGGGTAGAGGTACGCGAGGTACGAGGTGAGGCAGAAGCTGTAGAGCGCCAGCCGCACCACCGGCCCGCGCGCCCGGAAGCGCGGCAGCTCGTTGAGCGCGAGCAGCCCGAACAACAGCCCGAGGAAGACGAGCACCGTCACCCCGGAGCCGCTCTTGAAGTAGAAGACGCAGAAGGTGTTGAGCAGCGTGCCCAGCAAAAAGTGGGTGACGTTCTCCACCCACGTCTTCCGCCCCGCGAGCCACCCGGGGAGATCCCCCACCAGCGCCTGGCGTTGATCCACCAGCACCAGCACCAGCAGCAGCGCGAGGTACGTGCCGTGCTGGATGAGCGTGGCGGCGTGATCGATCCGGTCCAGCACCGCCACGTCGAAGGTGAAGCCGCCCAGGAAGAAGAGCGCGTGCTCCAGCACCGGGTGCGCCTCGCGCCAGGCGTGCACGCGCGCCTGCGCCCGGCCCAGCGCGGAGCGCGGCTTTGGCTTCACGGCCACGGGCTTTGCCCCCTCGGCCGCGGGCTGCGTTCGCTCGAGCGCAGGCGGGACTTCGGGGAGCTTCGTGGCCGCGGATTCAGCGGCGGTCTCGGGCGCCTTCTGCGCCTTCGTCCAGGGCACTTCCATGGCGGGGCAGTGTAACGAGGCCGGGCGGGCTCGGGCGGCGCGGCGGAGACTTCTTTCGCGCGCCTGCCCGTCACCCGGCCCTGCGTCCTACGAGTAGCGGTCGTCCTGCCAGGGGTGCGCCGTGTTGCTGTAGCCGCGCTCCTCCCAGAAGCCCTTGCGGTCCTGGGTGAGGAACTCGATCCGGCTGATCCACTTCGCGCCCTTCCACGCGTACAGCTGCGGGGTGATCATCCGCACCGGCCCGCCGTGCTCCTTCGGGAGCGGCTGGCCGTTCCACGTGTGCACCAGCAGCACGTCGTCCTTCAGCGCCTCCTCCATCGGGACGTTCGTGGTGTAGCCGTCGTATGCGTGGATGAAGACGTGCGAGGCCTCCGGGCGGACCTTCACCAGCGCCGCCAGCGTGGAGAACTGCACGCCCTTCCACCGCTGATCCATCAGGCTCCACGTCGTCACGCAGTGGAAGTCGCTGACGTCCTCGGCCTGCGGCAGCTTCTGGAAGTCCGCCCACGCGAGCGTCACCGGCTCCTCGACTGCGCCATCGATGCGCAGCTGCCACTTGTCGGTCGAGACGGTCGGCTTCACGCCCAGGTCCAGCACCGGCCACTTCTGCGTCAGGTGCTGGCCCACCGGCAGCTTCGGCATGCCGTGCCGGTTGGTGGGGCCCTCGCCCATCGGGCGCGCGTCGCTCGCGCCCGGCGTCTGCTTGATCTTGTCGAGGTAGCGCTCGCGCAGCTTCATGCGCGCTTCGACGATGCGCTCCAGCTTCTCGTCTTCCATGGCGCGCCTAGCCCTGGCCCGGCGCGGCCTTGATCAGCTGCTCCAGCTCGCCGCGCTCCTCGAGGTCCCGGACGATGTCCGAGCCCCCCACGAACTTCCCGTGCACGTACACCTGCGGGATGGTCGGCCAGCTCGAGTATTCCTTGATGGCGTCGCGCACCGCGGGATCCGCCAGCACGTCCACCGTGTACACCGGGCCGTACTGCTGGAGGATCTGCAGCGCCGCCGCCGAGAACCCGCACCGCGGGAAGAGCGCGTTGCCCTTCATGTACAGCACCACCGGGTGCTTCTGGATCTCCTCGTCGAACCGGGTCTTCAGCTCGGGGGTCATGGTCGTCTCCTCAGGAAGGTTGCGAGCGGGCGGACAGCTTCTTCCACTGCTCGGGGGAGTAGGTCTTTAACGCCAGCGCGTGCAGTTCGCCGGTCTTCAACAGGTCGCCGAGCGGCGCGTACACCAGCTTGTGCTGCTCCACCATGGACTTGCCTACGAAGTCGGGGCTCACCACCCGGGCCTCGAAGTGGTCGCCGGTGCCGGTGGTGTCCTTCACCTCGACTTCGGCGCCCGGCAGGGCCTCGGCGATGCGGCGGCGGATGAGTTCGGGGTCCAGCATGGCTCAGTGCACTCCCTTTCCTGGTTGGAGCATGGCGGGGTCCACGCCCATGCCCCTCAAGGTGCGATCCCACAGCGTGTCCGGGTCCGAGCCGAGCACCTGTTCGCTCGTGGCCTCGGAGAAGAGCCAGGAGCCCCGGGCGATCTCCCCCTCCAGCTGCTTGCCGCCCCACCCGGCGTAGCCCAGGCAGAAGCGCAGGCGGGCGTCCGGCTGGAGGAGCAGCGGCCGCAGCGAATCCAGAGTGAGCGAGAGGTAGAGGCCGGGCATCACCTCGAGCTTCTCCTCGACGGACTCGGCGTCGTGGAGGACGAAGCCGCGCTGGGGCTCCACCGGGCCGCCGATGTACATGGGCTGCTCGCGGCGCTCGGGGTGGATGCTCATCGCCATCCCCTGCTCCTTGCCCAGCTCCTTCAGCGTGAGCGGGCCGGGCTTGTTGATGACGATGCCCATGGAGCCCTTTTCGTCGTGCTCCAGCATCAGGATGATGGCGCGATGGAAGTTGGGATCCCCCAACTGCGGCATCGAAATGAGAAACCCGGGCGCGAGCGTCTTCACAAGGACAGAGCATCGAGCGGCCGGGAAGCTGACGCAATAGGCACTGCATGCCATGGTTTGCGGCCATGAAAGCGCTCTACAACCTTCGGCACGGCGGCCTCGACGTCCTCCAGGTGCGCGAGTCGCCGGATCCCACGCCCGGCCCAGGCGAGGTGCGGATCCGCGTCTCGCGCGCGGGGCTGAACTTCGCGGACATCTCGGCGCGGGTGGGCCTCTACCCGGACGCGCCCAAGCCGCCCATGGTGATGGGCTACGAGGTGGCGGGCACCGTCGATCAGCTCGGGGACGGCGTCACAGGGCTCGCGGTGGGCACGCGCGTGCTGGGCTTCACCCCGTTCAAGGGCCAGGCCTCGCACGTGGTGGTGAAGGCGAATCAGGCCATTCCCCTGCCGGAGAAGATGACGCTGGATCACGCCGCGGCCCTGCCGGTGAACTACCTCACCGCGTTCCACATGATGCACTACGTGGGGAACCTGCAGCCGGGCGACTCGGTGTTGATCCACATGGCCGCCGGCGGCGTGGGCATGGCCGCCATCCAGCTCGCGCGGCGCATCCCCGACGTGACGATCTTCGGGACGGCCTCGGCGAAGAAGCACGCCACCCTCCGCGAGGCCGGGGTGCAGCACCCCATCGACTACCGCTCGGTGGACTACGCCGCGGAGGTGATGCGCATCACGAATGGCCGCGGCGTGCGGATGGTGCTGGATCCGCTCGGGGGCGCGGACTGGGAGAAGGGCTATGGGCTGCTCCAGCCCACCGGCCACCTCATCTGCTTCGGCTTCTCCAACGCCGTCACCGGCACCAAGCGCAACCTGCTCAAGGTCATCCCCCAGCTTCTGCGCGTGAAGAAGTATTCGCCGATGGCGCTGATGGACAAGAACCGCTCCGTGTCCGGCGTGAACCTGGGCCACCTCTGGAGCGAGGAGGCGCTGCTCGCCCGCGAGATGAAGGAGCTGTTCCGGCTCTACGAGGAGGGCGTCATCCGCCCGAACGTGGACAAGGTGTTTCCCCTGGAGAAGGCCGCCGAGGCCCACCAGTACGTGCAGGACGGGAAGAACGTGGGGAAGGTGCTGTTCGACTGCACCTGACGGGCCCCGCGAGGGTCCAAAGAGGCGGGGACGGGCGTGCGTCGCCCGTCCCTCACGCCTTTCGTCAGTGCCAGCTCTGGTGCTTCGACTTCAGCGCATCGGCGAGCTCGTCCGCGCGCACCGGCTTGCTGATGAAGAGGTCCGCGCCGTTGCCCTTGCACTTGCGCGCCATCGCCGCGTCGCCCAGCGCGCTCATCCCGATCACCACCATCTCCGGGAAGCGCTCGCGCAGCTTCGGCATCAGGTTCGTACCGCTCTTGCCGGGGAGGAAGACGTCGACGATCGCCGCCGTCACCTGCTTGCGCTTGGTGGCGTACTCCGCCTCCTCCGCGCTCCCCACCGCCAGCGGTTCGTAGCCCCACAAGGCCAGCATCTCGACGATCAGCTCGCGGTTGGCGGGATCGTCTTCGACCACCAGCACCGTCCCGCGGACCTGCTTCAGCTCGAGCTCGTCACCCTTCTGCTCAGAGACGGGCGCGAGCGGAATTTCACTGGTGGGGAGACTCATGGCTGCTCCTGGAGTGGGGACCTTTCAAGCAACGCTTCCGTCGAAGCTGTGCATTCCCCTTGAAGCACGCTCGCCACGGCCAACGTCCAGGCATGCGCGTGGCTCGACCGCTCAACACTTCACCGGCCCGGAGACGAAGCGCCCTCCACGCCCCGTGCGGCCAGGCTGGCCCCCAGCACGATGAGGATGAGCAACCCCCACGCCGGGAGGACCACGCGGGCGCCCCCCTCGTACAGAATCGCGGAGTAGCTGGTGCCCAGGTACCGGCCGAGCGACATGGGCTCCATCCGCGCGATGCCGAAGAAGCTGACGGTGGACTCGGCGAGGATCGCGGCTGGCAGGCGGGAGAGGAAGAGGGCGAGCACGTAGGCCTTGAGGCCCGGCCAGAGGTGGGCGCGGAACAGGTGGGCGCGCGTGCCGCCGAGCGCCCGCGCGGCGAGGACGAACTCCTGCTCCTCCAGCGTGGCGAGCCGGTTGCGCAGCATGCGCGTGGGGCCCGCCCAGCCCACCAGCCCGAGCGACGCGATCATCAGCGGCACGGGGGACAGCTTCAGCTCCGGGCGGAGGTCGCCGAGCGTCTGGCCGGCGAACTGGAGCACCATGAGGATGAGGACGTCCGGCAGGGAGAAGAACGCGTCGGCGAAGCGGAGGATCCAGCGCTCGACGAAGCCGCCGAGGAGGCGCGCGAGGGTGGCGAGGACGAGGCCCAGCGCGGTGGAGAGCGCGCCCGCGAGCAGGCCGATGCCGAGAGACACCCAGAGGCCGCCGAAGGAGAGCTCGCAGACGGTGCGATCCGGGCGGAGGACGTCGTGCCCAAGCGGGCAGTAGCGCGCGGGGACGGTGGGCCAGAGGACGCCGAGGGCGAAGCTGCCCAGCCCCAGGGCGGCGAGGAGGAGAAGGCCCGTCCACGCGAGGCGGCGCGGGCTCACGCGGCCTCCCGGCGGTCGCGGGCGCGCGGATCCACGACGAGGCGGACGGCTTCGACGGCGACGCTGACGGCGACGAGGAGGGCGGCGAAGACGGTGGTGGCCACCACCACGACGGCGAGCTGCTTCTGGAGGACGGCGGAGACGTAGAGCTGGCCGAAGTACGGCAGGCCGAAGACGCGCTCGGCGGCGAAGGAGCCGCCCAAAAGCGCGGTGGCGAGCGGCGGGAGGGAGTCGAGCAGCGCCGGCCAGAGGTTGGGCAGGACGTGGCGGCGCACGGCGGCCTCGCGGGAGAGGCCCTTGCTCATGGCGGTGCGGACGTAGTCCTTCGCCACCTCCTGGCGGAGCGTGTCCGTCAGGAGCGTGCCCAGGAGGACGCCCGGCCAGAGGGAGACGACGAAGGCGGCGGACAGCTCCGGGAGGAGGTGGCCCGTCTCCACGACGGACGGCGCGAGCAGGAGCGCCGGGATGAAGGCGGGCGTGCCGAAGGCGATGGCGGGGAGGAGGTCGCCGAGGAGGCCCGGAGGGCGGCGGCCGCCCGCGCGCAGGAGCGCGAGCAAGAGCGCCCAGACGAGCGCGAGGACGAGGCCCATGACGCCGACGGCGACGCTGCCGGAGAGCTTCTGAAGCATCTCCTCGCCGGTGACGCCCTGGGCGGTGGTGCCAAGCCGCTCGCCGCGAAAGAGCTTCGTCCACGGGCGGAGGAAGCCGAGCGGCTCACCGAGGCCGAGGTCCTTGCGGTACGAGGCGGCGAGCTCGGCGGGGAGCTGGCGCTTGGAGTCCTCGTCCGAAGGCACGGGCAGCACCGCCATCAGGTAGTACGAGGCGAGCGCCACGATGGGCACGAGCAGAAGCTTCTGCAGGACGCGCGAGAGGACGGTGCGGATCACGGCCGCTCCGGCGCCCCGGGCCCGAGCTTCAGGTCCGCGAGGGAGAGGAAGTTGAACGGATCCACGGTGAGGCCGCGCAGGAAGGGCCGCGCGCGGTAATAGCGATCCGGGTGGTAGAGCGGCGCGAGCACCGCCTGCTCGTCGAGGAGGATCGCCTGCGCGCGGGCGTAGAGGGCGCGGGCTTTGGCGGGGTCCAGCTCCGCGTCGCCCTCGGCGAGGAGGGCCTCGAAGCGCGCGATGGCCTTTCCGCCGTCCGCCTTCTCCCAGCCGGTGGCGTGCGCCCCGCCCTTCTCGAAGAGGACGAAGAAGGTTTTGGGGTGCGCGTAGTCCGCGCCGACGCGCTTGAGGTACAGGTCCGGCGCGTGGAAGCCGTCCGCGGCGATCCGGTTGATCTCCGCCGAGAAGTCCGCCCGCGCGTCCAGCTCCACCGGCACGCCCACGCGTCCGAGCTGCGCCTTGAGGCGCTCGGCGATGGCCACCTCCGGCACGAAGGACTCGCTGGAGCGGTACACCAGGCGCAGGGGCCGCTCGAAGCGGACGTGGGCGAGGAGCTTCTTCGCCTCCTCCGGTTGGTAGTGGGGCAATTGCGCGGCTTCCTCCGGCGTCGCCGCGCCCGGGAGATCCGGCGGGAGGAGGACGTGGGTGGGGCGCGCGGCCGGCAAGAGGCCCGCCATCAGCGCCTCGCGGTCGATCGCCATCGCGAGGGCGCGGCGCACCGCGGGCGCGTCGAGCGGCGGGCGCTCGGTGTTGAAGGCCATGAAGTACGTGGAGAGGAGCGGCTGGCGCTGGAGATCCGCAGGCTGCGGGCCGCGCAGCGCCGCCGGGCTGTCCACGAAGACGAAGTCCACGCGGCCGCGCTCGTAGAGGGCCGGGCCCACTTCGGACTTCAGCAACGTCACCACCTCCGCGGGGCGCTCGCCCGCCTCGAGCGGCGGGGCGAAGGCGGAGGCCGGGTTGCGCGCAAGGCGGAGCCGCTCGCCGGCGCGATCCCACGCCTCCACCCGGAATGGGCCCAGCGCGGGCGGCTGGCCGTCGCGCGGGCGATCGAAGAGGGCGCGGGCGTCGTCCTCGGACAGGCCGGCGAGCTTCGCCGACGGCGCGGGAAAGAAGAGGTACACGTTGGCGATGCGCGAGAGGAAGTAGCTGCGCGGGCCGTCCAGCTCCACCTCGAAGGTGGCGTCGTCCGGCGCGCGCACGGCCAGGCGGGACAGCGCCTCGCGCACCTTCGGCTCGGGCGCGCCCACGTCGAGCAGCGCCCCCACCTCCTTCGCCCCGACGATCTCGGAGAGCTCCGCGCGCTCGCGGCCCACCGCCGCCCGCTGCCAGCCCACCACGAAGTCCCGCGCCCGAAGCGGCGTCCCGTCCGACCAGCGCACGTCGCGGCGGAGGTGGAAGGTGTAGCGCGGGTGGCCCTCGGGGGTGAGGGCGAGATCCCAGCGCTCGGCGAGGCCCGGCCGCACCTCGTGCGTCCCCGGCGCGAGCGAGGTGAGCCCCTTCTGCGTCGCGAGCATCACCGGGTAGTTGACCCAGCTCGTCGGATCCGACGTGTTCCAGTCCAGCGTGCTGGGCATCGCCGGCACGACGACCTTCAGGCCCGGGTTCTTCTGGAAGCCGCACGGCCCACACCCCAGCGCGGCCAGGCAGAGCGCCGCGAACCCCAGCCGGAGGTGGAAAGGACGTGTCATCCGCGCGGATGAGATCACGGATTGCCCATCCCAGTCGCGCAGTCAGTACCGGTCAAGCGAGGTGCCGTCATCCCTCGAATGAAGGAGCCTGCCCTTCCGCAGCAGCGGCGGAGACAGTGTGCTCATAGACGAGGTAACCGTGAAGATCCCTGGAGATCCGTTCGTATGGCGGAGCAGGAATCTCAAACTGCTCTGTGACCGAAGGTTCTCGAGCCAAACGCATCACTTCGAACCGATCACGATCATCGACTCGTGAGGTTCTGCGCTGCAGGACCTCATCGTACTCAGCCAACAAGACCTGGCTTACCACGCCTCTGAACTCACCCCGTCGCCACCGCTTCAGCAGATCCGCTGCATAAGGAGGAGAAGCGTGCGTGACCCGTCCTGACGTGGCTCCGGACACGACGACCGAGGTATCGAGAATTGCCGTTTTCCGCATGGATTCTAGTCGTCGTGAGCGGAACCGTCCTGAGCCTCGTTGGACATGATCCCGACCAAGCCGCCGTACACATTTGCGAAGTTCTTCGCGATGCTCTCGGCGACCTCGTCCGACCTGGGCTGAACTCCCGAAGCGAGCAGCGTCGCCCACGCTTCGAGCAGAAATATCGAGCCGGCGACTCGGCCGGAACGCGGGTTGTTGCGCAACTCCTCGGGAATGAGGAACGGCTTTCCCTGCGCCACGCCTTCGCGCTGAGCCGCATTTTCTGGCCTCGAGATGACGGCCTCCAACATTCGGAAGCCATCGATCAGGTACGCCCTGGCGCGTGCGGAGAGAAACCGCGGAGGGTTCTGTTCAAGCTGACGGAGCGGCTGCTGTCCTTCGTTCTTTCCGTAGAGCTCGGATTGCTTCGCAACTCCCTGAATCACCCGCGACAACAGCTCGAGCCAGTAAATGCCCCGCCGGAACATCGCATCTCGGCGCTCCCAGAACTCCTCGCGCGAGGAGGCAGTCCAGATGGGCTTGAACACCTGCTCCGCAAAAGCCTCGAGCATCTCGTCGGCGCGCGTTTGCTCAGCCCGGGCCAGCGCCTCTGAAGCGCTGGAGACCACTCGCTTCACGGCATCGAGGAGACCCGCCAGCGGAAGCCTGGAAAGGGACAGATCTGCGCTTATGACCGACATGGATTGAAGCTAACTGCCCTGGCCTGCGGGCTCAAGTGCACCCCTCGTCGTGGCCTTGCGCCGGGACAGGACGGTGTCGGAGTCGTGCAGTCCGCTCAACGCTCTGCCCCACGAACGAGCTGAACGGTGTAGTGCACCGTCCGGGTGCGGATCAGCCCGTCCTGGATGATGAACGTCTCCACCCCATCCAGGACGCGGACGCCGCGGCCCTCGGCGGTCCACTCGATGAAGGCGCACTCGCCGTCCAGCCGCTTCGTCACGATGGCGAAGCGCACCTCGGGGACGCGATCGCGCAGCGCCCGCTCGCACTGCCGCACGCCGTCGTGGCCGCAGAGGACGGCCTCCGCGGTGAGCAGCCGGACATCCTCCGCGTGGTTGCGGGCGAGATCCCGCTCCACCGTTCCCTCGACCACCTGGGCCAGGTGGTCCTCCAGCACCTCTTGCGGCGTTCGGATCGACATGGGACGCCCCAGCGTCTCCACCCGGCGCCCTCCACGCAATGCCGGACTTCACGCCGCGCGCGCCCGCGTGCGGAA
>Ga0070717_10004349_pt1 | contig 10217 bp, 9 predicted proteins | sample LARL113metaG_FD_71366 | JGI IMG/M metagenome (GOLD analysis project Ga0070717, IMG submission 71366) | Corn, switchgrass and miscanthus rhizosphere microbial communities from Kellogg Biological Station, Michigan, USA - LAR L11-3 metaG | ecosystem: Host-associated > Plants > Roots > Rhizosphere ... | reverse complement strand
GGGCACGATGACCGAGATCGGGTTGGACCCGTTGGCCAGGCCGACCGCGCGCGAGGCGACCAGCCGCTTGCCCAGCGCCAGCGCGATGTCGCCGTAGCTGATCGTGCTCCCGTACGGGATTTTGGTCAGCTCGGTCCACACGGCCATCTGGAACGGGGTCCCGCTCGGCGCAAGCGGCACGGTGAACTCCTTGAGCTCGCCCGCGAAGTACGCCTCGAGCTGCGCCTCGACCTCGCGGAACGTCTCCGGGCTCGGCGTCAGGCCGTCCCCGGAACTCCAGGTGTGCCGTTCGGCGTCGATCATCCACAGGCCGGTGAGCGCGTGCCCGTCGCCGAGTAGCAGCAGCCTGCCGATGGGGGAGTTGACGATATGGGAAAGGCGCGGGGCGTCACGGTCCGGCGCGACGAACGGGCTGGTCATCATCGATCCTTCTCTTCGAGGTACGCCCACAGGTGGTGGACGGCGTAGGAACGCCACGGCCGCCAGTTCTCCGCCAGCGCCGCCGCGGCCCTGGCGGCCCGGGCCCGCGGCGTCCCCTCCGGAATCGCTCCCAGCCGCCCCAGTGCGTCGAGCACGCCGACGTCCGACGGCAGGAACGCGTCCGGGTCGGACAGTGCGCGCATCCGGATGTAGGAGGCGGTCCACGAGCCGATGCCGGGCAGCGCCAGCAGCACCGCCTCGGCTCGGTCTCGTTCGGCCCCCGGGTCCAGCGACAGCTCGCCGGAGGCAAGAGCGCTGGCCAGCCCGGTCAGGGCCAGGGCGCGGCTGCGCGGCATCGGCAGCGCGACCGGGTCGGCGGCGGCGAGTGTCTCAGCGGCCGGGAAGCAGTGCGTCAGCTGGCCGTCGGGCCGCTCCAGCGGCTTGCCGTACGCGGCCACCAGCCGCGCCCCGAGCCGCCGGGCCGCGGCCACGGAGACCTGCTGACCGAGCACGGCCCGCAGCGCCAGCTCGTTGCCGTCGATATGCCCGGGGGAGCGCCGTCCCGGGTTCGCCAGGGCCAGCGGCCCCAGCACGGGATCGGCTGCCAGGTACCCCGTGACCGCCTCGGGGTCTGCGTCCAGGTCGAGCAGGCGCCGGCAGCGCTGGACCGCGGCGGTCAGGTCGCGCAGGTCCTCGAGCTGGAGCTCGCAGTCGACGTAGCCCGCTGCCGGGGCGAGGGACAAGATCCCCGGCCCGTTCGGCAGCATGATGGACCGCCGGTACCGGCCGTCGCGCATTTCCTCCACCCCCGGGATGGCCCGGGCGCCCAGGTAGCCCAGCATCCGCTCCCCGTCGATCGGGGCCCGGTACGCCAGCCGGATGCGGATCAGCCCGGGCGCCCCCGCGCCCGGGGGTGGCTGTAGCCGCCGGCTCTTCTGCACCCGGCCGCGTGCCTCCCGCAACTGGGTCGGCGTCACCGCGAAGACCTCGCGGACGGTCGCGTTGAACTGCCTGATGCTGGCGAAGCCGGCCGCGAAGGCGATCTCGGACAGCGGCAGCGCGGTGGTCTCGGTCAGGATCCGTGCCGTCTGCGCGCGTTGCGCGCGGGCGATGGCGAGCGGTCCGGCGCCCAGTTCGGCGGTGACCAGTCGGCGCACCTGACGCTGCTCGTAGCCGAGCCGGCGGGCCAGGCCCTCAACGCCGTCCCGGTCGACCACCCCGTCGGCGATCAGCCGCATCGCCCGGCCCACCGCGTCGGCCCGGATGTTCCACTCGGGCGAGCCGGGGGAGGCGTCCGGGCGGCACCGCTTGCAGGCCCGGAAGCCCGCCTCCTGGGCCGCCGCCGCGCTTCGGTAGAACCGCATGTTCGCGCGCTTCGGCGTGATCGCCGGGCAGGACGGGCGGCAGTAGATGCCGGTCGAGGTCACCGCGATGAAGAACACGCCATCGAACCGGGCGTCCTTGCTGACCGCCGCCTGGTAGCGCCGCTCGTCGTCGAGCGCGGCCACGCCGCCGGCGGCTGTGCTGTTCTGGTTCACGTCTTCCACAATGCCAGCCCGCGAGGACCAGAACTGGCGGGAATCGGACATCGACACCGTCGCACCCGGCCGACCGAAATCGGCAATGTCATGCGCGCACAGTGACCGTCGTGACACTATTTTTACTACCGAACGGATCCGGCGCGTGCCCCGATAGCGCGTTTCTGCCTTCACACCGGAATCAGCCGTCCCGGGCGTCTCTCCAGGCGTCGGTTTGTCGCACATTGCGTTACCTATCTCGGGAGATAGGTAACTATTACCTTGTTACCCATTGCATTGGGTGCAGCACGTAGTGTTACATTACAAATGGTAGCGAAACAACTTCGCACCGTGTTAGATCCGCATGCGAGGTGTGTCGTGGCCAGCAGTTGCCCGGATGAGGGCCTACCAGCGAACGAGGGCGGGGAACACCGCGCCGACCTCCCCTTCCGCTCGGGCGGCAACAGCCACCCCGCGCACACCGAAGCCCGTGCCGAACTCCGCGACCGGGAGACCTACTACGCAGAACTGCGCTTCGCGGTCCACTGCCAGAGTCGGTCCATTCCCGTCCCGCGAGCCGCCCTGGACGACGAGGAGCCCAGCGGCTGGACGCACGACGCTTCCGCAAAGAGCGCCCAGGACCGCAGTGCCCGCGAGCACGGGGGCACCGAAGGCGAAAGCTGGGATGAAATGATCGCGCGCTTCGACGACACCTGGACCTAAGAGCCACCGGCGGCGGACCGGAGCCTTCCTCCGGCGCTCGGGCGTCCGGTCCGCCACCGGTCACACGGGGAAAGAGTCACCTAACGGGGTCAGGGTAACGGGGTCAGAGCCGCCAGAAGTCGAAGCGGTCGCGGCCAGGCCGGAAGCCCGCCGCCTCGACCACGTCCACGGCCAGCTTGAACTTGTCGCCCACCCGCCAGGGCTGGTGCGCATCGCTGCCGAACGAGACCGCCCGTCCCCCCGCATCCCGCCACCAACGCAGCAGTCCGGCCGAGACCAGCGGGCCCTTGGTGTTCACCTCGAGGACCCGGTCGCCGGCGGCCAGGGCGCTCAGCACGGCCCGGTACTCCGCCTCGAATGTCCGCTCCTGGTAAGGCCCGGCCGTCCGCGGCCACATCCGCCGCGGGAAGTCCAGGTGCGCCAGCACCTGGAAGAGGTTGCTGCCCTCGACCAGCCGAAGTAGTTCGGCGAAGTACCTGCGCATCACGTTGGCGGCGGGCATCTGCCGGAAGAGCTCGTCAGCGGCCGTCAGCCGCCCCTCGTGCGGGATGGCGTGCAGCGAGCCGAGGATCCGGTCCAGCCCGCCAGGGCCGGCCTTGGCCACCGTCGCGGCCGCGCTGGCGGCCCACAGGTGGGCCTCGCCGATCTCGACGCCGGACAGTATCCGCAGCCCGGGGAAGCGCTGACGGCAGTCGTCCAGGGTGGCGAGGTAGCCCGCGCTGTCGAGCAGGTGCATCCGGGAGTACCGGTGCGGGTCCAGGTCCATCGTGCCGATCTGGTCGCCGTCGGTCCAGATGGTGAAGTCCAGGTGATCGGTGAAGGCCACCCCGGGCAGGCCGGCCGCCACCGCCTGCTCGCAGCTTCGTACCATGGACGCCTCGCGCGGCGCGTCCCACGACCATTCGGTGTGCACGTGGCTATCCACCGGGGGAGACCAGCTTCCGCTGGCTTGTGCGTGTTCGGCTGGCTGGTCTGACGGTAGCTGCGCAGGGGGCACGCCGGATCGGTCCTACTCATATCGGGGCTGATGCTTCCCCTCGAGCCTATCGGGGCGTTTGCACGGCTCCCGTGCTGCACCGGACCCCGGCGGATCCAGCTACCAGCCGGGCTGGCGCGGAGGGGCCGAGGTGATGACGTAGACCTCGCCGCCGTCGGGTTCGGGCGGCGGCGCCGCGGCGGGTCTGGGTGGCTCAAGCGCGGCCGGGGCGTCTGTCGGTTCGACCGGCTCGGCGTTCTCCTCGCCGTCGCCTCGGCGCTTCCTGGCCGCCTCCGCGGTGAGCCTGTCGGCGAGTTTCTGCCAGCGCTCCTCCCACTCGGCCACGTTCCCCCCGCAGGCACGCACGAAGGCCACGGCGACCGGCAGCGTAGGCAGCCGCAGGCCGCCCGCCGCCGCCGCGAGTGTCTTCATCTCGTAGTGGGAGGTCTCGGCCATTTCCGGGTACTCCAGGTCGGCAGTGGCCCGCAGCGCGCGCAGGTCCCGGGCGAACGCCTCTAGGCCGTCCGGCGCGATGCTAGCCACCGGCTGGGCCAGGCCGGGCGGCTGCTCTTCGGGCAGGGCCGTATCGCGCTGGCGGATCACAGGACCCGGCGGCTCCGGCGGCGGGCCGGGCCGGTCACGTCCCTCCGGCCCCTCGAAGCGCGGCCCGGCGGGCGGGTGCTCGCGCAGCGGCGGAGCCGCGCCTGGCCCGGCTGGTCCCTGAACACCGGACAGCCCGGACGCGCCGGACCCGCCGTACGGCGGCGGACTCCCATGAGCCGGACCCGCGCCCGGTCCCCGCGGACCAGCCCCCGGACCAGCACCACCCGAACCAGCACCGCCCGGACCAGGGCCACCCGGACCAGGGCCACCCGGACCAGCGCTACCCGGCCCGGGCCCGCCCGGCCCGGGACTTGGCGAGGGCGGGGTGCCCGGTTGGCTCCAGCTGTCCGCGTAGTGATCCTTGACGGTAGGCCCCGACCCATGGTGCCTGCCCGTGGTGCCGCCCGGCGCGCTCGGGCCCGGCGGCCGGTACAAGCGATCCGCGCCTGGCGGCACCCGTCGCCCGTTCGGCAGCCGGTACCGGCCAGGGCCGGGCGCACCACCAGGGCCGGGCGCACCACCAGGGCCGCCGTTGGACCCGCCGGCGTTAGGCATCGCACCGTTGGTTGCCGGACCCCCGCCCGGCATCGGCCCGCCACTAGGCACCGGCCCGCCACTAGGCACCGGCCCGCCACTAGGCATCGGCCCGCCACTAGGCATCGGCCCGCCGTGCGGGGGAGCGCCCTGCGGGGGAGCGCCGCGCGGCACGCCACCGCGCGGTCCGCCTGCGTAGGGGCCGCCTCCATTGGGCCCACCTGAATGCGGTCCGCCTGGATTGGGCCTACCTGAATGCGGTGCGCCCGCGCGCGGCCCGCCGGCGGGCGGTCCGGCCGCATGTGGTGCACCCAGGTGTGGCCCGCCTGCGTTCGGCGGGCCGCTGTGCGGCATCGGCCCGTGCGGCCCGCCTCCGTCCGGGTATCCGCCATGCGACGCGGCACCGTGCGGCACGCCGTTCCCGGGTACGCCATTGCCCGGCCCGCCGCCGGGCATTCCGGCACCGGGCATCCCGGCGTGGCCCGGACTCCCGTTCGGAGGCACACCCGGAGGGAAGCGGCCCGGCTGGCCCAGCTGCGGCTGGCCGGGCTGGGGCTGGCCGGGCTGGGGCTGGCCGGGCTGGGGCTGGCCGGGCTGAGGCCGTCCCGGCTGGCGGATCCGCGGCGGCCGGGGCGGCATCTCGCCCGGTCGCCTCAGCGCCTGCCCGTAGTCGAACTGCAGGTAGTCGTCGTCTGCGGCCTCGGGCCGACGGCCTGACCCGGCCGCATCGTCCTCCTCGGCCGGGTACCCGTCGTCGGCGGGATAGGGTCCAGGGTCATAGCCGCGACGGTCGCGCTCGTGCCTGGGCGGACCGTACGCGTCACGGCCGAGGCCGGTGTCGCCACGTTCCACCCCATACCTCCTGGACCTTCGTGTCCAGCCGCGCGGCGGGACACTTGCCCTCACCTCTTGAGTGTAGGTCGACAGAAATCCCCTGTATGACCTAGACGGCTAATTGTCACTATTTGCACACAATAAGACACCTCGGTACAGTGTTCGCCTGATAACGACGTGTATCAAATGAGACTGTCGGCGATCCGGGGCGCGTGCTGCGAGCGGTGCCCGGCGGGGTTACAGTCGAACCAAGAGCATTTCCGCGGAGCGGCCATGTTGTCCTGGATCGTCTGGCTGATCGTGGCAGCGGTGCTCGGCGTTGCCGAACTGCTTACCACGACGCTTGCTTTCGGTCTGATCGCAGTAGCGGCGGTGGTGGCGGCCGTGATCGGGACGTTTCATCTCGGTCTGGCTTTTCAGCTCGCCGCGTTCGTCGTCGCGTCCGGCGCCGGGCTCGGGTTCGTCCGGCCGATCGCGATGCGACACATCAAGCAGCCGCCGGCGCTGCGCTCCGGAACCGCCGCGCTCGTCGGCCGCTCGGCGATCGTCCTGGAGGAGGTTACCGAGCACCGGGGGCGGATTCGTATCGGTGGCGAGGAGTGGTCCTCGCGAGCCTACGACGAGTCGCTGGTAATCCCGGTCGGCACCAAGGTGGACGTCATGCAGATCGATGGCGCCACCGCCCTCGTATATCCCAGGGAGTAGCCATGTACCTGGCGGAAATCGTAATCGCGGCGGTCGTCGCGCTGCTCGTCATCATCACGGTGCTGCGTTCGGTGCGGATCATCCCGCAGGCGCGCGCCCGCAACGTCGAGCGCTTCGGGCGCTACCGCAAGACGCTGGAGCCCGGGATGAACTTCATCATCCCGGGCATCGACCGGGTCAAGAAGGAGATCGACCTGCGCGAACAGGTGGTCTCGTTCAAGGGCGCCCCGGTGATCACCGAGGACAACCTGGTCGTGCTCATCGACACCGTGCTGTTCTTCCAGGTCACCGACCCGCGGGCGGCCGATTACGAGATCGTCGACTACATCCAGGCGATCGAGCAGATCACCGCGACGATGCTGCGAAGCGTGATCGGGTCGATGGACCTGGAGAAGACGCTGACCTCGCGCGACCACATCAACAACATGCTCCGCGGCGTGCTCGACGACGCGTCGGGCAAGTGGGGCATCCGGGTCACCCGGGTGGAGATAAAGGCCATCGACCCGCCGAAGTCGGTCAAGGACGCGATGGAGAAGCAGATGCGCGCCGAGCGGGAGAAGCGCGCCGCGATCCTGACCGCCGAGGGCGTCAGGCAGGCCAGGATCCTGACCGCGGAAGGCGAGAAGCAGAGCGCCATCCTGACCGCCGAGGGCGCGAAGCAGAGCGCCATCCTGCGGGCCGAGGGCCAGGCCCAGGCCATCGCCGCGGTCTTCCAGGCCGTACACGACAACGACCCCGACCCCAAGCTGCTCGCCTACCAGTACCTGCAGACGCTGCCACAACTCGCGCAGGGCGCGGGCAATACGTTGTGGGTCATCCCGAGCGAGGTCACCTCGGCGCTCCGGTCGGTAGCGAGCGCCTTCGGCGGCGGGGACGCGGCACCGGCCGCGAGCGCTGCACCGGCCGTGAGCGCGGGTCCGGCGGAGCCGAAGACCGCGTCCCGGCGCGAGCCGCCCGCCGTGCCCGCGGGCAGAACCGCCGCCGGGGATACGCCCGCTCTAGATCCCGCCCCGGCTCACGCTGCCGCCGCAGCCACCGACAGCGCCTCCTCCGATGCCCTCAGCGCCATGCTGGCGGCCGCCATCCCCGGGACGAATTTCGTCGATCCGCTGGGCGGGATCGAACCGCCCGCCGCCGAAGCTGAAACCGCCCCCGTGCCGCAGGACGGCGAGCCGCCCTCGGCCAACGGCAGCGAAGCGGGTTGAGGGACTACTTCAGCAGCAGGACGAGCGCGCTGCCGATCAGCGCGGCGATGACGATGACCGCGAGCAGCCGCGCCGGGAAGTAACGGTCCTGGCGGTGCCCGCGCTCGCGGGCGGTCGCCTGCGGCTGGGACCTGACCGTGCTCACCGGCTGAGACCTGGCTGTACTCACAGGCTGGGGCCCGGCCGTGCTCACCGGCTGGGCCGAGGCGGCGGTCCGGGGCGCGGGTTCGGCGGCCGGCGGAGTGATGTCGGCGGCGGTAGTCCAAGAGGCCTGGGTGACCGTGGGCTCCTCGGCCCGGGGCGCCGCGGCGGGCATGCGCAGATCAGCCGGCGACGGCGCCACCGGCTGGCCCCAGAAGTCCGTCCGTTCCTGTGCCGCCAGCTCTTCGGCCTGATGCCGCAGGATCCGTTCGGTGATGTCGGGGTCTGCCTGCCCGGCCCGGGCCGCCTGGCGCGAAGCCTTCCCGGCGTTGGGCCACGTCACATCGCTGTCGTCCTGCTCCTCGGGCCGGGCGGTCTCTTCCTGCGCCGACCAGCTGTAGCCGCCGTCGGCCGGTTCCGCCGGCCGGCCGCTGCCGGTCTGCTCCGGCCAGGCCAGGTCGCCGCCCGCGCGCCGGGATTCAGGCTCGCTCTTCTTAAGCCAGGAGAACTCATCGGCCGAAGCAGCCGGTTCGGCGGGCTCGGCGAGGCTGGTGAACGCGGCGTCGAACGGCCCGCGGTCGCCGAGACCAGCCGTATGGTTCCCGTTGGCCGCGTTGACGCCATGGTCGGGGGCCGGGTCCCAGCCCGGGCTGCTCCCCTTAACCCCCCAGCCGTCCGCGCTGCTGCCGGAGCCGGCGGGCTGGCCGTGATCCAGGCTGTCCAGGCCGGTGCCGCTCGCGTTCTGGGCCGAGATGCCCGGGTCGCTGGTTCTTCGGCCGGCCTGCTCGGTACGCGCGTGGACACCGCGGAGCGCGGCCCTGATCCGCTCCGGGTCGTGGACGTCGGGAGGCGCGACGCCGACCCCCGCGCGGGCGCCGGCCTGGGCGGCTGGACTCGCCCCGGCGGGCCTGACCGGGAGATCCGGGTCGTCCGCCACATCGGGGTTGAGCCGCCGCCACCGTTCTTCCCAGTCCAGTACGTCCCCCTCGCACGCGCGGACGTAAGCCGTGAGAATGGGCAGGCCAGGAAGGGAGGGGCCGTTCTCGGCTTCCTTCAGGACGTCGCTCGGGTAGTGCGCCCGGGCCGCTAGCTCGTCGTACCCGATCGCAGCGGAGTCGCGCAACGTGCGCAGGTCGGCTAGGAACCGTGCCTGATCGTCGCCAGGTCCGGCCGACCATGTTCCCCGGATTTGCAACTGGGCACCTTCCCGCTGGATACGCATGGGCTTAGGCACCACCCCGCGCCCGCACCACATCACCTGGGATTACCGGGCAGGGTACCGCGCCGGCTGCCGCTATGTCGCTGATACCACGCATTTCCTATTAAGTGTCTCTCACCAGGCGTGCAGGCGTGTCAGAATCACGCATTCGGACCCCTCCAGGCCCGGAAATCCGATCATCTCGCATGCCGCCCAGGTAGCGACCGGTGGTGAGCCGCAAGCCTCCGCCCCACCGTTCCCGTGCATGCCATCCTGTCACTTGCGCACCGACTCGGGTGAGATTTCGGCGGTTGATCCGGGCTTGTGGGTCAGCAGGCTATCGGTCAGCAGGCTTACCGGTCAGGCCGAGGACCAAGCGCCTGGTGCTGCGCGACGCGAGTTCACGGCCGGATGGCCAGGCCGATCGTGAACGCGATGCCGAACGCCAACTGCAGCCGCCCGGTCTGGCCGAGCGCCCTGATCAGCGCGGGACCCGAAGCGCCGGCCCGTACCGACCGCACCGGCAGCCGCGCCAGCGGGAGCGCCAGCACGGTGAGCAGCGTGTACGGCCGGAAAAAGGCGAGCAGCGCCGCGACGCCGAACGGAACTAGCAGCGTCAGCACGTACCCCATCCGGCTGCGCGCGTCACCGAGCATGACCGCGAGCGTGCGCTTGCCTGCCAGCTTGTCAGTGCCGATGTCACGCAGGTTGTTGACCATCAGCAGAGCGCAGGCCAGCAGCCCGGCGGGCACCGAGGCGGCCAGGCCGAGCCAGCTGAGCGCCTTCATCTGCACGTATGCGGTGCCCGCCACGGCCACCACGCCGAAGCACAAGAACACGAACACCTCGCCGAGCCCGTGGTAGCCGTAGGGCTTCGGCCCGCCGGTGTAGAACCACGCGGCGGCGACGCAGGCCACGCCGACCGCCACCAGCCACCAGGACGTCACGGCGGCCAGCGCCAGGCCGGCCACCCCGGCCGCGAGGAAGCAGCCGAACGCCGCGGCCAGCACCTGTCGCGGCGGTGCCAGCCCGGCGGCGACCAGCCTGACCGGCCCGACCCGCCGCTCGTCCGAGCCGCGCACGCCGTCGCTGTAGTCGTTGGCGAAGTTGACGCCCACCTGCAGCGCCAGCGCCACCGCGAGTGCGAGCAGCGCCCGCCACCAGGAAAACCTGCCGTACCCGAGGGCCACGCCCGAACCGATCAGCACCGGCACCACCGCCGCGGGCAGCGTCCTGGGCCGCGTTCCCGCCAGCCATTCCCGAGCATCAGCCACGGACAGATCCTAGGTGAACCGGGCTCATTCGCTGATCGCCGTGTGCAGCCGAACGACCGGCACGCTCGTGCCCACGTCGAGTTCGGC
>Ga0070717_10004347_pt1 | contig 10218 bp, 5 predicted proteins | sample LARL113metaG_FD_71366 | JGI IMG/M metagenome (GOLD analysis project Ga0070717, IMG submission 71366) | Corn, switchgrass and miscanthus rhizosphere microbial communities from Kellogg Biological Station, Michigan, USA - LAR L11-3 metaG | ecosystem: Host-associated > Plants > Roots > Rhizosphere ... | reverse complement strand
TTGTCGTCGTGCCATTCGGCGTTGCGCACGAAGCCAGTGATGTTCTTGCGGAAGCGGTAATTCATGACGGCGTCCATTTGATCGCCGGCCAGCCACTGGCTGGCGTTGGGCCAGATTTCACCGATGAGCGGGCCGTTGCCGTTGTAGCTTTTGGCGTGCGCGCGGTAGTCGACCCACCAGGAGTGGGGGAAGTTGCCATCGTCTGCGACATCGAAGCGCCATCCGGAAGCTCCCTGGCTGTACCAGTACTGCGTGACGTTGCCGGGAGCGCGGTAGAAGAAGTCCTGGACGGCGGGGTTGGTGTGATCGAAGGTGGGAAGGCTGTCGAAGCCGAACCAGCCGGGATAATCGGCTGAACCACAGGGCACGTTGCTGTCGTTGAAGTGGAACCAGCTGCGCCACATTGAGGAGAGCGATTCGCAGGCGCCGTCGGTGGGATAGCGGTGATAGCGATCGAAATACAAGCTGTCGGAGGAGGCGTGATTGAAGACGCCGTCTAGGATCACCTGCATGCCGCGGCGGTTTAGTTCCGTCGAGAGGTTCGTGAAGGCTTGATCTCCACCCAAGGCAGGATCGATGTGCAGGTAGTTATCAGTGTCGTAGCGGTGGTAGGAACGAGCCAGGAAGATGGGGTTCATGTAGATGGTGTCGAAGCCGAGCCCCTGTATGTAGTCGAGTTCGCTCTGCACGCCAGCCAGATCGCCGTTGTAGAACTGGGTGAAATTATTGAAGCAGCCCGAAGAGTTGTTTCGTGGATCGCACATTTTCGTGTTCCACGTGTCGTAGTGAATGACCGTGCTGGGATCGGCGCCGTAGAAAGTCGGGCAGGTTGCGGTCGTGGATCCAGTGCGGCAGTAGTCGTTGGACTGGTCGCCGTTGCGGAAGCGGTCGGGCATGACGTGATAAACATTGGCGCCTTGCAGCCATCCTGGAGTCTGGAAGTTGGGATTGTAAACGGTGATCTGGAATGAGGGAAACGGTTCGCCGTCTCGGGCACTGCCGGTGCCGTCTTTGTGGACGTTGTCGTTGTCGTCGAGGTAGTCGTCGCTGTACCAGCCGTTGGTGGTGTCGCGGTTGATCTTGAACTTGTAGTAGTAAACCGTGGCCGTGGACGGCATGGTCAGAGTGGTTTTCCAGACGTCATATTCTGTGCCGTTGATGGTGATGTTCTGATCGAAGGGCATGGCCGTATCGACTGGACCGGTGGTGGTGCCGGAGCCGGTGTCGAACAGGTAGCCGCGCGTGGTGAGGCCCCAAATGCCGCTGGAGTGTAGCGTGCGGAAACGCAGGGTCACGGTGGTGCTTTCGGGGACGGCGCCTTCCTGATCGCGATAGAAGGGATCAAAGGTGTTGTGGTAGAAGCCGGCCTTGTCGGAGGCCGGGAATCCGCCGGGCTGCTCGAGCGAGAAGGGCGGCGTGCTGGTGCCGTTTCCCGTATTTGTGACTGCGAAGTATTGCGTGTAGATGGCGCTCGTTCCGATGAAGGTACCGGGATTGTCGGAGGGAGCCTGCCCGTAGACGTAGCCGCCGCTGGAAGTCAGATAGCCAAAGAAATTGAAGGATGCGGGGAGGCCGCCGCCGGTGATGGCGGACCAGGGGATGGAAACTTCGCGCGTGTTCTGATTTCCTGAATTGCTGGCGTAGGCGCCGTAGAAGACGGTGGGACCGGACCATGCTCCGCCGGTGGAGGTGCGGTACTCGCGGTATCCGTCTTTGAAATAAGTTACGAACTGGGCTTGAAAGGGTAGGGAGGAGAAACTTGTTCCGTCGTAATTGGTGCCGGACTTGGTGCCAGTGCTGCCCGTGCCGATGTAGATGACCGCGCCTTCAGAGAGATTGGCATTCACAATTCCAACGTAGAGATTGGATGAATCCCACGTCATGTACCAGGTCTGGCCGGTGTTGCCGGCATTCTGCAGCGCGTTGTTGGTGCCGTACTCACCGGTGGCGATGGAGCCGTCGACTGTGGCGGTCGTCCATTGGGCTGATGCGGGCAGGGTGAAAAAAATGACTGTGGCCATGATGGCGACTTGCAGCAGGAAAGAAGGACGCATGGGATCCTCGCAAAGCTTTGAAGTATTAGCCGGCCGTGAGTTGTACTACGGTGTGATCGGTCGAAATCGCACGTAGGGAAAATAGCAAAAGCATCGGGAACAAAACGGCAGTGATCATACACCGGTTCGGGGTTTCGGCGACAGGGTGAAAAACCTTTCTTGAGGTTACGGACCGAGGTTACAGACCGTTTCAGGATTGAAAGTCAAGATCTCCACCCTCTCGCACAAAACGCGAGAAGGGTGGGGCACCGAAGTTGGTTATCGGCTGATGGATTGGACCCAGGTGGCGAATGAATGCCAGGCGGCGGAGTGGCCGATAGGGATTCGTACTTGTTGCACGAAGATGAGGAAGGCGCCTGCCCAGATGGTGGCGCGGTGAACCTTGCGTGTGGACCACAGATCGTAGGTCACAAGAATGAGAAGGAAGACGTAGGACGCGAGTGTGGCCGTGATTGGATCGCGGTGGCTCCAGATTGGCCAACGGGCGATGGCGGCGATCATAAGTGCGACGGTGCCGATGAAGATGAGGCGTTTGTGGGCTGCGGGATTGGAACGGGCGCGGAAGGCGAAGAAGATGAGCGCCGCGAAGATGAGCATGTCGGTCAGTGGAATGATGTAGAAGAATTTCGCATCGACCGGCGGAGGGGCGGCGTTGCGGTTGAGCGAATTCGTCGCAGCCAAGACGCCAAGAATGACCATCAGACACGCCCAGAAGAATCCTGCGATGCCGAGACGGCGATGGATGTCGACGCGTCCCGCGGAGACCAGAGAAGTTTGCGCAACGAGCAGGAGGATCCAGCCGGAGAAGGCGGCTCCATGGAGGTGAATAATGAGGCTGGGAAGCGGGGCGCGGAAGATTCCGGCGAGATAGTAAGTGCGCGCGAAACCGGCAAAGACCGTGGCGAGCAAGAGCAGGGCCATGGAGGAGAAAAAGACGTGGTCGTAACGGCGTCCAGGAAGGACTGGGATTTGCTTCGCGGGCTGCACCGGACGCATTGCGATGGTGGACATAGGCCTCCGTCGGCTAGTCGTTGAGTTGAATGATTTCTGGGACGCGGGGGGGAGAGGCCATTGTATTCCAAGTTGGCGAGGGATAGATAAAAAAGTCAAAAGTAAAAAGTCGGAAGTCGGAAGTCGGAAGTCAAAATCCCCACCCTGTCGCACAAAACGCGACAAGAGTGGGGCACCCGGTCTTCGAATAAAATCTGATCGATGCGGACTGGGAGGATATTGACTGGGTTGGCGCTCGTCGCTTTCGGCTGCATTGGGGCTTCTTTTCAGATGCAGGGCGGGAAGGTTGAGACAGGGTCTGCGGCTTGCTCGGGGTGCCACTCGGAGATTTATAAGTCGTACGGGAAAACGGGGATGGCGCAGGCCAGCGGGTTGGCTGGCGACGCGGTGATGGCTGGGGAGTTTAGCCACAAGACTTCGGGTGCGCGGTACCGCGTGTTTAAGCAAGGCGAGCAGTTACGGATGAGCTACGAGCGCGCGAGCGAAAAATTTCGCGGCGCGCGCGAGCTACAGTATTTCGTTGGGGCGGGAAAAAAAGAGCGGAGCTACTTGTTTTCAGTGCAGGGATTTCTGTTTGTGGCTCCGATCAATTGGTATTCGCCGGACGGGCGATGGGGAATCACGCCGGCTTACGCGGAGGCGCGGGAGATTCCGCTGAATCTGCCGGCATTGGTGGGTTGTGTGAACTGCCACGGCAGCGGGCTGCAGGCGCCGAGTCCGGGCACGGAGAACAAATATGCTGGAGCTCCGTTTCAGCATGGCGGGATCACTTGCCAACGGTGCCATGGCGGGGGCGAGGCGCATATCGAGGGCGCGGGTGCGGCTTCATCGATTGTGAATCCGGCGAAGTTGCCGGCAGAACGGCGCGACCGGATTTGTATGGAGTGTCATTTCCAGGGAGCCGTAGCGGTGCAACAACCGGGGAAGAAGCTGTACGAGTTTCAGCCCGGGGAGCGGCTTTCGGATTACATACATTATTTTCTGCTCAGCGGAAATGATCCGCAGAAGCCGGAGACGCTCAGCCAGTTCGAAGCGTTGTCGTTGAGCGAGTGCAAGCGGAAGTCGGGAGAGAAGATGTGGTGCGGAAGCTGCCATGATCCGCACACGGAGCCCGCCGCGGAGGAGAAGGCAGCCTACTACCGGGCCAAATGTTTGAACTGCCACGGGGAGGCGTTTGCGGCGACGCATCATCCCGAGAAAGCGGATTGCACGAAGTGTCATATGCCGGCGCTGCCTAGCAAGGACGCGGCGCATACGGAGGGTACGGATCACCGCATCCGGCGTTATCCCAGTAATCCGCCGCTGCCGCGTTTGCAAGTGCGAGGGAAGCCCGGGGCGCCGCTGGTTTCGTTTCCGGAGAGCGATGCGGGGCTGGCGAATACACGCGACTTCGCGTTGGCGTGGCATGCGCTGGCGCAGCGGAATGTGGAAGGGAGCGCGCAGCGGGCGGAGGAGTATCTGCGGAAGGCGGTGGCGGAGTGGCCAGATGATCCGGCGCTGCTGGCGGCTTTGGGTTTTGAGGAGCAGAAGCATGGAAATGAAAAAGAGGCGCGGGAACTTTACGTGCGGGCGTTGAAATTGGATCCGCTGGACAATGAGGCGGCCGTGGAGTTGGGCGTTTTGGAGACGCGGGCCGAGGATTTGCGGCGGGCGGCGGAGTTGTGGGAGGGAGTATTCAGGAGAGTCCCCTATCGCAGTGCGGTGGGGATGGATTTGGCGATCGTGTTTTGTGTGGCGGGGCAGAAGGAAGTTGCGCGGCAGTATGTGCAGCGGGTGCTGGAGTTCAATCCGGATTATGTGAAGGGGAAACAGCTGCTGGCTCATTTGGGGGAGGAGCCGGTGCAGTGTCGGCCGTGAAAGTGGTTTTTCATTCCAAACTTAATGTGCCGGGCTTTGCCCGGCCGGACAGCCGAGGGCGGCGGTCGCTACCTGGGTCTATTTATTTTGGCGATGGCGTAAGACGCGACTAATACTGCGAAGCAGGCTAGGCCGCTCCACAGGTTCATTCGGGGATAGAGCCAGGTTTGGATTAGGGCTATGGTGACCAGGACGAAGCCTACGATTGATCCCCATTTTCCTAGCGGTGAGCGAAGTAGGAGTGCGGCCAGTTCTTCGGAAGTGCGGCGGTTGCGGAAACTTATGTGTGCGGCGAGGGAAACTAGCCAGGAGAGAATCATCCCGGTGAAGGCGGCGCCGATGATGTAGCGGAAGGCGTTTTCGGGGGCCCAGAGGACTAGCGCCAGGGCGAACAGAATTCCGAAGGATGAGAGCAGGACTGCGTATTGCGGCGAGCCTTCGGGGTTGAGGCGGCCGAGGCGCGCGGGGGCCCATCCGGTGCGGGCTAGAGAGAAGATCATGCGCGACGCGACGTAGAGGGTGGCGTTGGCTCCGGAGAGCGCGGCGGTGAGTACGACGAAGTTCATTACGCCCGAGGCGCGGGGGATTTTCACGGTGCGGAAGGTGGTGACGAAGGGACTTTCGGTGACTCCGGCGTGGTTCCAGGGCATGACCCCCAGAAGGATGATGATGGCGCCGACGTATACGAAAGTGAGAATCAGGAAGGTGAGCCAGACGGCGCGCGGAGTCTCTTTGGAAGAGCGGGATTCTCCGGTGGTGACCGCGACCATTTCGACTCCGCCGAAACTGTAGACGGCGAAAGTCATCGCTACGAGCGGGGACCAGAGGCCTTTGGGAAAGAATCCCCCTTGCGCGTTGTATTGGGGAGCGACGCGGCCGCCCAGGAGCAGGGCTGCGCCGATCACGATGAAGACGATGATGGTGGCTAGCTTGATCATGGAAAGCCAGAACTCGAGGCGTCCGTAGGAGCCGACGCTGCGCAGGTTGATGACGAGCAGCAGGGCGGAGAAGACAACGATCCAGAGGTAGGAACGAACGCCGGGAAACCACGTGGACATGTAGGTGGCGGCGGCGACCATTTCGGCGCCGATGGCGAGGGCGAGGCCGATCCAATATCCGGCGCGGGCGATGAATCCGGCAAAGGAGTTGAGGTAGAGATCGCCGTAGACGCCGAAACTTCCGGCGGCGGGATGAGCGCAGGCGAGTTCGCCGAGGGCCATGGCGACGGTCCAGTTGGCGAAGGCTGCGATCAGGAAACTGAGGATGGCGGCGGGGCCGGCGACTTCCATGGCTGCGCCGGAGCCAAGGAGAAGTCCGGTGCCAATGGAGCCTCCGACGGCGACCATGGCCATTTGTCCGGCGGAGAGTTGGTGGCGAAGGCCTTCTTCGTGGATTCCTGGCGGCACGGGCTCCGGGGGCATGCAGCAACTTACCAGAGAACGGGGAATCGCCCAAACTCGGGGAAAGCGGCTAACAAAAAATTCAGCGACGGAGTGCAGTGTGTAGTTTGTAGTTACCGAACCTGCATCCGTCGCTGCTTGGTTAGCGGAGTAAAAACTTTACATAGCGCCATCTCCCGGGCAGGTGTGCGGGCGTGACGCCCGCACGACAGCCGGCAGGATGCCGGCGCTAGTTGGGTCGCGCTGCCGTTTAATAGCCGCGGCCGCCGGAGGCTAGCGCGTCGTAGGGAACATTCCGAGGAATGTTGTAGCGGGCCATGATCTCCTGCATCCTGTTCTCGTCGCGGGCGACGTCATCGCGATCGTGTTTGCGGCTATCGTTCAGCCAGTGTTCGTACGCTTTGTCGAACTTCTTCTGATCATCTGGCGAGAACCTTCCCTGATAGTCGCGGATGTCGGTACGCGGCGCGTATCCGTTTGCAGTTGCTATGGCATTGAACGGCGTGTCTTGAGGGATGTTGTAGCGCGCCATGATTTCTTCCATCTTGCGGGCGTGCTTATCGATGTCACTGCGGTCGTTGCGGGTATTAGCACGCTGCCATTTGTCGAATTCCTCGTTGAACTTTCTCTGATCGTCGGGCGACATACGACTCTGCCATTGCCCGGCGTAGCCGCGGGTGTCGTCGCGGTCTTGAGGATAGCGGTCCTGGGGATATGTGTCCTGGGGATAGGATTGGGCCAGGACAGGTATGCCCAGCGCAAAAAGTACTGTCAGGCTCCCGAGAAGTTTTTTCATCACAAACCTCCAATCTTTTTTCCAGTTTAGGACTGCCGGGGGTGAGGTGAAGGTTGGCTGTGTAGATTTATTGGGGGCGGGACTACGGTAAATCCGATCTGGTGTTGGGTCGTTTCCTGTAGAAAAAAAGGAATCGGCAAGGCGGCCATATCACGCAACTAGACGCCTACACAGACTCGGATTTTGTCTGCGCAAGCCTGACCACAGGTGCATTCGGGGGTGAGTTTAAATGCGGTCAGGGGGCGGGTGCTTGCTTTGATACCCGTGCGGTGGTGCTGCGCGCGAAACATCTAGATTCCTCACTTCCTTCGGAACAACAAGTTCTGGTCGTAACAAGTCTTGTGGGTGGTCGTGACGGCTTCCTGGGTGTCCGGATTTGTTAGGCGGTGTCCTGAAACGGACAGCAGCGGCTCGGACATCACTGGCTAAGTTGTTTACAATGCGGTGGTTCGAATTGGCAGGCACTGTGCTGATACCCATTGCGGGCGGGGTGCGGACATGACATTCATTCGCGATCTGAGAGTTGCGATTCACTCGTTGCGGCGGACCCCTGGGCTGGCGATTGCAGTGGTTCTCACGTTGGCGCTGGGCATCGGCGCCAACGCTGCCATTTTCACGCTGGTGCGGGGCGTGTTGCTAAAGCCTCTGGTGAACCGCGACGAGAACCGGCTGATTTACATCCGGCAGAGCGCGCCCGGCATGGGCGACGACAACACCGCGTTTTCCGTGCCCGAGATCCAGGATTTGCAGGCCAGCGTGAAAAGCGTGAGCGCGTTTGGTGACTTCTCGGTGATGGCTTTCACCATGATCGGCCTGGGTGAGCCGCGTTCGATTCGAGGCGGAGTTGTCGGCGGCAGTTATTTTGACGTGATGGGTCTTCATCCCGTGCTTGGCCGGCTGATTGGACCTCAGGACGATGGGCCGAACGCTGCGGGCGTCGTGGTGCTGACGTACCGTTTCTGGGCTAACACGCTTCACAAAGATCCTACGGTCATCGGCAAAACCTTGCGCCTCGGCAGCATCGGCGACCGGTCGGCGACCATCATTGGCGTTCTCGAACCCTGCGTGCCTTATCCGCAAGACACCGAGATCATCGCGAACGTGGTCACCAGCCCGCATCATCTTTCGGCGACCATGGTCACTGGCCGCATCCATCGCATGACTGAGCTGTTTGGACGACTCGCTCCCGGAATCACGCTGGATCAGGCGCGCTCCGAGTTGGGGGCCGCCTACGCGACGATGAAGAAAGACCATCCGGAAGCGTATGCAAAGGAAGCGGACTTCCGGATCGGAACCAAGCTGCTGCGCGACCAGATCACGTCGGGAGCACGGACCGTGCTTCTGGTGCTGCTGGCGGCGGCAGGGCTAGTCTTCATCATCGCGTGTTCAAACGTTGCGAACCTGATTCTGGCGCGGACGGTTCGGCGCGAAGGTGAGCTGGCGGTGCGTACGGCGCTGGGGGCAAGCAGAGGCGCGCTGCGCCGTATGCTTCTTGCCGAAAGCGTGCTGCTGTGCGGGGCAGGCGCCGCGCTTGGTGTGGTGAGCGCGCAACCGATGGTGGCCGTTCTGGCACGCTACGCTTCGCGGTTCTCGGTGCGGGCGCTGGACCTGACGGTGGATTCCACCATGCTGTGGGCGGGAGCGGCGCTGGCGATCCTGGCAGCGGTGATTTTGGCGTTTGTGCCGCGGCTGCCGTCGGGCGATTCGTCCAGTGGATTGAGCCTGTCGAGCGGAAGCGTGCGGATTATCGGAAGCACGAGCCGCAGGCAACGGATCTTTGCGGTAACGCAAATCGCGGCGTCCTTTGTGCTGCTGGCGGGCGCAAGTGCGGTGATCGCTACCTTGGTCGCACTACAAAGGGCGCAAACGGGGCTGGACACTAAGCACGTGCTAGCCATCGACGTTCCCCCGATGTTTTACGGTAAAACGGAACAGCAAGTCGTCGATTTCTACAAGCAAGCGATACAGCGCATTGATGCGCTGCCCGGGGGGACGAGAACGGCGTTTGGCAACGCCGTTCCGTGGCGCGAAGGCGTCCCCGGTCCCGGGCTGCAATTCTCCGGGCATGGTCACACCCATGCTCAAGGCGTCGAGGATCCGCGCGCGCAGTGGCGGGTGATCTCTCCCGGATTTTTTGCGGCGCTCGGGGTGCCCATCCTGGCCGGCCGCGATTTCAACGAACTCGACGGCCAAAGTAAAGGAGAGCCTGTCGTCATCGTTAGCGAGACTCTCGCACAGCGCATGTTCCCTGGTCAGGATGCGCTTAACCGGCACGTCTATTGGACGGACCCGGTGTTGCAATTCTTTCCGGGAACTGATGCTCAAAAAGCGCGGCTTACCGCGCCGCACCGCATCATCGGCGTGACCGCCGATATTGACGACGGAAACGTTGTTCCAGAGCCCACTCTCACCGTCTATGACCCGATCGAAGAGGGGCCACTGTTTGGAGGCCGGCTTTTCATCCACACCAGCGTAAATCCGTATTCGCTGGTCACGCCGGTCACTCGCATTATTCGCGAGATGTCGGCCGATCAGCCGGTGGAACATGCTGCCACGCTCGAAGATGTTCGTGCGGAGGTGCTCACGCCGGACCGTTTAAACTCGGTGGTATTTGGCGTGTTCGCTGCTGTGGCGCTGGCGATTGCAGTAGTTGGGGTCGCGGGCGTGCTTACGTTTTCGGTGACCGCGCGAACGCGGGAGTTCGGGATCCGGCTGGCACTGGGATCAGAGCCGCGGCAACTGTTGAAAGGCGTTGTCGCGGAAGGCGCGGTGATGGCTGCGGCGGGCGTTCTGACAGGCGCGGCATTCGGGTTCGTGATGGCGCGCTTGGCGGGAAAGTATTTTCTGGACATGAAAATGCCGGGCGCGTTGCCGGTGGCGGTCTCTGCGTTTGTGCTGATGACGGTGGCGGTGGTCGCGTCGGTGTTGCCCGCGGCACGGGCAGCGCGCGTGGATGTGATGCAGGCGCTGCGGTCAGAGTAACCCTCACCGTGGACTTGTCGTCATCGACGCGCGGTGTCCTGTTGTTGTCTCCCAGTATTCAATCCACTGCTGGCGAATGCCGTTCGCTCTTTCGATGAGTTCGCGGCTCGGGACTTGT
>Ga0070717_10004343_pt1 | contig 10221 bp, 8 predicted proteins | sample LARL113metaG_FD_71366 | JGI IMG/M metagenome (GOLD analysis project Ga0070717, IMG submission 71366) | Corn, switchgrass and miscanthus rhizosphere microbial communities from Kellogg Biological Station, Michigan, USA - LAR L11-3 metaG | ecosystem: Host-associated > Plants > Roots > Rhizosphere ... | reverse complement strand
ATCATCCCCGTGGTGCAGGGCTGGCGGCTGCCGGACTACCTGGCCTGCGTGGAGCTGTACCGCTCGGCCGGGGTTGACCTGGCGGCGCTGCCGCGGGTCGGGCTTGGGTCGGTGTGTCGCCGCCAGTCCACCGCCGAGATCGCCGTCATCGTGACCACGCTGGCCCGCCGCGGGCTGCGGCTGCACGGGTTCGGCGTCAAGACCGGCGGCCTGCACCTGTACGGCCACCTGCTGGCCTCGGCCGACTCGATGGCCTGGAGCTACGCCGCCCGCCGTCTGCCCGCCCTGTCCGGCTGTACCGGGCACAAGAACTGCGCCAACTGCCTGCTCTACGCCACCCGGTGGCGGTCGGGCGTGCTAAGCCGGTACGCCGCCCGCGGCCATCAGGCCAGCCTGTTCGATGGCCACGACTGGCCGCACACCCCGGAGCGTGCCGCGTGAACGGCCCGGACAGCCAGGCTGTGCTGTTCACCGCCGACCCCGTGCCCGCCGCCCCGGTCAGCGGGATACCAGCGGGCCAGTTCGACCCGGCCGCCAGTGACGCCGCGCTGGCCGGTGATGGTTTCGGCTGGCTCACCGCCCTGCTGCCCGGCCCGCAGCCTCCGGTGTGCGAGGCGTGCGGGCAGCCGATGTCCCTGCCCGCGACAGCCCCGGTGCTGTGGGCCTGCCCCGCCTGCCAGCCCGGGGAGGCGGCATGACACGGTACCTGCGCACTGTCGGCGGCCACGCGATGACTGTGCACGCGCCGCAGTCGTCCGGTGAACTGAACCGGGCCGCGCTGGCCGCATTCGCCACTGCGGAACCGGTGCTCGGGCTGGACGTGGAAACCTCCGCGGTAGACGACCACGGGCCGCGGTTCTTCGCGCCCGGGTTCACGCTGCGCCTGGTGCAGTTCGGCTCCGAGCGTGAGTCGTGGGTGCTGGACATGGCCGACCCCGCGCAGCGCGAGGCCGCCGCCGGGGTGCTGGCGGACCCGGCCCGCCGGTTCGTCACACACACCGCCTTTGACGTGCTGGCAGTGTGGTCGGCGCTGGGGATACCGCTCGGCCAGCGGGTCGCCGACACCCACCTGCTATCCAAGCTGCTTGACCCCGATGAGCGGGCCGGGCACGGGCTCAAAGAACTGTCCGCGCGGTACCTGGACGGCGGGCTGGCCGAGGCTGAAACCGCGTTGCACACCCGGATGCGGGCACTGGCCCCGGCCGGGCAGCGGGCCGGGAACGCCTGGCTGCGGTGGGGGTGGGACCACCTGCCCGCCGATGACGAGGCGTACGCGGTCTATGCCGGGCTGGACGCGATCTACGTCCGCCGCCTGCTGCCGGTCCTGCTCACCGTGTGCGGCCCGTTCGCGCACCTGGCCCGGCTGGACACCTGGCTGGCCGCCCAGGCCATCGGTATCACCATCCGCGGCCTGCGCCTTGACCAGCCCTATACCCGCCGCCTGCTGGCCGACCTGGAAACCGAGCACGCCGCCGCCGATGCCCAGATCACCGCCGGGCTGGGCTGCCCGGCCCGCTCGCCACGGTTCGCCGAATGGCTCGACGGCATCGCCAGCCGGGCGGGCATCACCGGCTTTGCCCGCACCCCGACCGGCCGGGTTCAGGTCACCGCCGACAGCCTCGCCGCGCTCGCAGCCGACCACGTCGCCATGGCCGCGCTGCCCGAGGGCGCCGCTGACCTCATCACCGCCCGGCTGGCCGTCTCCCGGGCCTCCAACCTGATCGCCAACCTGCGCGGGTTCCTCGCCGCTATCGACCCGGACGGGCGGGTGCACCCGCAGGTCAACACGCTGCGCGCGAAGACGGCCCGGATGAGCATCACCGGCCCGGCGTTGCAGACGCTCAAGAAGCACGACCCGCGGCTGCGGCGGTGCTTCACCGCCGACCCCGGCCACGTGCTCATCTCCTGCGACTTCTCCCAGGTGGAAATCCGGGTGGCCGCCGCGCTGGCCGATGACCCGACCCTCAAGCAGGTCATCGTGTCCGGCGCGGACATCCACGACGCCACCGCCCGCCTAATGTACGGGGAGGGGTTCACCGATGAGCAGCGGAGCATCTCCAAGCGGGCCACCTTTGGCACCATCTACGGCGGCGGCGCCCGCGCCCTGGCCGCGCAGACCGGCGTCACCGAAGACGTGGCCCAGCAGGTAATCCAGCGGTGGCGGCGCACCTACCCCCATGTGATCGCCTACGGCAAGCGGCTCGCCGAACTGGCCGAGGTGGTCACCGCCAGCGGGCGGCGCATCCCCGCCGACCCCGGCCGCCCGTACGCGAACGCCAATTACGCCGTCCAGTCCACCGCCCGGGACCTGCTGCTCGCCGCGGTCTACGCCCTGGTTACCCGCCACCAGGTGGGCGGGCTGTGGCTGTTCGTGCATGACGAGATCATCGTCCAGGCCCCCGAGCCTGACGCCGAGCGTGTCCGTGGCCTGCTGGAGCAGGCCATGACCAGCACGTTCCGCGGGCTGCCGATCCTCGCCGACGCCAAGATCCTCGGCCCGTCCTGGGGCCAGCATGAAGACCCCGCTGCGGCGCCCCTCCCCTCTAAGTCCGGAACCTCCGGAACCTCCGGAACCTGCCCAGGTCAGCATGGGTCAGACGGGTTCCGCTGGACCGCCGGGGTTCCGGAACCTCCGGAACCTTCCTCCGTCCGCCACGACCCGCAGGAGGACACTACGATGACGGCACCGCTACCCGCAGCATGTTCACTCGCGGACCCCTGCCACGACCCGGCGTGCCGCGCCTGCTATCCCGAGCTGGAGCCACTCGCAGACGGGCCTCTGCTGGACGCCGCGCTGTGGTGCGCTGCCGACGGCTGGCGGGTGTTCCCCCTCCGGCCCGGCGACAAGCGGCCCGCGTTCCCCGACCACGACGCCGCTCACTGCACCAGCCGTGACCCGCGGTGCCGTGGCGGGCATCAGGGATGGGAACCGCGGGCCACGACCGACCCGGACCGCATCGGCCGGGCATGGGCGCACACGCCCTACAACGTCGGCGTCGCCACCGGCCCGTCTGGCCTGCTGGTGATCGACCTGGACAGGCCCAAGTCTGGCGAGGTGCCGCCGCCGGAATGGGCGCTGCCAGGCATCACCGACGGTGCAGACGTGCTCGCCGCGCTGTGCGAGCGGCACGGCCAGCCGTGGCCGGGGGAGACGTTCACCGTCCGGACCCGCCGCGGCGGGCTGCACCTATATTTCGCCGCCCCGCCCGGCGTCCAGCTCGGGAACACCTCGGGCGACTCCGAACGCGGGCTCGGCTGGCTGATCGACACCCGCGGGCACGGCGGCTACGTGGTCGCCCCCGGCTCGTTCGTGGACCTCCCAGACGGCACCGGGCGCTACAAGGTGGTCTACGACCGGCCCCCGGCACCGCTGCCGGACTGGCTCACGGGCCTGCTCAACCTGGCCAGCCGCGAAACTCCCCCTGTTGAGTGCTCCCCGCCACCCGCCACGGTCAGCGTCCTTCCGTCCTACGCCGACGCGGCGCTAGGCGGGGAAGTCGCCCGGGTGCTGCGCTCACCCGATCACGGGCACAACTGGGCACTCAACAAGGCGGCATTCAACCTCGGGCGGCGTATCGCGGCCGGTGTCCTTGACCGCGAGCTGTCAGAACGGGCATTGCAGGCAGCAGGCGAGACCGCGCACACCAGCGAGACACCCGGCCGGATAGCGGCGGTCATCCGCGCCGGAATCGACGCCGGAATCCGCCGGGCCACCGGGGCCGCCGCGTGAAGGCCGCCAGCCGGGACGGCGCCGCCGCCCTGGACGACACCCGGGCGTTCATCGGCCGGTTCTGCGCCCTGCCCACCGAGCACGCCTACACCGCCGCCGTCCTGTGGGCCGCGCACGCCCACGTCCTGGACGCCTTTGACTCCACACCCCGGCTCGCATTCCTGTCACCCGAGCCCGGCTCAGGCAAAACCCGCGCCCTGGAAATCCTCACGCTCCTGGTGCCGTGGCCGATGCACGCGGTCAACGCCACCCCCGCCGCGCTGTTCCGCTCGGTCGCCGACCCCGCCACCCGGCGCACCATCTTGTTCGACGAGATCGACACGATATTCGGCCCCAAGGCCAAGGAACACGAGGAACTGCGCGGCCTGCTGAACGCCGGGCACCGCCGCTCCGGGGTCGCCTACCGGTGCGTCGGCGAAGGCACCAAACAGACGGTCGTGGAATTCCCCGCCTACGCCGCCGTTGCACTGGCCGGGCTCGGCAAACTTCCCGACACCATCCTGACGCGCTCGGTTGTGATCCGGATGCGCCGCCGCGCCCCGCACGAGCACGTCGAGCCCTACCGGGCGCGCGTTCACGAGCCCGAAGGCTGGAAACTGCGCGGCATGCTCGCCGACTGGACCGCCACTGTCGCCGACCGGCTCACCGGCTACTGGCCCGACATGCCGCCCGGCGTCACCGACCGGCCCGCCGACGTGTGGGAGCCCCTCCTAGCTGTCGCCGACGCCGCGGGCGGCCCCTGGCCCGGCCGCGCCCAGGATGCCTGCGCCTGGCTGGTCAGGGACAATGCCGACCGCGGCATCAGCCTCGGCATCCGGCTGCTCGCCGACCTGCGGGCCATCTTCGACGGCACCCGGGCGATGACCACTGAAGACATCCTCACCCGGCTGCATGCCCTGGACGCCGCCCCGTGGGCCGAACTCAAAGGCCAGCCGATCGACGCTCGCGGCCTGGCCCGCCTGCTGGACCCCTACGAAATTACCCCAGCCAAGGTCAAAGTCGCCGGACGCTCCCTCCAGGGCTACCGCGCCGAGCACCTCGCCGACGCCTGGACCCGCTACCTGCCACCGCCTACCTCCGCAGAACCGGAACCTGCGGAACCTCCGGAACCCGAACCCCCGCCCTAGACCCAAAGGTTCCCCAGGTTCCGGAACCCCAGCCACCCCCCGGAACCCACCAGACCTCCGCTGACCTGCGAAGGTTCCGCAGGTTCCGGAGGTTCCGGACTTCCAGCACAAGCAGACCCCGGCGCACGGCCGCCAAGCAATCCGCCGGGACCGGCACCCCAAAGGAGAAAGCCAGCATGACCACATCCACAGCCGCCGTGCTCCTCACGGTGGAGGAAGCCGCACACCGTCTCAGCGTCGGTCGGACCACGATGTACACCCTGGTTTCGACCGGCGCCATCGAATCGGTCACCATCGGCCGACTTCGCCGCGTCCCTTGCGAATGCCTCGACAAATACGTATTGGCCCTGCGGGCCAGAAGCCAACCCGAAACCGTCGCAGCCTGAACGGAGGTATTTTAAATGGGACGGAACGCGAATGGTAGGTCAAGCATCTACCAGAACACAGAAGGCTGGCATGGCCGCGTGACCGTAGGAGTTAAGGATGACGGCAGGACCGATCGTAGGCATGTGAGGGGCAAGACGAGGGCCGAAGTTACTGAGAAGGTCCGCAAGCTCGAAAAGCAGCGTGACACCGGGCGCATGCCGAAAGCCGGGCAACGGTGGACCGTGGCGACATGGCTCACGCACTGGCTAGAGAATATCGCGGCCCCGCCCAACGTCTCCGAGAACTCCCACTCAGGCTACCGAGTCGATGTCGAGAAGCACCTGATTCCTGGCATTGGTGCGCACCGTCTCGACAGGCTCGAAGCCGAGCACGTGGAAAAGCTCTACGCCAAGATGCAGCGGAACGGACTGAAGCCAGGAACGGCGCATCACGTCCACCGGACGGTCCGCAACGCGCTGAATGAGGCGGTACGGCGCGGCCACCTTGGACAGAACCCGGTACTGCTGGCCAAGGCGCCGAAGCTGTCAGAAGACGAACCGGAGCCCTATGACATCGAGGAAATCCAACGGCTCCTCAAGGTGGCCACTGAGCGCCGCAACGGCCCTCGATGGGTTGTGGCCCTCGCCCTGGGGCTGCGGCAGGGTGAAGCGCTCGGACTCAAGTGGGAACACGTGGACCTTGCGAAAGGAATACTGCGAATCCGCCGTAACAGGCTACGACCCAAGTACGTGCACGGATGCGGGAACACCTGCGGACGTCAGGCCGGATACTGTCCGGAGCGTAGGCAGACCCGGGACGATACCGGCCCCACGAAATCGCGAGCCGGGCGCCGCATGATCGGCCTACCCGATCCCGTTGTCGTACTCCTCAGGGTTCACCAAGAGAGACAAGACGCCGAACGCAAGGCGGCTCGCCAGCTCTGGCACGACGAAGGATGGGTGTTCGCCAAGCCGGACGGCTACCCGCTAAACCCGAACACCGACTACCATGAATGGAAAAGCCTGTTGAAGCAGGCTGGACTACGAGACGCCCGGCTTCATGACGCCCGCCACACTGCCGCAACCGTCTTGCTAATCCTCGCCGTACCCACCCCCACGGCCATGGCCATCATGGGATGGTCCAGCGCGGCCATGGCCAAGAGATATCAGCACATCCTGGACTCGATCCGCCGGGATGTCGCCAGCCAGGTCGGAGGACTGCTCTGGGACGAGAAGGGACTCCCGGACAATGACGGCGGAGACGATGACGACGGTCCCGCCGCCGCACCCGTTCCGGCCTGACGAGGGGTGTATTCCGAGACCAGCAAATAACGTAGGGTTCGGCCCCGAGAGGTGGACCCTACGTTATTTGCTGGCTACAGTGGTGTTATTTCCCGGTCAACGGGAGCTGTCATGCTCTCGCGCGGCCAGAGCTGTGCATTCGCCACACCAGGCGGACGCCGCTAAACCCGAATATCTCGGGTCTTGCGAATCAGTTCGGGGCGCGCGCCCTGCCTAGCAGGCCAAGGCCAGTCGTAGAGCCTCATAGGTGCTGCGGCTCGAATTCCATCCGTCCGAAAGCGATCCACCCCGGCGGCGGCTATTCTGCGCCCACAGTTTGAGATAGTAGAGCTACCTTGCTTGTGTCTGGCGACTTCCGCGCTTCACTTGGAAGTAGACGCCGCTCGCGTTCAGGCGGAAGCGTGCCATTTGGATACTGACAGCATTCTCTTCCGCGACCTGCTCGGCCGTTAGTCCTTGCCTGGCTGCTATCAGCAGGAGAGGGCGTGGAAGAAGAAGACACCCGGCGAGCCAGTTTGCCTCCTCTTCTTGCTCAGGGTCGCAGTCGAAGAATGTCAGATCTCCAATTCGATTAACCTGACTGGGCTCGTGCTTCAGGATCAAGTGTGCGAGTTCATGAGCGAGATCACTGTCCCGCCTGGCGACAGATTGGTTAAGGGGATTGGTCAGCGCCACGACACCACCATCCGGCAGGTGGATGGTTGCGGCACTGAAGCAGCCTGGTTGGAGTTCGTCCAGGCGCTCCAGTTCCGACAGCGGCACTAGCTCATCGGCGCTACGCACCACAACGCCAAGGTGTTGGGCAAGTCTGTCAACGTCGATCCGAGCATTGGGTTGCACACCCAATTCTGACCGAAGCCGAGCAGCGAGGCGCTCAGCCTCAGCTTTGAACCCGCGACGCACGCTACGAGTCTTTCTCTTGGGTCAGCGCGCGCAGAATGTCGTGCAAGATATTTGCCAAGAGATCACCTGCCGCCGGTGTAAAGAGCCGATGGGAGCGCAGGTGTACCCGGACTGGTTGCTCCTTGATCGTGAGCATCGTGTACATCTGCGAAAAAGTCGATGTGAGCTGCTCGCGTGCGTGTTCGCTTAGTGTTGAATCGCTCCGCAAGACTTTAGCGATGGTGTCAGGCGTCGTCTCGTTGCGCACCCGGGGTGTCGGGAAGAAACGATCAGGAGAAATCCCGAGCCAAGCAACTACGTTACGGAACGTCGTCAGGTCCGGCACCTTGCCCGACTCTACGCGCGACAGAGTGGCGAGCGGGACGCCGGTCTCTGCGGAGACATCCCTGAGACTCTTGCCGCTCTTCGCGCGACGTTCCCGGAGAAGGGCAGCGAGTTCTGCGACGTCAACTGCCGTCGATGGAGGATCAGGCATGCCGGTCATGATTACATACTGCGCCCGATGCTCTATGAGTCCGAGGCTTGGGCTTCCTGAACGTTGCCTCAGTGTAAGAATTCCTGAACGAGGACAAGGTCCCTGGATGGGTCGCGGGGGCCACTCGTCCAGAGACCTTGCTTACCACGCCGCCTGCTGCCGGACTGGCAGCAGGCGGGCACTCACGTCGGCTGCTCAAGCGTCCAGGTGACTGGACCGTTGCAGTCGCCGCACGGCGGGAATACTTCATTATGGCTCAGCGCGATCCGCTCGCGGTGCTGATCGTTACCGCGCCAGAAGCCCGACCGCGGGCACCGTTGTCCGGTACGGCCCGTCATGAGGCCCCACCTCCGTCCTTCCACGGGGCCGATCGGCGGCCCGGCCGACCCGACCAGGGATGATCCCGCCCGGGCAGTGATCATCCTGCCAGATTGGCGTTCCTGACCGCAACTAGATGTTCCATCTGGGGAACATCAATTTTCGGAAGGGCTCCTGTGCCTATCACTGCGCCGTGCTGTCTGGGCCGATGGCTAGGCGTGATGGGCGCTCTCGGACACACGGAACGCCGAATCATGACCCCGCTCACTGTGGGCGGTCTCCTGACCCTTCGGATCGAGCGCGGCGGCAGTCTGACCGGTCGATTGAGACCAAAAATGAGACCGCGAGAGTGGGGAAGGCAGTGCCGGTGCGGTGCCCGATTCGCAAAGTTCCTGGTCAGCATGGCGGAGGATAGGAGATTCGAACTCCTGAGGGGTTTCCCCCAACACGCTTTCCAAGCGTGCGCCCTAGGCCACTAGGCGAATCCTCCGCCGGTCAGCTTACCGGCGAATCGAGGGAGCCAGGCCTGCGGCCGGCCCCGATCAGGGCGCAGCCGTGTCCGGTCCGCCACTAGACTGACGGCAGACCCCCCGCACGGCGCTTATCCCGCCAACTCCCCCAGGGCCGGAAGGCAGCAAGGGTACGCGGGCTCTGGTGGGTGTGCGGGGGGTCGTTACCTTCCCGGCGAGGATGAGGTCATGGCAGCCGACGTGCCCGGCACCGCCCCCGAGGATCAGGCCCGGCGCAGCGGGCCACCAGCGCGGCTGGCGTTGTATCGCAAGTACCGGCCCGCGACCTTTGCTGAAGTCAAAGGCCAAGATCACGTAACGGAACCGCTCCGCCAGGCCCTTCGCAACGGCCGGGTCAACCATGCGTATCTCTTCAGCGGGCCGAGGGGGTGCGGGAAGACGACGAGCGCGCGGATCCTGGCGCGCTCGCTCAACTGCGCAGAAGGCCCCACTCCCGATCCGTGCGGGAAGTGTGAGTCCTGTATCGCCCTCGCCCCCGGCGGTCCGGGCAGCCTCGACGTGATCGAGATCGACGCGGCCTCGCATGGCGGTGTCGATGACGCGCGGGACCTGCGCGAGCGGGCCTTCTATTCCCCGGTATCCGGGCGATTCAAGATCTACATCATCGATGAAGCTCATATGGTGACGCGGGAGGGGTTCAACGCGCTGCTCAAGCTCGTTGAGGAGCCACCGCCGCACCTCAAGTTCGTCTTCGCCACGACCGAGCCAGAAAAAGTCCTGCCCACCATCAGGTCGAGGACGCATCACTATCCGTTCCGGCTGGTGCCACCCGGGATACTCCGGGAACTCCTGGAGGAGATCCTGCGCGCCGAGGGCATCGGCTACGAGCCCGCGGTGCTGCCCCTGGTGGTGCGGGCGGGAGCGGGATCGGCCCGGGACTCGCTCTCGGTCCTCGACCAGCTGCTGGCCGGCTCCGGCGAGGATGGCCTGCGTTACGACCAGACCGTCGCCCTGCTCGGGTACACCGACGACAGCCTGCTTGACGAGGTCGCGGACGCGTTCGCGGCCGGGGACGGCGCGGCCGTGTTCCGCGCCGTCGATCGCGTCGTCGAGGGCGGGCACGATCCACGGCGCTTCGCCGCGGACCTGCTCGACCGGTTCCGTGACCTGATCGTTCTCGCGGCCGTCCCCGGGGCCGGGCAAACCGGGCTCCTTGACCTGCCCGCAGACCGGCTGGACCGGATGAGCGAGCAGGCCGGACGGTTCGGGCAGGCCGAACTGGCCCGCGCCGCGCAGATCCTCAGCGAGGGCCTCATCCAGATGCGCGGGACGACGTCGCCGCGGCTGCTGCTGGAACTCGCCTGCGCCCAGGTGCTCCTCCCTGGCGCGAGTACGGGGGAGAAAGCGCTTCTGGCCAGGGTGGAGCGGTTGGAGCGCAGGCTTGAAGCGGCCGGGCCAGGGTCGGCCGGGCCAGGGTCGGCCGGGCCAGGGTCTGCCGGGCCAGGGTCTGCCGGGCCAGGGTCTGCCGGGC
>Ga0070717_10004341_pt1 | contig 10222 bp, 7 predicted proteins | sample LARL113metaG_FD_71366 | JGI IMG/M metagenome (GOLD analysis project Ga0070717, IMG submission 71366) | Corn, switchgrass and miscanthus rhizosphere microbial communities from Kellogg Biological Station, Michigan, USA - LAR L11-3 metaG | ecosystem: Host-associated > Plants > Roots > Rhizosphere ... | reverse complement strand
CTCGCTGGCGGTGGACTGGACGGACATGGAGTCCTTCTCCCGGCCCCCGCCCGCCCGGGGCGGAGACTGCGCCGATCCCGAAGCCTGGTGGGGGCACCGCAAGAACAACCTGCTGCGCAGCGAAGACGAACTGTTCTACGGGTACTACTTCTCCGCCGCGATCACGATGCGCGACGAGAACGGCCCGGCCATGCCCGAGTTCGCCCGCCGCGCCGCGCTCTCGTCCTGCCGGCATGACCCGGTCCGCGCGTTCGCCCCCGTGCTGACCGCGATGCCCGGCCAGGGCATCCAGCGGTTTTATCTCGCTCAGGGTGCCGACTGTCCTGCTGTACGGCGGTCCTACGTGATGCCCGCGGCGCCGGTCACGGCAGATGAAGGCGCGGGCAGGGACTGCTCGGTCCAGATGACCTTCCCGGTCGCCACATTCCGGGTGCCCCAGCGGTCACAGAGCGCGGCGATCAGCTGCAGGCCGCGTCCGCCCTCGTCAGTCCAGGACGCCCGGCGGGGGCGCGGGGTGGTCAGGCTGCCGTCGAAGACCTCGCAGACAAGGCTTCGGCTGCGCAGCAGCCGGAGCCGGTATGGACCCCGCGCATGCCGGACCACGTTCGCGACCAGCTCGCTGACGACCAACTCGGTGGTCATCGTCAGTTCCTCCAGCCGCCAGGAGGCGAGCTGGTCGCGCACGTGCCGGCGAGCAGCGCCGGCCGCCCGCGGGTCCTCGGGCAGCGGCCAGGTGGCGACGGCGTCTGGTGCCGTGGCCCGGACTCGGGCCACGAGCAGCGCAGCGTCGTCGGCTCGTCGCTGGTCATCTGGCAAGAGTGCCCGCGTGAGGCTGTCGCACATCCGGTCCAGGTCCTCGGCCTGAAGCGCCCGGAGCAGCTCAGCCATGCGGTCCATGCCTACAGCCGGGTCGCAGCTGGCCGAGTCGATCAGGCCGTCGGTGTACAGCACAAGCAGGGCGCCGTCCGGAACCTGTAGCTCTGACACCTCGAACGGAGGCCCGGCCACGCCTAGCGGCGGATCGCCATCAGCCTGTGTGAAATGAACAGTACCGTCCGGGCATACGACAGCGGGCGGCGGATGGCCCGCTCTGGCAACGGTGCAGCTGCTGGTCGTCGGATCGTAGATCGCGTAAAGGCATGTGACGAATGAGTCGTCACCGAGGCCGCAGACTAGGTCGTTGAGGTGTGCCAGGACCTCGTCGGGCGGCAGCTCGAGGTTGGACAAGGTCTGCAGCGCGGTGCGTACGCGCCCCATGATGACCGCTTCTGGCAGCCCGTGCCCCATGACGTCACCGATGACCAGGGCAACCCGGTCGGCTGACAGAGGGATGACGTCATACCAGTCGCCCCCCACGTCCATACCCCGCCCGGCAGGGAGATACTTGGCCGCCGCGGTGACGGCGGGCAGCTCAGGCAGCTGCCGCGGCAACAGGGCGCGTTGCAGCGCCTGAGACCGGGCGTGCTCGGCGTCGAAGAGCCGGGCACGCTCTAGAGCCTGGGCGATTAGGCCGCTGAGCGTGGTCATTAGCGCGCGCTCGGCGCCCGTTAGAAGGCGCGGCCGGTCGAAGGAGACCACGCACAAGCCCACCACCCGCCCCGAGACGACCAGCGGCAGGTATGCCCACGCCTGCTTGCAGCAGACAGTCAGCAGGTCCGCCGTGGCCGGGTAGCGCCGCATGTACTCGTCCGCTGACGAGATGAACGAGGCCCGGCGGCGGGCCAGAGCATCTGCGGCCGGGGTGAGATCGGGCACCGGGCCGTTGATCAGGTGGAGGAAAGCCTGGGAGTAGCCGACGGCCCCAACCGTGCGCATCCGGCCATCCTCGACTACCTGGATGATCAGCCCGGAGGCCCCGAACGGCGGCAGTACCCGGTCGGCAACTGCGGCCACGATATCCAGCGAGGTGACTGCCTCGGCCAAGGAGGAGGCCAGATCCTGGATCCGGGCCGCGCGCTCGGCCGCCGCGCGCTCGGCCGCTTCCTGCTCGGCTTGACGCATGCGCGACTCGGTGATGTCGGTGAAGTAGCAGGCCAGGCCGTCAGGTACGGGGACGAGTCGGAAGCGATACCAGCGTCTGGTGTCCGGCCACTGGACGTCGAAGCTCGTCGGCGTCGTCCTGGCAGCTGCTTCGCGGCAGCGGGCCTCCAGGCCCGCTACACGGCGGATCACGAGCAGGTCCCACAGCAGCCGCCCGGTCAGGTCATGCTGTGAGGTCAGCAGACGCTCAGCCTCGACGTTGGCGAAGATTACCCGCCAGTCCGTGCCGACAGAAAGGAAACCGTCGGTCATATACCGCAAGGCGCTGCGCAGGCCGTCACTGGTCGTGCGTGCGTGCGTCGTGTCCCATGCCGTGCCCAGCATCCGGAACGGGTTCCCGTCCGCGTCTGCCTCAACCTGGCCGCGGACCTGCACCCAGCGAGTGCTACCGTCCGGCCAGCAGACCCTGTACTCCGCCTGGTATGCCCCGCGCGTACTGATCGCCTTGTCCACTTCGGCGGTGACCCAGGCGATGTCGTCGGGATGAACGTGACTGATCCAGGTTTCGATACGTCCGTCGTACGTGTCCGGGTCGACGCCCAGCAAAGCCATCGAAGGCTGGTCTAGGCAGAGCAGCCCCGAGGCCATGTACCACTCCCAGGCGCCGACCCCGGTTGCCCTGTAGGCATCCCAGGAGTCGGCCTTGCCGTTGGGGACTAGCACCTGGGCTGGCTTTTGCGGCGTTTGGCCGAGCCGCTGCTGCGGGGGCTTGGCCGCCGCACCTCCCACGCCGCGCGGGGCGCTCGGCTGCCCGGCCGCCGCACCGCCTGCTCCACCTATCATGCCGCCACCCCCCGGAAGCGCATATCATCACCTTCGTACACAGATCTAGCAGCATAGCCGTTTCTGCTGGTGGGCGGCTCAGCTTCCGGGCAGGCGGCGCTGGCTCGCCAGGCTGGCGGCGGTCACAGCTACAGCCGACGGGTACTGCCAGCGCGCCGAAGCCCGGGCGCGCCTGCCAGTACGCAAACAAACGTCTGCGAGCACTGCCCCGGCTTCCGCTCCGACGCCAGTCACCTGGCCGTGCTTTCTGCCCGGCACATCGACGACTAGGCCCTGGCAGCCGATGCCGCCGTCCGCGGCTGGGAATCTGAGGGGAACCGCCACCGCCGGCTCGCCGAGAACACGCCGATGCGAGACCAGCGTTTACGCGGTCAGGCCATTGATCCAGTGTACCGATCCATAACTCGGTGCATGGTCCCTGAGCTGGGATTTGGCTCGGCAGACGGGTTGGGGCAAGATCGCGGTTCGTGTCTGTCCGTCTGCTGTACTTGATCATGGTCCGGGTATTCGGCTGGCTGGTCCTGCTGGGCCGGAGCGGGGCGTCGAAGGACGCGGAGGTCCTAGTGCTGCGGCATGAGGTGATGGTGCTGCGCCGTCAGGTGGCCCGGCCCAAGCCGGACTGGGCCGACCGGGCTGTCCTGGCGGCCCTTGCCTGTGGGGCTCGATTACTGGATCTGTCCTGGACGGACTTCGCGGCTGGGATCATCGCTTGGGTGATCATTTCGGCTGTCTACCTGCTCGTTCGCTGCCTGCTCGGCTGCCTGACGGTGCTGGCGCGCCATGAGGCATCCAAGGACGCTGAGCTCATGGTGATTCGGCACGAGAACGCGGTCTTGCGCCGCCAGGTCGGCCGGGTCCGATACGAGCCGGGCGACCGGCTGTGGCTGGCGGCACTGTCGAGATTGGTCTCCCGCCGCCGGTGGGGTGAGGTGTTCGCTGTGACACCGGCGACTCTGCTCGCCTGGCACCGCCGGCTGGTCGCGCGCAAGTGGGACTACGCGAGCCGCCGTCGTCCCGGGCGGCCGTCCACGGCAGCTGCGATCCGCAAGCTGGTGATCCGCATCGCGACTGATAACCCCATGTGGGGACACCGGCGGGTGCAAGGCGAGCTGGTCAGGCTCGGCCACCCGATCGCGGCTTCCACGGTCTGGCAGATCCTGCATGACGCCGGTATCGGCCCCGCGCCCCGCCGCAGCGGGCCGACCTGGAAGCAGTTCCTGGCCGCCCAGGCCCGCGGCATCATTGCGGCCGACTTCGTCCACGTGGACACGGTGCTGCTCCGCCGCATCTACGCGCTGATCGTCATCGAGCACGGCACCCGCCGTGCCCACCTGGCCGGCATCACCGCGAACCCCGATGGCTCATGGACCACGCAGGCAGCCCGCAACCTCCTGATGGACCTCGGCCAGCGCGCGACCTCAGTCAAGTTCCTGATCAGGGACCGCGCGGGCCAGTTCACCAGCTCTTTCGACGCCATGTTCACCGCGGAGGGCATCAGGATCCTGGCCGGTCCGCCGCAGGCGCCCCGAGCGAACGCGATCTGCGAGAGGATCATCGGCACCCTGCGCCGGGAACTCCTCGACCGACTACTGATCGTCAATGAGCATCACCTGCGCCAGGTGCTGACCGAGCACCTGCTGCATTACAACACGGCCCGGCCGCACCGCTCCCTTGGCCAGCTCACGCCAGCTCAAACAGACAGCCACCCGCCGGATCCGGTCAACCTCGCCGAGCACCGGATCCGCCGGAAGCAGATTCTCAGTGGACTCACCTGCGAGTACTACATCGCAGCCTTACCACCCAGCGTTGCTACGGGAAACGCAGGTCACGGCCCGAATCGTATTTCCGAGCCCCACAGGCACATTCGGGGCATATCACCGTGCGAACTGCCCGGAACCGATGAGAACTGCCGCGATCTCAGCCGCAGGTCAGACAACATCTCAGAGGCATCTTCCCTGGACAGGAGAATCCCAGCACCAGACCCGGCCTACAGGCCGAGTTCCTCCAGTCGCACAAGAACCGCCGAGCTGAGACCTATGATGTTTAGCCCCCGTCAGTACAGCGATCAGTAATTAAATCTAAGGTCGAGGAAGAGATTACGAGTGCCCGCGCGATGCCGCAGAGCGCCGATACCTTTGAGGACTTGTCGGTGATGGAGCTGGCGATGCGTTCGGCGCGGTCGGAGTCGGTAGCCGCCAGTTTCCACACGACAACGCTTAGCGCTCTTTCTTTCGAGGACTTGTCGGTGATGGAGCTGGCGATGCGTTCGGCGCGGTCGGGATCGGTAGCTGCCAATACCTGCGCGACCAGGCACAGCATCGATGCCTTCCAATGCTCATCGGTGATGGAGTTGGCGGCGCGTTCGGCGTCAGCAAGGAGCCGGGCAGCGCCGTCAGGATCGATCGCCGACGCTGCCCCCGCGATACGGCTCAACGTCATTGCTCTGGTAGCTTCATTAGTGAAGGATCTCGCGATACGTTCGGCATCTGCTAGAAGCCGTGCAGCGCGGCCAGGGTCGATAGCAGCCGCCGCACCTACGACAGGGCCCAACGCCAATGCCCTCCAGTACTGATCGGCGACGGAGTTGGCGGCGCGTTCGGCATCAGCGAGAAGCCGCGCGGCGCCGTCCGGATCGGTGAGTGCCGCTGCCCGAGCGATGTCGGTGAGCGCCGATGCCCTCCAGTGCCCGTCGATGATGGAGTTGGCGGCGCGTTCGGCATCGGCCAAGAGCCGGGCAGCACGGCTAGGATCGGAAGCCGCCACTACCCGGGCGATGCTGCTAAACGCCGATACCTTTGAGGACTTGTCGGTGATGGAACTGGCTATTCGTTCAGCCCGATCGGGGTCGGCGGGTGCTACGGCCCGTGCGATGTCGCTCAGTGCCGAGCCCGGCGGATACACGTTGGTAATGGACCCAGCGATGTGTTCAGCATCAGTAAGGAGCCGGGCGGCCTGGTCGGAACCAGTAACATCCGCTGCCAGAGCGACATCGCTCAGCGCCGATGCCCTTGAGGACATATCGGTAATGGAGTTGGCGATGCGCTCGGCATCGGCGAGAAGCCTTTCAGCGCGGTTGCCATCACTGAAAGCAGAGGCAGAGCCTTTGTGAGGTACCACACCGGCAAGATTTCCAGCCACCTGGACATCACCAGGACGGGAGATTTGCGTAATGCCGGGTGACGCCAGTACGTGCTCGACGGCTGTGATCAGGCGTCCGACGTCGGAGTGGAAGCTGTCGTGCCGAATCGGCAGCGCGTTCCGGCGGGCCAAATCTCCTAGGCTCTGCGGTAGATCCTGCCGCGACGGCATTCCCGCACCATCCATCAGGACCGGGATAACGCGTACCCCGCGGGCCAGAGCCGCCTCGATTTCCAGCCGGACGATATCGTCTGGGTCATCCAGTCGCCGACGCCCCTGCTCATCTGCCACGGCGAGCCAGGCCGGGCCGATGACCGCCACCAGCACCTGGCATGCCGCCACGGCCCGGGAGATCTCCTCAGCGAAATCCATCCCGGGCTCGATGGTGTCTACGTCGATGAAGACTTGGTTTCCGCCGAAATGACCAGCGAGTCGGTCATACAGTCGGCCAGCCAGATGGCTGCTCTCCTGTCGCCGGTAACTGACGAAGATACCGTCGCCTCCAGCTGCCGTCATGGTTAGCTAGGCTACAGGATGGGAACCGGGCAGGAAGTGACACGCTCGTGCACCGATGTGGGAATCTCTGACCAGACGTCTTTAGAGACAATAATGGACGAGATATGGCTGACATTGTAGGGATCGGAACGATCAATAACGTCATAGCGGCGGGGTAGTTCAACTATGCCTGGCACTGTAAGTCCAGTATCTGACATTTCCGGTCCGACTATGCCATTGACGATTAAGCGTCAACCGCGCACAACGGCAGCAGCAAACGGCAGCAACCGCACTGCCCACAGATGACTCCCACCAGCCGCCATCAGCCTCACGACCTGCGCGGATAACCTCTATCGACCTTCCTGCCGCTATATGGCAAAGAGAAGGTCAGCCGGAAGAAGAAGCCAATGAGTACCAGGCCGTGGACGAACGTGACGTCAGGCGCCACGATGTCTACCGGCGTCCATAAGATCGTCCCCAGTCGGCTAACGTCCCGCGTACGATGCATGCTAAGAACTCGCAGGTCAGCACCTGTGCATGCTAACGGATTTGCTAACGAGACTGCCCGGGACGGCGGAGACGGATCGAGACGGCGAGGACGGCCGGGGAGCGGACCAGCAGCTCAGCACCACCACCGGGAGTCGGCTCGGCACACCGGAGACGTGCGTCGTAGTGCTTATAACACAGCCATATGGCAGGACACCAACCTCGTCTTCTGCCACGAGGACGGCCGCATGTACACCAGCGACGCGCTCAACTGGCGCTTCGGCAAGATGACCAGACGAGCAGGCATCGGCCACTGGCACGCCCACGAAGGCAGGCACACCGCAGTCTCGATCATGAGCAGCAACGGCGTTGTGCTTGCCGAAATCTCATCCGCCCAGGTAGGGCAGCTATTCGGTTTCGGCGGAGGCCGCATGAGTGTGGTGACAGTAGTTGCTGCACCTTCCTGCTGCACCACTTCGTTCGCGAGAGCAAATCTACTGTCAAGGCTGCGTTAACATCCGCTACGATACGTCGTCTGCAACCTGTCGCGTGGAGGGCGGATGCCTCGAAGCATGGTGGGACTGCTTGCCGCAGCCGGTACCGCCATGTCCGCGTTCCTTGGGCTTGCTCATAGTGCTCTATTCTGGATTGTGGTGGCGCTTGCTGCTGCTGTCACAGGTCTAGCTAATGCAAGGCCATTAGCCGGTAAGGTCGCCGTCGGCGGTTCCTATCCTTATCACGACAGCGGCCTTACTCTTCAGGTGCCGGGAGGCCCGAGTTGACCGAAGGCGGCATCAGCCCCCGATGGCATGTTTTCGTCAGCTATTCACGCGCCGACGCGGCCGATGTACGTCTTCTCGCCGAGGCCCTGAAAGCTCAGCACCTGCGGGTTTTCATAGACGAGCAGTCGGTAGAGGTCCACGAGAGCATCACTGGGAGGATAAACGACGGGCTGGCCAACTCCGCCGCGATGCTCGTTTATTACTCGCAGGTGTATCCGACGCGATCGGCCTGCCAGCGAGAGCTCACGGCCGCATTCTTGTCCGCGCAGGCCTCGGGCGAGATAGCCCGGCGGATCCTGGTGGTGAACCCGGAACCCGGCGAAGACCACATCGAGCCGGTAGAGCTACGTGACCTGCGCTTTCAGCCTGCTCCGAGGACGAAGCAGGAGCGTAAGGCGCTGGCCAGGCAGGTCGCGGAACTCGTCACCAGGCTCCCTGACGGCATGGGCGCGTCGATCTCCCTCCTGGGTCAGTCCCGCTGGTGGCCGTCGTGGCCGGTGCCCGCTCCCGGCGTCGTCGGCCGGTATCCGATGCTGTGGCGGCTGCATTCGGCGCTGCGCGTCGGGATGTTCCCGCTGACCGGGCGCGCCGCGCCCGTCAGGGTGGCGGTAGTCTCCGGGATGCCGGGAATCGGGAAGACCACGCTTGCACAGCAGTACGCGCTGGAGTTCGGGGGCGCCTACCCGGCAGTCGTACGGGTTCCGCATGCGGGAGACGATGGCGATGTCCTCGCCGCGTACCACCGGAGCCTGCGCGCGATCGCCGGCTGGGCCGGCCTGTCTGCCCGCGGCATTCCCGGCGAGCGACTCAGGCTGATGCTGGCCGAGCGGCTCACCGAGCGCGGAGAACTGTGCCTGTGGATCGTCGAGGACGTGCCATCGGGGCTGCCGCCAGAGACGGTCCGATTGCTTGTTATCCCGTCGCCGTCCGTGCATACCATCCTGACCACACGGGATCGCGGGTACGCCGACATCGGCGTGTCGCTGCCGCTGGAGGGACTCGCCCCCGACGAATCGCTGGAGCTGCTGGCCGGAAGCTACCCGCGGGAGGAAGAGCCGGAGGCGGCCGCCCTGGCCTCGGATCTCGGCGGTCATCCGATGATGCTGCGCATCGCCGCAAGCGCGCTGCGGCACCGCAGGGGCCTGGTCTCCGTCGCTGAATACCGGCGCCGTGCCGTCTCTGACCCGGGTGGCATCCTCGCCGACACGCTCAGCGATGCCGACGAGGCCGCCGGATCGGTCCTCGCCATCGCCAGCGTCCTCGCGCCAGCCCCGGTACCCTCACAGCTCCTGGCCAGGGCCCTGGCCACGAAGCACGGCTGGGCATACGAGCACGCCCGGGACGTTCTGATCAATGCCATTGAATTTCTCCAACAGCGGTGCATCGCGGTGCGCAACCGGGAAGCGGTCTGGATCCATCCGCTAGCGTTCCGCGCGGTCTCCCGCGACGGCGCGAACGCGGGAGCTCAGGCCGCGGCCGCCGCGGCGCTGGCGGAATTGCTGGCACCGCATACGCGGAACGCGGAACTGGATCCGCACGTCCGTCATCTGGCCGCCGCAGAAGGGCTTGCCGACGACGCTGCCATCCCGCTGCTCGGCTGGCTCGCCGAGACCGATGCGTGCCATGGCGACCACGTGTCCGCAGGACAGTTGGGCGAGCAGCTGTCGGCGCGGCTGCGCAGGAGGTACGGACAGTCTGATTCCCGAACGACCCGGGCGATCTCCGCAGCGGTACGCGCGTACACCGAAGCCGGGGACTACGCCGCCGCGCTGAGCCTGGCCGAGCAGATAGCGGGGGACCCGGACCTGCCGACCCGCCACGCGCTGGCCAGAGCACTTGACGGGCTCGGCCGGTTCGCCGAGGCCGCCCCCCACTGGGACGCGGTCGCCGGCGCGCTGCCGGCGATGGAGCAAGCCGAAGCCACCGCATGCCGCATGGACTGGGTACGGGCGTTGCGGCTGCGCGGCAGGGCCGAGGAGGCAGCGGCGGCGCTCGAGGCGCTCGGGGATTCCGGGCCGCCGCAGCGGTACCTCGAAGAGGCCCTGCTGGCCCAGATACGGGGTCATCCGGTGCTCGCCAAGCGCGCCGCCGACAGGGCGGTCGCCGCGTTCCGTGAGGCCGGCATGGAGCACCACCCGGCATGCCTGGAGGCGATAGGCCTCGGCGTGGACATGCAGCTGGGCGGCACCATCGGCCTCAAGCCGCTTCCGTACTCGGGCCAGGAACGTAAACCACTCGCCGAGCTCGAACGCCTGCGCGGTGAGTACCGTAGCCGGTACGGAGAGCACAGCCCGTTCACGCTGGCCGTCACGGTGCGATACGGCGAGCTGCTCGCGAACTGGGGGGACACCGAGGCGGGACGCGGCATCCTGGAGGAGGCGGAACACGCCGCGCGCGTCTGGCTCGGTGAGCACCATCCCCAGCGGCTCCGCGCGTTGTATGGCCTCAGCCAGGCTGCAGCCATCCAGCGCGACTTCCAGACTGCGGCGGACCTGGCA
>Ga0070717_10004339_pt1 | contig 10230 bp, 11 predicted proteins | sample LARL113metaG_FD_71366 | JGI IMG/M metagenome (GOLD analysis project Ga0070717, IMG submission 71366) | Corn, switchgrass and miscanthus rhizosphere microbial communities from Kellogg Biological Station, Michigan, USA - LAR L11-3 metaG | ecosystem: Host-associated > Plants > Roots > Rhizosphere ... | reverse complement strand
TTCTTAAAGGCGGGAAACCCATAACGGTCGACTAGTTCCTTGCCGTCGGTTTCTGACGCCAAAGCGCTTTTTGTCTTGTCTCCGCCGTACTGGCCCTCAAGCTCTTTAACAGTTTCTATCATGGGAAAAACCCCTCCAACTGATTAGTAAATTCCGGTCCGAGCTGGACGCAGTCGTTCAGATCCTTCACAGCTGAACCGTCTTTTTTGCGCAGTCCTTTAAAGGTGAAGAAATCCACCTTGCAGCCCGCTTGTTGCAGCTGCTTTGCCCACCGGAGAGCGCTCAGGTATGAGCCGCCGTCCGGATCATCGTGTGGCAGAATCCTTATGGACCGGCCGCGAAAGTGCTTGAGCGAATCAGGATGCAGTCCCCGGAGCCCTTGTCCACGTCCAAGAATAGCTACCGGTAGAATCCCGGTTTTACGCTGCGAAGCGCGAAATGGTGAGCCGCGAGACAATCGGGACCGCCTTCGACCAACAGAATACTCTCAACGCTCTTTCGATATTCGGCGGCCGGCAAAATCCCGACCGGCCAGTCTTTTCGGCTTCCGCGCAAAGTGTGCGCCTTCCTCTCGCTGAGCTGAACCTTCGCGTTTGCGATCGCCGGATATGGTTTTCGGTTTAGGCGTCTGTCTTCTGCGCAGAGCCCGCTCGCGTCCAATAGCACCCAGGACAGGTACCCGCACACATCGCCGACGCGCAGCGTGCCCATATCCTGGGCGAGCTGAACAGCGCGAGGATCGATCTTTCGGCTATCCGCAATCTGCTCTAGCTCGGCGCGGGTCGCCCTCCGCAGGCGCGATAGATTCGGACGGCTGGGCCGAGTCTTTTTGGGCGCTCGAAAGACGGGCGAGGGCGGAAGGGCTGGGACGCGGCCATTCGCGATCTCGACGAACCTGTGAATCGCTTCGCCATTGCGTAAACCAAGCGCCTCGCCGATGAAGTCGACCGCATCGTAGTCCTTGCCGGCGCTCCAATCAGTCATGTGTTTGCCGCCGTTATAAAACGAACAGCTCGGGTGAGCATCTGGTCGCAGCGGACTACAGAACTTTACGCCATCTCGCGTAACCGGTTCACCAGGCAGGGAAAGGATCCGCCACAGCTCAGGAATGCGAAGCCGGTCCTTTGCGGCGTCCACTTCGGAACGGTCCATTAGGTTCGTCGGGCCTTTGCTCATAAGCAATTTCTCCGACTTAACCGCGACTTCCTGACGTCCCGGTAGATGGTTGAGCGGAACGGAATATCTTCCGGCTCATCCAAATCATTGTGCGCTGGCGGCTTGAGCGGTTTTGGCGCTGGTGCCAGACGTGCAGGAGCAGGCGCTTTTGGTGGCGGTGCTGCCGCCCTGGCCCGCTCATTCGGCAGAAAGTTGAGCTGCTCCACAACAAACGAAAGCGACAAGCGTTTCTTGCCGTCGTTGCCTTCCCATTCGTTGGAATCGAGGCGACCGCCCAAATGAACCATGTCGCCCTTCTGTACGTACTTTAGAAAAAGCTCCGCCGTCTTGCCGAACATGGTCGTCGGCACGAAGCTCGTGTGCTCTTCGCCGATGCCCTCCGCATTCTTGCGCTGAACCGAAACCGCGATCGTGGCTTTGATGAACAGCTTTCCGTTCCTCGTTTGCAGCTCTTCCGGCGGTGCGCAGAGGCGGCCCAAAAGTGTGGCTTGATTGTACCCAGCGCTCATTTGCTGACGCCTCTATCCGCACACGATTCACAAAGGGGCTGCCGGTGCCCGTTCAAGCCGATCGGATCGAGCGACTGCCGTCCGCAGCAGCTGCAATGGAAAGGTGTAAGTAGGTTGCGGGCGTACCGATGAGCCAAGAGGCGCCAGTAACCACTTGCAGGAAACCGATAAGGGCGATAACGTCGTCGCAGCTTTATCGATTTCTGCTCTGGGTTTGCTTGGCCGCGACCCAGGGCTTTTTTTTCGGGCGGTGCTGCGCCGCTCACGCTTAAATTTCCTCCCGCTGCGACATCAGAAAATCGCGAAAACTTTTCGCATCTATATATCTGATGCCGCGTTCGAAACCGCGCCGCGTCACTGTCCAGCTCTTGAAACGGTTTTCAGCGATCCAAAAGTAGATCATGCCGCCTGAGCAATTGGCCTCTTTTGCGGCTTGGTTGACGCGTAGCCGATCGCCTGCACCACGTGGATCAACTCCGTTAATTGTTGTCATTGAGGCCAGCTTCGCACATTGACCCCTTCAGCTAATCGGTGCCTGATGGCGCGAGAAGCGTGCCTGATGGTGGCAAAGTTATGTCAAAACGGGTCAGACGCCCCTGATGCCGTGCCTAATGGCGCTGTTGGTGCGCGAACCACGTGCCTGTAGCGGCGCGTAGCGCCGTCAAGCCCCTTTTTCCGGGATAGTTCGCTTATTTTGAAAGTTTCCAGCTCGGGAGCGGCTTGTTCGCTCGCGGTATCCCTCCCGAAGCTGTTGTATGCGCGATAGCGTGAATCCTTTTTCCCGGTAGGGTGCAAGGAGAGCGGCGATTTCTTCTTCCGTGAGTTTCCGCCTCAATATTTTCGGTCTTGCAAGAGGATCATGCCCGTCTGGGACTCTCGAGCCACTCGCCTGGCTGAATTCATGGTGGTCGGTGAACTCGTAGTCCTCACGAAGTAGTCTGCCGACATATCGCTCTTCCGCCTTTCCTGGGCGATCCGCCCCAGTGATCTTCTTCATCGCCTCACCAAAGGAAATTCGCTCTTCTTCTGGCTCGCATTGCTCTGCACCGCTGGCTCTCCACCTCTTGTGCCGCTCAAGTATTCGATAAGTGGTATCCAACAAACGCAACGCCCCGGCTATCGCTAGTTCGCAATCGCCGGCGCGGAAATGATCGCCACGGAGCAGGGTAGCGGCTATCGTTGCTACAACTTCCGGGGCATAGTCGCGATCGGGTATTCGATGCTTCAGGGATTGTATCCATGCAAGGGTTTGGCGTCTTTCTTCTGCTTGCCCTTCGCTCAGCGCAGCGATCGCCTGCTTCTTCTCCTCGTCACTCAAATTAGGATTGGTTTGCGTCTCCTGGATTAAGCTCTCGAACGGATCGTCAGTACTAGCAGGTTCGTCAGGTTTGCCAGGCTCTTGTGACTTCGAGAGTTCGTCAGACTTTTTTTGTGACCTCAAGAACCAATTGTTGGGACCAGTAGGCTCCCCGCTCTCTTGTGGCTTCAACAGTTCGTCACTCATTGGGTTTCTTCTCGGCTTTCGGTAACCTCGGAATCAATTGCGTCGCAGCTTTCAGCGCCTCGATGTCTTCGTGAATGTAGCGATCGACCACCCCGCGGGCTGCATGGCTCGTCACTCTGCGGGTGATGTCTTTGAGCGCCGCTTGATTAAACACAGCCGTAGCGGCACCGTGCCGGAAGCTGTGGAAAGAAAGCGATCGAACGGAGCGGCCTTTGCGATCACGCTCGCGCAACACCTTACCCGAAACACCAGCTCGCTCCATGACGCGCTCGAAAGCTTTCGATAGTCCGTTGCGGCCGGCTCCCGAGCGGTTCGCGAGAGTCGGGAACAAATAAGCTTCCGGGTCGTCTATCGGCGGCTGGTTCGCTATCCAGTCCTCGACGTCAGGATGCAGACCGACCACTACCCGTTTGTCGCCTTTACGTTCTTGAAACGTTAGAACGCCATTATCCGAATCGACCGCTGACCATCGGAGGTTGCAGACATCCTGGAGCCTCGCGCCGGTGCCGTAAGCAACGAGAATTGCGCCTTCCCAATCGGTGCCCTTGGCCGCTTTGACTAGTCGAGCGACCTGCTCGGGAGTGAAGACGTCTTTTTCGATTTTCTTGACCTTCAGTGCATCAACGGCAACGAAGGGATTGTAATCAACCAGCCCTTCCTTCCTGGCGCTCTCAAAAGGCCCAGTAAGATACTTCTTAACGATTGTGTTTACCGTACTGGCCGTTCTTCCCTCTTTTCGAAGATGCTGCCGAAATTCAACGACGTCGCTCTTTTTGAGCAATCGGACGCTGCGTTCAGCGCGCGGGCCAAGGAAGCTCGCAAAAAGATCTCGCGCGTGCTCATAGGCCAGAAGGGTCGCTTCACTCACGGATCCGCGCTTGTTTTCGATCCACGTGTCCAGTTGCTCCTTCACGCTTGGATCACTGAGCTTGCGCTCACCAATGCGCTCCAGGGCGGTGTTAATCATCTTCCTCAACTGCTTCTCAGTGGCAGATCCGGAGTGAATAGCGGACTCAACAGCGATCTCGGTGAGGCACACTTCCCAGGCTTTCGCCTTGTCGGTTTGCTTCGTGGATTTCTTCAAGCGCCGGCCGTCCGGTGCTGTATAGGCGCAGTACCAATAGGGCGAGCGCCCAGTTTTGTCTTTGACTAGGCAGGGCATAAGCGGAAAAAGTTAGAACAAAGTCAGAACATATCATTGAATTTATTAATTTCAATGATATAAGCATGAGCCATGTTAAATCCTTTATTTATGAGCCTACCCGAGGTAATTTGCTTTTCGACGCGGTGTTCGGCAATGAATCGCGGGTTCGATTCCCGCCCCCGCCTCCAGTTGCTCAACGCGAGCAACTTACGCATAAACGGTGTGCTCGATCTTCTGTTTTCATAACAGAAGTCATAACAAGCCGTAGAAAATCAAGCTTATTGCAGAATGTCTTTAAGGGGCGCGCGAGACATGCCGTAACCCTTTTCGTCATCTGGCTTTGGATAGCCCTGATGCCGGCAGCGAATGCAGGAGTAATCAACATAACGCACGGAGGAACGTACACCTTCGTGATTGGCAACAACAACCCTTCCGTTCCCGCCGTTTCGGTTCGCACCCGAGAGCTGGTGGTCTTTCGTCAGTGTACAATCTTCAGCCACGGCACGGCGATCGAGACGGAAGTCGAAGGCGCCAATATGTTCGTGGATCACACAACGATCTCCATTCTTGGGCCTTCTGGGGTCGGCGTGGGCGGAACTGGCAAAGGCGTCGAAGCCATCGAACCCGAATTCCTGTGGATTGATCATTGCGAAATCGATGGCGCAGCCAACGGCATCTACGTCCTTGGTCATCCGACCGACCCGACCGAGACGAAGGCCCAGATCACAATTAATTTTACCCGCTTCCGCAATTGCCGAAACGCTTGGCAGCTAAACGGCGTGCACGCTGACCCAAATGTTGCCATGAACTGGGATGAAGTCCTTTCTTTGCCTGGTTCTCTCAAAAGGGGGCAGTCAACAAATCTTGACAGGCACACCGGAACAATGTGGTTGGCGTCAACCGCCCGAACGGCGCGAGGACGGACGTGGTGCTCTGGTATCCAGAGCTATCAACCGGTTACGTTCAGGGCACGCAATCGTTCCACGACGGGTCGATTACGCTGGCTGACGAAGCTGCCCAATGGACAGCATGGAAAGCGAAACTTACAGCAAACGGAGTTAAGTTGGGACCATAGGTATTAAGAGCGGCTTATGACTCTCCAAGAAGTGCAACAACTAACTTGGTTCTACAATAGACTCGATTCCAAGCTCTTCATTGAACGCGCCAGTATTCTCCAGGGGCAGGACGGAGACTATTTGCTCGTTGTCGAGCCAGTCGCAGGAGAGCAACAAATTTTCACGGACGCGGAGAAGGCGCATTTGGCTCTCTTAGAAGGAGCGTTCAAATCTTCCCGGTCGGCTCGGGAGCTGCCTCCAAGGCCAGTGCCTTGCTTGACAGATTAACTTTGGAGGAACTCCCCGTGACTCGATTGCTTCGCACCATGACTCTCCTCATGCTGGCCCTCGGCGTCCAGCTCGTCAGCGCGGCGACAGGAAGCGCGGACTTCGCCGGCCTGGTCGACGTCGGCGGGGGCCGCAAGATGTACCTGGAGTGTCGCGGCACGGGATCGCCTACCGTCGTGTTGGTGGCTGGCCTGAAGGCCTCCGCCGAGGATTGGAACATCGCCGAGAAACCAGTGCCGACGGTCTTCGCCGAGGTCGCCAAGTTCACTCGGGTCTGTGCCTACGACCGTCCCGGAACGCCGGTCGGGGAGAAGCCGAGCCGCAGTGACCCGGTGCGGCAACCGACCACGGCAGAGGACGCGGTCGCGGACTTGCATGCCCTGCTGAGTGCTGCCAATGAGGCGGGTCCTTACGTGCTTGTCGGGCATTCCTATGGCGGCCTGATCGTCAGGCTGTATGCGAGCATCTACCCCCAAGATGTGTCCGGTCTCGTACTCGTCGACGCCCTCTCCGAGGGGCTTCAAGATGCGGAGACGCCTGAGCAGTGGGCGATGCAGCGAATCCTGATGGAAGGCGACATACGGGAGAGCCTGGCCTTGTACCCAGACCTGGAAAGGAACGACCCGGACCGCAGCTTCGACCAGGTCCGCGCCGCCCAGCCACTGCGTCCGCTCCGCTTGATAGTTCTGTCTGCGGACCGGCCCTGGGGGCCACAGATCCCGTCGCTGATTGCTGCAGGCAAGCTGCCAACTGAGGTTCCGGCGGACTTTGGCTACGTCACCGACAACGCGCAGAAACAGGCACAGGAGCAGCTCGCCAAGCTCGTGCCGAACGCGAAGCACATCACGAACACCAACAGTGGCCACGAGGTACACAAGGAGCAGCCTCAACTCGTGATCGGCTCGATCCGCGAGGTCGTCGACGCGGTGCGTGACCCGGCCTCGTGGCCGTAACGATGCAGGCTGCGAGTGAGGAACGCGGCCCGGCGCGGGTTCAACGTCTCTTGCCCAGAGCCATTCGATAGTCCGGATTGGATTTTCGAAACCAAGCTCGATGGGTATCGGGCGATCGCGGTCATTGATTCAACCGGTAAAGCCCGGATCTGGTCCCGCAATCGATTGCCGCTTGAACGTAAGTTCCCGACCATTCGAGATGCGGCGGAAGGACTGAAGCTGCGCTCAACTATCCTCGATGGTGAAATCGTGGCATTGGATGAGGAAGGAATTCCTCGCTTCCAGTTGCTTCAAAAATGGCAAAAGCGGCCGACTGCTCCGGTCGTTTATGTCGTGTTTGATCTGCTTTGGGATAATGGGCGTGACTTGGCCGGCAAGAGCATTGTTCAACGCCGGGAACGATTGCAGGAGCTCGTTACTCCCGTTGCTGGAATTCAGGTCGGAGGCTATATCGAGAAACGCGGAGTTGAGCTTTTCAATCTCGCGAAGGAGAAAGGCTTAGAGGGAATCATCGCGAAACGCAAGAGGAGCACATATCAGCCCGGCCGGCGATCTCCAGATTGGCTAAAGATTAAAGCTCGACCACAGCAAGAATTCGTTGTCGGCGGATTCACCGAAGGCAAAGGAAGCCGAAAGCATTTTGGAGCATTGCTTTTGGGAGCATACCGAAACGGGAAGCTCCATTACTTCGGACATTCAGGGAGTGGCTTTACAGAAAAGGGATTAAAAGAAGCGGTCAATCGGCTGAAGCCGGTTTTCGCCGATAAATCGCCATTCGAAAATCCGCCCTGAGTTCCCGAAAAAATCCAATGGGTGAAGCCAGCCTTTGTCTGCGAGGTGGCGTTCGCCGAATGGACCCAAGACGGAGAGTTGCGGCAGACGACGTTTCTTAGGTGGCGGGACGATAAGAGTCCAGAGGAAGTGGTATTAGAGCAAACGCAAGAGAGTTGACAGTCAATTCGGCCGACTCGTACTAACGCCGCGCCACCGCACCAGCCCACGCCGCCAAAGCGCAATCCGGCGCCCTCAAATCCGGTACTGCGGGTTATTGGGTTGGGTTTGATGGCAATTGGTCACCTCCAGGCTATGGAGCGGCAGGATACGGATTCGTAAGCCCACAAATCGGTTTGGGAGCAGGATGGGGTTTCCAATGGTGGTTACGTTGGGTTTTACTGGTCCTGCGGGACATGGAAAAGCGGCCGAATGTCGTTAGGATGGGCGCGCCACAAATCTCTTCTAACAGCAGTATTTGGAATTCATGGCCATGAAGACAGCAGTAGTCATATACGGTATCATTTTTTGTCTCTGTGTCGGCTATGACGGGTGGGAAGCCGGAATCCAACCTTAGCTCATCCCCATTTTGCCTAAGCGCGTTTCAAGGTGGTGCAGCCTCATCCGAGCCGTTTACCGGCTCGTCCCACGTTTCAGCTAGTCAAATCGCACCTACTTACGGCTTGACCCTCGACCCTTCGATTCGAGCTTAGGCTTTTTCCCGCTGACACTCACCCGGAGAAGCTTGGACAACTCCTCTACTGACTTTCCTTCAAGATTCTTAGGAACTTCCAAAATAACGTGCTTCTCCCGCGGCGCCGGCCGATACTGGAGCGATCCATACTCGGACGTCGCTGCCCCCCGGATTAAACATAGTAAGGGTTTCTCCACGAGCGTTATAGCTAACGGCGAGTTTCATTTTAAACTCCTTTGTACACTTCGTTAATTAAGGGAAGACTGGACGTTGTAGAGTCCTGAAGCGCCCGAATTAAAAACAGAAAAGTCAAAGGCGTAGAATTCTCCGCTCAAGCGAGCAGTCGGCTGCGTGCAAGTCAGTGCTTGCACTGCGACGGACAAAGAGAGTATCGAAAATGGCTCATGACCCCCAGCACTAATGGAATTTCCCGGTCTGCACCGAAGGACGAACGATCATACTCGAAATGGGCGCTTGTGGAAAACCCAGAGGATCGGCTTTTCACACTCCAAGAAGCTGCGGAGCTTTCTGCTGTCAGTGTGCCCCGCATCAAGACCGCTATCTCTAGGCGTGAGGTCCGCGTCGTTAAGCTCGGGCCGAAGCAATACCGGATCTTGCGCAGCGAACTTCATCGCTGGTGGCGTGCCAATCAATCGAGAGGGTTAATGACGCCATGAGTAACCTTCGAACATACGGGAAGCCTTTAGGCGCGAGATGACTTTCGACTCTGCTTCTTGAGAAAGGCCTGAAGCTTAAGCCCTGAATCCAAAGTGGGCGTCGTCCTGCCGGCTAACCAATCCGATACAAGCTGACGGGATACGCCGAGCATCCTGGCAAGCTCTGCGCGTCTGCCATACTTAGCATCAGCCCAGACTCTCAGGTCGGAGATGAGTTTTTCGGATTCCTTCGGCGCCATGCTCGTAGTGTACGACAATAACGTACAAACGTTCAAATATTATCTTGCACAGTGTACGGTAAAACCATACACTTTGCTCAATTAAATTCGTTCTGCTTATGACGACTACAAAAACTATCAGCCGAGCAATGCATCGCAAAGCCCCCATGAAATCAACAAAGCCAGACCCTAGCTTCACGTTTCCGAAAAGGGCAGCGTTTCTGCATCATAGAATTTGGGACGACTTTTGCCACAATTTAAACCTCAAAAATCGCTGACTTTTGCTGTTGAAGCGAGATGTATCAAAAATGTTGGTTTCTGCGACAGCCTATCGCGTGAGGATTGCGCGATCCACGAGCGCCAATCTTGCGAGATGCCGTGAACGAGCAAGACCGCGGAAAATTTTTTGGTTGGTGCCCAGCTCACGGCCTGGGGTGAAGAGCTAATATTCTAACTACTAGTTGGAGAGTAAATTTTGTGATTTACTGAGGCTAATTGCCTCCATCCGGACACGCCTAGCGTACGAAATGAATCACCGCATTGTCGAATCGAACGGGATCAAAATGCACCTCGCCGAGGATGGCGAGGGGCCGCTAGTTGTTCTTTGCCACGGCTATCCGGAGTTGTGGTACTCTTGGCGTCATCAATTGAAGGCGTTGGCTGAGGCAGGATACCACGTCGTCGCGCCGGACCAGCGCGGCTACGGACGGACAGATCGGCCGGAGGCCGTTGAGGACTACAACATTCTCCAGTTGAGCGGAGATATTATTGGCCTCGTCCATGCCCTCGGCGAGACGAGGGCAGTCATCGTAGGACACGACTGGGGGGCGGCGGTCGCCTGTCATTGTGCACTGCTGCGGCCCGACATTTTCCGCGCCGTTGTTCTCCTGAGCGTGCCTTATCGTCGCCGATCGTGGGCGGACATTCGCCCGACTGAAGCGATGAAACAAATGGCAGGCGAGAGGCAGTTTTACCAGCTCTATTTCCAAGAACCAGGCAAGGCTGAGCCTGAACTCGAAGCCGACGTCCGCAAGACGATGCTCATGTCGCTGTACACGGGGTCGGGCGATGCACCGCCGGACAAGCGGTGGCGCTTTCTGTTCGACAAGTCGGAGACGCTTCTTGACACCGGCACAGTGCCGGAAACGCTCCCTGCGTGGCTGACTGAAGCAGATCTGGACTTCTACACTGAGGAGTTCAAGCGAACCGGCTTCCGAGGCGGACTCAACTGGTATAGGAAC
>Ga0070717_10004336_pt1 | contig 10233 bp, 8 predicted proteins | sample LARL113metaG_FD_71366 | JGI IMG/M metagenome (GOLD analysis project Ga0070717, IMG submission 71366) | Corn, switchgrass and miscanthus rhizosphere microbial communities from Kellogg Biological Station, Michigan, USA - LAR L11-3 metaG | ecosystem: Host-associated > Plants > Roots > Rhizosphere ... | reverse complement strand
GAGCCCGTGGCCGCCGCCCCAGTCCCCGCTGATCGCGCCCAGGGAGAGGAACCTGGTGGTCTGCCCGCCGGGCGCGACGCCGACGCAGTTGATCCCCGCGCCGCACGTCACTGCCACACCCCAGGGCGTGGCTCCGGCCGGCGACTCGGCGCTGTCGAGCCCGGCCCGGAGAACGGCGAACGTGTCATTGGCCACAGTCACCGTGCCGGTCCAGCCGCGCGCCGCCAGGGCTGCGGCCACCGTCTCCTCTTCCTCGGGCAGGTCGGCGTTGGCCACGCAGGCGGACAGGTGCGCGGCCACGGGCTGGCCGGTGAGGCCCGCCTGCTGCTGGACGGAGGCGACCAGCCCGGCCAGGTCCTCGAGCCAGGCCGGGTGAGCGTAGAAGGACCGCAGACCCGGGCCGGTGGCGGTGGCCAGCAGGCTGCCATCCTCCGCGACCAGGGCCACGTCGGCCTTGCTGTTGCCGCCGTCGACGGCCAGAACTGCGGGAAGTTGTGTGGTCACTGGCCGTCCGCCCACGGCAGGTAGGCGGCGTTCTCGGCGATCAGGCGGTCGGTCAGCCGGCCGGCCAGGTCGTACTGGCCGACCAAGGGGTGTGCCAGCAGCGCGCTCGCCACCCGGCCCCGCCCGCCGCGCAGGGCCGCATCGACGGCCAATTCCTCGTACGCGGACACGTGCGTTACCAGCCCGCGCATAGTCGGGTGCAATGGGGCGACCGGCACCGGCTCCGCGCCGGCCGTGCCGATCACCGCGGGCACCTCGATGACCGCGTCGTCGTCAAGGAACGGCAGCGTGCCCCGGTTCCGCAGGTTCACCACCTGGACGTCCCCGGCGCCGGTGGTCAGCGAGGCGAGCAACGCTACCGCCGCCTCGGAGTAGAACGCGCCGCCGCGCTGGCTGAGCATCTCCGGCTTGTGCGCCAGCGCCGGGTCGGCGTACGCGGCCAGCAGTTCTTTTTCCAGCCGCGCGACCTCCTCGGCCCGCGTCGGCTGGTGGCGCAGTCGCTCCACGGTGGCGTCGTGCGCCCAGAAATAGTGCAGGTAGTACGACGGCACCGCCCCGGTTTCCTGCAAAACGGACTCCGGCAGGCCGGTATGGCCCGCCACCTCATCGCCGTGCTTGGCAATCAGGTCGGGGAGCACGTCGGCGCCGTCCACCACGGCAGCGCGTTCCCAGGTCAGGTGGTTCAAGCCGACATGGTCGAGCATGACCTGGGCCGGATCCACACCGAGCAGGGCGGCGAAGTTCCGCTGGAACCCGATGGCCACGTTGCATAGCCCGATCGCCCGGTGGCCCGCGTCGAGCAGTGCCCGGGTGACGATCCCGACAGGGTTGGTGAAATCGATGATCCACGCGGAATCCAGGGCCTGCTGGCGCACTCGCTCGGCAATGTCCAAGACGACAGGGACGGTGCGCAGCGCCTTGGCCAGCCCGCCTGCGCCCGTGGTCTCCTGGCCCACGCACCCGTATTCCAGCGGCCAGGTCTCGTCGCGCTGCCTGGCTGCCTGGCCGCCCACCCGCAGTTGCAGCAGCACCGCCCCGGCGCCGTCCAGGCCCTCGTCGAGGCTCGTGGTCCAGGTCAGACGGCCCGGGTGACCATGCGCCCGCATGAGCCGGCCGGAGAACGGGCCGACGACCGCCAGCCGGGATTCGTCGGGGTCGACCAGGACCAGTTCCTCGACCGCCACATCGCCGGACAGCCGGGCGATGCCGTCGACAAGCTCGGGCGTATAAGTGGACCCGCCGCCGACGACCGCAAGCTTCATGCCGCTGCCCCGCCGCACCGAACTCCGGCCTGGGTCCCCCGCGGGTGGCTACTGCAGGTAGGCAAGGCTGGGGCCGTGCCGTTCGCGGTACTCACTCATCATCTCCCTCGCGACGGTGACGCCGGGCACCAGCGGGTGCAGCGCCAGGGCCAGTGCGGCCCGCTCCGCGTCGCCGGTCACGGCGGCGCTGACAACTTCGCGCTCGTACTCCTTGACCTGGGTGACCAGGCCCCGGGCGGACCTGGGCAGCTCGCTGCCGGCCAGCGGGGCGATGCCGCCGCCGTCGATGTGCGCCGGCACCTCGACGACGTCATCAGGGTCGAGAAAGGGCAGGCAGGCGCCGTTGCGGGTGTTGACGATCACCGCGCCGGGCTTGCGGTCGGTCAGCGCCGCGATCACCTGCAGCGCAACGCCTTCGTAGCCGCCGGGGCGGATGTCCGCCCCACTGCCGGCCGAGTCCAGGCCGTCGGCACTATGGCCGGTGCCCGGGGCCGGGCCGCCAGCCGGCGCTGCCGGGATCGGCATGCTTTCGCCCGCGATGTCGGTCCGCATGTAACTGGCCCGGCGGATCCGCATCTGGGTGACGTAGGCGTGCCAGGCATCGTGCACATCGCCCGCGCTGAACGCCTTGGCGACGTCGGTCAGCAGCCCGGAGTTCAGCCGCAGCACGTCGGCGCCCCGGCTGGCGCCCGCCTGGGCGACGGCCTCCACGTACCGCCGAGGCTCGTAGTAGTAATAGTCGTACTCGGTCGGTATCGCGCCGAGCCGGCGCACGAACCCGCCGTCGAAGGCCGCGAAGTGCTGGTCGAATCGCTGCAGCTCCTCGTAGCGCTCCAGCAGCGTGCCGACCTGCTCGCGGCCTGCCACGGTGAACGAGGAGATCCAGCCGAGGTGGTTCAGGCCTGCGTAGGAGAACGCGACCGAGTGCCGGTCGGCGCCGAGGAACTCGGTCAAGTGGGCCAGCGCGCTGCTGGGCGTGTCGCAGACCCCGACCGCGCGGACCGTGGCGTGTAGCGAGACCGCCTGGGTTATCAGCCCGGCGGGGTTGGTGAAGTTGATCAGGACCGCGCCGGGGGCGCACCGGGCCAGCGTCTCGCAGTACGACAGCACGACGGGGATCGTCCGCAGTGCCATCGCACAGCCGCCCGGGCCGATGGTCTCCTGGCCGACCAAGCCGCGCCGCAGGGCCACCTCCTCGTCGATCAGCCGGCCTCGGTCCCCGCCGACCCGGATTGCGGAGAAGACGAAGTCCGCGCCGGTGAACGCCTCCTCGACGTCGCCGGTCACCCGGACGACGCCGTGGTGCCCCAAGGCGGCGGCCACCTCCACGGACAGGCGGCCGATCGTCTCCCGCCGCTGCTGGTCCGGCTCGAACAGCCAGATCTCGGTGAACGAGGCGCCGGAGCGGGACAGCACACCGCGGATGAACATGGGTATGCGCACCCCGCCGCCGCCGAGTATCGCCAGCTTCATAGGGGAGGGTCCTGCCCGTGCGGCCAGCTGTCGGGCCCGTCGCGCTGCCCGTCCGGCGTGTCCGGTCCGGACCTGGCCGCCCCGCCGGCCGCTGCCATCACGCCCGCTGCTGCCAGTGTGGAGGCGACCGAACTCAGGCCCTCCACGTCAACCTCGCCCACGGCCCCTAGCCGGCTTACCGCGTCCGAGCCAGCCGCGTTGCCGACCGCGACGGCCTCGGTGATCGATGCCCCTTTGCACAGGGCACCGATCAGCGCTCCAGCAAAGGAGTCACCCGCGCCTGTCCGGTCACGCACCTTCACCTGCCTGATGCCCTCGGTCACCTCCGTCGGCCCGGTCTGGCCCGGTTGGCCGGCCACCATCGCGCCGCTGGCACCGAGCTTCACGACCACGGGCGGGCCCCAGGAGGCCGCGGTGTCGATCGCGGCGGCGAGCGAGGCGGCTCCCGTCAGCCGGAGCAGTTCCTCGGCATTGGGCAGAAACACGTCGGCCAGCCGCGCGCAGGCCAGCACGGCCGCCGAATCGGATGCAATCTCATTGAAGCCGACGTCCACAGCGACCCGGATACCCAGGTCACGCGCTTCCCGGATGAGCCCGGCCATTCCCCGGTGCGCGTGCAGATAGCACCAGGTTGGCCTCTCTCGGCGCAGGACTTCCAGCCAGCGCTCGTGCTCGCGGCTCTCCGTCTGGACGCGCGGCGGCAGGTAACTGATGAACGCCCGGTCTCCCGCGTAGTTCACCACCACCGTGATGCCAGCGGCAGGGCCAGTGACGCGCTGCGAGGCCGATAGGTCGACTCCGGCGCGGTGGCAGTACTCCTCCACCACGCGGGAACCGAGATCATCGCCGAGCAGAGTGGACAGGCCCGCGCTGACATCCATCCGGCTGGCGGCGCTGGCCGCAGTGACCGCGCCGCCGCCGCAGGAGATAGCGAACTCGTTGGCGAAGATCTCCTCCCCAGGGCCGGGCAGGGCCGGTACGTCGCCGAAGACGATCTCCAGGTACATCGTGCCAAACGCGATCAGATCCATGATCGGGTCACCGGAAGGCTTCGGTCTCGGCGTCTGCCCGGGCGACGTGGCAGGCGGCGCTGTGCCCGGGCAGGAGTTCCCGCAGTGGCGGGGTGACCTGGTGGCACTCGTCGATGGCCAGCGGGCACCGCCAGCGGAACCGGCATCCGGGCGTGGGGTCGATGACCCTGGGCGGCTCGCCCCGGTCGGTTTCCGCGCTCACTCCGAGCGGGGCGCGCGGGTCGGGAACCGCGGACAGCAAGAGCTGGGTGTAGGGGTGCTTGGGCCGGGTCAGCACCTCTTCGGTTGGCCCGGTCTCGGCGATGTGGCCGGCGTACATGACGATCAGCCGGTCGGCCACGTAGCGCGCGCTGGCGATGTCGTGGGTGATGTAGAGGATGGATACGCCCTGGGAGTCGCGCAGGTCGGCCATCACGTTAAGCAGCCCGATGCGGATCGAGACGTCCAGCATCGACACGGGCTCGTCGGCCAGGATCAGTTTCGGCCGCATCGCCAGGGCCTGGGCGAAGCCGACCCGCTGCCGCTGGCCGCCGCTCAGCTCGTGCGGGAACCGCTCGAGCACGTCGGCAGCCGGGGTCAGGCCGACCGCGGTGAAGACCCGCTCCGCCTCCTCGCGCCGCTGCTGCGCGGACAGTTGGGGCCGGTGCAGCTTGAGGCAGCGCATGATGCCGTGGGACACCCGGAATACCGGGTTGAAGGAGGCGAACGGATCCTGGAACACCATCGGCACATCGCCCCGGTAGCGCAGCACCGCACGACGGCCGCGCACGCCGGACAGCGGCTTGCCCTGGAAGTAGATCTCGCCACTGGTGGGCGTGTAGAGCTTGGCAAGCAGCCGGGCGACGGTCGACTTGCCGCTCCCGCTCTCGCCGACAAGCGCGACGATCTCCTGTTCGCCGATGTCCAGGCTGACCTCGTCGACGGCGTGCAGGCTGCGGCGCGAGAGCGTCCTGCCGATCTTGAAGTGCCTCGTCAGGCCCTCGGTCCGCAGCAGCGGACCGGCGCCGTTGCTGGCCGCGGCACCCCCGGCCGGGGCCGGCAGGCTATCGTGGAGGGCGGGATCACTCATGGCTGTGCCCTCGCCCCTCGTGCAGGAAGCAGCGGACCAGCGTGCCGTCCACCCGGTATAGCTCGGGCGGCTCCACCTCGCAGCGGGCCATTGCCTTGGGACAGCGCGGGACGAACCGGCAGCCCGGGGGGATGCTGGCCAGGTTCGGTGGGCTGCCGGGGATGCCGGTCAGCGGCACCCGCGGGCCCCGGATCGACGGGAACGCCTCCATGAGCCCGATGGTGTAGGGATGCTGCGGCGAGTCGAAGACCCGCCTGGTCGCTCCGAACTCGGCTACGACGCCGCCGTACATCACCATCAGCCGGTCGGAGAAATGCCGGACCAGCGACATGTCGTGGGTGACGAAGATGATCGCGAAGCCCAGTTGCTCCTGCAACTCCTTGATCTGCACCATCAGCGACCGCTGTGCCACCACGTCGAGCGCGGAGGTCGGCTCGTCCATGATCACCAGGTCCGGGGTGAACAGCAGCGCCATCGCGATCATCGATCGCTGCCGCATCCCGCCGGACAGCTGGTGCGGATAGCTCTTCAGGTGCACGGGGTCGATGCCGACCATCCGGAGCACCTCGGCCGACCGGTCGGCGATCTCTGTCTTAGAGCCGACGCCATGTGCCTGCATGGCGTCGGCGAACTGGGAGCCGATCGACTTGACCGGGTTGAGCGCGTTCATGGCGCTCTGCATGACCACCGAAAGGTCCTTCCACCTGATCGTGGCCATCTCCTTGTCGGTGAGCCCCACCATGTTGCGGCCCTTGAAGATCACGCTCCCCCCGGTGACCTCGGCGGGCGGTATCAGTAGCTGGGCGATCGCGAACAGCAGGGTAGATTTGCCGCAGCCGGATTCGCCGACGATGCCGAGGAACTCCCCTGCAGCGAGGCCGAAGCTGACCTCGTCCACCGCCAGCACCGTCCCGCGCTCCAGCATGTACTCGACCGACAGGTCGCGGACCTCCAGCACGCTCCCGGTGGTTCCCCCCGGGCCGCTGCCCTGGAAGCCCTCACCCGGTGCGCTTGACACGTGGCCTCCTGCGCGCAACATCTTCATCTGAAGGGGTAACCGCGCGGGCCCGGGTAGTCCGCATGCTCCGGACCGACCGCAAAGCCGGGTTGCCGATCTCGTCGAATGCGTAGTTGAGCAGCGCGAACGCCGCCCCCAAGGCGATGATGCACAAGCCGGGCGCGATGATCCACAATGGCGCGACCTGGAACGCCTCGTTGTTCTCGGCCCAGTACAGCATCGTGCCCCAGCTGATTACGTTCGGGTCGCCGAGCCCGATGAACTGCAGGCTGGAGGAGAACAGCACCGCGTACAGCGCGTTGGTCAGGAAGGCGGCCACGAGCAGCGACGTCATCGTCGGGATGATCTCCACGCAGATGACGTACAGCGCGCGCTCGCCGCGGACCTTCGCCGCGTTGAGGAAGTCCCGGTTGCGCAGCGACAGCGCCTGGGCGCGGAGCTGGCGTGCGGTGTAGGACCAGCCGGTCAAAGCGATGACCGCGATCATCACCGAGGTGCCCGCGCCGTGCAGGTAGCTGCCGATGATGATGAGCAACGGGAACAGCGGGATGACCAGGAGTACGTCGGTGAGCACGTTGAGCGTTCCGTCCCAGGCTCCGCCGAGGTAGGCCGCGGCCACGCCGATCAGCATCGCGACGACCGTGGCAAGCAGCCCCACCCCGAACGCGATCAGGAGCACTGGCCGGGTGCCGTAGACGAGCTGTGCGAACATGTCCTGGCCGAGGGCGGTGGTGCCGAGCAGGTGCCGGGAGGAGACGCCGAGCAGCCGCGTATAGACCTGGGCGTTCGGGTCATCGTGTGCGATGACCCCGGGGAACGCCGCGATCAGGATGAAGAACAGCAGCAGCGCCGCACCGACGGTTGCCTTTCGGTTGGCGGTGATCGCCCGCGCCATCCGGCGCACGGACCGGGCGCCCGTTATCGAGCCTCCGCCTGCTAGCGGCAGTCCAGCCGCCGCGGGACCAGCTGGGCCAGGTGCGGCGCTGGAATCGGTGCCTGTGCCGGCCTCGCTGGCCCTCGGGGGGGGTCGGAGAGTGGCCATGGCTAACCTGTCCCTCTGGTCCGCGGGTCGAGTATGGCGATCGCGAGGTCCGAGAGCAGGATCGCGACCAGCACGGCCACCGTGATCAGCAGGAACAGGGCCTGCATCAGCGGATAGTCGGTGTTCTCGACGGCCTGCAGCAGCAGCCAGCCGACGCCCTGGTAGTTGAAGACATACTCGACCAGGATCGCGCCGCCGAGGACGAACCCCAGCGACATCGCAAACCCGGTGAGGTTCGGCAAGATCGCATTGCGCGCCGCGTAATCCAGCATGATCCGCCGGCCGGGCAGGCCCTTGGCCCGGGCCATGCGCACGTAGTCCTCGGCCAGCGTGGTCATCATGGTGTTGCGCATGGTGAGGATCCAGGTGCCGATCGTCGTGAGCAACAGGGCGAACGCCGGCAGGATGGCATGCTCGGCCACGTTGCCTATGAACGACGGCGTGAAGGAGGGCGTCAGTGTGTAGGTGTAGCTGAAAAAGTAGGGAAGCAGCCGCAGCTTCACGCCGAAGATCAGGATCAGGATCAGGCCGAGCCAGAAGAACGGGACGACGGTCATGATCACGAAGAGCGGCGGCATGGCGGTGTCCATCCAGCTTCCGCGTCGCCAGGCGGCGAGGATGCCGATGCCGGTGCCCAGGACGAAGGCGAGCACCGTCGTGATACCCACCAGGCCGAGCGTCCACGGGATCGCGTCCAGGATGATCCGGCCCACCGACGCGCCCGGCTGGGTGGTCAGCGAGGTCCCGAACCTGAACGTCGCGACGTTGGCCAGGTAGCCGAAGTACTGCGCGACCACATTCTGGTGCGTTCCTATGCCGAACTGTTGCTCAACCACGTGGAGGGTCTGCGGGCTCGCTCCGGCCTTTAGCTTCCCGAGGATCGCCAGCGCTGGGTTGCCCGGCATCAGCCGCGGCAGCACGAAGTTCAGCGTCAGCGCCGCCCACAGGGTCAGCAGGAAGAAGCCCAGGCGCCGCAGCGTGAACCTCATGGCCTCCTCCTAGGCGTCATCGGCGTTGCCTCCTTAACGGTCGGGCACCGTCGGCTGGCCTGGGGCCGTGGGACGCCCGCTTTCGGCACGTACGCCCCACGGCTTCCAGGTTCGTTCGTTACTTCGTGGGCGTCAGGTGCATCATCACCTGGGCCCAGTCCGGGTAGATGTAGATGGCCGGCCGCGCGTACGGGTTGGACGGGCCCGGCCAGCCGCTGAAGCTGCCGGAGTCGTACTGGAACCAGTCCACCCCTTCGGTGACCGGGATCACCGGCACCTGCGAGAGCATCACCTTCTGCAGCTGGTCCACGATCGCGTGCTGCCTCGCCGGATCCGTCGTGACGGAGTACTCGTTGATCAGTTTGTCGGTGGCCGGGTTGCTGTATCGCTCGAAGTTGGACCCGGCGGGGGTGCCGATCGGCGCCGTGTTGCCCGAGTAGAGATCCTGCCGGAGCTCGTAGTACGGAGACGGCCCACCGGTCTGCCCGTAGTACCCGAGGTCGAACTTGCCCGTGTAGATGTCCGTCTGCCAGGCGGAGTAGGCAACGTTGTTCGGTGTTAGCTGGATTCCTACCGCTTTGAGGTCGGCGATGATGACCTGCATCGACGCCACCCAGTCGGAGAACCCGCCGTTGTTGACGACGGTGAACGACAGTGGCTTGCCGGATGGCGTCTGGAAGATCCCGTTCGGGCCCCGCTTGAAGCCCGCGTGTTCCAGGATTGAGATCGCCTTGGCCGGGTTGTAGGCGTAGCCGTTTCCGTAGGCTTCCATCTGCGAATGGTTCAGCCAGCTCGTGTACGTCGGGGTAACGATGCCGGCCTGGTTCGACGCCGGCTCGTAGCCGTACTCGCCGATTGTGGACACCTTCTGCCGGTTGATCGCATAGGCCATCGCCTGCCGCACCGCGACGTTCTTAAGGATTGGGTTCGTCAGGTTGATGAACAGGGTGACGTTCGCGATCGGCGGGAACCAGTAGTGGTAGCTCGGGTTCTTGGACGTGTAGAACTGCTGGATGCTCGGGATGAACTGGCTGCCCCACTGCGCCTGGCCGTTGGCCAGGAAGGTGTTGGCCGTGTCGTTGGTCAGGAACGCGGGGTAGTTGACGGTTTCGACCTTCGGCAGGCCAGGCTGCCAGTAGTGCCGGTTGGCGGTATAGGTGATGTTCTGCGGCGTGCACTTGCTCATCGTGTACGAGCCGGTGCCGACGGGGTGCTTGTCCGGGTAGGTCACCGGGTTCGCGATCTTCGACCATATGGCCTTCGAGACGATCGGGGTCTGGTCGCCGATGTAGTAGAAGTAGGGCACCGCCGCGGCCTTGAACGTCATGACCACCTTGTTGGAGCCCTGCTGAGTGACGCTGGACAGCACCGACCAGACGGAGTTTATATCCATGGTCTTGTGCTGTTTGATCAGGTTGAACGAGTAGACGACGTCGGCGGCCGTCAACGGTGTGCCGTTGGAGAACTTGACTCCATTGCGGATCGTGAAAGTGAGCTGTTTGTCGCCGTTTCCCCATGCCCAGCTGGTGGCCAGCCAAGGGGTGGTCTTGGAGTTCTGGAGCGCGTTCACGAAGACGAGCGGCTCATAGATGTTGCCGACGGAGAAGCTGACATCCGACAGGTTGAACGGGTTGAAATCGCAGGTCCAGGTCCCACCGCTCTCATTGTCGAGGGTGAGTGTACCGCTAGGGCCTCCTGAGGAGGATGCTTGGTTGCTGCTCGGCGTTGAGCTGCCTCCGCAGGCGGCGGCAAGCAGCCCGGCGGCGGCGAGAACCGCAACAATTGTGAACCGTCTCATAGTGGTAGCCCTTCACTGAGCGTTACAGCAGGGAGAGTGACTTCGGC
>Ga0070717_10004334_pt1 | contig 10237 bp, 8 predicted proteins | sample LARL113metaG_FD_71366 | JGI IMG/M metagenome (GOLD analysis project Ga0070717, IMG submission 71366) | Corn, switchgrass and miscanthus rhizosphere microbial communities from Kellogg Biological Station, Michigan, USA - LAR L11-3 metaG | ecosystem: Host-associated > Plants > Roots > Rhizosphere ... | reverse complement strand
CTCGGCTCAGCGGCTTGCCCATGACCTGAGCACGAGCCCCGAAGTGCTGGAACAAGCGGTAGTTTCAGCTCAGCGAATCACTCCTGTTATCGAGCGACCGATCGTGCAATTCGACGGTGAAGCGCATCAGATTCCCTTGTCGGTTCGCGCGGCATTTAGAGGCAAGCACATTCTGCTTGTCGGAGTCACCGGCTTCATCGGCAAGGTCTGGCTGGCCAACACGCTAACCGATTTGCCAGATGCGGCCTGCATTTATCTCCTGATCCGGCGACAGAAATCGAATCCGGCGCAGCAGCGTTTCGAAAGGCTCATTAGCGAATCTCCAGTATTTGATCCTCTTTACGCTCGTCATAGTCAAAAACTGCTCCAATTCATCAAGGAACGGGTGCAGGTGATCGAGGGCGACGTGACACTGCCCGGCCTGGGACTCGATCCCGCGATTGCCGACGAATTACGAGGAAAACTTGACCTGATCATCAACAGCTCAGGCCTGACCGACTTTAATCCTGACCTGCGCGAAGCTCTAAGTTCAAACGTTGATGCGGTAATGAATGTTCTGCAATTTGTTCGCGAATCGGAACACGCCGGGCTGCTCCATCTTTCGACTTGCTATGCAGCGGGAAGATGCGATGGCCGCGTGAGCGAAGATCTTCGCCTCGATTACACGCCCATTGGTCTCTCGATCTTCGACGCGGAACAGGAATGGAAATCACTGCATCGGCAGATTGATCAAATTGAAGCCAGCGCCGAGAGCCCGGCGGTCACCGAAGGACTCCGCCGCCTGGCAGTTGGCAAGGAACATGCCGCTAAAGATCTGCACGGCGCCGCTCTGGAAAATCAGATTCGTAAAAACCGCTTCCGCTGGTTGCGCGATGAGCTGACCGAAGCAGGGAAGCGGCGCGCCCATGAACTTGGCTGGCCCAATACCTACACCTTTACGAAGAGCCTGGCCGAGTCGCTGCTGGCCAAGTATGGAGCAGATCTTCCGGTGGCGATTGTCCGTCCCGCAATTGTTGAAAGCTCGATCACGCAGCCCTTTCGCGGGTGGAATGAGGGGATCAACACTTCCGCGGCTCTCTCCTATCTGCTGGGAACGTTTTTCCGGCAACTGCCGACCAACGAACGCAAGCGCCTGGACGTTATTCCGGTGGATTCCGTCTGCCGCGGGATGACACTGATTGCTGCTGCCGTTCTAGAGCGCAGGCATGAACCCGTGTATCAGCTCGCGACTTCGGTCACCAACCCGTGCGACATGCGCCGGTCTATCGAGTTGACCTCATTGGCACATCGAAAACACTACCGAGCGCTGGAGGGTATGGAATACTGGCTGCGCTTGCGATTTGACGCGATCCCGGTTTCCAAGGAGCGTTACAACCGCATGTCTGCTCCAGCACAGCGGGCTATCATCAAATCCATTCAACGGGTAGCTGCGCCGCTGCCTTTTAAGAAGATGCCACTAGCGAAGGCCGATCGCAATCTGGAGAAAGTTGAAAAACTGATCGAGCTATTCGAACCTTTCATTCTTCTGAATGAGCATGATTTCGTCGCCGAGAACGTCGAAAAGCTCTCGTACGCGCTGGTGCCCGAGGAGAAACAGCTTTTCGGCTACAACACGAATTCAATTGATTGGTGGGACTACTGGATCAATATTCACATTCCCGCTCTGCGCAAGTGGACGTATCCTCTGATCGAAGGCCGCCCGCTTGAGGCGCGCGCGCCGCGCAATCTGCAGCCTGCAAGCGGCGGAGAAGCCGAAACTGTAAGAACTGGAACCAACGGAGCAACGTGGCGATATTCCTGACCGGATCCACTGGCTACATTGGCGGTTACATCGCCGCTAATTTACTGAGTGAGCACGGCGCGTCTCTGAACCTGCTGGTGCGCGCGCGTGATGCTCATGAAGCCGAGGACCGTCTCTGGCGTTCTCTTCAGCTGCACTTCGACTTCACGTCTTTCTACGAATACCTCCAGACGAGAATTCGGGTTTTTCGTGGTGACCTGACAGAGGACGGCTTTGGTCTTTCACGCGACGATTACGACCGTCTCGTCCACACCACTGATTCAGTGATTCATTGTGCTGCGTCGCTGAACCGCAAATCCGAGAAGAGTTGCCTAAACGTGAATCTGCGCGGCACGCTTGAGGTCATCAAGCTTGGAATGCAAGTGGACCACTATCACGGCCTGCGCCGCTTCAGCCACGTGAGCACGGTTGCGGTTGCGGGCAAGCGGCAAGATGAGATTGTGACCGAAGACAACTCAGTCGATTGGAACCGCTCGGACTACGACCCTTACGCGCGAACTAAGAAATTTTGCGAGCACATGATCCGACAGCTCCTCCCAGATGTGCCGAAAACAATCTTCCGGCCCAGCATTGTCCTCGGTGACAGCCGCCGGGGGGAGACGACCCAGTTCGACATGGTGCGGGCATTCGTGTTCCTGGCCGGATTGCCGGCCCTGCCTCTTCGGCCTCGCGACCGCGTCGACATTGTCAACGTAGATTTTGTTGCCGAGGCAATCGCCAGATTGCACGTAAAAGAGCACACTCAGTACGACACCTATCAGCTTTCTTCCGGTCGCGAATCGCAGACCTTCCGCCAGATCACTGAATCGCTGGCTGCGGCGCAGGATAGGCGTGGGCCGATTTATTTGCCCTTTATGCAAAAGCCGTTTACTTCCTCCATTAACCTGCTTTCAAATCGCAAGAGTCCCATCGCTCACGTCGCGTCATTGATGAAAGTTTTTATGCCATATTTGACTTTCAATACGGTGTTCGACAACGCGCGAGTAACTTCTGAGCTGGGCCGGAAGCCGGTACCGTTTTCGCAATACAGTTATCCGCTGCTGAAGTTCAGCCGAGAAACTAATTTCACTTACCCGTACCTGGGCTGGCCGGCAAGAGTTGGAGGTTCCGCGGCATGATGGATTACGTCCTCGAGGCCTGGGTCAGCGGAAACATCGAGCGCGCCAAGGCCGCATGGATACTAGGCAAAGGCGAACGTTGGCAGCCAGGCAAGAAGCTCAAGCTGCTTTTCGCCGGTTATAACGGCACTCGCAATACGGGCTCCGACGTTCGCCCCGAAGAAACGCTACGCCAGCTCCGCCACATTCTGGGCGCGAACAATGTCGAATTCAGCGTGATGAGCCAGAATTTCGAGCTGACCCGAGGCTACTTCGAAGGCGCTAAGCAGGTCCATCTTCCGGATATTTTCCCGCCATTTCTTGCGCGTGAAATTCCCAAGCACCACGGCGTGATTGTGGTTGAAGGCTCGGCGTTCAAGAGCAAATTTGCCAACGCGCTGACAACCATGATCATTGGGTCACTGGGAATTGCAACAGCACAGAACAAACTTGCCGTTGGATATGGCTCCGAAGCCGGACACATGGATCCGTCCATCGCAAAAATGTGTGGGCGTTATTGCAAAGATGCGCTAATCATCACGCGCAATGAAGAATCGCGCACCGTGCTGCGAAAGCTGGGCGTACCGACTGAGTTGGGTACAGATACTGCGTGGACATTCGAGCCGCTTCCAGCTGAGTATGGCCGCAAAGTGTTGCACGAAGCTGGTTGGGATGGCAACTTGCCGGTGCTGATTGTTTGCCCGATCAATCCTTTTTGGTGGCCAGTGAAGCCGTCGCTGGTGAAATACGCGGCGCACGCCATTGGTGGCGCTTACCAGGACAGCCATTATCGAACCCTCTATTTTCACAAGGACGGCTCTGAAGTAGAAAATGCGTTTGATCGCTATTTGACCGCGATTGCGAAAGCTGTAGATGGCTTCCGGCAGCGTCAACGCGTATTTGTCGCCCTTGCTGCCACCGAACAGCTTGATACTCGCGCCTGCCGCCGGGTTTCCGAAAAGCTGGGCGGAGTGGCGGTTTTCAGCTCTGAAGACCATGACATGTTTCAGATGGTAAGCATTCTGCGCGCCGGACATCTAATGGCGTCATCGCGCTTTCACGGAATCGTTACCTCTATGCCAGCATTGGTTCCTTCGGCAGGAATCACCATGGACGAGCGCATTCGCAACCTCATGCGCGAACGCGGCCACGAAGATTTGCTGATGAATGTGGACGACCCGGACCTTGAGCCGAAGCTGCTTGCTGCGCTCGAGACCCTTGCCACCGACGGAGAAAGGATCGCAGACGGTATCGGACGCACAGTGGTCAGAAATTTAAAAACCATGGCGCGCATGGGTGTTTACTTTGAAGAAGAGTTGCGTCGCCGGTATCCGGATTTTCCTACCCGTAAAGGCCAATGGAGCTGGGAAGATTATTTGCCACCACTCGACGAAGGCTTGCGTCGGCTGATTGGAATGTACCGGGAAAGCCAACAGGTCTCCGCTTGAGGTGAGCTTCCTCGACCAAATCTTCGCGCGCCTGGAATCTGCTACCGATCAGACGCTACTGACAGAGCTCCGCGAATCAGGATCCATTCCTGTCAGCGGCCGCGAACTCCTCATTATGATCTCTCAAGCGCGTGCGTTCCTTGCATCGCGCGGCCTAAAGAAAGGCGACCGCTGTGTATTGCTTGCATCGAACGGCATTCGCTGGATCGCGACCGATCTCGCCATAATGGCCGAAGGGCTTATCGTTGTCCCACTTTATTCCCGCCAGGCGCCCTCCGAGCTGATTGCGATGATGAAGGACTGCTCGCCAGCCCTGATTTGCTGCGGCGACGCAACCTTGCGCGAAGCGATCGTCCAGAACTGGCCGGAAGCCCCGCCGCAAGTCTTGTTTGATGAAATATTTTCTTCGACCAACCAGCGAGCCAGCAAGCCTCAAGTTCAGGACCCCGACGTCGTTACAATCATCTATACGTCGGGCACTTCCGGCGAAGCTAAGGGAGTAATGCTGACCGCCGCGAATGTAGGCCACATCCTGCAATGCACCTCCGGACAACTCGATATCTTAATGAACCGGCGCGCCGGTCAAAAGCTTCACCTTCATGACAGGGTCTATCAATGGGCGCCGCTAAATTTTGCAGCCGCCTGGATCACCACGCTGACCAGTCTCTTGCGCGGCAGTGCGGTTTTCATGAATACCGATCTTTCAAAGTTGGCGGGAGAGCTTCGCACCGTTGCGCCGGATTATTTTGTAAACGTCCCCGCACTACTCGAACGCGTTCGCAGGGCGGTGGACGAACAACTTTGGAAAACCGCAGGGATCGTGCGCACCATCTATCTCAAGGCGAAAGCTGCGTACACGCGCAAGCACGAAGGTCGCACAAACTTCTCAGATTCGATTTGGCTGGCGCTCGCAAATGCAGGAGTGTTCCCGACGATCCGCAGAAAGATGATCGGCTCAAACTTGAAGGCCCTGATCTGCGGCTCTGCGCCGCTTAGCGTTGAGACTCAGTTGTTCTTTATGATGCTCGGCATCCCTGTGCTTCAGGTATACGGTCTGACCGAAACCACCGCGATTTGCACGTTGGACGATCCTCGCCATGTGGAACCCGGCCGCGTGGGACATGCCATTAGTGGAGTTGAGATGAAGCTAGCGGAGAACGATGAGATCATTGTCCGTGGCCCAAATGTTTTCCGGGGATATTGGAATCGGCCGAATGAAACTGCCAAAGTCCTGCGCGACGGCTGGTTTCATACCGGCGATCAGGGCGAGGTGAACGCCTCAGGAAACTGGAAAATTGTTGGCAGAATTAAAAACCTGATCATCCTCAACTCCGGTCACAATATCGCGCCCGAGCCCATCGAAGATGAAATTGGGGCGCGTCTTCCCGGTGCGCAATTCGCGGTCGTGATCGGCAACGGCCGCAGTTATCTTACCGTGATCGTGACTGGGGAAGTGACCGCCGAGCAGGTGCGGTCTGCTCTCGACGCGGTTAACCCTACATTGCCGCATTACAAGCAAGTGCGAGCCTTTCTCATCATCTCTGAGCTATTCACCATTGAAAATGGTCTTCTCACCGCCAATGGCAAACTCAAACGCGACCACATCGCGCAGCATTTGCGGCCACAGATAGAAGAGATGTACACCGTAAAGCAGAGCAGTACTGCCTGAACAGCGCTTCTCGCCAGCAGGAAAACCTGGAGTTCCTGCACTCCGGTTACTTGCGGCCTGACCTTTCCCGCGATGCAATGTAAATTCGAGGAATATCTATGGGCCGCATTCTCGGTTTCATCGGCGTGCTTATATCCGCTGGCATTGTTTTCTATCTGTATACCAAGCAGGCGCAGAGCGTTGCCTCAGTTGGCGGTGGCGCCAATATCCAGGCTGCTGAGGTTATGACCGGAGTGAAGGGCGATCTGCTCAGCATTGCTAATGCGGAGCGCACTTTCAATGTAACCGAGGGGCATTACGGTTCTCTCGAGGACCTCGTCTCCGGCCACTATATGCCGCCGAAAGGCGATCGTCCTCCATTTTCTTATGACATCCAAACCACAGCCGGCGGTTTCCGTGTCACGGCAACCCGCTCCGGCCCCGGCTCGCCTGGCGAGGTTTGGATCGACGAGACTATGGAGATTCAGACCTCCAACTGAGAAGCGAATCCCTCATCTCCTTTTGCACCATACTTAGCAGGTCGTAGTCACCGGTAGGCTTACTGTCATTCTCATATGATTAGCATGTGACCTCCGCCTCTGCCCGCCCCGCTGCCTGGAAGCTCCTGCTGGCGTTCGCCATCATTTATCTGGTCTGGGGATCCACCTACCTTGCAATTCGCATTGGAGTGCGCGAAATTCCTCCATTCCTGATGGCGGGAATACGCTTCGCCGTCGCTGGGCTCGGTATGTGGGCATGGCTGCGGGTGAGTGGAACGCCGTCACCGACGCTGCGCCAATGGCGCGATGCGACTGTCCTCGGCACATTGATGTTTCTCATCGACTATGCGTGCCTGTTTTGGGCAGAGCAACGAGTTCCGTCCGGCATAGCGGCGGTGATTCTTGCCATGATCCCGGTCTGCATCACGCTGCTCGAGATCACGTTTTTGCGCACGCAACGGCTCACGCTTCGTCTGGGTCTTGGGCTAGCAATCGGGATCATCGGAGTGGTTGTGCTTATGAATCCATGGGCCTCGCTCGGAGAAGCGCCGCTGGATCGGCGGGGAGTGATCGCACTGCTGGTCTCCTGCTGTGGATGGTCCATCGGAACTATCGTCACGGGGCGGCTGAGTCTGCCCGCGTCAAAGCCGATGAGCGCGGCCGCGCAAATGCTCTCCGGAGGCATGCAGTTACTGGCGCTTGCGGCTGTCGCAGGCGAATTCACGCATTTCCGCTGGCAAAATATTTCCTCCGCCGCGTGGTTCTCGCTTATCTATCTCATTATTGCCGGTTCAATCGTGGGATTCACCGCATATGTGTGGCTGCTTCACTACGAATCGCCAACCAAGGTCGGAACTTACGCCTATGTGAACCCGGTAGTAGCGGTCATTTTGGGAGCCGCGTTTGGTGGCGAAATTATCGGCCGAAGGACCATTCTGGGCACAGCGCTCATTCTGATCAGCGTGGCCGCGATCACTACGATTAAACGGAAGCAGTTAGTTCCTGCAAGAGTGAATGTAAGCAAGGAGGAGGCACTAAAGGCCGTTGCAGATGATTAAACGTCAGCGCGGTTTCTCGTTCTACGATTAGCAGCAGCGCTGAGAATCACTTCGCAACAAATCAATCCCAACGAAGTTAGACAAAGAACGCACCAAACCCCCAGCTTAAACTTCTCGATATAGGTGAGATACAGCGCGAATCCCAATCCGCCAGCCGATGCGATGAGCAACACCACCGGCGTTTCAGTTTGGTTGCGGTAAATCGTTGCCAGCGTGGTAATCAGCAAGTAGCCGATGATGCCGATGAGCGCCACCGGAACGCCCAGCACCGCTGAATAGGTACTGCGGTTTACGATATCGCAATTGAGTGCCTCGCTGAAATCGCAGAATGAAGTTTTCGAACTGGTAAAGTGTTCATACAGAGAAATGGAAGATACAGCAACGCCGGCAACTGCGACAAGCGCGATGGCCGTCATCGTAGCCAGGTTCGCGCCCGCCCTTTTTGGCGCAGTTTGGGGAACCTGTGGGGAGTTACTCACGGCATCCGGCATCCGGTCTTTTCGCCGATTGCCTGTAAATGCAATGCGCCTTCAGCCCGAGACCCATCGGCAAACTGCCAAGTAGGGAAGTTCTTGATCCCGGCGTGCTTGCACGTATCATTCTCTGTGCGCTGCCCGGGCGGGCTGCACTCTACGTAATTAACGTATTGAAACGCATAACCGAACATTTCCTTCTGATCGGCGCAGTGCGGGCACCACCATGCACCATACATCTTAGCGCCGGCCCTGCTAACGCACTTTGCAAACCCGTCAAGTGTGCTGACCGGCTTGCGATAATACGCAAGATAATAAATTCCCCATGCCACGATCGCGATAGCCACAGCGACCCAGAGCCAAATCCACCGTGGCGCAGGCTTAGCAATGATGGTTTCGTTCTGTTTTTCGTTCGACTCAGACATTTTGTGAAACTTATACCACGAATACCACGACATTAAGCGCGCCGGGCAGCACGTCAAGACTTTCGCAATGCACTGTGATGACCTCGCCATCCACCATCACATCTACCGGGCTGTCGAGATGGAAATCAACCCGCCGGACTTTGCGAACTTCGGCCAACGGGTGCCGGGTGTGGGTACCGTTGTACAGTGTCGGCAAATTGCGGATCAAACCTATGCGCCCAATAGGTCCCCAGCGAACGTACTCAATCAATCCGTCATCAATTGCCGCATCGGGAGCAATCATCATAGTCCCCCCGGTAAATTTGCTGTTATTAAAAGTAAGAAACAGACAGGGACGACGATCGATTTTTTGTTCGCCATCCACACTCAAGGGAAACGGGCGGCGGCGGAAGCGCGCCAGACAAATAAAAATCGAAGTTTGATATCCCGCCTCGCCCCAACCACTGAAGCTGCGAGCGCGCATGGTGGCCACGTCTGCGGTAAATCCGACACTCAGAAGATTGATGTAATGCAGCACTCCGCCTTTGTGCCGTAGTCGCATCACGTCGCATTTGCGCGAGCATCCGGCAATCAGCGACTCCATCGCGTATTCCACACCTTTGTCGCTGAAGTCGCGCAGGAACGAATTTCCTGTCCCCAGCGGAAGAAAGCCCAAAGTCGGAGCTTCTGCCCCCTCAGAAAGCGGAAACAAACCGTTAACGATTTCATAAGACGTTCCATCACCGCCAACCGAAATAAATCTGCGGTAACCTTCCAACCATGCCTGGCGCGCGATATCAGTGGCATGGCCAAGTGCCGTAGTTTCGCGTATATCAACTTGAATGCCTGCTGTCCGCAAGTGCTCCAGCGCGGCAGGAAGAAGTTGGCGCGAGCGCCCGCCGCCGGCCGCCGGATTGACAATTGCCAAATATTTATTCCTTCCGCTCACAGCTCTTTGACCGCCGAGCGTTCTAGCGAACTCCCAATCTCATGTGCCAGGTCATTGCGCTTGATCTTCAGCGAAGCAGTGCGTGGAAAATCTTTGTCCCAGATGACGTAGCCCCTGACCCGCTTGAAATCCGGCAAACGCCGATTGCGCGCGACTATTTCATCTTTCAGCGAATCCGTGAAGCCCTGGTTCTGCTCCAGTCGAACCACCAGCACCAGCATCTCTCCGCCAAGTTCTTTCTTCGGCCAGACGTAGTTCGCGGCGAATACGCAGTACTCCTTCGCTGCGAGGCCATCAAACGCAGATTCGATGTCCTCGGGATACACGTTCTTGCCGCCTTCAGTGACGATCATGTTCTTCTTGCGTCCCATCAGTTGCAGGTGACCCGAAGATTCCAGTCGTCCGAGGTCGCCGGTGAGCAGCCATCCATCGACGATGGTCTGGGCTGTGAGTTCTGGATCATCCAGGTAGTGCGACATGATGGTCTTACTGTGGGCCGCAACCTCGCCGACTGCCTCAGCGTCTGGATTCAGAATGCGAAGCTCGACTCCTGGCAGCGGCTTGCCAACAGTGTCAGGACGAAATGGTTTCAGGTCGTTCAATGTGAGCACGGTGCAAGCTTCGGTAAGGCCGTAGCCATTGGCGACCGGGATCCCGAGCTCATAAAAAAATTGCAAGGTCTGCGGATCGATGAACGCCCCACCGGTAAACATCGCCAGCAACTGTCCTCCGAACGCCTTGTGAACCTGTCCCAGGAGCTTGCGGCTAAGCTCCACGTTAGGGCGTTTTCGGGTCAGCGCCTTATTGACGGAAATCATCAGGTTGAGCACAAACCGTTTGATGGCCGGCAACCCGGCGA
>Ga0070717_10004331_pt1 | contig 10241 bp, 14 predicted proteins | sample LARL113metaG_FD_71366 | JGI IMG/M metagenome (GOLD analysis project Ga0070717, IMG submission 71366) | Corn, switchgrass and miscanthus rhizosphere microbial communities from Kellogg Biological Station, Michigan, USA - LAR L11-3 metaG | ecosystem: Host-associated > Plants > Roots > Rhizosphere ... | reverse complement strand
TACATTGCCGCAGCCGGTTGAAAACAGGAGCAACGAGAGAACCAGAAGGGGCGAGAGGAGGCGCTTCACAAATCACCTCGCCATTGAAGTATACCGCCAATGATCTGGACGATATTGAGCGGAGCATCACAACGGAGACGCGCGTTTATGGTGTTGGCGGCTTGTACGTTGCGCGCCGCTTTCTCAACCCAGCCTCATTCCCGGTCGCGGGGTGGTGGAGTGTTCGCGATCCAGAAGCCGTCGCAAATGACCGGCTGGATCTGAAAGAAACTGCCGCAGCGCTGGAGGTCGGCTGCCCGCATTTCGCAGGCATCTTCGCTTTAGGCGCAGCTCTCAGGCTTTTCGAGGAGATCGGCGCATCCCGAATTGAAGAACGCATCCACGAACTGACCGACTACCTACATCAGCAACTTCAAGCTGCACGATTCAACATCGCGTCCCCTCTCAACCGCGAGCATCGATCGGGCATCACTATCGTTGAAATGCGCAACGCACCGGATGTTGCGAAGCGTCTGGCGGAGAGCAAGATCATTGTGTCGGCGAGAGGGAAAGGCCTGCGCGTCTCCGTTCACATTTTCAACAACTTTGATGATATCGACCGCCTCCTAGCCGGACTGCGGGCCCCCCGTGATCGATAGCTCCGATAGAGGGTGAGACTGCCCGGACTGTCGCCCTCAAAAAAGCAAGAAACCGCAAGTGCTCACTCCCCCCGATTTCTCGAGAATGTTGGATGGATAGATCTTCCCTGGGGGAGCCGGTGATGAAAATAGCAATCGGTAAGCATTGGCTGTACATGCTCATCGCAATCGGCCTCGCAACCTTGTCGCCTGCTCAGACGCAGCCGCCGGATAGAAGCAAGAGCGAGGCTGTGTTCAAGCAACTCACGTCTCTGGTGGGCGAGTGGGAGGCGGTTCAAGACGGTGTGCCGGTCAAAGAGAGTTATATGCTCACCGCCAATGGCAGTGCCCTTATGGCCGAGACGAAACCGGGCAATGACCCAGCCATGATCACGATGTTTACCGTTGACGGCGCCCACTTGATCGCAACCCATTACTGCGCAGCCCACAATCAGCCTCAGATGGAGACAGGCATTCCAGACGACCTGCAGAAAGGTGTGACATTTTCGCTAGTGCGAGTAACGGGTATGAAAACACCAGATGACTGGCACAACACTGGGCTAACGATAACGCTCGACGACAAGGATCACATGACACACCGGTGGACTTATCTTTATAAAGGGAAGCCCGGCACGACCGTCTTTCACTACACACGCAAGAACTGAGCAATAAACGGCAGGAAAATCAGCCCGTGGACCTTGCTCGCATTCAATCAGCCTTGGCTCAGCGTGGATTTGACGCCTGGCTGTTCTACGATCACCACCATCGCGACCCAATCGCCTATCGTGTTCTTGGGCTGTCGGAAGAAATGCCTGTCAGCCGCCGTTGGATCCCCGCGCAAGGAACGCCCAAGAAGCTAGTACGCCGCGTCGAGCCGGAGCACTTGGACTCGCTGCCGGGAACCAAGGAAACGTATTCAGCGTGGCGCGAACTTGGGGATCAACTCGGGGTCATGCTTGCGCCTTTCGGAAGCGTGGCGATGCAGTATTCGCCCAACAACTTGATCTTCTACGTCGGCTTGGTGGATGCCGGAACCGTGGAGATGGTTCGGAGTTTCGGTCACGAGATCGTCAGCTCCGGCGACCTGGTCGCGTATTTCGAGGCCGCGCTGAGTGATGAGCAAATCCGCGCGCACTTTCGAGCGCGCGACAAGATTGACACGATCACCGCCGAAGCGTTTGAGGAGGTAGGAAGGCGCGTACGCGATGGCGGCGCGACGGAGTATGACATCCAGCAATGGATTATGCAGGCTTTTGTCCGTGAAGGGCTGACGACGGCCGGGGACAAACCGGTCGTCGCGGTGAACGAACACAGCAGCATTCCTCATTACGCGCCCACTGCGGAGCACTCGGCCGCTATTCGGAATGGTGATTTCGTTCTTCTCGATATTTGGGCGAAGGAGAATACGCCGGAGGGCGTGTTTTATGACATCACGTGGACCACGTGTGTCGGCCAGCCGTCCGCCCGGCAACGGGAAATCTTCGCGATCTAAAAGAGGCTCGCGAGCTGGGCGTCGTCACGGTGCGCTCTGCCGTCTGCTCAGGAAGAAAAATCGCCGGTTGGGAAGTTGACCGCGTCGTACGCGACTTCATTAGCCGCAATGGCTACGGAGAATATTTTATTCACCGAACTGGCCACTCGATTGGCTCCAGTATTCATGCGAACGGCGCCAACATGGACGATCTGGAGATTAAAGACGAACGCGAGATCATCCCCAGCACCTGTTTATCTCTGGAACCGGGAATTTACTTGCCGGAATTCGGGGTGCGTAGTGAGCTCAACATGCTCGTGCGGGCGGGCTCCGCTGAGGTCACAGGCCGTATTCAAACCGAGCTGGTGATTATCTAGAATAATTCCCTAACAATTCCCTTCGTGCTATAGAGCTTTTGGTGGTTGGTACTAAATGGCCGTCATTCATCGAGATGGCTATGTCTGGAGTTCTTTATGTTCAAATCGATCTTGCTCCTCTTAGTTGCGAGCGTGCTGACATCATGCGTGAGCTCCAGGAGAGCCCCACTGGAAGTTGATAGAGACAGGGCCGAAGTCGTCGCCACAGTGATCCGGTTTTGGCAAGCTTACGAGCGAAAAGATCTCGCCGCGCTGTCCAATATGCTCACCACTGCAGATGATTTCACCTTCTTCGGGAGTGACGCAGCCGAAGTGGTGAAGACTCGCCCGGAGTGGGAAGAATTGATGCGAAACGATTGGCAGGTATTTGAAACGATAAGGTTTGGGGAGCCAAGAAATATCGCAGTTCAAATCAGTGCGGACAAACAACTGGCTTCGATTGTGTACGAAGTTACAGACATCTCGCTCGTTGAAGGTAAAAACATCGAGTCTCTCGACCGCTTTGCCATGACGATGAGGAAGGAGGGCGCAGCCTGGCGTATTGTCCAGGGAATGACCGCTGTAGCGACCAAAGGCGAGTCCTCGGCAGAGATCGCAGCTCGCCGACGGAAAGAGACGCCCAAACCGTAACTGTTCTCGACGAACACAGTAGGAGCAACGGCGGCGCGACACCTGTCCGAGACCCTTCGGCAAAATCCGTCGGGCGATTTTGGGCCCCCAAAAACAGGGTGGAACACTGTGGTGCAAAGGATTGACGCGGCCGCTGAGGTCACTGGGCGTATTCAAAGCAAGCCGGTAATTATCTAGCCCCGCTTGGTTCGATACGGCTTTTCTGCCTACAATGAAGGTCATTCAAGGGTGACGTGTGGCCGTCAGATCTACGATTCCCGATGATTGTTGCGCATCTTTGAACGTAGAGCCATTCCGCGTTCGGATGATTCGGGAAACGGCCTGTGTGTCTTTGGTTCGATTTGATCATCCGCCGGGGATTAAGCTCCCCACCGCTTATTCGTCGCACGATGCTGCAGAGCACTTCCGGGTCAATATTGTCGAGCACGGCTGGTTCAGGCTGAAATACGGCCGGCGCGAATGGACGCTTGGGGCCGGGAGCATATTTCTGAGCCGCCCGACTGAAGTGTACGGCTACTCACACGTCAAGTACGCGGAACCCGATACCTGCTTGAGAGTCGAGTTTTCTGGCCCCATCGCAGATGAATTGAGGCGCTCTGTGTTCCGGTTGCCGCTCGTGCTCCCAACGACCAATCGGCTCAGCTTCCTACGGCTGCGCCTCAGTCCGCTGCTGTCCAATGCTGCTGAGATGTCGCTGGATGCCTTGGCATGTGAACTCGTGGACGCAGCAGCGAACGCTGAGCACGATCGACACCGGCTGTATCGTTCCGAGCAGCTACGCTGGTATGCCGAAAGGATCGGCTCCGCCCGCGAACTGATGGACTGCGACCCAACGGCAGAGCACTCGTTGTGGCATCTCTCGTCACAGGTTGGAATGAGCATCTTTCTGTTTGCCCGCGTATTCCGAGAACTGGTTGGAATTCCGCCACACAAATACTTGGTGAATCGGAGACTCCAGCGTGCGCGCGATCTTCTAAGATCTGGGATGCCAGTGACGGATGTTTGCTACGCGGCGGGATTCAATAACCTCAGTCACTTCATCAAGTCCTTCCGTGCACATTTCGGAATGTTGCCGTCAAAACTGAAGGCGTCGTCTCCAGTTCCACCAGCCGGAAGCGAATCCCTGATTCAATAGCCAATGCACGGAAACAGCGTTAGCAACTGAATCGCGATGAGCAGTGCAGAGGATGCAGCCACAGCTGCCGGTTGAATACGTGCGGTGCGAGCTTGGGTCGCATAAAGAAGGAGCAGCACCAGCAGAACCGTCAATTGCAGCCACCAGTCGTTAATTGCGCCAAACCAGCCTGGCCGCGAGCCCCACGCCAACAGATCCCATCCCAGATAGATTCCGGTCATTGGTGCTAGGGCGAGTCGCTTCGGATGAACCGGAAAATCGAGCAGGAAGTGCGAGAACACAGCCAGCCAAATTGCGACAACAACAGGCTTGCCCCTCCGGAGGAAAGCTGATGCAAATACGGTCGCCAGAACTGCGACCGAAACGAGAGAATGAGACCAATCGTCGAAAAAGTTCGATGTTTGTGCAGGCTCGATGCCGATCCGCGCAAGCGCAATCCACAGCAGGTCGGGAATAAAGGCGCCGACAAGCAGAGCCCACAACGGTGCGCCAGGAGATCTCCCTTTATCGCGAGCGCGGCGGCAAAGTGCGGCGCGTACATCAGTGTCGCTCTTCGAGCCGCGCCAGACGATGGATGAAGAACAACACGAACGCGGGAACGGCAAAGAGCAGAAGTTCCACAATTGCTTCAGCCGTACTCATGGGCATCAGTTCAGGTCAAGCACCCTTCACGGGTATCCAGCGCGTCGTTTCATGTGGTGATCTTCTTCGAGCACCCACGTGTTCCCGCCATCATGCGATTTCTCGCCCTGCCAATGGAAAGACTGCGTCGTGATTTCACTGAACCTCCAGCGTATCGGAAGGCCATCCGAGTCCAAGCCACGCAGCACAATGCGATCACCCTCGCGGCCGCCTTGCGTCGTGACCACGTAGTTGTACTGTGGGTTGATGAAGACGATCCGCCACTGTTTCAGCTTCGTATCGAAAAAGCGAAAGGTCGTTCCGATCGTGCGCTCTTTTTGTTCGCCGGTAGGGTAGCCGATCCACAAATCCTGCACTGCGTGACCATCCATAACCCAACCGAAATGCAACTCGCCCTTCTTATGGCGGACGGTACCGTCCGGTTGTGGAAAGCCGAAATCGGCGTCCCAACTACCGATGAGGCGATCGAATGTTTGGGCTTCTTCGCCAAGCGATGGACTGGGATTCGGCGATCCCAACACACGGATCATTGCTTCTCGCCAGGGGAGCTTCGAGTTCAGTGAATTACGAGACTCCGTAGCGGCCACGACACAAACGATTAGAACCACTATCGCGATGGTGGTAAGTAGCAATCTCCTGCGGGGAGTCCGAAACATGGCGGAGAACCTCCTCGACTAATTCTCACAGTCGATTGTGAACACGCGTGCCGACGCGGTACTTGCGCTTTCTTGCTCATGTGGATACGGTGGGGGCAACCAATGCTGAAGCTGAAAATGAGCAGCGCGTGTCTGTTTCGGAACAGGGTTTTCGGTTCGGCTGCCGGGTCGCTCGGACACATCCTGCCAGGACTTCGAGTACGCGAAGGCTAGCGCGCAACGTGTTACCATCACGGTCAGCCTCGGGATTGTAGGTGGTGAGTGCCGCGGCTCTTAAGCGGAACCGACAGCATGTGAACTGGCGCTGTGGCGATCATCGCCAACCATGTAGGGGACCTGAATAAGTGCGATCTGCATCTTGCGCTCCTCGAACGTCTAATGTCCAATTTCGGAAGACATTGATACGTCTCGGCCCGATGTAAGCGCCTTGCAAAGCCTCTGAATCGCTATACGGATTGTTTTGAGATCGAAGGCGCTGTACCCGAGGACCAATCCGCCGCGCTGTAATCTGCGAACAGAAAACGTCGAAAGTGGCACACCGCTCACGCCGGCAATCTCAGCGACTCTGGCCGCCTTTCGATCATCAACGCCGACTGGCAGCCAAGCGACAAGATACATGCCGACGCCCGAGCTGGAGGTTGTGAGTACGCCGTTGCCATATTTGTGGATGGCATCGACCAGCGCCTCGTGCCGTTCACGATAAATCTGGAGTGTCAGTCTGACGTGCCGCTCCAGATGACCATCAGCAATGAATTCAGCCAAGGCGGCTTGATCAATCCCAGGCGGCTGGCGGCTCACGGCAGTGCGAGCCATCTTTAGCGTATGGACAATGGGCCTGGGAGCAACCAAGAAGCCGATCCTGAGGAATGGAACCACGTTCTTGCTGAAATTCCCGATGTAGATGACACGTTCGTTGCGGTCGAGGCTCTGCAGGCTTGCCACCGGGCTTGTGCCATAACGAAATTCACTGAAGTAGTCGTCTTCCAGAATCCATGCGTTGTTCCTTGCGGCAACGCGGAGAAGATCAAAACGTCTTTCCAGCGTCATCGTGTGGCCGAGGGGACATTGAAAAGACGGTGTGACATAAATCATTTGTGGTGTTGGGCGTTTCTTCGGACCCACAGCCGAATTCAGACCCGCAGAATCTACGGGAAGAGGTACGACACTCAGTTGCGCGCTCTTAAATGCCGCTCTCGCGCGGGGGTATCCCGGGTCCTCCATCCAAACCGATTCGCCAGGATCGAGCAACGTTTTGGCACAGAGATACAGCGCCTGTTGCGCTCCGGTCGTGATTATCACTTGGTCAGGGTCGCTGCGAACGGCGCGCGACCGCGAGATGTAATCGCAGATGGCTTTCCGCAGCGGGAGGTAGCCCAGGGAATCGGCGTGATCATAAAGCTGATCCGCTGCCCGTCGCCAGTGCTTCGCCGTCAGCCGCGACCAAAGGTTAAGAGGCAGGCTGGCGATGTCGGGTAGGCCGGGTCGGAGGGGGCGGATTGGCGTGGCCGCCACCGTCTGTTGGAAAGGGTATGACGCTGTCCGTCGCGCAATTCGCGGCTTGCGACGCACGTTTGGTATTCGATTCTGCTCCGCCGCCGACGCAAGTGTCGGCACGTCATGAGGGATGTGGGAGGAGACTCTAGTACCTGAACCGACTTTGCCTTGCAGATATCCCTCGAAAATAAGTTGTTCAAAGGCGTCGAGCACGGTCGTGCGCGAAAGGCGCAAATCACTCGCTAATTGACGGGTAGACGGCAAACGTGAGCCTGGTCTCAACTGGCTGGCAAGAACCAGGCGGCGGATGCCCAGGTACACCTGCCGGTGCAGGGGTACTGCGTTGGCCCGATTCACTGATACATCCAGAAGCACTTCAAGGGATTTTTTCGGCACAATTCACTCCTGTGCTCGTCAGCCCAACGCTATAAATGGTATCTCGGAAGCCCACTAAATGGAGCTAGCAATAATGCCATTTGGTCCATGAAAATTACCGACGTGTTGTCAGACGATTCGAAATCGGGGGTGAATCACCAACGCCCTGCACCAGGGGTTGATGTCGCGGTGCTCGCTCTGAGGTTTGCCTGTGGTCTGGCGTTCTGGTATCACGGCGCGGCGATTCTGTTTGGTGCGTTTGGAGGCCCTGGCCCGGAACGCTTTGCAGTGGACCATCGATTTCCTCTCGTGGTCGGCTATTTAGTCGGGCTGGCGCAAGTTGTGTCCGCAATCGCCGTGCTGGTAGGTGTCTTTATCCGACTCGCGGCTGTGGCTTTGATCGTTGTGATGCTGGGAGCGATTTTCCTGGTGCATCTTCGACACGGCTTCGACGTTTCAAATGGCGGAATGGAGTACGCGCTTACGCAGTTATTGATTGCGTTCGCGTTGCTGCTGATGGGAGCGGGGGCGTATTCGCTCTCGTCGCGACTTCCTGCACGGCTGCAGCGATTTTGATGTTTCACAACGCGCCGCATGCGTAATGAAAAGCCATTATCCGAGCTTGTGCGCCTGCGTAGGGCGACTGACAGTTTTGCAGCGGAGCCCATATCAGCCGGCGACTTGGAGGAAATTCTCCGTGCCGGCCTGGAGGCACCGAGCAGTTACAACCTTCAGCCTTGGCGGCTCGTCGTCGTTTCTGATGGAAGCCAGCGAAGGAAGCTGCGAATGGCCGCCATGAACCAGCAGAAGGTCGAAGAAGCCCCGGTTGTGATTGTGGCCTGCGGAGACACTCTCGGTTGGCGGGAGGACCTCGAAGAGGTGATTCGCTTGGGCCAGGAGCACAGCATTGGCGGTGACGCCTGGGCTCAAAGAAATCGGAAGAATGTCACAGCGGATCTCGGTTCAAATCCCAACATGTCAATGTGGGTGGCGAAGCAGACGATGATCGCGGCAACAACGATGATGTGGATGGCAGAAGCGCTAGGTTATGACACAGGCCCGATGGAAGGCTTCGACGAGGAGGAGGTAAGAACGGCGCTCGGGATCCCAAGACACGTTCGGGTGCTCTTTCTTTTGGCCATTGGTTGCTTGCGTGGAGAAGATGGCAAGTATCCTGGTCGGCTCTCCCGTGCGCGCACTGTCTTCGCCGAATGCTACGGCCAGCCATTCCAATTCGTAAAATGATCCCATTATGAGCAATGACGAACAGGCAATCCGTACGTGGCTCAACGATTGGCTGCGTGCGTCCGCGAAGGGCAATTCGCAAACGATGCTGGCAATGCTGACCGACGATATGGTCTTCCTTGTGCCTGGCCAGCCGCCGTTCGGGAAGAAAGAATTCAAGGCCGCGTGGGACGGCCCTATGAAAGGCGCGCGCATTGAGTCAAAGGCGGATCTAGAGGAGTGCATCGTGAGCGCCAATACAGCCTGTACGCGTACGCGGCTGGCCGTGGCCATCACCACGCCGGATGGGAAAGTCTCCCGAGCGAGAGGTTACACGCTTAGCTTCTTCCGCAAGCAGGCAGATGGCCTTTGGCTGCTCGCTTGCCACGCGAATTTGCTGACCCCTGAAACGTAGCTACTGGGGGCAAGTTGCCGGTTTCGATCAGTCAGCAGCATCTTCACGTTGTGTGTAGGATTCGCAGACTGTGCCAGACGGAGCACATTGGACGATTTTTCTGAGCGCTGCTTTAGTGCTGCTCATCACGCCGGGACCTTCCATCATGTACGTGATGGCCCGTGCTATCGCACAAGGCCCTCACGCAGCTGTCCTCTCAGCGGTCGGTCTCGCGTTGGGGGATCTGTTCCAAGTGGTTGCCACAGCGGTCGGCCTTGCTGCGTTATTGGCCTCGGCGCCGGCGGTCTTTTCGGTGCTCAAGTTTGCGGGAGCAGCCTACCTTGTTGTCCTCGGGTCCCTGACACTTATCGGTAAGGGCGCGCGTGCGGCTCGCCCAATCGAAGGAAACCCTCGACGACAGCACCCTGCGAAGCACTCGTTGATTCTGCAGGGATTTCTCGCACTGAACCCAAAGACGGCGCTGTTCTTCTTGGCTTTTCTGCCGCAATTCGCGGACCGGAGAGCCGGTTCGACAAGCGCACAAATCCTGACGTTCGGGATCGCGTTTATTGTGCTGGGATTCCTTACGAATTCGCTGTTTGGCTGCCTTGGTGGAAGGCTGGGTGATGTTGCGAGGTCGAACAGTGTTTTCCGGGCGATTACTCGTTTCGCGAGTGGAATTATCTTGATAGCGCTGGGAATCGCTGCCGCGTACATGCCGCCGCCCCAACACTCTCCGTGACCAAGCGTGGAGCGCGGTAGGCGTCCGGTGATGGAAGGGCTGTCGTCTTACGAAAAGACTGCATTAATTGCTGGATGGAGGAACGAGAATGATAAGACTTTATGGATTGAGAATGTTGGCAGTCGCGGGGCTCTCTTGCGGAATACTCGCTGCGCCCAATGCGCCGGGCGGACAGACCAAGGCGACTGCAGACCGAGTGGTGTTGTCGCGGTCGCTACCAGCGATGAAAGGCAATGACCTCAAAATCACAGTTCTGGAGGTTGCGTATGCACCCGGCGCGGCTTCGCCGGCGCACAGTCACCCCTGCCCAGTCGTAGCGTATGTAGTGTCGGGGGCAATCCGCTCGCAAGTGAAAAGGCGAGCCGGAGGCCGTTTACCGGGTGGGAGAGAGCTTTTTCGAACCAGCTGGCGGAGTTCACCTGATATCAGCGAATGCCAGTAGAACGGCACCGGCCAAGTTCCTCGCCTACTTCCTTTGTGATCA